>Ga0209577_10003775_pt1 | contig 14258 bp, 14 predicted proteins | sample GraSoiAngelo_109_FD_185874 | JGI IMG/M metagenome (GOLD analysis project Ga0209577, IMG submission 185874) | Grasslands soil microbial communities from the Angelo Coastal Reserve, California, USA - 14_0903_12_20cm (SPAdes) (version 2) | ecosystem: Environmental > Terrestrial > Soil > Grasslands...
TCCAGGGGGAGCAGGACCTCGAAGGTGGAGCCCCGGCGCTGGTTGCGGTGGTAGGAGACGTCCCCGCCCATGGACCGGGCCAGGGTGCGCACGGCGTGCAGGGCCAGGCCCGGGCCGAAGGGGTGGCGCTCGCCCCGGCTCCCTGACCCGTCCGGAGCACACACGTTGAGCTCGGACGGGGTGCTGATGCCCTGGTCCACGACCTCGACCACCAGGTTCGCCTCGCGGGCGCTGGCGCACACGGTGATCTCTCCGCCGTGGGGCGAGCAGGTCACCGCGTTGTCGATGAGCAGCGAGCAGATGCGGTTGAGGGCGAAGACGTCGACCCAGGCGTAGAGGGGCGACTGGCCCACGAAACTGACGTCCACATCAGGCGCTGACACCTGGTAGGCGGTCACCGTCTGGCCCAGGACCAGGGACACGTCCACACGGGAGGACCGCGTGCCTGCGTCGGTGAGCTGGGCCCGGGCGTCGAGGAGGAGATCCTGCACCTCGTGACGAGCCTCCAGAGCGCGGCGGCGGATGGTGACCAGCCCGTTCTCGCGGGTGTCGGCGGCCAGGGTGTCCCAGTGCTGCTCCAGGGTGCGGGCCCAACCTTCGATCAGGGCCAGCGTGGTGTTGATGCGGAGCTCGGCCTGGGCCAGGAGCACGGTGCGGTCGGGACCCTCGTCCGCCGTCTCCTCGACGCGGGGACCCCGGGCCCGGGCCCGGCGGGCCAGGGCGTCGAGGCGGTCGACGAGACTGCGGCTATCGGTCCTGCGCTCCCGCGAAGCTCCCGGACCCTCCATCGACTCCCCCGTCCCCGCCGTGTGCTGCGAGACCTCGCCGGACTCTGACGCCCAAAGGGTGCAGGGCGAGCCTTCGCGAAACCTTGTGCTCGAGGTCCGGAGCCGTCCCCGGCCCCGATTGACGGATCGTCAGATGTGGAGGAGCGTACGAAGGGCCGGACGGGGCGTCTGGTGGCCGGACGGGACCAGGAGGCGACGTGGGAAGGCTGGACGGCAAGGTGGCCCTGATCTCCGGCGCGGCCCGGGGCCAGGGGGAGGCCGAGGCCCGGGCCTTCGCGGCCGAGGGGGCCAGGCTCGTCCTGGGCGACGTGCTCGACGACCTGGGAGAGAAGGTCGCGGTAGACATCGGTGGGGCCGCCGCGTACCAGCACCTGGACGTGACCGACGCCGCGGACTGGTCGAGCGCCGTGACCCTGGCCGTCAGCCGCTTCGGCGGGCTGAACGTGCTGGTCAACAACGCCGGCATCCTCCGCCTGGGAACCATCGAGGACCAGCCCCTGGACGAGTACATGGCCGTCGTCGAGGTCAACCAGGTCGGCTGCTTCCTGGGCATGAAGGCAGCCATACCGGCGCTCAAGCAGGCGGGGGGCGGGGTGATCATCAACACCTCGTCCACGTCCGGGTTCGTGGGCATGCCCGGGCTCACGGCCTACACGGCGAGCAAGTTCGCGGTGCGGGGCATGACCAAGTGCGCGGCAATGGAGCTCGGACACCTCGGCATCCGGGTCAACTCCGTGCACCCGGGCGGTATCGACACGGACATGACCCGGCTCCCTGAGTGGAAGAACGTGGACAAGGACCTGGTGTACAGGAACCAGCCCATCCCCCGTGTGGGCCGGCCCGAGGAGGTGGCCAGCCTCATGGTCTTCCTCGCCTCCGACGACAGCTCCTACTGCACCGGTGCCGAGTTCCTGGTGGACGGGGGCATGACCGCGGGTCCGCCCATCCCGGGCGTGGGTTGAGTCAGTCGGGGACCTGGAGATCGGACGGGAGGCCATCCCGCCAGACCTCGTCCTCCACCAGCTCCTCGCTACGCCAGCCCTCGGGCGTGCGTACGAGGCGGTGGTTGTAGTAGCCGCCGCCGGGAGCTGAGCGCCTCGAGCCATCGGCCAGGTTCAGGAGCATGGGGTTGAAGAAGTAGGCCCGCACCGTGGCCCGGTCGCCGTCGATCACCACACGCTTGTTGGCGATGACGTGCTGGCGGACGGGAAAGGGGGCCAGGGCCTTCTCCAGCCACGCCTTCACCTCGGGGAAGGTCCCCCTGATCCCGCCCGCCGACGTGTAGTCGATCGTCGCTTCAGGCGTGAACACGCTGTCGAGGGCGTCCCAGTCCCCGTCATCGATCGCCATGGCGTAGCGGGTGAGGAGGTCGTCGATCTCGATGCGGTCGGCCACCTCCCGTAGCGAGTACCGATCCGTCATGGCCGGACCCTATCGCCGCCGCCGCGGTGACCCCGCGGGGTCGGACGGGGAGATCACCGGTCCCGGTGCTCGACCACGATGGTCGTGGCCGTCGCATCCGAGAGCAGCCGGGCCAGCTTTCGCCGCCTGCCCTCCAGGGATGAGCCGACCTCAGTCACGACCTGGACGACCGAGCGCCCATGGATGGTGGCCCACTCGGTGGCTCTGGACACCTCACGGCCGAGGTCGCTGCGTCGGTCCTGGGACGACACCCGGGCGTAGACAACGTTGCGCGCCGGAGGTGCCGCCGCCTGACCACGATCCCCAGGCTCAGGAAACGGGGATGTTGGTGTAGCACTTGAAAGGGAGGACGGGGTTGTAGGCGGTCCCCTTCACCTGCAGGATGGCCGCGCAGGGCGGCGCCTCGCTGTGGTTCTTGGGGTAGTCGAGGGGGCCGATGCCTCCGTCCTGGTCGGGCTGGTAGTGGAACGAACCGTTGATCGTCGACTGGAAGGTGTCGGGCGTCAGGTTGTGGCCCACCTTGTCGAGCATGTGGATCAGCACGTCGGCCGACCAGTAGGCGATTGCCCCTCCCAAGGTGATGAAGGGGGCCTTGCCGATGGCGGCGAGGTCGTCGGTTATGTGCTTGATGGCGGGCGTCTGGGACTCCTGCGGGGGGATCTGCGAGTTGACGTAGGCGGTGTTGAGGGCCTGGGCCGTGTTGGCCGACGCCTGCAGCAGGCCGGGGACGTAGGCCACGAAGTTCATGACCGCGCCCTTGAAGCCCTTGGCCCTCAGGGTCCCCGTGAGCCCGATGGCGTCACCGAAGGCGGTGGAGACGATCACCACGTCGGGGTTGGTGGCCATGATCGACTGGACGAAGGGCGAGTAGTCCGTCGTCTGGGTCTGGGTGGGCACGTTGGCCTGGTTGTAGACGACCTTGCCCCCCTCCTTCTTCACCAGGAAGTCGTAGATGCGGTTGCCGTCGTGGCCGGACTGGTCGTCTCCTGCCTGGAAGGCGTACCTGAGGCTCGAGACGGGTTTCCCCAGCGCGTCGGCGATGCCCTTGACCAACGACTCGTTGGCCGAGGTCTGGCTGATGAGGCAGCCGTTGAACCCGAACCCCCAGTCGCTCTTGCAGTAGCCGGGGACGAAGCCCCAGCCCACGTAGGGCACCTTGTTCTGGGCCAGGTAGTCAGAGGACTGGGGAAGGAACGTGGGCCCGGTGGCCAGTACCGCGAAGGCCTTGTCGTCCAGCACGGCCTTGTGCACGCTGTCGAGGTCCTTGCCCGCGTCGCTGCCGTCGTCGTACACGTTGGCCACACGCAGCTTGCGGCCACCGACGCCCCCGGCGCGGTTGGCCTCCTCGATGCGGGCCCGGGCTCCGTCCTCGAAGCCGGCCAGGGCCGCACCCTGGGGGCTGGTGAGCGACGCCACGATGTCGACGACGATCTCGCTGTCGCTGACGCCCCTCACCCCGGAGGGGGTCGCGGTCGTCTTCGGCGCCGACTTCTTGCCGCTGCTTCCGCACGCCGCGCCCAGCAAGGCCAGGCCTGCCGCCGCGCACATCAGCCGGAACCCCGGAGCCCGTGAACGCCTCATCGTCTCTCACCGTCTGTTTGGGCGTGGAAGCGACGTCCGGTCGCCGGCTCCGAACTGCCCCACGGATCTGACGGGTACTCAGGACCGACCGTACCCCCGCCGCCCTCGCCGGTAAAGCGCCTCCCCGCCCCCCGGCCCACCCGTGTCGCCGGCTAACAAGATGTCCGATGGTGGAGGCCAGGGACGGAACGGACACGAGCCCCGCCCGCCCGCGGACCCCCGAGGCGGAGACCGATCCCGTCCTGTCCGCGACCGGTCTCACCGTCCGCTTCGGTGGCGTCGTCGCCCTGAACCGTCTCGACGTGGGCTTCCTCCCGGGCGAGGTGTGCGGGGGTCGCAACTGCGATCGGATCGTGGTCCTCAACCTGGGTGCGATGATCGCGGAGGGCCCGCCCGAGCAGGTCCGCAACGACCCGGTCGTCGGCACGGCGTACCTGGGGTGAGCAGACAGAGGAGGTCGGGGTGATGCTGGAGGGCAAGACGGTTGTCGTGTCGGGCACGGGACCGGGCCTGGGTCGCGAGATCGCGGCCGCCGCGGTGCGGGACGGGGCCAACGTGGTGCTCGGCGCCCGGACCGAGGCCAACCTGGAGAAGGCCGCACAAGAGATCGATCCCTCGGGCGAGCGGGTGGCGTGGCGGGTCACCGACATCACCGACGCCGAGCAGTGCCGGAGCCTGGCCCAGCTCGCCGCCGACCGCTACGGCCACCTCGACGCCCTGGTCAACGTGGCCGCCCTCGACACCATCTTCGGGGGCGTGGAGGGCGCCGACTTCGACGAGTGGCGCCGAGCCCTGGAGATCAACCTGCTCGGCTCCATGCAGGTCACCCAGGCCGCCGTCCCCTACCTCAAGAAGCAGGGCGGCGCCATCGTCTTCATCGGGTCTCAGGCGATGTTCTGGAGCCAGATCCCCCAGGCCGGCTACGCCGCCTCCAAGGCCGCCCTCATGGGCGCGGTCGCCCACCTCACCCAGGAGCTCGGTCCCTACCGCATCCGGGTCAACACGGTCGTGCCCTCCTGGATGTGGGGCCCGCCCGTGGAGGGGTACGTCAACATGACGGCCCGGGCCCAGGGCATCGACCCGGCCCAGATCGTGGACGGCATCATCAAGAACATGCCCCTGGGCGAGATGCCGGGCGACGGCGACGTGGCCGAGGCCGTGGTGTTCCTGGCCTCGGACCGGGCCCGCATGATCACCGGTCAGTCCCTCCTGGTGAACGCGGGCGAGTACATCCGCTGAGAGCCGCGGTCTCCGCCGCCCCCAGCTAGAAGGCGCGGGCCACCACCGCGGGCACGGGCAGGCCCATGGGCCCGACACCGATGGCCCGCATGCGCCTGAGGTGGCCGCCCAGGATGGCGCCGATGAGGTCGAGAGGCCGGCCCAGGCGCACGAAGGCGGCGAAGGGCAGGGGGGTGGCCCGCCCGCTGTCGAGCATGTGCAGGGCCATGCGCTGGGCGGCGCGGCCCGCCTCCTGGCGTTCCCGTGCGCCTGACAGCAGCGACCGCAGCTCGGCCGTGGCCATGGCCTCGTGCTCCTCCTCGTCGGCGATGACGGTGTCGATGAAGGCGGCCGTGTCAGCGTCCACCACCTTGCGCAGCCACTCCAGAAGGTCGTCGGCCACGCCCTCGCCCAGGTAGGACCACACCGCCTCCTCGATGGGCGAGCCCGCCTCACCCGCGTGGTAACGGTCGAGCGAGGCCCGGTAGGGGCGCATGGCCCGCTCCGGGTCGGCTCCCAGCGCCTCCAGCCTGGCCCGGAAGCCCTTGTGGTGGCGCAGCTCCTCGGCCGCCACCTTCCGGTAGGCCTTGCGCTCCTCCTCGGAGGCGGCCTGGCGGACCCGGGCCTGGGCCCCTTCGTAGGCCTTCCACTCCCCGTAGGCCACCGCCCCCAGGACCTGGATCAACGCGGTGCGGTTCATCTGGCAGCTCCCCTCCTGCGCGCCGCCGCCGGCCTCGGCGTCGACACCAAGATAGAGCCGGACCGGGGTCGCCAGATGGCTCGCCCTCCCAACCGTCGCCGCCCCCGTTCGACTCGTTGACGCCCACGTCGGGGAGGGTCAGACTCCAGCCGCATGGCAACCACGGGGCGGGCGGCGCTGTTCTTCGGTCCCGGCAAGCCCATGGAGCTGGTGGACCTACCCGTCCCCGACCCCGAAGCCGGCGCCATCGTCGTGCGTGTGGCGCGGGCCAACGTGTGCGGATCGGACCTGCACATCTGGCGCGGTGACGGGATGCTGGCGGCCATGGCCCGCGACGACGGCCGCATCATCGGCCACGAGATGACGGGCGTGGTGCACGCCCTGGGTCCGGGGGTGAGCACGGACTGGGCCGGAAGGCGCCTGGCCGAGGGCGATCGCATCGCCTACCAGTACTTCGCACCGTGCGGCCGCTGCCGTTCCTGCCTGCGTGGTCTCAGCGCGGCCTGCGCCCACTCCTTCAAGGTGCTCAGGGGCAGGCCCACGGAGTTCCCCTACTTCCGGGGCGCCTTCGCCGACTACTTCTACCTGACCCCCCAGATGGCGGTGTTCAAGGTCCCCGATCACGTCACCGACACCATGGTCGCCGGCGCCAACTGCGCCCTGGCCCAGGTGGTGCACGGGCTGGAGAGGGTGGAGGCCTCACTGGGGGACGACGTCGTGCTCCAGGGTGCCGGTGGCCTGGGTATCTACGCCACCGCGGTGGCCAAGCAACGCGGCGCCCGCGTGATCGTGATCGACGGCCTCGACGAGCGTCTGGCCCTGGCCCGGGCCATGGGCGCCGACAACGTGATCGACTTCCGCCGGCTGGCCACGGCCGACGAGCGGGTCGCCCACGTCCGTGAGCTCACGGGCGGCTGGGGCGCAGACGTGGTGTGCGATCTGGTGGGAAGGGCCTCGGTGATCCCCGAGGGCCTGGCCATGCTGGGGCTGGGCGGGCGCTACCTCGAGATCGGGACCTTCTTCCCGGGCACCCCGGTCGAGGTCGACCCCGGCCTTCTCGTCTCCCGCAACATAAGGGTCGAGGCCGTGGCCTCCTACGACGCGGCCAGTCTGCAGCAGGCGGTCGCCTTCCTCGACCGCAACGCCGGGCGCCTGCCCCTGGAGCAGGTCGTCACCGACTACTCCCTCGACGACATCAACCGGGCCATCGAAGACCAGGACTCGGGGCAGGTCACGCGCGCCTCCATCGTGATGACCTGAGGGGCGTGATTCAGCGTCCGACGAAGTTGCCCGACCGGCGCTCGGCGACGGCCCGCACACCTTCGGCCGCGTCGGCCGAGGCGCTCAGCCGGAGCTGCTCGGCCGCTTCGTGCTGAGTCGCCTCGCGCACGCGGTCGGCCAGGCCCCGGCGAAGGGTGCGGTTGATGGCCCGCAGGGCCAGGGGGGCGTTCTCGGCGATCTCGGCGGCCAGCTCCGTGGCCGTAGCCCGCACCTGAGAGGCGGGCACGCAGCGGTCGGCCAGGCCCAGCTCGACGGCCTCGTCTCCCTTGTAGCGGCGGGCAGCGAGGAGCACCAAGGCGGCCCGGGAGGGCCCGAGCTGCTCGGGCAGGGTCACGGAGAGACCGAAGCCCTGGTGGATCCCGAGCTTGGCGAAGTTGGCCGAGAAGCGGGCCTCGGGGCAGGTCACCCGGAAGTTGGCGGTCATGGCCAGTCCCAGGCCACCGCCGATGGCCGGGCCGTGCACCGCGGCGACGAACGGGATCTCGATGGCGCACAGCCGCGCCGCCGCCGCGTACAAGCGCTCGGTGGTGCTGGCGCCCACCGGCCCCCGGCCGTCGCCTTCCCCTTCCGCCCCGCCCGAGAAGTCGGCGCCGGCGCAGAAGGAGCGACCCTGGGCGGCCAGCACCGCGCTACGCACGTCCATGTCCCGGGCCAGGGCCTCCAGCGCGTCGGCCACGGCCTCGACCAGGGCGGGGCTGAGGAAGTTGTGGGGGGGCCGGCGCATCTCCACCAGCCCGACGTGGTCGTGGACCTGGACGTCGACGATCCCGGATGCGCTGGACGCTGGCTCGCTCACGGGTCCCGAGCGTATACATCGCTACCGTGGGCACGGTGGCGCAACCGGGAGCCTTCCATGAGCCGTGACGACGTCCTGCGCACCAGGATCTGCGAGATCCTGGGGATCGAGCTGCCCCTCCTCTCGGCGGGGATGGGCTTCGTGGCCCGGGCCGAGCTGGCCGCGGCGGTGTCGGACGCCGGCGGGCTGGGGGTCATCGGCGGCGCCGGCATGCAGCCCGAACGGCTACGCCTCGAGATCCAGCGCTGTCGCAGCCTCACCGACAGGCCCTTCGGGGTGGACCTCCTCCTTCCCGCTCAGACGACCGGCGAGGTGCTCCTCCCCCGCCCGGTCCGGGACAGGCCGGTGGTCGACGCGGAGCAGCTGCTGGCCGAGGACGGAGGCGCCGAGTTCGCCGTGGGCCGCGACGGGCGACCGGTGCGGCCCGAGGAGCTCATGCAGGTCGTCCTGGAGGAGGAGCCGCCTGTGTTCGCTTCGGGACTGGGGAACCCGGGCCCGTGGATCAGCCATCTCCACGAGCGGGGAACCAAGGTGCTGGCTCTGGTGGGCAACGTGAGGAACGCCCTGCGGGTGAGCGACGCCGGCGTCGACGCCGTGGTCGCCCAGGGTGCCGAGGCCGGCGGCCACACCGGCCGGGTGGGGCTGGCCGCGCTCCTGCCCGCGGTGGTCGACGCGGTCCACCCGACCCCGGTGGTTGCCGCAGGAGGGATCACCGAGGGCCGGGGCCTGGCTGCGGCGCTGGCTCTGGGCGCTTCTGCGGTTTGGATGGGTACCCGCTTCGTCGCCACCCTGGAGGCCCACGCCCACGACAACTACAAGAACAAGATCGTCGAGGCAGGGGAAGACAGCACGATCGTCACCCGCTCGTACTCGGGCAAGCCCCTGCGCGTCATCCGCAACCAGTGGACCCAGGACTGGGAGTCGAGGCCGCAGGACATCCTCCCCTTCCCCCAGCAGTTCAGGCACTCGGCCGCCGTCTACGTCGTGGCCCGCCGGGACGGGGACACCGAGCGGGGATCGATGCCCTGCGGGCAGGGAGCGGCCGGGATCACCCGTCTCGAGCCCGCGGCCGACGTGGTCCATCGCGTCGTCGACGAGGCCCGCAAGATCCTGACCGTCACCCTGTTCGACCGGTGAGCGAGCGGGCCCACCCGAGCCCCCTGGAAGGCGTCCGGGTCCTCGACCTGTCCCGTGTGCTCTCGGGGCCGAGCTGCGCCAAGGCGCTGGCCGACCTCGGCGCCGACGTCATCAAGGTCGAGCCCCCGGAGGGGGATCTCACCCGCACGGCCCAGCCCCGTGTCTCGGGCATACCCGTGTACTTCGCCCAGCAGAACTGTGGCAAGCGCTGCATCTCGATCGACGTGAGGACCGAGGAGGGCGGCCAGATCCTTCTGCGCCTGTCGGCCCGTTGCGACGTGATCCTCGAGAACTTCCGCCCTGGGGTGATGCACAGGCTGGGCCTCGGCTACGAACGGGTCCGGGCCGACAACCCGGGTGTGGTGTACTGCTCGATCACCGGATACGGCCAGGATGGTCCGGCGGCCGGCCGGCGTGCCTATGCCCCCGTCATGCACGCGGAGATGGGCCTCATGGAGCTCACCGCCCGCAAGCTGGGCCTCCCGGTTCAGCCCGAGGCCGTCTCGCACGCCGATCTCTACACAGGGCTGCAGGCGGCCATCGGAGTCCTCGCCGCCCTGCTGCAGCGGGAGCACACGGGTCGGGGACAGCACATCGACGTCTCCATGGCCGAGGTCATGCTGCAGGCCACGGAGTGGACGGCGGTGGAGCTGGCCGGCGGTGAGGGGGGCCGCTTCCACGTGTTCGGCGGGTTCAACGCACCGGTGCTGCGCCTGGGCGACGGCACCGTCGTCTGCGTGCCCGGCGATCCGGTGTCGACGTTCCCGGCCTGGTCGCGGGCCATGGGACGGCCCGGGCTGGTGGACGACGAGCGCTTCGTCACCCACGCGGCGCGGTCCGCCAACCGCGGGGCCATGCTCGACCTGCTGCAGGAGTTCGCCTCACGCTTCAACCGCTTCGAGGACTTCGAAGCCACCATCGGCACCCAGCGCATCGCCGTGGGGATGGTCCGCAGCCTCCGTGACGCGGCCACCGCGGAGTGGGCCCAGGCTCGACGCGCCCTGGTCGATTCGGGCTACGGCGACGACCCGCTGCTTCTGCCCCGCTCTCCGTTCCGCTTCTCGGAGGCGGTGGTCGGGACGAGGGGGGAGCCGGCGTGGCAGGGACAGCACAACGCCGAGGTCCTGGCCGAGATCCTGGGGATGACGGAGCAGGAGTGCGCCGAGCTCGAGGGGGCCGGAGTCCTGACCCGGCGCCCGCCCGACACCCAGCTGCAGAGCTCTATACGACGAGGTGAGCGGGCCGCCCCTCCCGCTCGCTGATGGCCTCGGCCGCGGCGTCGACCAGCTTGTGGGCCAGGTCGGACAGGGCCCGGGCCGTGGCCAGCTCCTCCCCCACCAGGGGCAGCTCCGGGTCGGTCGGGTTGCGACGGGCCCGCCCGGTGCCGGTGAAGGTGGCGCCCCTGAGGGTGAGGACGGCCCGAGCCTCGGTGTGGTCCCCGCCCTCCTCGAACGTGATGTCGATCTCGGTCGTCTCGAGCATGTCGTCTCCCCTTCGCGCCACCTCGAGGATACGCCCGGCCGTTCGGGGCGGCGCTTGGGCGCGTGCGTGCGAGCGCCAAGGGGTTGGGTGTGCCGAAACAGGCTGGGCGCGAGCGTCCGAAAGGCCGACCAGGTTGGGTGTGCCGAAACAGGCTGGGCGCGAGCGTCCGAAAGGCCGACCAGGTTGGGTGTGCCGGGCAGGTTTGCTCGGAGACGGGCGGAGCGCTCCCGCCGTCTAAATCCCGGGGGCTCCGCCCGGCACGGGGAGATCGAACCAGGCCGACCTCAAGCCCAGCTGAGCGCGACCTGGGTCATCGCCGCTGCGACGCTCACCCCTTGAGCTCGGTCGGGCGCACCTCGAGCTGGCTGCGTTCGCCGTAGCGCACGATCTCCACGGGCACGGGCCGGTCGATGCGTTCGGCGGTCATTAGGCGCTGGAGATCACCCACGTCCTCGACGGGTGCGCCGTCCAGCCCCACGATGAGGTCTTCCGGCCGCAGCCCGGCCTTCGCCGCGGGGCTGCCGGAAACGACCGAAACCACCTCCAGGCCCTTGTCCCGGCCCAGGCGGTCGGCCGCCCGGGGAGGGAGCGGCCTGGTTCCCCCGGTCACGCCCAGGTAGGCCCGCCGCACCCTTCCGTCGCGCATGAGGGCGGCCACGATCTGGCGGGTGGCGCTGTTGATGGGCACGGCCAGGCCGAGGCCCTGCCCCACCCACGGCCCCACGACGGCGGTGTTGATCCCGACCACCTCGGCCCTGCTGTCGGCCAGCGCCCCTCCGGAGTTGCCCGGGTGGAGGGCGGCGTCGGTCTGGACGACGTTCTCCACCAGCCGGGCGCTCCGTCCCTCCTGGGTGGCCATGGAGCGCCCCAGCCCGCTCACCACACCCGCGCTGACCGAGCCGGCGAAACCCAGCGGGTTGCCCACGGCCACGACCAGCTGCCCCACCTCCAGCGTGTCGGCGTCGCCCAGGGTCGCGGCCGTCACGCCCTGTGGGCCGGCCGCGACCCGGATCACCGCCATGTCCGACAGCGGGTCGGCCCCCACCACTTCGAACTCGAGCTCGCGACCGTCGGAGAAGCCGGCCACGCCTCCCGAGGAACCGCCCACCACGTGGGCCGAAGTGAGCAGGAAGCCGTCCGGGGTCACGACGACGGCCGACCCGGCCCCGGCCGGGCGCCGGCCACCGGGCACGCTCACCATGACCCTGAGGCTGGCGACCGCAGGCGTCAACCGACGGGCGACGGTGGTGACCACACGGGAGTAGGCGTCCATGACGGCCCCGTCGTCCGGCGCCTGCTCATCGTCTGGCGGGCGCGTCTGGATATCAGGGACGACGGTCACGCCGAGCCCTCGACCCGTCCACCACCGAAGGCGACGCGCACCTCGAGGTCACCGGTTCCGCGAACGACCTTCAGCACGAGCGAGCCGTCCGCGCTCACGTTCTCCAGGGCGTCGAAGAGATCGTCGGGCGTGGCCAGGGACCGGCCCGCGGCCTCCACGATGAGATCCCCCTTCTTCAACCCGGCCCGATCGGCGGGGCTGTCGTCCTCCACGCCACGGATGAGCAGACCGTCCCTATCGGGCAGGCCCACGGCACGCCTGAGCTCGCGGGCGGCCCGCGGCGGGGCCAGGGCCACGCCCAGGCGGGGACGGGCCGGAGCCTCCCCCCGGGCCAGTGCGTCCACCCTCCGCTTGAGCTCAGCGTCGGCCGGCAGGGCCAGGTAGAACCCGTCCCCCAGGCGGTTGGTGTTGATGCCCAGGAAGCCGCCGTTGCCGTCGACGATGGGGCTCCCCGACGACCCCCGCCCCAGGGGGGCGGTGTGCTCGACGCTCCCGCCGATGCGCCAGCCTCGGGGGCCGCGGAAGGCGCGCCCGACGGCGGAGACGGTCCCGAAGGTGACCCGCCGGCCTCCCCCCACCGTCGCGGCCACGGCGAACACGGCGCTGCCGCCTGCGGCAGCCGAACCCGGCTCCCATGGGATGGCCGGGGCGTCGCCCGTGTCCACGGTGAGGACGGCCAGGTCGCCGTCCAGGTCGACGCCCGCCGCGGTGCCCACCGCCACCCGGCCGTCGGCGAAGGTGACGGTCGTCTCCGGACCCCTCAGGTTGTGGGCGTTGGTGAGCACCTGCCCGCCGGCGGTAACCACCCCGTTTCCGCGCCCGAAGCCCTTTCCGATGCGCACCACCGACGGCCCGACCCGCTCGCCGACCTTGGCGACCGCTGCCTCCAACTGCTCCAGGAACTCCACCTCGCGCGCTCCCTTGTCTATTACAAGCGACTTGTGGATTACAAGGTACCATGGTCCGAGGGCGATCGGGACCGGCCGGCACCCGCGGAGCGAGAAGGATGGGCGCCATGGAGGAGCGGGACGAGAGGCTCGAGGGCGACGCGCGCCCCGCCCCCCTGGCCGCGGCTCTGGCCAGGGTGGGCGATCGCTGGAGCCTCCTCGTGGTCGACGCCCTGCTCGGCGGTCCCCGGCGCTTCGGCGAGCTCGAGGGCGACGTCCCCGGCATCGCCTCCAACGTCCTGTCCCAGCGCCTGAAGCGCCTCGAGCAGGTCGGTGTGATCGTGTCCCGGCCCTACTCGTCGCGGCCTCCTCGATTCGCCTACGAGCTCACCGGGTCGGGCCACGAGCTGGCCGGCGCCCTGCGGCTCATGGCCCAATGGGGCGCCGACCATCTCGACGGGGTAGCCGCCGGCCCCACCCACGCCAGCTGCGGCACGGCCCTGGAGGCCCGCTGGTACTGCCCCACCTGCGACCGCGCCGTGGACGACACCGAGGGCGACGACCTGCGCCATCTCTAGCCATCTCTGAGCCATCCGGGCCGGGCTCAGGCTGGCGGCGGGCTCCCGCGGCGAGCGACGAGCGTGACCGTGCTCACGATGAGCGGATTGTGCCGCTTCGCGCGCCAGCGAAGTCAAGCACCATCGGCCTGGGTCCCCGCTGAAGGGGGCCTGCGCCTCGTCGAGGCGGCGAATGTTGCAAGATCGTTGCCTGGTCAGGGCCGGAGGTGACCGGTGACGGCACAGGTGCCCCAAGAGGGAAGCCAGCCAGCGTCCCGGCGCGTCCGCGTAGCGCTGGTCGACGACAACCCTGACGTACGCGCCCTGCTGCGTATCCAGTTCCGCCGGGATGCCCGTTTCGAGGTGGTGGGGGAGGCCGCTGACGGCGCCGAGGCGGTGGAGCTGGCCGAGGCGGCCCGCCCTGACCTCATGGTCCTCGATCGCCAGATGCCCCGCATGAGCGGCGTCGAGGCCATCCCCGAGATCCGCCAGCGGGCCCCGGCCACGGCCATCGTCCTGTACACGGCGGTGGCCGACACCCCCACCTACTACGCGGCCCTGGCCGCCGGCGCCATCGATGTCGTGGAGAAGGCCGGGCCCGTCTCCGACTTCGTGGACAGGCTGGTGCGGGCCTTGCTCGACCGCACCTCGGGGCCCGAGGCCACCGTCGAGGTCCGCGTGGGCCCAGTCTCGTCGGCCGCGGCCCGGGTGTGGGTGCCCAACACGCAGAGGATCCTCGACGCGGTGCGGGCCCATCCCGAGGTTCTGGAGCGCGCCATCCCGTCCGACGTGATCGAGCTCTTCTACTCGTTCTTGAAGCAATGGGACGAGATCGCGTCGACCACGGAGGAGTTCCGTTGGGCGGCGCGGGCCAGCACGAGCGACGTCAGCAGGATCGTCGAGTACTGGGCCGTCATCGACCGCATGACCGACGAGCAGCTCGAGCTCCTCGGCATCCACTGGTCTCCGGCAGAAGGGGAGATCTTCTTCCGAGCGCTGACCGAGGGCGTGCTGCAGGCGCTGGGCCGCCACGAGGAGACCAGGCGCCTGGCCTCACGCCTCGGTGA
>Ga0209577_10003780_pt1 | contig 14255 bp, 14 predicted proteins | sample GraSoiAngelo_109_FD_185874 | JGI IMG/M metagenome (GOLD analysis project Ga0209577, IMG submission 185874) | Grasslands soil microbial communities from the Angelo Coastal Reserve, California, USA - 14_0903_12_20cm (SPAdes) (version 2) | ecosystem: Environmental > Terrestrial > Soil > Grasslands...
CCTGGCCGCGGTCGAGGGTCGCGTCCGTATCCATGAAGGTGACATCACGCGCCTCGAGGACGTCCAGGGCGCGCTCGCCGGATCGCGGGCCGACGCGGTCGTACACCTCGCAGGCATAGCTGTTCCCACGCTCGCCTCGGCGGACCCGGTCGCGGCCGTGCGCATCAACGTGCTCGGTACGGCCGCGGTGCTCAGCGCGGTCGAGCAGCATCCCAAGACGCGACTGGTCCTCGCATCCAGCGCCGACGTGTATGGCGCGCCGGACCGCGTGCCCGTGGACGAGGACGCGCCGGTACGGCCGGGGAACGTCTATGCCGCCACAAAAGTCGCGGCCGAAGCGCTGACGCGGGAGCTTGCGGCGCGTCACGAAGCGCCGATCGTCATCCTGCGTCCGGCCAATCAGAACGGTCCGCGACAGCACCCCGGGCTCGCGGCGTCGGCGTTCGCGAAGCAGATCGCGGAGGCCGAGGCGGGGATCGCCGGAGCCGTCGTGAGGCACGGTCGCCTCGACGCCCAGCGCGACTTCCTGGACGTCCGCGACATGGCGCGCGCATACGCGGCAGCGCTGGATCTGGGCGAAAGCGGCACGTTCAACGTCGGGACCGGCCGCGCGGTCGCGATCGCCGAGATCCTCGAGACGCTCATCGCGCTCGCCCGCATCCCCGTTCGCGCGGAGCTCGACCCGTCGCGGGTCCGCGGCGGCGAGCCCACCCGGATCGCGCTCGACGCCACGCGTTTTCGCCAAAAGACCGGTTGGTCGCCCCGCATCGCGCTTGCCGACTCGCTCCGCGATACCCTCGACTTCTGGCGTTCGTCGATCCGGCATGAAGAGGGAGCGCGCGCGTGAACATCGTGTTCGGTACCGATGGGTGGCGAGCTCGCATCGCCGACGAGTACACCTTCGACGCGGTGCGGGTCTGCGCGCAATCGGTCGCGGAGTGGGTCCAGAGGAACGGCGGCGCCGATCGCGGCGTCGTGATCGGCTTCGATCGACGGTTTGCCTCGGAGCATTTCGCGGCCGCCGCCGCGGAGGTCGTCGCGGCTCACGACGTCAACGTGCACCTCGCCACCGCGGCCGCGCCGACGCAGTCGTTCTCGTGGGCGACGATGCGAAGGAAGGCGAAGGCCGGGATCGTGATCACGGCCAGCCACAACCCGTGGACCGACAACGGCTTCAAGGTGAAGGCCGAGACCGGCGCGGCGGCCGGTCCGGCGATGCTCAAGGAGCTCGAGGCGATCATCCACCCGCTCGAGGCGCATCCCGAGAAGGTCCGTCGCATTCCCTTCGACGACGCGAAGAAGAAGGGCCGCGTCCAGGAGTTCGATCCCGCTCCCGATTACCTCTCGCACGTCGCCGAGCTGTTCGATCTCGAGGCCTTCCGCGAAGCGGGATACACGGTCGTGTGCGAGACGCTCTTCGGGAGCGCGAGCGGGTACTTCCCGAGGCTCATCGGCGGCGGCAAGACGAAGGTCGTCGAACTCCATGCCGAGCGCAACCCGTACTTCGGTGGCGTCAACCCGGAGCCGATCCCGCCGAACATCGACGAGTTCCTGCGGCGGATCCCCGCTGAGCGCGCGAACGTTGGCCTCGCGGTCGATGGCGATGCCGACCGCGCCGGCCTCGCGGACGAGCATGGCACCTTCGTCACGACGTTGACGCTCTACGCGCTCCTCATGTGGTACCTCTGCGAGGTCCGCGGCCTTCGCCAGCCGGTCGTCAAGACCGTGAACATGACCTCGATGGTCGATCGTCTCGGCGAGCGCTACGGCGTGAAGGTGTATGAGGTCCCAGTCGGGTTCAAATACATCGGGCCCAAGATGCAGGAGACCGGCGCGATGATGGGCGGCGAAGAATCCGGCGGATTCGGCTTCGCGATGCACCTGCCCGAGCGCGACGGCATCGTGGCCGACCTCTTCTTCCTCGATTTCATGCTGAAGACGAAGAAGAAGCCCTCGGATCTCATTGCCGAGCTCATGAAGATGGCCGGCCCTTCCTTTTATCTGCGGCGCGACCTGCACTTCAGTGCGGCCGAGTACCCGGCCGTGAAGGAGCGGACCATGCGGACGCTTCGCGAGGCCGCGCCCGAAAAGCTCGCCGGCCACGCCGTCGCACGGATCGTGCACCTGGACACCAACGATGGGACCAAGTTCTTTCTCGACGACGGCTCGTGGCTGCTCGTCCGCCTCTCCGGGACCGAGCCGCTCGTGCGCGTCTACGCGGAGACAAAAGAAGAACGCGAGCTCGCGCCGCTGCTCGATGCCGGCGTGAAGATCGTTAAGGGGGCATAGCGATGGCGATAGCAGAGAGCCGCGACACATCGGTGATCGAGAGCGTGGAGCGCATCCGCGAGGCGGATCCCGGCGACATGCTGAGCCGTATCAAGGACCTTCCAAAGCAAGTTCGCGACGCCTGGGCCATCGCGAGCAAGGCGACCATCGCTCCCGCGTATAGCGACGTGCGGAGCATCGTCGTCGCCGGCATGGGCGGCTCCGCGATCGGCGGCGACCTCGCGGCGGCGCTCCTCGCCGAAGAGCTCAAGGTGCCGATGAGCGTGCATCGCGATTACGGACTACCGGCCTACGTCGGCCGCGACTCGCTCGTCATCGTGTCCAGCTACTCCGGCAATACCGAGGAGACGCTCTCGAGCTTCGAGGAAGCTCGCAAGCGCGGCGCGAAGATCCTCGCGCTAACGACCGGTGGGAAGATCGCCGAGCTCGCGCGCGCCTCGAACTATCCGATCGTGACGTTCAGCTACAAGGCGCAGCCACGCGCCGCTCTCGGATACTCGCTCGGCCTGGTGCTCGGCGTACTCAGCAAGCTCGGTTTCGCGCGGGATCTCTCAGACGACATCGAAGCGGCGCTGTCGGATCTCGCGAAGCTCGAGGAGCGCGTGCACGAAGGCGCGCGCACGAACGACGCGAAGAGGATGGCGCTCGAGCTTCAGGGGCGGATCCCGTTCGCGTACGGCGCAGGCGTCATGGGGGTCATGGCGCGGCGCGTGAAAGGCCAGTGGAACGAGAACGCAAAGAACTGGTCGGCCTTCGACGTCATGAGCGAGCTCAACCACAACGCCGTCGTCGGCTTCGAGCACCCGCCGATCGCGAAGGAGGCCCTGACCGTGCTCCTTCTGCGGAGCGACCGCGATAACCCGCGGCACAAGCTGCGCTTCGAGGTTACGCGCGAGCTGCTCGATCGCTCGCGCATCCCGCACAAGACGCTCCAGTTCGCGGGACGGAACATGCTGTCCGAGGTCTTGCAGATGGTCTACTTCACCGACTACGTGTCTTTCTACATCGCGTTGCTCAACGGCGCCGATCCCTCACCGGTGAAATCGATCGACTACCTAAAGGATCGTCTCGCGAAAGGTTGAAGGTGGCGCATCCACTGAGGGAGTCGGCGACCGAGGCCGGGCAGTTCCGCTTCACGTTCTGCCCTCGTGACGGGACCCGGCTCGTGCCCACACGAATCGACGGGCGCGACAGGCCCACATGCCCGGTCTGCGGCTTCGCCGAGTTCATGTTCGTGCAGATCGGCGCGAATACGATCGTCGAGCGCGACGGCGGCGTGCTACTCGTGCGGCTGAACTACGGCCCGCGCGACGGTCGCTGGGCGCTGCCCGGCGGTCTCGTGGAGAACGACGAAACCTTCGAGGAGGCCGCGCGCCGTGAAACCACCGAGGAGACGGGCTTCGATGTGTCGCTCGACGGCCTCCTCGCGACGTGGATGCGCCCGGGCTTTCCGATCCTCGTCGTCATCTACCGGGCGCACATCCGCTCCGGGTCGCTGCGGGTCGCACCTGATGAGGCGTCGGAGGCGGCGTTCTTCCCCAAGGACAAGCTCCCGCCGCTCGAGGAGCTGGCCTGGCCGTCGACGGCGCATGGGCTCGACGCCTGGCGCGCGTACGAGCCGCCGCGTCCCTAATTCGCCCGCCCGAATTCATTCAAATGGCCTAGCCACAGCATCGGACTGGTACCACTTCCGCCGGCCGTGAGCCGGCGGACGCCAGCGCGGCATCCGGTACGGGCATGCTCCCGTATCGCGGGATGGCGAGCTAGATGAAGATCTTCGGGCGGGGGGATCTGGGACCGGTCGGCCGGTTCTCAATCGCTCTGGGCGCGATCCTCCTCGTCACCGCGCTCGTGGTCGCCGGTGTGAGTTCCCTACTCCTCGACCGGTACGTGCAGGACGAGACCGCGCGCTTTACGACGGACGCGGTTGCCTCTCACTTCGGCCCAGTGTTCAAAGAGGACGTGTTCAAGCGTCCGCTGGCGGACGACGAGCGCGAGCTGCTCGAGACGATCGTGGCTTTCCACTTCTCGATCTACAACGTCGTCTCCACGCAGTTCTTCGATCCGACCGGCACGATCGTCTTCTCCTATGACGACAGCGAGATCGGCCGCAGGCTGGATCCCGCATTGAACGTGGGTCTTGCGGAGGCCCTCGCCGGCCGCTCGTATGCCGAGCGCGCGGACATCGTCGCCGACAGCCGGTACGCGAGCCCGTCGACCGCCGGCACCTCGTACCCGGCGGCTCCCGCGACGAGTCCGAGCGGGGACCATCAGCACACCGCCGCAGGTGGTGCTCCCGCGCCGGCGCTGGTCCACGCGCTCAAGATGTGGGTCCCGGTAAGGGAGGGCGGCACGCAGATCGGCGCGGCCGTGGTGTGGCGCGATCTCTCGTCGATCGACCGTGCGCTTCGGCAGATGCAAATGTCGACGTCGACGATCATCGCGCTGGCCGCGCTTCTTCTGTGGCTCGTCCTCCGCGGTGTCTACGTCCGATCGTCGCGCCAGATCATGTCGCAGTCGCAGGCCCTCGGGGCCGCCCTCGCCGAGACCGAGCGCACCTACGACACGACCCTGCAGGCCCTATCGAACGCGCTCGACGTGCGTGACAGCGAGACCGAAGGACATTCACGCCGGGTCGTCGAGTACATGGAGCTCATCATCGCGCAGCTTCCGGTCGCGCCCGGTCACGTGGCGACGCTGCGGCGCGGCGCACTTCTCCACGACATCGGCAAGATCGGCGTTCCGGACAATGTCCTGCGCAAGCCGGCTGCGCTGAGCGAAGCCGAGTGGGTCGTCATGAAACGTCACCCCGAGCATGGCGCGCGGATCATCTCGCAGATCCCGTTTCTCGAGGATGTGTCCCGCATCGTCCGCCACCATCACGAGCGATGGGACGGTAAGGGCTACCCGGATGGGATCGCTGGCGAGGCGATCCCGTTCGGCGCGCGCATCTTCGCCGTCGCCGACAGCTTCGACGCGATGACGAGCGACCGCCCGTACCGCCGCGCGATGTCGGTCGAGGATGCGCGGGCGGAGGTCGCGCGTTGCCGCGGCACGCAATTCGACCCGGAGATCGCCGACGCGTTCGCTCGCGTTCCGATCGATCACCTCGACGCGATCGCCGGTGACACCCCGCACACACACCCGCGCGCGCACGCCGTATAAGACGGGTGCGCTAATGCCGGCCAACCCGCTCGCCTGGGTCGCCGTGGCGCTTGGGGCGACCTTTCTCATCGCAATGTTCGTCGGGGTCGTCCTGATGCTGGCGAGCGCGATCGTTCGTCGGCGCGGTTCGGGCGTGGCCGCTCGTCTGCTCATGGCTGGCCCAGCGGGTGGTCTATTTGCTGCGTCGCTTTACGTGCTCAGCTTGGACTTCTTTTCGATCGCGCTAAGGTTTGTGTTCGTCGCTCTCTTCCTAACGACCGCGGTCCCGGTGTTCGCATGGTCGGTGCGCGCGAAGATCACCTTCGCACCGATCGGACGGGGGCCGAACTAAGGAGTCGTCACAGCGATCGGCTGGCGCCACGCGTAGACGACCGCAAACAGGCCGAACACCGTAAGCAGGGCGGCCGCCGGAAAGACGAGGAACACGTCCACCGACGCGACGAGGCTCCCGATCGCTGGACCGACGACGAAGCCAAGGTTCGCGGGCAGGTACGCGAAGGTCATCACGCGCCCTCTCGTCGCATCGGTCGCCGACGCCGACAGCATCGTGAACGACACGCTGAAGAGTGCCGCCGCGAGACCGTTCACGATGGTCCACGCGACCGTGAACGGCAGCAGCTCGCGCGTGAAGAACGGCACCGACCACAGCGCCGCCAGCAGCGCGCATCCGACGAAGAGCGTTTGGGGCTTTCCGTATCGGTCGGCGAGCGCCCCGATCGCCGGTGACGCGATGAAGATCCCGAGACCACCGGCGCCGAGCACGATGCCCACCGCGGTCGCGGGGTCCGAGCCCGTGTAGAGGCGCGCCACCACGAGCGGGACGTAGATGAACGCCAGCATCCACCCCGCGAACAGCAGGAACAGCGCGGGGAAAAGCGCGCGCAGTCGTGGGGAGCGGACGATCAGAAGGATCCCGTCACCGGCCATCCGCAGAAGCGATCCGCTTGTCGCCTTGGGGACAAACCCATCGCGATAACCGAACGCGAGCATGAACACGAGCCCGATCATGATCGCGGCGTCCGCCGCCATCAGGGCGGGGAAGCCGAAGCGGTCCACGACCGGGCCCCCGACCAGCGGGCCGACAAAGCCGCCAAGCGGATTGGCGCCGTTGACGATGCCGAACGCGAATGCGATGCGGCCGGGAGGTGTCTGCTCTGCGAGCGTGGCGAGGATCAGGCCGGTGTTGCCGAGACCGAGCGATTGAATGGCCCGTGACAGCGCGAAGACCCACACGTTCGGCGCGACCGCGGTGAGCGACAGCGCGACGAACGCCGCCACGAACGAGCGGATGATGAGCGGCTTGCGTCCGTACCGGTCGGCCAGCGCTCCCCAGAACGGCAGGAACGGTAGTCCCACGAAGTTCGAGAACGATGTGATCGCGCCGACCCAGAAAGCAACGGCGGCCGCCTCGATGCCGAGATGCGGCAGGTACAGCGGAGTGAACGCCGACACCTGGCCGTATGCGGCGACCTCGAAGAATCCGGCGATGGTGAAGAGGATCGTCATGCGGACCCAGCCGGAAATCGGCCGCATTTTCATGGGGTTTCGAAGGATACGAGGCGGGTCTAAACTCGCAACGTCCGCCGGCAGCGAATTGAATTAGGAGTGTGGAGGAAGTCATGTACTCGAGCCTCATCTCCAAGATCGAGAAGGCGAAGCGCTACGCCGAAGAGCCCGAACGGATCAGCTTCCGGAGCTTCGAGGTCGCGTTCCGCGGTGAAAACGGAACGCACGCCGTCTCGCTCACGGGCGATGACTGGAACTGCGAGTGCGAGCACTTCCATACGAGCGGTCTCTGCGCGCATGTCATGACGCTGCAGCGGGTCTTCGCGTCACACCTCACGGACAACGCCCGCTTCACGCAGGAGCACGTGCCGGCATAGCGAGCCTCGCGAACAACTGAATACGCGGGTCTTCCAGCGAAGCCGGTGAGATTCCGGCAGGGTCGCGCCACCGTGAAAGGCAAACGCCTCAACTCGGGTCGCCTGGAGGTCACCGCTTTCGGCATCCACGCCTTCGCAAGAAAGGGGTGCGCCAGATGCGCTCACGAGTCGTCGTCCTCCTCGCGGTCCTCCTCCTCACGCTCGCCTCCTGCGGTGGTGCCGTTTCCGTTTCCCCCTCGCCCAGAGTCGCCGCCTCGCCGTTCCCGGCGACGCTGAGCGACTTCCAGAACCGCTCGGTCACGGTCCCTTCGCGTCCCGAGCGACTCGTATCCATCGGTCCGTCGATCACGGCGTTCCTCTTCGCGCTCGGTGCGGGCCCGCGCGTGATCGGCGTCGACGATTTCTCCGACGAGCCCGCCGAGGCCGCGACGCGGGAGCACGTCGGCGGCATCAAGGTGAACTTCGAGAAGGTGGTCGCGCTGAAGCCGGATCTGGTCTTCAGCGTGAAGTTCTCCGACGGCACGATCGAAAAGCTCCAGGCGGCATCACTGAACGTGCTCGTCGTCGACCCTCAAAGCGTCTCCGATGTCGCGAAGACCGCGACGCTGCTCGGCAAAGCCGTCGGAGCGGACGGCGAAGCGCTCGCGCGCTCGATCCAGCAGAGGGTCGACGCCGTCAGGGCGAAGACGGCGAACGTCGCCAATCGACCGCGGGTCTATCACGAGATCGACGCGTCGGACCCGGCGAAGATCTTCACGGTCGGGCCAGGGTCGTACATCAACGATCTCATCGAGATCGCCGGCGGCGCGAACATCGCCGCGCGTGCGGCGTCGGCTTACCCGCAGCTCTCCGCCGAGGAAATCTTGAAGACCGACCCCGAGATCATCGTCCTCGCGGCGGACGCGTATTCCCCCAAGCCTGGTGACGTCGCGGCCCGACAGGGCTGGTCGATCATCGCCGCGGTGAAAAACAACCGAATCCTCACGATCGACCCGAACCTAATCAACCGGCCCGGACCTCGCGTCGGCGAGGCGGCGGAGGCGTACGCGAAGCTCGTTCACCCGGAGCTCTTCCGGTAGTGCGCACCCTTTCGATCCTCGCGTTCCTCGCGGCCGCGCTCATCGTTAGCGCGGCTGCGGGGATCCTCGTCGGGGCCGTCGCAATCGGGCCCGGGGACGTGCTCGCGGCCCTCTTCGGATCGAACGACACGAGCGGCACGATCATCCGCGAGCTGCGGCTTCCGCGCGTCCTCGGCGCCGCGCTTGTCGGCGGATCGCTCGCGACCGCCGGCGCGCTCCTGCAGGGTCTCCTGCGCAATCCACTAGCCGATCCCTTCGTCACCGGAACGTCGGCGGGCGCGACCCTCGCTGCCGTGGCCGCGATCGTTCTCGGCCTCGCCGCGCCGCTCGTGCCGCTCGCCGCGTTCGCGGGCGCCCTTGTCACGGTCACGCTCGTGTGGCGGCTCGCGCGCCTGGGCGGTGGCACGACCGTGCTGACCGTTCTGCTTGCCGGTGTGGTCCTCACCTCGTTCGCCGGCGCGGTCGTCACGTTCCTTCTTGTCTCGAGCGACCGGCTCGCGCTGCAGCTCCGTGCGGTCCTCGGGTGGCTGCAAGGTGGGGTCTCGGTCATCAGCTGGCCCGAGCTTGGCGTGGCCGCCCTCGTCGTGGCTTTGGGACTCGGGTTCGCACTCGTTCTTGCGTATCGCGTCGACGCGTATGCGTTCGGTGAAGAGACGGCCGCAACCCTCGGTGTCGACCCAGATCGGACGACGACCGCGGTGCTCGGCGCGACCGCGCTCCTTTCGGGAGCAGCCGTGGCTCTCGCCGGCCTTGTCGGGTTCGTCGGCTTGGTGATTCCGCACGCGCTCCGGTTCGTGATCGGCGCGACGCACCGGCGGCTCGTTCCCGCGAGCTTTCTCACCGGAGCGGCGGCCCTCGTCCTCGCGGACTTGGGCGCGCGAACGATCATCGCGCCGGCGGAGCTGCCGGTCGGCGCGATCACCGGCCTCATCGGCGCGCCCTTCTTCCTCGCGCTTCTCGTCCGCTCGCGGCGGATCGTCATATGACGAGGCTCTCCGCGTCGGCGGTCACCGCGTCCTATGGCGCGCGCGTCGTGCTGCGCGACTGTTCGTTCGCGCTCGGCTCAGGCGAAATCGTCGCGATCGTCGGACCGAACGGTGCGGGCAAGTCGACGCTCCTCCGCATTCTCGCCGGACTGTTGCGCCCCAAGGTGGGGAGCGTTTCGCTTGACGGCCAAGATCTCGCGTCAGTCTCGCGGTCCCAGGTCGCCCGCCGGATCGCCGTCGTGCCGCAGATCTTCGACACGCTCTTCCCGTTCACCGTCCGCGAGGTCGTGGCCCTCGGACGGACCGCGCGGCTCGGTGCATTCGGCCGCGCCTCAGCCGACGATGTCGCCGCGGTCGAGCGTGCGATTGATGAGCTCGAGCTCGGAGCGCTCGCAGGGCGTCGCATCGATCGGCTGTCGGGCGGCGAGCGCCAGCGTGCCGTGCTTGCGATGGCGCTCGCGCAGGAGACGGCGGTGCTTCTCCTTGACGAGCCTACGGTCCATCTCGATCCGGGGCACCAGCTCGCGACGCTCGAGCTCCTCCGCGAGCTCGCTCGGCGCCGTCAGCTTGCGGTCGGTGCAGTACTCCACGATCTCAATCTCGCGTCGGCGTTCGCGTCACGCATCGTCGCGCTCGCGGACGGGCGGATCGTCCGGGAGGGCACGCCCCTCGAGGTCCTGGACGCTGACCTGGTCCGGGCGGTGTTCGGCGACGGGTTGGAGGTGGTGGCGCGCGACGGTCATCCCGCTGTGCTTCCGCGAGTCGCCACGCGGTTGCGGTAGCTACCGACAGTTATCAGGTACACGCCCACAGCCGTCGCCCAGATCAGCGAGAAAATCAGCTCCAGCGGGACGATAGTGCTGTACACGAACCAATCGGTGCTGACCGGGAGAGTCAGAACCACCGCGAAGCCGGCGAGCACACCGATGCCGGCGATCGCGATGGGAACGTCGAGTCGAACGAGCTGCAGGCTCGTCAGCGTGATCCAGCCGCCGATGAACAGCGGCCACAGCCCACCCATCCCCCTGATCTCGGCCGGCACCAGAAGTGGACGGTCCGGGAGGTCGAGTCTTCCGCTCCCGATGCTCGTCAGCATGTAGTCGTAGGCAGCGACCGTCATCGCCAAAGCCGCCGCGAGAGCGAGCGCCGACAGAACGATGGCGCTGAGGCTCAGCAACCGCGGGACGAGGCGGTGACGATCGAGAACGACGCTGATCGCAATCGCCGGTACGAGCATTCCGAACACCGCTATGTACCGTGGCGCCTCGCCGATCAGTGACGGGCACTCGTCCGGCCCGCCTCCACAGAAGACGTTGGCGCGGCTGATCGCAACCCAGAGGAAGCCGGATCCGGACACCGCCAGCACGAGCGCGAGCCAGCCGACGCGCCGCGGCATCAGTCCGCGCTCACCTCGACCGGCGCGGTCCAACCCCAGTCCCACGTCGCGAGCTCGTGGATCAGCTCGTGGCTGGTGAGGTCAAGGTAGATCGGCGTCACGCTGATCTTGCTCTGGCGAAGCGCGGCGACGTCGGTGCCCGGCTCCGCATCGCCGGCGACAGCGGGACCGCCGACCCAGTAATAGGGCTCGCCGTATGGGTCGAGCCGCTCGACGAGTTGATCGCGATAGTTGCGCTTGCCGAGCCGCGTGACCTCCACTCCAGTGATCCGCTCGCGCGGAAGCGCGGGCACGTTCACGTTGAGGAGCGCATCGGAGGAGAAGCCTCGCGCGAGGATGTTCTTCGCGAGCAGTGCAGCGAACGATGCGGCCGGGCCGAAGTCGATGTTGGCGCCGAACGCGCCGATCGAGATCGCGATCGAGGGAACGCCCGAAAGGAGTCCCTCCATCGCGGCGGCGACCGTACCCGAGTACGTGATGTCGTCTCCCATGTTCGATCCGCGGTTTATCCCCGACACCACGAGGTCGGGCTTCTGCGGAAGAAAGCCGAGCACCGCGAGCCTTACGCAGTCCGTCGGAGAACCGTCGCTCATGTACGCGGGCTGTCCACTCCGAAGCTGTGTCGCCTTCACCCGCAGCGGTCGGTAGAGAGTGATGCTGTGGCTCGCGCCGCTCCAGTTGCGCTCGGGCACGATGATGTCGACGCCGCCGATCGCCCCAAGCGCGTCCGCGAGCGGGCCCAGGGCATCCGACTCGATGCCGTCGTCGTTCGTGATGAGGATGTGTTTGCGCTCGGGAGTCACTTGCCTCGCGTTGCGAGACGCGCCTTCCGTGCGGTACGTTGAGCCTCCCTCGCCTCAGCCTCCGAGTCCCGTAAATCCGCGGCGGCCGCCGCGGCTGCCGCATCGCTCTCTTCCATGAGCGTCGAGGCCTCGGTCCGCGCGCGCCGCCCCTGCGCGACCTGGAACGCGTATCGCACGAACGTGTTGATGACCCCCGCCACGGGCATCGCGAGGAACACGCCCCAGAACCCGGCGATCCGCGAGCCGAGCAAGAGGGCGAGGAACACGAAGATCGGATGGATGCCGATCGCGTTCGACATGATCCGAGGCCCGATCACGTTGAGTACGACCTGCTGCAAAGCGAGCGTGAGGATGAGCACCCACAGGAACACGTCGGGCGCCCCGAGGAGCGCGACCGCCAGCACCGGCACCTCGGCGATGATCGGGCCGAAGAAGGGGATGATCATCGTGAGTCCCGAGAGAACGGCCAGCACACCTGCGAACGGAACCCCCAGTGCGACCAGGATCGCGAGCGTCGCCACCCCGTAGATCACGCCGAGGATGAGCGACCCGCGGATGAAGCCGCCGAAGGAGCGGTCCGCGCTCTGACGCAGCAGCTCCGCTTCGCTGCGGAGCTCGGGGGTCAGCGCGGCGATGAACCGTTGCCAAAGCCGATCGCCGTCGATGAGCATGATGAACGCGATGATCAGGACGAGCGTGGCGTTGAAGAGGACGTTCGCCGTCGCCGAGACGTAGCCGAGCGCGTCGGCCGCGATCGTGCCCGCGACCTGGGAGAGCTTCGCCGGGACCTGGCCGTAGAGATCGGTCACGTTGACCGGAACTCCGGCCCCCTCCAGGCGGTGTTGCAGAGCGACGACCTCCTGCGCGGCCCGGTCGCCGTACTCGGGAGCGCGCAGGATGAGGTCGTTCAGCTGACTCACGAGACCCGGAACGACGAGCGCGAGCGTTCCCGCGAGAACGACCGCGATGCCGATGTACACGACCACCACGCTGAGCGCGCGATTGAGGAACGTCCGCTGGTCGATGCGAGTCACAAGAGGTGAGAGCAGATAGGACACGGCCCAGGCGGCGACGAAGACGATGACGACGTCGGCCACCCGCGAGAGCGCCTCGGTGATGTCGGACAGCAGCTGGAAGCTTGCGAGGATGATGAGCAGCACCACAAGCGTCGTGAGGAGCTGGCGTTCGCGCATCGAGAGATTCACAGGCGAATGGTACTGACGGAATACCATGCTTCCCCGTGCCAGACGCGCGCTGCCTCATCGATCGCTACGCCTCGTATCTTCCGGTCACCGAGCGGACACCTCGGCTTACCCTCGGCGAGGGAAGCACTCCTTTGGTGCGCGCTCGTGTACTCGAGCGCGAGACCGGCGTTTCTGAGATCTGGCTCAAGGTCGAGGGTCAGAATCCGACGGGCTCGTTCAAGGACCGGGGCATGGTCGTCGCGGTCGCGAAAGCGCTCGAAGACGGCGCCCGCATGGTGCTCTGCGCGTCGACAGGTAACACCGCAGCTTCGGCCGCCGCGTATGCCGCGCGTGCGGGGATGTCGTGCACGGTCATCCTGCCGGCGGGTCAGGTCGCGGCCGGTAAGCTCGCGCAGGCGATCGCCCACGGCGCCCAGGTGGTCGCGGTGCGCGGACCCTTCGATGCGGCGCTGGCGGTCGTCCGTGCGCTCGCCGATCAGGGCGAAGCTACGCTCGTGAACAGCGTCAATCCACACCGTCTCGAGGGTCAAAAGACCGCAGCTTTCGAGATCTGCGAGGCCTTCGGGGACGCCCCCGACGCCCTTTTCATACCCGTCGGCAACGCCGGCAATATCACCGCCTACTGGCGGGGCTTCGTCGAGGCGGCCCGGCGGGGCCTCGCCCGCCAGCGGCCCCGGATGTATGGATATCAGGCGGAAGGGGCGGCCCCCCTCGTCCGTGGGGCCCCTGTGGCCGACCCGGAAACGGTCGCGACGGCGATCCGCATCGGCAACCCGGCCTCGTGGTCGGGCGCGGTGGCCGCCCGGGACGAGTCCGGGGGCGCGATCGACGCGGTGAGCGACGGCGAGATCCTCGATGCCTATAGCTTCTTGGCTCGCTGCGAGGGCGTCTTTGCCGAGCCCGCCTCGGCGGCGGCGATCGCCGGGCTCCGCAAACGTGCCCGGGCGGGAGGCCTCGGCGGAGCGAAGCGGGTGGTTTGCGTCCTCACCGGCAACGGGATGAAAGATCCGGAACGCGCCCGCTCGCTCGCTGGCGACATCGCTGAGGTGGAAGCCACACCGGACGCGGTCCGGGCGGCGTTGAGGTCCTAGCGTGGGTGAGCTTCGTGTGCGCGTGCCCGCATCGAGCGCGAATCTCGGCCCGGGCTTCGATTCCTTCGCGATCGCCCTCCCCCTGCTCGCGGAATTCGATCTCCGGCCTGCCCGCGCGTGGTCGGTGAACATCGACGGCGACAGCGCATACGAGAACGGCGACGGCATTCCTACCGGCGACGACAATCTCTTCGTCATATCCGCCCGCGCCGCCGCGGAAGCGGCCGCCGAGACGCTTGGCTCCTATCACGTCACGCAGCGCTCGGCGATCCCCGTCGGACGCGGTCTCGGATCGAGCGCGGCCGCGATCGTCGGCGGAGTCGTGGCGGCCAACGCGCTCATGGGCGGCCCGCTCGAT
>Ga0209577_10003781_pt1 | contig 14254 bp, 14 predicted proteins | sample GraSoiAngelo_109_FD_185874 | JGI IMG/M metagenome (GOLD analysis project Ga0209577, IMG submission 185874) | Grasslands soil microbial communities from the Angelo Coastal Reserve, California, USA - 14_0903_12_20cm (SPAdes) (version 2) | ecosystem: Environmental > Terrestrial > Soil > Grasslands...
CCCGCGGGTGTACGAGAAGGTGCTCGACCTGCCCTACGGCGAGAACCCGCACCAGCGCGCCGCCTACTACGCGCAGGCGAACGCGCGCACACACCTGCTCTCGATGGTCTCGAAGCTCCACGGCAAGGAGCTGTCGTTCAACAACCTCCTGGACCTCGACGCCGCGCGCCGGCTAGCCAGTGAGTTCGAGATCCCGGCGGCGGTCATCGTCAAGCACAACAACCCCTGCGGGTGCGCGGTGGGTGGCTCGGCGCTGGAGGCCTTCGAGCGCGCCTTCGCCACCGATCCGCTGAGCGCCTACGGCGGGGTCTACTGCTTCAACCGCTCCGTCGACCGGCCGCTAGCCGAACGCCTGCACGAGATCTTCGTCGAGGTCGTGATGGCGAAGGGATACGAGGAGGGGGCCCTGGAGGTCCTGGAGCAGAAGGAGAACGTGCGGATACTGGACGACGCCGAGCGCCGCAACGAGCCGGTCGCCGACCGCGACATCCGCCGCGTGCGCGGCGGGTTGCTGGTCCAGGACCGCGACCGAGCAGGAGTGGGGCGAGATGCTCTTCGCCTGGAAGGTCTGCAAGCACGTGCGCTCGAACGCGATCGTGATAGCGCGCGACCTGGGCACGGTCGGGATCGGCGCCGGCCAGATGAGCCGGGTGGACTCCGTGAAGCTCGCAGTGGAGAAGGCCGGCGAGCGCGGCCTGGACCTCGAGGGCTCGGCCCTCGCCTCCGACGCCTTCTTCCCGTTCGCCGACGGCCCGCTGATCGCGATCGAGACGGGCATCCGCTCGATAATCCAGCCGGGCGGCTCACGCCGCGACGAGGAGGTGATCGCCGCCTGCGACGAAGCCGGGGTGGCGATGGTCTTCACGGCGCGGCGGCATTTCCGGCACTAGGCCGCCCCCCGCGATAGCGCGCTCGAGCCGGCGGACTCTCGATCAGGCCGGCCTCGATCTCGCCAGGGCAGTTGGCGCATACGAGGACGTACTTCTTGGCCTCCTCGCGGAACTTCGCGATCGCCCGTCCGATCGACGACGACATCAGGAAGGATTTGGTCGACGGGTCGACGTGATGGAAGTGCAGGTTGATCACGCAGCGGTCGTAACCGCACACTGCGCAACGACCACCCGCTTCCTCGATCAGAGTCCGCCGAACGCGCTGTTTACGCCGAGTGACGGCCTCACCGATGCAGCGCCGGCAGCGCCACGAACGATTGTCGAGGCGGCTGTAGTGGACGGTCAGGCCGTGATGTCGGCACTCCCGAACGTTCTCCGCCGTCGGCGAGACCGTGGTCGGTCTGCCAACCCTCGGTACGTGTGGGCGCGGCGGTTTGGGCACGAACGTATGTTCCCTAGCCCCCCGGACGTGAGTGCCCCCGGCGAGATTCGAACTCGCGTCGCATCGCTTAAAAGGCGAGCACTCTGACCACTGAGCTACGGGGGCGGCTCCGAGATTAGGGGGTAACGAAAGACGATTACGCGTTCCCCGGAGGCGCACATCGCGCCAAATAGGCGTTCCGTCCCCCCGACCGTCCCCGCTTGCCTCTGTCAACGATGAGCCGCGCGCCCGATCGACGCGCGCGCGGGGCTCATTTTCACCACGGCCACGCTTAACACTTCAGGCCACGCGCGGGGCCAAAGTATCCGGTATGTTGCGCCGAACTTGAGCGATGCCCCAGTTCGCAGGGGCGCGTAGCGGCCGTCGCGGTCGTTGCGGGGAGCGGAGGGCGAGAGGGACGGTGTCGTCGCGGAAGCGATTGCTGGGGGTTCTAATCGCACTCGCGATTGCCCTGCGCCTCGATTCAGCGGCCCTCGCGTCCGATCGCCACGTCGCGACCAAGTCCCACCTCTCGGGCCGCAGCCCGAGCGCGCGTAAGCATCACCTTCAGGCCGCCCAGGCGGTGGGTCCGCGCGGGCGACGCGGAAAGAAGGGCAAGACTGGCCCGACGGGTCCGAAGGGCGCAACCGGACCGAAGGGCGCGAAGGGTGCCAAGGGCGCCACCGGCGCCAAGGGCGCCACCGGCGCGACTGGCGCAGCCGGGGTTACGGGCGCCACGGGTGCGACCGGGGGTACAGGCGGCACAGGTGCCACCGGCGCGACCGGGGCGACGGGCGGCACTGGGGCGACTGGGGCGACGGGCGCCAGCGGTGCCACGGGCGCGACCGGAGCCTCGGGGGTAACGGGCGCGACGGGAGCTACGGGTGCCACGGGCGCGACAGGACAGACAGGCGCGACGGGCGCTACCGGCTCGCAGGGCTTTGCGGGCGGAGTCGGGGCGACCGGAGCCACCGGGCCCACCGGGGCGACCGGACCGACGGGCGCGACGGGGCCGACCGGGGCGAGTGGGCCGACCGGGGCAAGTGGTGCTACGGGAGCGACCGGTTCCCAGGGCCTCACCCACGTCTACGGCACGGGCGCCACTGGACTGACCGGCGCGAACCCGAGTCTCAGCCTGCCGACGGGTCAGACCGGCGCCCACCTCGCAGTCACTGTCAATGCACAGGCGCAGGGCGCGGCCAGTGCCTCAATTGCCCAGTGCCAGGTCTCGCTCGATGGCACGACGCTCGACGTTCAGCAGGTCACCGTTCCCGGCGGTACCGGGACGGGTGAGGCGATCACCCTGGTCGGCACCGGAACCTCATCGTCCTCGCCAGGTGGCGGAACTGTGCTCGTCCAGTGCTCCGACTCCGGTGGCACCTTCAGCGCGATCAACATCACGGCTACCCAGGTTGAGGGCCTGAACTAGCGTGGACCCGACCTCCCGTACCCGTCGATCGAGGCGCCTGCGGGTGGCTCGCTTCCTTGGCGTGGTTGCGGTACTCGCGCTGATCGCGCGCGTCGATGGAGTTTCGGGTGCGTCGGATCGCCGCGACAAGTCCGCCCCGGCGCCACGCAACAATCACGGTCGTGCCAGGCTCGTCGGCGCAGCCCACGTGCGCGCCGCGGCGAGCAATCGGGGACCGCGTGGCAGGCGTGGAAAGAGGGGCGCTACCGGCCCGACCGGACCGACCGGCCCGAAAGGCGCGAAGGGCGCGAGGGGCGTGTCCGGCGCCAAGGGCGCGACCGGTGCCACGGGCGCCGCCGGGGCAACGGGCGCACCCGGTGCCGTGGGTGTGACGGGCGCGACGGGCGCCACCGGGGGCACAGGTGCCACCGGCGCTCAGGGTGCGAGCGGCGCTACGGGTGGTACGGGCGCAACAGGGGGGACCGGAGCAACGGGAGCGTCGCCCACCGGCGCCACCGGAGGCACCGGGGCGACCGGCGCGGCGGGCGTGACAGGTGGGACGGGAGCAAAGGGCGCTACCGGCGCCGCCCCGACCGGCCCGACCGGCCCGACCGGCACCGGAGGTCCCACCGGCGGGACGGGTGCCAGCGGGGCCACGGGAGCAACTGGCGCGTCGCCGACCGGAGCGACTGGGCCGACCGGTCCATCTCACGTCTGGGCCGCGAACGCATCCGGACCAACAGGTTCGTTGCCGCTCCTCACCGGTCAGACGAACGCGAAGTTCGTTGTCATGTCGGACGTGCAGGTCAGGTCCACGACAGGCACATCCGCGTCATGCACTCTGAACCTTGATGCGACTCAGCTCGACTCGGACACCGTGGACGTCCCCGCCGGGGGGTTCACCCAAATCGTGCTCCAGGGCGCAGACACCGGCACAGCGGGAACGATCTCCATGACCTGCACCGGCACCGGAGTCAGCTTCACGGAGTACCACCTCCAAGCGCTGCAGGTGACTGCGCCGTGACGCGAGGCCCCCGCATCAGACGATTCATGGTGGCTGCCGTCCTCGTGATGGCCTTGGCGCTCCGACTTGACGCGGCGATCTTCGCCTCCGACCGTCGCAGTCCGGCGACCAACGACCGCGGCGCGTACCGCGGAACCCTGCTCCGCTCGGCGCAATCGAGGTCCAAGGCACACCGTATACACAAGGCGACAACGCGCGGCCCCCGTGGGCGTCGGGGCCGAAAGGGCGCGACTGGGCCGACTGGTCCAACCGGAGCGAGGGGGCCGACTGGAGCCACCGGTGCGCCCGGCGCGACCGGCGCCAGCGGCGTGACGGGCGCCACCGGTCCGACTGGCGCTACCGGCGCGACCGGTCCGACTGGCGCGAGCGGCGCGACCGGGGGGCCGGGCGGCACAGGCGCGACCGGCGGCACAGGCGCGACCGGGGCAACTGGTGCCACCGGCGCCACCGGCGCCAGCGGCGTGACGGGCGCCACGGGCGGTACGGGCGCAACCGGCGCGACCGGAGCGACGGGTGCCTCCCCCACAGGCGCCACCGGGACGACCGGCGCCGCCGGCACAACTGGCGCCACGGGCGGCACGGGTGCGACCGGAGCCACGGGGGCAACAGGCTCGACCGGTGCTACCGGTGCTACGGGTACCTCAGGCCCGACCGGTGTAACCGGGCCGACAGGAAGCACCTTCACGGCCACAGGTGCCACGGGCGGCCCCACGGCCGCCCCGAACGTGACGGTGTCGACGGGAAAGACGAATACGACCTTCCTAATCAGCGCCTACGCGCACGTGACGGCTTCAGGGACGTCAACGGTCACGTGCCTGCTCAACGCGGACAGCAACCAGGTAGCGCAGCGAACGGGCACGCCTCAAACGAGCGGAGGTCCGGTCTCGATCACACTCGCGGGGCGCGGGACGACACAGGGTGGCGGCCTTGTGAATCTGTCGTGTTTCGGGCAGGCGAGCATCCAGATGCTCTACGTCCAGGCCACGCAGAGCACGCCATAGACTGATCTGGCGCCGTCCGTCGCCGTGGGAAGGCGCACCCGCGCATGAGTACTCCCCAGATTCAGAGGTCCACGATCGGCCTCGCCATGATCGTCCGCGACGAGGCCGAAGTGATCGAGCGCTGCATCGACTCCGTCCGCGAGCACATCGACTACTGGGTGATCTGCGACACGGGCTCCGTCGACGGCACCCAGGACGTGATCAAGAAGGCGCTGGCCGACCTCCCCGGCGAGCTGCACGAGCGCGAATGGGTCGACTTCGGGCACAACCGCACGGAGTTGATGAAGCTCGCCCGCGGCAAGGCCGACTACCTCCTGCTGCTCGATGCGGACTGGACCATCACCGTGGAGCCCGGCGCGCTCGATCACCTCGCGGCGGACTCCTACATGGTCCGCCACTCCGGCGAGTTCGAGTTCCACAACAAGCGCCTCGTCCGTGGCGACCGCGATTGGTGGTTCGTCGGTGCCGCGCACGAGTACATCGAGAGCGAAGGGGAAGAGACGGTGGAACGCCTGGAGGGCGTGGTGATCGATCACTGGGCCGACGGCGGCGCTCGCAAGGGCCGCTGGACGCGCGACGCCGAGCTCCTTCAGGCGGAGATCGACAGCGAGCCCGAGAACGCGCGTGCTGTCTTCTATCTAGCCCAGACCTACCGCGACCTGGGCGACGCGCAGCGCGCGATCGAGCTGTACCGCCAGCGGGCCGGCATGGGCGGCTGGGAGGAGGAGGTCTACTACTCGCTGCACCAGGTCGGCGTACTGAATGCTGAGCAGGGCGACTGGCCCACCGCCATGGACGCTCTCGTGTCCGCCTGGGAGTCGCGTCCGCAGAGGCTCGAGGCGCTCTACGAGCTCGCCAGCCGCCTACGTCTTCGCCACCAGTACCGCGCTGCCTACCAGTTCGCCCGGATCGCGGAGGGCCTGGAGCCGTTGCTCGTTCCCGACGACTCGCTGTTCGTCGCTCCCTGGATCTATCGCTGGGGGCTCCTGTTCGAATACTCGATCAGCGCGTACTGGGTCGGTGAGCTCGGGCACGCGTTCGCCGCGTGCCAGCGCTTGCTCAAGCTCGACGACCTGCCCGACCCATACCGCAAGCAGACGCGGGAGAACCAGGCCCACACGGTGCGCGCGATGGCGGCTAGAGAGGGCCGGATCCGGCCGGCGCCGCCGGCTCGCGCGAGCTCGTCGACGGGAGGCCGCGTGTGGACGCGCCCGAGCGACGCCTCCACCACGCGCTGACGCCCCAGCCGCCAAGCGCCGCCGCGGCTGACAGCGAGCCGATCGCGGGAACGGTGAAGCGGAAGTCGTATCCCTTCGTGAGGATCGGACCAACGAGCAATGCGGTGGCGACCGCCGCCAACAGCCGGGCAACCGATCGCGCCGGACCCGGGACGATCCAGATCGAAGCCAACATCAGGACCAGCAGGACGGCCATCAGGACACCATCCACGCGCGTGGTCTTCTCGTAGCCCTTGAGCACGCCCATGTTGCCACGCTGCAGGTGGTCGTGCGGGTACAGGCGTCCCTGCCAGTAGGCCACGAAGTCGTTCCGTCCGCTCCTCATGTCCGGGCCGCCGAGCAGGAACGCGATGAAATCGTCCGCGGACAGGTCTCCCTTCGACGGATGGTTCGTGTCGATCAGCCGGACCAGGTCGTCGCCGACGGCGCTCAGGTAGTCCAGCGGCTGGCCCCTGATCGCCGCGAGCGACCAGCTGCGCAGCTTCCCCATGGCGTCGGGCACGGCGGACACGTAGTACGGCGGTCCGAACATCTGCTGCGCGGGCGACGTCGGGTTGAAGATGTAGGCGTTGTCGTTCGCGCGCGTCTCAGGCGGAGTGGACTCGCATAGCTGCTCGGTCCCTGTCGGCGCGACGAACTTCGTGCAGTCGGCGAACGGAGCCACGCGGCCGTAGAGGTTCCAGGCGTCGTTTGTGGTGAGGCCCGAGAGCCCGGTATCGGCCGAGCGCCACCCGGCGTAGCCGCCGAGCACGATCAGCGTGGCGGCGAGAGCGACGCCGCCCTTAATCAGCGTGCGGCGAGTCGGGCGCCGATTGGCGAAGACGAGCCACAGCACGAAGATGGGTACGAGCACGAGTCCCGCCTCGCGCACCGTCACCGAAAGTCCGGCGCTCACGCCTGCCAGCGCGGCCCACAAGACCGCCCCGCCGCTCCCGCGTACGGCCCCGTAGATCGCCAGCGTCACCAGGAACGTGAAGAGGGTCTCCGTCAGCGCGGCGTGCTCGAGGAACAGCTGATCGCCGTTCAGGATCAGGAACGCCGCCGGCACGAGTCCCAGCCACACGGGTCCGCCCGCCCTGCGCACGATCAGGAAGAGCAGGACGCCGGTCGCGAGGCCTATGACGTGCTGCGCGAACGTGACGAGGAGGAGATGCGGGGTGACCGCGTGGAGGACGGACAGGAACATCCCGTACCCGACCGTCCGGAATGGATCCGCAAAGGGACCGGTCTGCGCGTCCTGGAAATAGATACCGCTGTCCGAGTAACCCGTGATGGCCGGACGCCATTCGATGGTGAAGTAAACGCGCACGAGAACGCCAACCAGCAGGAGGCCCGCGAGCGCAAGTACCTCCGGGTTGGCTCGTGCGCGCCGGAGCGCGGACCTAGCCCTTGACGCCGACGTAATGGACAGCCCCACCGGCGTCCTCGGTGACCACGAACGGCGTCTGGCCGCCTTTGAACGTGGCGATGCACCGGAACACGAGGCCTTTCTTCTGCTCGATGCCAGCCGGACACGAGACGGTCGCCCTCAGATGGCGCTTCTGGAAGACCGTCTGCTCAATCGCCCGCTCGACGCGCTCGGTGTCGAGGATCTTCTTATTGCCGCCGCATCCCGCGGCGCCACTGGCGACTAGAACCGCCGAGATCAGGCAAGCCGATCGGGCGCGCATCGCGACAGCAAACCAGATCTGGAGCACGAGCCCGCGCACCAGCCACCTAGACTTGTCGCGACCCCGGGGGCGTGGTCTAGTGGTTAGGACGCCGGCCTTTCAAGCCGGAGGACACGGGTTCGATCCCCGTCGCCCCTATCGACATGGCCACTGCCGTTGAGGTTCCCGAGTACGAGGTCCAGGACGACGTCCAGCTCGACCCGGAGCGCACGGCGCTGATCGTGGTCGACATGCAGAACGATTTCGTCTCCGAGGGCGGCTCGCTGGTGGGGCCGGACGCTAAGGACACGATCCCGCGCATCCAGTCCCTGCTCGAGCTGGCGCGCGGATCGGGCATGCGCGTGGTCTACAGCCAGGACACCCACGACGAGGGGGATCCCGAGTGGAAGATCTGGCCGGAGCACGCCCGCCGCGGGACGTGGGGCTGGCAGATCGTGGACGAGCTCGCACCGGGCGGCGACGAGCTGATCGTCCAGAAGGTCCGCTACGACGCCTTCTACGGCACCTCCCTGGACCACCAGCTCCGCCTGTGGGGCATCGACACGCTCGTGATCTGCGGCACCGTGGCCAACATCTGCGTCCACTACACGGCCGCAAGCGCGGCCCTGCGCTGGTACCGGGTCGTGATCCCGCGCGACGCGGTCTCCGCTCTCGAGCCGTTCGACCTCGAGTCGTCGCTGCGCCAGACGGCGTTTCTGTTCGCCGGCACGATCACCACAACCGAAGCCATCCACACCTGACCGGTTTGCGCCTTGCGTCGCCGGGACAACCGGTCCGCGATCATGTGAGGGGTGGCAGGGGCCAGGACGAGCGCCGAGGGGCACGCGCACGCGGCTGAGGTCGCGCGCGAGATCGGCTGCGCTCCAGACGACGTCGAGACGGTGGCCGCGCTGCTCGAGCTCGGCGTACCGACCCGGGCGATGCGCCGCGCGCTCGAACGCGGCCGGCTCGAGGACGCGATCTTCGACGCCGTCCTCGACCCCGAGCGCGCGCAGCGCACGGTAACCCCGGCCGAGATCGAGGCCCGCGGCGGACTGCCGGTCGCCGAGATCCAGCTCCTGATGCAGACCGCGGGCCTGCCGCCGCCCGCGCCCGACGAGCCATCCTTCACCGAGGAGGAGACCGAGCTGTTCCTCGAGGTCGCGCGCCTGCGGGAGATCTGGACGCCCGAGCTCGGACTCCAGGTGTCACGGGTGGCGGGCCGCTCCCTGGCTCGCATCGCGCACACGCAGGTGCAGCTCTTCCGGCTCTACGTCGAGCCACGGCTCAGGGCGGAGAGCGGCGACACGCTTGCATCGCTACCCGAGGTCCACTGGGCCTTCGAGCGATTGCTTCCACTTGCGACCCCCTACCTGATGTCGCTCCACCGGCGGCTGTTCGAGAAGGAGCTCACCGAGATCGCCGTGCGCGAGGCGGAGGCGCGGTCGGGAGGCGAGGCGCTCCCGGGCGCGGCCGAGGTCGCGATCCTCTTCTGCGACCTGAAGGACTTCACCGCGTACGCCGAGCGCGAGGGAGAGGGGGCGGCGCTCGAGGCGATCGAGGCCCTCGCCTCGATCGTGACCGAGGAGTGCCGTAACGACGGCCGCATCGTGAAAGGGCTCGGCGACGGCTACATGCTGTCCTTCTCCGATCCGCATCACGCCGTGGACACGGGCTGGCGGGTGATCGAGCGCCGCCGCGAGTCGGATGGGCCGGGCATCCACGCGAGCCTGCACCAGGGGGTGGCGATCGCGCACGACGGTGACTACTTCGGCACCGTGGTCAACGTCGCGGCCCGCATCCTCGGGGCGGCCAGGCGCGATGAGCTGATGGCCACCGAGGTAGTGGCCGAGGCCACCCCGGAGTTCGACTGGCAGCACGCCGGCGGCAGCTACATCCGCGGCGTGCCGGAGACCATCGACCTCTACAAGCTGGTCGGGCCGCGCGGGTAGGCGCTACCGCGAGCCACCCAGCTGCTCGAGCTCGTCATCTGACGGCCTCCGGATTCGGGGGGCGACTCTGGGTATGTACTACCCGGACGGCTTCAGCGAACCTAAGGAGGCGGCTTGCCCGAAACCGACGTCCCGACCGTCTCAGACGTGGTCCGGCGCGCGGTGGCCCTGGTCGACCACGAAGGCAGCGACGACATCGCGCGCGAGCTCCAACTCGTCTACGAGGACGACGACCGGCCGGCCGCCGGCGAGGGCGAATCGCTCCGCGAGGAGCTCCGCGGCACGCTCGCGGGCCTGGATCCCGAGGGCGACAGCGGCGCAGCAGCGGTCGCGGCCGCGGTGGCGTCGTTCCTGGCCACCCAACCCGAGGGCGGCTCGGATGGGTCGGCGACGATTCGCGAGGCGACCCGCGTCGAATGGCATGGCGAGCCTCCGGAGCTGGTCCGAAGCTGGCTAGCCGATCACGGCGTGGAGGACTGAGCGCCGACCCGGTCCCGCTCCCGCTCGCCGCGGCCCGCCATGGCCGGGGGCTCGTAGCCGGACGCGCACGCCGCGAACACTCCGATGCCGGCCACGATCCCGACCTCGTGTCCGAACACGAGCAGTACCAGCACCGCCGCGACGCCACCGGCGGCGGCGCAGAAGAGCCCGAAGCCGAGCGGCAGCCGGAGGATCCGCGCCGTGACCACTGAGCACCCGACCCACAGGACGGGTCCGACGGCGAATCCCCAGTCCTTGAAGAAGTGGTGCGGAACCGTGACCGCGAGGATCGCGAACGGCACCGCGACGACCGCGAGCTGGATCAGCGCGGCACGCCAGAACTGCCTTGAGCGCACCCGCGCATCCTAGGGCGCGGACCCCGCCCGGAGGGCCGGGCTCGGCGGGCCGCGATTAGCGCGCGTCCCGCCGTCCCTGCCTACCAGACGAAGATGTACGTGTCGTCCTTGATCCAGGAGCCGGTGTTGCTCTTGGTCAGGACACAGACCAAGCCGTCCTTTGTTCGCGTCCGACTTGGGGTACAGCGAACTCGTGCTCACGGCGGTGAGCGTGCCCGTGCCGTAGCTGCAGTAGGGCTGGATGCTCCACGCGGACGCCGATCCCGGCGCAATCGCGAGGGCGGCCAGCGCTGGCACGGTGACGGCCAGTAGCTTTGCTAGGCGCGCCTTCATGTTGAGCTTTCCTCCTTCGCTCAACCCAACTTGGGTCATGCTTGGAGCTGGCGGCCGAGCTATCTCGCACACGGCAGCGGGCGAGACCTCTGGCTTTGCGTCCCCACCTCACGGCGGGTTTGCCGTTGCTTCAGCTAGGAGCCATATCGCCCCGGCTGGGAGCTGGCCTTACAGGTCGCGCCCTCAACTGGACACGCATCCGACCGGAACCGCAGAAATCCAGTCGCAGAGCGATATTCTGGCCCGCCTGGGCGGTTAGCTCAGCTGGCTAGAGCGCCTGCCTTACAAGCAGGAGGTCGCAGGTTCGAGCCCTGCACCGCCCATGGGCGCGAACCCCGTTCTGGCCTGGGTTTGCACCGGGTCGGCGGTTCGCCGCCGCCGCCGTTTGGGGCGGTTCTGGAAACGCGAGCGCCGCGCGGCCGTCTGAAGACCGCGCTGTCGGGTCGGCTAGACCGGCGCGGTACCGCGCTGCCGCTTTATGCCGAAGGGGGAGCCAGCGTGACGTCCCAATCCGCCACCGAGGCTGTCGAGATGATCGAGGACCGGCACCCCGCATTCGACTGACGGACTTAGCTCAGGCCGCTGCTGGCAGCAACCGAGGTCGCCACTCGATCCCAATGGCTTCGGTGGTTCCCGAACAGCCCCACAATCACCTGACCTTGAATTTCAGGGTCAGCGGCTTTGAGACCCTGCCGCCCGCGTCGCGCGCCTTGATCGTCGCCGAGTAGCTGCCCGGCTTCAACTTCGGCAGCCGGAAGCGGAACGCGTTCTTGCCCTTCGCGCCCTTGAAGCTGAGCTTCGCGTTCTGGACGGTGAGCTTGCACCTCGTGCCGGTCTTCGCCTTCGGCTTGCACTTGCCGGCGACCTTGCGGCCCTTCAGGCGCTGGGTGACGACGACGGCGACCGTCGCCGGCTTTGACAGCGTCAGCCTCAGCTTCGTCCCGCTCTTCGCCTTGAACGAGGACGAGGCAAAGCTCGCGTTCGAGATGACTGGCGGCGGTGGCGGCGGGATCGCTCTGTCGAAGATCGCGATCGCCTCGGAGCCGTCGCCGGCGACGTAGACGTTCTTGCCGTTGGGGCTGACGACCACTCCGATGGCGGAATCGAGCCCCTTCCCGTCCTGGCAGGCACCGCCCGAGCCGTCCTCCGACACGCAGCCGGCGGTGCCGGCCTTCTGCGTCAGCGCGCCCGTCGTCGTGTTGCGATCAAAGATCGCGACGGCCGACAGGTTGTAAGACCCGACGTACACGCTCCTCCCGTCGGCGCTGACCGCGACACCGTAGTTGTAGGGCCCGCTGAGGGCCTTCCCGTCCTGGCAGTCGCCACCCGTCCCGGTGTCCGATATGCAGCCGGCTGTGCCGGCCTTCTGCGCCAGCGCGCCGGTTGCGGTATCGCGATCGAAGATCGCGACGGCGCCGGAGTCGTACGCGGCCACGTAGACGCTCCTGCCGTTGGGGCTGACGGCGACGGCAGTGGCGCCGACAAGCGCCTTGCCGTCCTGGCAGGCGCCGCTCGTGCCGGTCTCCGACACACAGCCGGCGGTGCCAGCGTCCTGCGTCAGCACGCCGGTCGTCGTATTGCGGCCGAGGATCGCGACGGCGCCATCTGAACCTCCAGAAGGGACATAGACGCTCTTGCCATCGAGACTGATGGCGATGTCCTGCGGGGACGCGAGCGCCTTCCCCGTCTGGCAGTCGCCGCCGGACCCGGTCTCCGACACGCAGCCGGCGGTGCCGGCCTTCTGCGTCAGCTCGCCAGTCGTCGTGTTGCGGTCGAAGACCGCAACCGCCCCGGAGCTGGTCGAGGCGACGTAGACGTTCGTGCCGTTGGGGCTGACGACGACACCCCGGGCTCCAGCGAGGGCCTTGCCGGTCTGGCAGGCGCCCGCCGTGCCACCGGGGTGATCCTTTCCGTCCTGGGATACGCAGCCGGCGGTGCCCGCCTTCGGCGTCAAAGCTCCAGTCGTCGTGTTGCGGTCGAGGACGGCGACCGCATTGGAACCCTGGGAGACGACGTAAACGCTCTTGCCATCGGCGCTGACCGCGAGGGTCTCCGCTCCGTCGAGCCCCTTCCCGTCCTGGCAGGCACCGCCCGAGCCGTCCTCCGACACGCAGCCGGCGGTGCCGGCCTTCTGCGTCAGCGCGCCCGTCGTCGTGTTGCGATCAAAGATCGCGACGGAGCCGCCGGTCGACGCGACATAGACGTTCTTGCCGTCGGAGCTGACGACAATGCCCTCGTCTGAGGAGAGCCCCTTTCCGGTCTGACAGGCGCCAGGGGTCCCGCCGAAGTGGTCCGTCCCGTCCTTCGACACACAGCCGGCGGTGCCGCCCTTCTGGGTGAGCTCCCCGACCGCCCACGCAACCGCCGGGATGATCAGCGCGAGCCCGACGAGCGCGAGAATGGGCAGTAGATACGAGCGGCGAGCCAAACCTGGTGCATTAGAACCGAGGCCCGTCAGTCAGTCAAGCGAGAACTCGCGGGCCGTAGCGGCGACTCACCGGTTCCTCGCGGGTCGTGATGCGGAAGCCCGACGGGAACGGATCGGCAGGGCCCTTGAAAGGGGCAGCAGGGATTTCTAGGACCGAAGGCCCCGACGGGATGCCGAGGCCCTCGAATAGCGGGGGCGGGATTCGAACCCGCGTACCTTCGGTTATGAGACTGCGGGTCTCCGCGCCAGCGTGCGGTTGTTCGGAGCACTGAACCCCGGCGCAAGCCTTGTCGCAGGCCCGGGTGAGTTCCAGGGTACGGTGGTCTTGAAGGGCAACCCGTTCAACCCACCCGTTCTAACGGTCTCGCGGGCCGGCACGGGTGCTGGCACGGTTAAGGGGGGCGGGATCTCCTGTCCCAAGATCTGCTCGCACAGGTACGCCTACGGAACGAGCATCACCCTGACCGCAACCCCAGCCGCCGGATCGCACTTCCTCGGTTGGCACGGGGCCTGCGGCGGCACCGGCTCCTGTCACCTCAGGATGAGCGCCGACCGCAGCGTTGTCGCAGCTACACCTTCTTCGTCCGCGCTTTCAACAGCACCGGCGCCGACGCAATCCCAGCCAGCAACGCGTTCAAGATCTAGGCGAGCGGTCGACGCTCTGTTGCGCGGCGGACTGCCGCTCGCCAAGCCGGCGGCTGCCACCGCCCGGTCTGGAAACGATCTGGAAACAAGTCGTGGCAACCAGCGGCAAAGGAAGCCGCGGTTGACTGCGCCGAACCGCGGGATTTCCCGGGAATCCGTAGCTAGCGGCAACCAACCGCAAGACCCGAACCCGCCTTACAAGCAGGAGGTCGCAGGTTCGAGCCCTGCACCGCCCATGGGCGCGAGACCTGTTCTGGCCTGAGTTTGTGCTGGGTCGGCAGATCGTCGCCGGGGGCGGTTTGGGCGGTTCCGGAAACGATCTGGAAACGCGAGCGGCGGGCGGGCGTCTAAGGACCGCCCAGTCGGGCTGCCCGAGAGCGGCGCCGTACCCGACGGCCGCTTTGTGTCGAAGGGGAAGCCAGCGAGACG
>Ga0209577_10003783_pt1 | contig 14249 bp, 14 predicted proteins | sample GraSoiAngelo_109_FD_185874 | JGI IMG/M metagenome (GOLD analysis project Ga0209577, IMG submission 185874) | Grasslands soil microbial communities from the Angelo Coastal Reserve, California, USA - 14_0903_12_20cm (SPAdes) (version 2) | ecosystem: Environmental > Terrestrial > Soil > Grasslands...
ATTTGAAGCGAGTTGTCGAGGAGAATGGGTGACATGAATGTTCAGTTCAAAATCTGGCGCGGCGACGCGAGCGGCGGTGCGTTTCAGGATTACACAGCCGAATGTTCCGAAGGAATGGTCGTGCTCGATGCCGTCCATCAGATTCAGCGAACGCAAGCGAATGACCTGGCGTGCCGATGGAATTGCAAGGCTGGCAAATGTGGATCGTGTTCGGCCGAAGTGAACGGGATGCCGAAGCTGATGTGCATGGCGCGCTTGAGCGATTTACCGCTCGACCGGCTGGTAACGATCGAGCCGATGAAAGCGTTTCCGGTCGTGAAAGATTTGATCACGGATGTGTCGTGGAATTTTTTGGTGAAGCGAAGAATCAAGCCGTTTAAACCGCGCCCACCGGACGCGCCCGACGGCACCTGGCGGATGCAGCAAGCCGACATCGATCGCGTCCAGGAATTTCGAAAGTGTATCGAATGTTTTCTTTGCCAGGACGTTTGCCATGTCCTGCGCGATCATCAGATGCACAACAAATTTATCGGGCCGCGTTTTCTCATTCACGTGGCGGCTCTCGAGATGCATCCGCTCGACACCGAAGATCGATTGGAGGAATTGCGAAACGCACAAGGGATCGGTTATTGCAACATCACGAAGTGTTGCACCAAAGTTTGCCCGGAGAACATTGAGATTACCGACAATGGAATCATTCCGTTGAAAGAACGGGTGGTGGACAAATTTTACGATCCGTTTGGATGGTTTTGGCGCTGGTTGAAACGGCGACAAGATCGACAACGATTGAACCCGGTGTAACCATTGCGGATCACGTGTCAGAACTGAAATCACTTTCGAAAGAAGCAATTCCCGCAGCGTTGGAAAAAGCGGAGCGATATCGTTTACTTAACGAGCCAGGGGAAGCCGAGAGCATCTGTCTCGACATTCTGAAAGCTGATCCCGAAAACCAACGGGCGATCATAACCTTGTTGCTAGCCCTGACCGATCGGTTCGAAAAAGGTTACGCGGTCAGCGATACCCAAACGAAAGAACTTCTTTCGCGGATGAGATCGGACTACGACCGAGCGTATTACACTGGAATCGTGGCCGAGCGCCGCGCGAAGGCGAAACTTCGACAGAACACGCCCGACTGCAGGTTCCAGGCTTACGATCTTTTTCGCGAAGCGATGAATTGGTTTGAGAAAGCCGAAGCGATTCGCCCGCCCGGCCACGACGACGCGCTGCTGCGGTGGAACACATGCGCGCGGATCACCGCGCGCAACAATTTGGTCGCACGCGAGCCGGAAGAACGAATCGAATTTCCGCTCGAGTAGTTAGGCAACAAGTGCGCCGCCACAACTCGAGCCCGCGCCGGCGGTACAACCGAAACAATGCTCGCCCGTCATGATTTCGCGATTTTCGACCTTGGCGGGATCGATGTCCCATAAAAACAGCGACTTCCCGTTTTGCCATTGCATGTCGAGTTGTTGATTAAAATCGCAATCGTAAACTTCGCCGCGCCAACCGACACTAATCGTGTTGCGGCACATTAAACCCTCGATCGTGGCTGGATTAAACGCATTGATCAGCAACTCCATGTAATCCTCGAGCTTGTTGTTGTGCCGGAGATAGGAAGCAAAGCGCGCGATGGGGAGGTTGGTGATAGTGTAGAGTTTGTTGAAAACGATGCCGAAGTGCGCGGACAGTTCGCGTTTGAAATCCGCCTCCAACTCCGCTTGTGGCGGCGGCAGAAATGGTCCGACCGGATTGTAAACAAGATGCAACGGCAAATCGCCGGCCATGCCGTAGCCTAATCGATTGAGTAGTTTGAGCGCCGCGATGCTTCCTTCGAAAACGCCTTCGCCGCGCTGCGCGTTCACATTCTTTGGCGAGTAGCACGGCATCGACGCAATGATCTCGACCCTTTTTCGCGCAAGAAACTGGGGGAGATCTTCGTAACCGCGCTCGAGTAGGATCGTTAGATTGCAACGATCGATCACGTGCCGGGACGGCCGCAACGCTTTCACCCGTTCGACGAAATATCGAAAGTCCGGAATCATTTCCGGCGCGCCACCGGTAAGATCGACAATTGGAATATCGGTCTTGGTCAGCCAATCGATGATGCGGTCGATCGTCTCACGCGTCATGATTTCCTTACGCTTTGGCCCGGCGTTCACGTGACAGTGCATGCAGGTGAGATTGCAAAGCTTGCCGACGTTGATCTGGAGAATTTCCGGGCGCCCACGACGCAACTGCAGCCCGGCCGCGGCCAGTCGATCGGAAAACCGATTCGTCATCAGCAACAGCTCCCGCCATCACAACATTTGTTGTTTGCTTCCGTGGTCACGTCGTAATCCTGACCTTTGGTTTCTTTGGGATGTCGCAAGACGGTGCGCGAACAATCGAACGGCTCCGCTTCGGCCAGGGGCAGATCGACAATCGGATCGACGAATTCGAAGAATTCGCGATAGGGCGCCTTCTTGTAAAGATTGTAGGTCTTGTCGCAAACAGCATAGCGCTTGCCGCGCTCCATCCGATGGTTGTCGTCGTCGAGCACTTCTTTAAATGGACCGCGGTAAATCACGGCCTGATTGCGCTCGAAACATTCGCCCTGTTTTCCTTTGAAGGCTTCGATCGTGACGGAGCGAAATTCAATTCCTTGCACAGTGCGCCACGGTTTCGCGTCGCGCTTCAAGATTTGAATTCCGTAGAAGCCCGCATTCTCGAACGCAGCGAGAAAGCGTTCCTCAGTGAGCGCGCCGGAAATGCAGCCGCTCCAAAGCTCGGGATCGTTCTGCATCTCCTCCGGCACTTCTTCATCACTGACGATGTCGGAGATAACAGCGCGACCGCCTTTTTTGAGAACGCGGAAAATTTCATCGAAGAGCTGCCGCTTGGATTTCGGCTCGACCAGATTGAGCACACAGCTGGACACGACTACGTCCACTGAGTCGGTGGCGATCAATGGATGTTTAAAGCGCAGCTCTTCGGCAAGTTCATCGGCCGCAAGAAAGGAGGCGGCGTCCGTGATTGGATTTTGTTTTAATTGTCGATCTAACAATTCGAGATCGAGCGCGAGATCTTGAATGCGTCCTTTGCGAAACTCGACGTTGGAGTACCCGATTCGTTCCGCCACGATCGGCGCGCTACGTCGCGCGACTTCGAGCATCTCGTCGGTCATATCGACGCCGAGGACTTTGCCTTTCGGACCAACGATCTGCGCCGCGATGAAACAGATTTTCCCTGTGCCGCTGCCAAGATCGACAACGACTTCGCCTTCACGCAGATAACGTGACGGATCGCCACAGCCGTAATCGCGCTCGATGACTTCCTGCGGAATTGCGGTCAACAACTCGTCATCGTACTCGGCCGGACAACAAAGTTTGTCCGCGCGTTCTTTTGCTCCGGCGGCGTAGCGTTCCCGGACGATGCTTTCAGTGCGATGGGGTTCGATCATATTGATGCGAAGTTTTAGCAGGCTGCTTTATTCCTGAAAAGCCCGCAATTCTACGCCGCTTCAGTTTTGCGCAACACGGACCGCGCGATTTTCGTCACCCAGAATGTTACGGCAATCGTGGCGGCAAGACCGACGCTAAGAAAAGTCCAATATTGCCAGCTGCGTTTAATCGCTTCGCCGCCAGCCGCAGCTAAAACCGCGGCCCTGCCGGCCGTGCCGATGTAAACATAAAGAAAGGCGCCGGGCATCATGCCGATCCAACTCGCCAGCGCATAAGGCCAGAACCTCACCGCGGTCAGGCCATAGAAATAGTTACTCAAGTTGAACGGGATCACCGGACTGAGGCGAAGCAGGAAGATCAACTTTGCGCCTTCCTCTCCGATGGCGTTGTCGATCTCACGAAAGGTTTCGTTTCGTCTCGCGATCGCCTCGACCTTGTCACGCGCGATGAAGCGGCCGATTAGAAAAGCCAAAGACGCGCCGAGCGTTGCGCCCACAGAGACGGCGAGAAAACCTTTCCACAGACCGAATGCGAACCCGGCGCCGATGGTGAGAATCGATCCGGGAGCGAGCAAGACCGTGGCGAGAACGTAGACGCCGATGAAAATGAAAACACCGACGACTCCCATTTGGCCGACCCAGTCGTTGAAACTTTTCAGCCACTGCTGAACGGGCAGAAATCTCATCGCGAGGAAGAGCGCGATCACACTCACTAACAGCGCGATGAGTCGCCCGATGGCGCTTTTGGAATTGCCTGTCTTATCGTTACTCATTTGCGGGCGAGTTCGGCCAACGTCGGATAGGCTTAGATCATCGACCATGCAATTTTGCCCAGACCAATCTTCGCATTCATCGCCAGTACGAATTCGTGCAACAAGTCGCCCGCATGCGGCACCACGATGGTTGCGCCAGGAATTTTGTTGGAACCTCTCACGGTCAAAATTTTGGCGAAACCGGCGTCCTCACTTTCCACTACCGCGTCGGCGGGGCGCTGCTAGTTCTTCGCGTCACGGTTTTTTCGTCATGGTTATTTGGACGATCGACAAGTTTGTTCGGCCGTGGGGGATTGAATGAGCAGGGCACGCACGGGCGCAATTACAATCGGGCCGACCTGCTCTTCGACCATATTTTTTAATAGCGACGCTACTCGGCGAGTTCATCCGCCGGTAGCGGCTCGCGATCGGGTTGCTCGCCGGTGGGTAAGCGCCACTCGCGCTGTCTGCCGAATGGCAACGCGAAAAGTTTACCTAGCGTGAGCTCGTTCTCGTCGCGATAGGCGGCGACGCCGATAGTGATGGCGTTCTGCGGGATGTCGCGGCGCAGGGTGCGATGAAGTTTGTCCCACCAGCAAAAGATTGTCCCCCAATTCGAGTTGGTCTCGCGCTGGACGATAGAGTGATGAATGCCGTGCATGCGCGGGGTGACAATGATCAAATTCAAGATGCGCTCGAGGTTAATCGGCAGCCGCCAGTTGGAATGGTGAAATAACGTTGCGGCTTCGAACGTGATGAAGAAAACGAGCAACATGATCGGCGCGATGCCGAAGAGAATGACCGCGAGCGAAAGAAATCCGACCGAGAAAAGCATTTCGCCAAAATGAAAACGCGCGGCCGTGCTTACATCGAGATCGAGATCGGTGTGATGCACATTATGAAACCGCCAGAAGAGCGGGACCATGTGATTAGCCCAGTGCCACCACCAATAGGCGTAATCCATGAGCAAAAAGGTTGCGATGATTACAATCCATCGCGGCAGCGCCAGCCAATTCAACAAACCAAGATGTCGATCTTGCACCCACATCGCGATCGCCAACGGGATTGGCAACATGAGAAGCCGAACAATTGCAAATCCGGGAATCGAAAGAACAAAATTGCGGGCCAGCCGGCGCAACGCGCTGAAATGCTGTCGCCGAAGCGGGAACTGCCATTGCAACAAGAGCAACACGAGAAAAATGCCGCCGAGGAGCGGACGTCCGATATAGTCCCATAACGGGATTGGATGCGGCGTTAACATGAAGGAGATGAGTTTATCATCGGCAGGCGCACGGCGGCAATCCGCCGAGACAGCCAAAGCCAGTATGAAGATCTCGATCATAGTCCCCGTTCTCAACGAAGGGGAACGACTTCGGCCGTTTCTCGAGCATTTGCGAGAACGTGCGCCGTCTGCGGAAGTAATTCTCGTTAACGCCGTGGGTTCACAAACCGTATCGGAACGTGCCATCGCGCTTTGCGACCGCGTTCTGACGAGCGGTCGCGGGCGTGCGGCGCAGATGAATGCCGGCGCCAACGCAGCGAGCGGCGAGGTGTTCTGGTTCGTTCATGCCGATTGCCAAGTGCCACCCGGTTGTCTGGAGGAAATCACGCGAGCGTTGCAAGATCGAAAAGTCGTGGGCGGTTGTTTTCGAATCCGTTTCCAGCGCCGCAAGTTGATTTATCGGGTCAGCGACGCCGGGGGAAATCTCGCCGTTGAATTGTTTGGTCGATGCTATGGTGACCACGGTATTTTCTGCCGGCGCGAGGACTTTTTTGCGGTCGGTGGTTACCCCAACGTGCCGTTGCTCGAGGACGCCGAGTTTTATCGGCTGCTGCGTCAACGCGGCCGCACGCGCCAACTGGCCAGTAAAATTGTGCCAAGTCCGCGCCGCTATGAAGAGATCGGTCCATATCGATTAACGGCAGCATTCTTTTTCCTTTCAGCGCTCTATATTTTGCGCGTCCCGATTTCAACGATTGCGCGGCTTTATGAGCGCCTCTGCGTTATCCAGCGGGAATAAAAGGACTCGTTCAAGCGTCGAACATCCGGTTAAACTCCAAACATCCAATCCCATCCTATGATTACACGATTCATCATCGCAGCAGCAGTAGCGTTGTTCTTCACTCCCACGATGTCGAACTTTGCTCAAGAACATCCAGAGCATCCAAAGAAAAAAGAGGAAACCAAAAAGGGCGAGCACCCCAAGAAGGGCGGCGAGCATCCGCAGAAAGGCGAAGGGAAAGAAGTCAGCACGGCGGAGATTTCTACCGGGATCAAGAAGCACATCAGCAGCGAGAGCAAAAACTCTAGCGACAAGAAGTTTCACGTGAATCACGAGGGCAAGGACCTCGCCCTCGATTTGATCAGAGTGCATGACGACCGGCTCTCCAGTCTGGGCGAAGGCAAATATTTTGCCTGCGTCGACATGAAAGCGACCGACGGCACGACCTACGATATCGATTTCTTCATGTCGGGAAAACCCGGCGACATGAAGGTCACCGAAACGTCCGTCCATAAGGTGAACGGCAAGCCGCTTTACAATTGGAAAGAAGAAGGCGGCGTCTGGAAAAAAGTTTCAGGCTAGAAACCTCTCGCGCCTTTATGCGTTCGCTGATTGTCCCAGCGCTAGTTTTTTTCGGAGCGCTGGCGAGTCCGGCTGCCGATAAACCCGGTATCGTCCAAGGGTCGGACGAGTTTGAATTTGTTTATCGGGTCAAGCTTCCGGAAATCAAAGGCGACGCGCGTCTTTGGATTCCACTGGCCAAGACGGACGCGTTTCAGACCGTCACGCAAGAGGAAGTCAGTATCCCGATCAAGTGGGAGAAGGTGCAGGATCGCGATTATGGCAACGACATTTGCGTGCTTCATCCGCAATCTTCCGACAGCGGCAAGATGATCGAACTGCGTTACCTGGTCGTGCGCAAAGAGAAAGCGGCGTATCCGTCAACGGGAGAAGATCCTGGGCGCTTTCTTCGTCCGGAGAAGCTCGTGCCGCTAAACGAAACGTTTAAGACGCTCGCCGAGCAAGCAACTGCGGGAAAAAAAGACGACGTTGATCGCGCCAAGGCGCTTTACGATCATGTGCTCGGTCGGATGCGTTACGACAAATCCGGCACAGGTTGGGGCAGGGGAGACGCAATCTACGCATGTGACGCGAAAACAGGCAATTGCAGCGATTTTCACGCTTATTTTATAGCGCTGTCCCGGAGCGTCGGCATCCCGGCCCGCTTCGCCATCGGCGCAACGATTCCGGCGGAAAAAAACGAAGGCCCGATTGAAGGTTATCACTGTTGGGCGGAATTTTTCGCCGATGGACGCTGGGTGCCGGTGGATATCAGTGAAGCATGGAAAAATCCGCAGCTGGCCGATTATTATTTCGGCCATCATCCGGCCAATCGGTTCGAACTGACCAAAGGGCGCGATTTGATTGTCGATCCTGCGCCGGCGACCGGCCCGATTAATTTTTTGGCGTATCCGCTGCTTGAGATGGACGGCAAACCGGTGAAGCCAGAAACAAGCTTCGCCTTTCGCCGGACTCGCGCCTGAATCTGTAATACCAGCCGTGCAATTGCCCCACGGGCACTCTGCACGAGCGAAAGGAATGCGTCGCCGTCGCTCCAAATTGGGATGACGGCGCTAATGTTCGCGATTTCGTCCGCGTTCGCAGCGACCGACGAGTTGTCACATCTGCCACCCTGGGTGCAACGAATTTCGTTTTCCGGAAGCACCTGCTTGCTCTGTGAGCGACTCTTGCTCCTATTCATCTCGAAAGCTTTCGGGAGTTGAAATTCAATGAGCGGACTGCGATTGGGAGTTAATATCGATCACATCGCCACGTTGCGGCAGGCACGTTATGCGTCGATGCCGGAATCGAAGAATGCCGAACCCGATATCGTGGTTGCGGCTGCGATGTGTGAACGCGCCGGCGCGCAGGGGATCGTTACGCATTTGCGCAGCGACCGGCGCCATATCCAGGACCGCGACATCGATCGGCTTCGCCAAAACATTATGACCAAACTGAATTTGGAAATGGGCAACACGCCGGAGATTGTCGATGTTGCTTTGCGAATTGTGCCCGACGAAGTCTGTCTTGTCCCAGAAAAGCGCGAGGAAGTGACGACCGAAGGCGGCCTCGACGTCGTGGCGAATCGGAAAGAACTCGAACCCACGATCAAGCGACTTCAAACCTCCGGCATTCGAGTCAGCCTATTTGTCGATCCGACCCTAGAGCAAATCGATGTGGCCCATGAGCTTGGCGTGGAAATGGTCGAGCTGCACACCGGCAAATTGGCGAATGCGTTTTCGGAAAAGATCGAGAAACAGGAGCTGGAAAACTTGCAAGCCGCGGCCAAAGCGGCGTCAGAATTGAAACTGCAAGTCAACGCCGGTCACGGTATCAATTACACCAACGTCGCGCTGATCCACAAAATTCCGCACCTCACCGAGCTGAACATTGGGCACTCGATCGTTTCGCGTGCGGTGTTCGCCGGGATTGAAAACGCGGTCAAGGAACTGCTGACCGCAATGGCCGATTATCGAGGATGATAACTGCGAAGAATGTTGACTGCTTAAAGCGGTCAAGTGTGCCAGTGTCGCTGGTTGTCCGCGAAAATGGCAATGCGCCTTGCACATGAGTGTGCTCGGCATCGGCGTCGATCTGGTGGAGTGCGCGCGCATTCAGCATTCGCTCGATCGTTTCGGCGAAAAATTTCTCCGCCGCGTTTTTACCGAGGGCGAAGTCGAATACTCCATGTCGATGAAATTTCCGGCGCGCCATCTGGCCGCGCGATTTGCTGGAAAGGAAGCGGTCGCCAAAGCGTTTGGCACTGGAATCGGCAAAGCGATGGGCTGGCGCAATATCGACATTCGCAAGAAAAAAAGCGGCGAACCGTTCTTGATTTTCTCCGGACCCGCGCAAGAGCTGGCCACGAAGCGGGGCATAACGTCAGCGCTGATTACCTTGAGCCACACCGATCATCACGCGATGGCCTGCGTCGTGCTCGAAACGACGTGACGTGGTTCGGTCCCCGGATTAAACGAACGCCCTCGCCAGATTTCTCCAGCGAGGGCGTCGTGATTTTTAGCAACTGCGGCTGCTACTTCTTGCAGCAGCTGCTATTGCAGCATTGCTTGCCTTTACAGCAGTTGTCTTTCGGCGTCGTCGCTGCTGTCGCCGTGCCAATCAAAGCTGCCAGGCTTACAATCAATAGAAGATATTTCATACAATTCTCCTGTTTGAGTTTTCTGTGAAATTCGACCGCGCGTTTGATCGCGCGTCGAACCGTCGCTTAGGAGGATGCAATGCGCGGCGGCGGCACTGGCGGTCGTTGCGACCGAGCTGTCGCGCGGTCATCGTTCACTGAAATTGTGCCGCTCATCTCAGCTCCCGCGGCAAATGCATTTGCGTTGCCGAAGTAAAGGAGCAAGCACACTGCTGGCGTGTTGCAACATGTTCCAGAACTTGAGCTTGTTCCGCCCGGGTTGATTGGGCAGCGGTTGCAGGCGCCCACCATGTTCATGTCCGGGCAGTATTTGTTTTGTTGAACCGCCGGAAGCGGCGTGTCCGGAACAACCGGCGTCAACGAAACAACGCTAAGCGCAACAATGCCGAGTACCAATCGCGCCGGTAAGCTCATTGGCCGAATATAACATCGGCACCAGGTTTCTAAAGAGCGATTAACGCGCGGTTCGTTTGCCGGTACCACCACTAATTTCCTGAACGCTTGCCTCGACCCGCGGTCTAAGTTGTGCTATACGGGAATTGCATGTTGAGCAGGATCACGATTTCGCTTGCTATGACCGCGGCGCTCTTTGTCGCACCGATGAGCGTCTCTGCGCGATCGTGTATTGTTTCCGACGCGCCTGCACAAAAGGCATGTCAACCTGATTGCTGCGCAAATAAAACCTGTTGCTCGACGTCAACTAAGAACAGCGCGCCGGTCTCCCAGCCGCTCGCGAAAAATGCTTCGGCACCTGAATTGAACGCGACCTCTGTTGCGACTGTGATCGCGGTCTCGCCAGATTGTTTTTCGCTAGATCGACAACTTTCTTTTTCGCGCGCACGGTCGTGCGCGAATTCATCACTGCAACTCGCGGTTCTCTGTACGTTTCTCATCTGATCCGCGGACGTTAACGCCCGGGGTGTCCCCATTTACGGGAACATCTGGACCTCAACCGTTCGTTTGGATCAATGAAAACAAATTACCTTTTACCATTTTACTTATTTTTAACTTTCAGTTTACGAGCTGAGCTTCCGCGCAACCAAGTGCGAGAGGAAGCCCCGGCGGGCCACTTGTCTCTCGACGAAGTGACGCGCGCCGTGCTTCAGAATAATCCCGCAATCAAGGAAGCCGAGAACCGCTGGCGCGCGGCCGTCCAACGCGTGCGGCAAGCAAACGCATGGGACGACCCGCGCATCGCCGGCGATTCGCGCGTACGCCGGTTTGTTGACGTCCCACCGAACGCTTTCATGGATCAGTCGCTTGCGGTCGAGCAACTGATCCCGATCACCGGAAAAAATCTCGTGCGCGGACGCGCCGCCGCAGCCGAGGCGCTGTCGATCTTTGAAGAAGTTCGCCGCGCTGAGCTGGACGTTATCGCGAAAGCACGCAGTGCCTACTTCGCGCTGGCGAACGCGTACGACCAGTTGGACATCAACGACAAGAACCTCACGTCGCTGAGGCAGATCGCCGACATCAGCCGCTCGAGGTACGAGACTGGGTTGGAGAGCGCAGCCAACGTTCTCGTCGCGGAGACCGATTACAGCAAACTGTTGGAAGCGCGCCGCGATTTGGAACGCAGTTTGTCCGACGCGCAGTCGCAACTGAATACTTTGATGGATCGCGATGCGTTCGCGTCGATCGGCGCGCCAGTGGCCGCAAGCATCAACGAAGCGAATCTCTCGTTGAATGGATTGCGCGGGATCACGCTCGCGCAGCGGCCGGAAGTAGGCATGGCACGCGCGAAGATCGACAACGAGAAGTCGAAACTCGATCTAGCGCATCGCGCGTGGATTCCGGACCCGGCGTTGATGGTGAAAGGTCAGCGCTACAATGATACCTCACAGGCGGTGAGTGAATTGGACGCCGGTGTCTCGTTTACGGTGCCATGGGTCAATCCGTTGAAATATTCGGCCGGCGTTCGCGAAGCCCGCGCAAATGTTGGCGCCGCTGAGCAAGGATTTGATCGCGAACAAAAGGAAGCGTTGCGGCTGCTGCGCGATCAGCTGGAAAAAATCGAGACCGCGCATCATCACGTCGAACTTTTCCGCGACAAACTCGTGCCGCAGGCGCGCCAGGCATTCGAAGCGACACGACTGAGCTACGAATCCGGAAAAGCGACGTTCCTCGATTGGATCAGCGCGCAACGAAACCTGCGCGACATCGAAGCGACGGCGCGCACACATTTAACCGACTATCAGACCGCGGTTGCGGAATTGGAAGCCATCGTTGGCGCGGAACTCTACCGAAGACCTAACGAACGCGCTAAAGCCGAAAGGAACTCCCGATGAAGATCTTCACGCAAAAAATCACATTGTTGATCGCACTCGTTGCGCTGCTGTTTGGCGCGGCGTCATGCGGAAAAAAAGCCGAATCAGGGAAACCGAGCAATGTCGATTACTACACCTGCACGATGCACCCCTCGGTGAAATCGCAGGATCCGAAAGGGAAATGTCCCATCTGCGGAATGGATCTGGTGCCGGTGATGAAGAAAAGCGGCAGTGAAGCGACAGCTGGAACTTCGCCGCAGATGCAAGGAATGAAGGAAGGCGCTGAAAAGCAAGCTGGACAGATGCAGGGGATGGAAGGCATGCCCGGAATGAAACACGGAGGTCAAATGCAAGCCGGCCAGACGCATGAGTTTGTTGTGCCGGTCGAACGGCAACAGCAAATCGGCGTTACCCACGCCAAGGTCGAACGCAAGCCGCTGCACCACACAATTCGCTCGGTCGGATTGGTCGTTCCGGATAAAGGCCGCAACTGGCAATTCGTTTCCCGCGTGGACGGTTATGTGCAGAAGCTCGACGTAAAATCGCCGGGCGAGATCGTGGAAAAAGGTGCGCCGCTGTTGTCGATCTACAGCCCCGACCTGCTCACAAGCGAGCGCGAGTTTGTTGAGCTGTTGCGGATGCGCGACCAGGCGAAATCCAAAGATGCCCGCGAGACGCCCGAGCGACTGATCCAATCGGCCAGGCGCCGGCTCCAATTGTGGAACGTAACCGCCGCGCAAATCGCCGAACTGGAAAAAACAAGGAACCCACAAGAGAACCTGACACTTCTCTCGCCGTTTCGCGGTGTCGTGCAATCGGTGCCGGTCGAACAAGGAAAGGGTGTGGGGATAGGCAACATGCTGGTCGAAGTTGCCGACCTAAGCGTGGTTTGGGTTTGGGCTGAGTTTTACGAAAACGAGCTGCCGATGTTGAAACTCGGCCAGAAGATCGACATCACTGCGAAGTCGTATCCCGGCGAAAAATTCGAAGGCACGATCAGCCTGATCAATCCGTTTCTCGAAGAAGCCAAGCGCACGGCAAAGGTGCGGATCGACATTCCGAATCCCGATTTCAAGCTGCGTCCGGCGATGTATGTCAACGCCGAGCTGGCGATGGACATGGGAGAAGGCCTAACGATTCCGGTCAGCGCCGTGATGCCGACCGGAACTCGAAACGTCGTGTTCATCAATAAAGGCGAAGGCAAACTTGAACCGCGAATTGTTCAGCTCGGCTCGAAATACGGCGAATCTTATGAAGTGCAAAACGGATTGCACGAAGGCGAACAGGTCGTCGCCAGCGCGAACTTTTTGATCGACGCCGAATCGAAAGTGCAGCAGGCGCTCAACGAATTCGAGCCTTCGCCATCGCCTAACGAGTCGCCGATCAAACCATGATGGACACCAACGCCAGTCAACCGCCGCCGCGCGAGACGCTGATCGAGCGTGTCATCGCCGCAAGCGCGCGGAACAAATTTCTCGTTTTCATTTTCACGTTCTTCGGGATCGCGGCTGGAATTTACGGGCTGCGCAATACGCCTCTCGATGCCATACCGGATTTGAGCGATGTGCAGGTGATCGTTTATACCGAATGGGAAGGCCGCTCGCCCGATCTGGTGGAAGATCAGGTCACGTATCCAATCTCCACCGTTTTCATCGCTGCGCCGAAAGTGAAATTCGTTCGTGGCGAATCGATGTTCGGGAAATCGTTCGTTTACGTCATTTTTCAGGACGGCACCGATATTTATTGGGCGCGTTCGCGCGTCATCGAATATCTAAACTCGGTGCGCGGTTCGCTCCCCGAAAGTGTGAATCCTGTAATCGGCCCGGACGCGACCGGCGTGGGCTGGGTTTATGAGTACGCGTTGGTCGATGACAGCGGCAAACACGATCTCGCGCAGTTGCGCTCGATTCAGGATTGGAATCTTCGTTACGCGCTCGCGTCCGTGAAAGGCGTGTCCGAAGTCGCGCCAGTCGGTGGTTTCGTAAAACAATACCAGGTCGATCTCGATCCAAACGCGCTCGTTGCTTACAACATCCCGCTCAGCGAGGTGGTCAACGCTATCAAAATGAGCAATGCCGATGTCGGCGGCAAAATTTTCGAGGTCGCAACCACGGAGTATTACGTGCGCGGGCGTGGTTACATCAAAAAAATCGAGGACATCGAGAACATCGTCCTCAAGGTTGAGAACGGAACGCCGGTTTATGTAAAGAACGTCGGGACGGTGCATCTCGGCGGAGACATCCGGCGCGGCGTCGCCGAACTAGATGGTCGCGGCGAAACTGTCGGCGGAATCGTCGTCATGCGGTACGGCGAGAACGCGCTCAACGTTATTGACGGCGTCAAAAAGAAAATCGAAGAGATCAAAAGCTCGCTGCCTGACGGCGTGCGGATCGTGCCGACTTACGACCGCAGCGACTTGATCAAGCGCGCCATTGCCACGTTGCGCGAAAAACTGATCGAAGAAAGCATTGTCGTCGCGCTCGTCTGCGTTGTCTTTCTCTGGCACGTGCGTTCGTCGCTGGTCGCGATCATCACGCTTCCGATCGCGATCATTCTCTCGTTCATCCC
>Ga0209577_10003784_pt1 | contig 14248 bp, 12 predicted proteins | sample GraSoiAngelo_109_FD_185874 | JGI IMG/M metagenome (GOLD analysis project Ga0209577, IMG submission 185874) | Grasslands soil microbial communities from the Angelo Coastal Reserve, California, USA - 14_0903_12_20cm (SPAdes) (version 2) | ecosystem: Environmental > Terrestrial > Soil > Grasslands...
GTGACCTTCCCTGCGCCCGTCGGCACGCCAGACGGGAAGTGGGTGGTGGAGGCGGCCATGAAGGCCGCACCTACCTCAGAGCGGATCGCCGCGATGCGGAGCGAGCTCCGCCGCCTGGCCCAGCCGGGCGGCGGTCAGTACGACGGCTGGGCGGCGCATCCGCTGCCCGACGAGGAAGTCGAAGCGGCGTCTACGCCCGAGTAGCGGTCAGCGAAGACTCGTACCAGTCGATGGTCCGGCGGAGGCCGGCCTCGAGCTCGACTTGAGCCTCGAATCCGAAGGCTCGCCGTGCCCTCTCGACATCGAGCTTGCGCCGCGGCTGCCCGTCCGGTTTGCCGGCGTCCCACTCCAGCTCACCCGTAAAGCCGGTGAGCCGGGCGATGGTCTCGACCAGCTCCCGGATCGAGATCTCTCGGGAGGTGCCCAGGTTGACCGGCTCGGGCCGGTCGTAGCGTTCGGTCGCCAGGAGGATGCCGCGAGCCGCGTCGTCCACGTAGAGAAATTCACGAGTGGCGCGGCCGCTTCCCCAGACCGTGATGGCGCGCTCGTCCCGCGCCCTTGCCTCTACGCACTTGCGGATCAGGGCCGGGATCACGTGAGAGGAGTCGAGGTCGAAGTTGTCACCCGGCCCGTAAAGGTTGGCGGGAAGCACGTAGATCGCGTCGAATCCGTATTGCTCCCGATACGCCTGCGCCTGCACCAGCAGCGCTTTCTTGGCGACGCCGTAAGGAGCATTCGTCTCTTCCGGGTAGCCATTCCAGAGCTCGTCCTCTTTGAAAGGCACGGGCGTGAATTTCGGGTATGCACAAACGGTCCCGACCTGGACGAACTTGGTCACGCCCTGGCGGCGCGACTGCTCCATGAGCTCGATGCCCATGATCGCGTTCTCGTAGAAAAAGCGACCCGGGTTGTCGCGGTTGGCGCCGATTCCGCCCACGCGCGCGGCCAGGTGGATGACGACGTCCGGTCGCGTGTCGGCCAGCAGCCGGCCGACGTCAGCTTGCAGCGTCAGGTCGTACTCGCGGCTCGAGAAAGTCGCCACCTGGAGCGGCTTTTTCTCGCGCAGCATTCCGACCAGGCGCCGGCCCAGAAATCCGTTGCCGCCGGTTACCGTGACGCGACGGCCGGCCCACCAGTCGGGCGTACCATCACCTCCTCGGGCTTCAGCCCCTCGGCGCGGAGGTCGGCTTCGACCATGATCCGGACCAATTCCGGAAAGGACACCGACGGCTCCCAGCCAAGCAGGCGCCGCGCCTTGCTGAAGTCACCCTGGAGCGCATCGACCTCGGTCGGGCGCAGGTAAGCGGGATCGACGCGGACGTGGCTCTCCCAGTTGCGGCCCACCGCCGCGAACGCGAGCTCGGCGAACTCGCGCACCGTGTGCGTCTCCCCGCTTGCGAAAACGAGATCGAGCGGCTCGGCCTCCTGCATCATCAGCCACATCGCGCGCACGTAATCCGGCGCGTATCCCCAGTCCCGCTTGGCGTCCAGGTTGCCGAGATAAACGGCGTCCTGTTTGCCGGCGAGGATGCGCGCCACGGCCTGTGTGATCTTCCGTGTCACGAACGTCTCGCCGCGACGCGGTGATTCGTGGTTGAAAAGAATGCCGTTGCAGGCGAAGAGGCCGTACGCCTCGCGATAGTTGACGGTCATCCAGTACGCGTAGACCTTGGAGGCGCCGTAAGGGCTGCGCGGCCTGAAACCAGAATCCTCGCTTTGCGGCGGCGGCACGTTGCCGAACATCTCCGACGTGGAGGCTTGATAAAAGCGGATCGCGGGGTCGCAATGGTGGATCGCGTCGAGCAGCCGCATCGTTCCGAGCCCGTCGACGTCGCCCGTGTACTCGGGCGCTTCAAAGCTGACCTTCACGTGGCTCTGCGCGGCCAGGTTGTAGACCTCCTGCGGCCGCACTTCGTCGATCAACCGGTTCAAACGCGTTGAGTCGGACATGTCACCGTAGTGCAGGATCAGCCGCCGATCGGACGCATGCGGATCCTGATAAAGGTGGTCGATCCGCCGCGTGTTGATCGAGGACGAGCGCCGGATCAGGCCGTGAACCTCGTAGTCCTTCTCGATCAAGAGCTCGGCGAGATAGGAGCCGTCCTGCCCGGTGATGCCGGTCACCAGGGCGCGCCGGCGAGGACCTGACATGGATCTCCAAGTTTAGACGCTGCCATTTTCGGCCCCGTTGCGTGCACGCGTGTTCGCACGGGAGGGCAGCCGGAAGCCCCGTCCTAGAATTGGAACCGAGTTGCCAAATCCCGGCGCCCCGCCCACCGCCAGCCTCCGAGAATGGGTGGCCACGAGCCGGCTCGCGGGCGTGGTTCGGCCCGTTTACAGATACCTCGAAGTGCCGGCCTGGTACCTGACCGGACGTCGGTCGGTGCCGCCGCACATGTTCAAGCAAAAGGTGCTGAGAAGTTACGCGCGGCGGTACCGGCTGAAAACACTGGTGGAGACGGGAACGTATGTAGGGGACATGGTCTGGGCGCTGCGCCGCGACTTTGCGACCATTCACTCCATCGAGCTCTCCGAGGAGCTTTACGAAAAAGCCCGCGCAAGATTTTCGGGCTTCGAGCACATCCACCTGCACCACGGTGACAGCCGCGAAGTGCTCGGCCAGGTCATCTCGACGCTGGCGGGTCCGGCCCTCTTCTGGCTGGACGGACACTACTCGGGAGAGCGGACCGCGCGGGGTCCGGTCGTGACTCCCGTCATGAGCGAGCTGGCCCACGTTTTTGGAAGCGATCGCGCGCACGCTCATGTCGCTCTCATCGACGACGCCTGGGAATTCACGGGGGCACGCGGCTATCCGGCGCAGGAGGAGCTCGAGCGATCCCTGCCGCCCGACCGCGGTCTCTCGTTCTCGGTCGCCGACAACATCATCCGGATCACGCCGCCGGACCCGTTAAGCTAGGCGCCTACCCGCACATGCTGAACTCGCATGCAAGGGCCGCCGCGAACGCCTCCCCGCGCGTCCTGCCGCGCCGGACGGCGCTCAGCATCCGCGAGCGGCAAGTCATCCTGGCCGTGTCAGACGCCCTCGCCGGCGGGCTCGGCTGCGCCGTGGCTTACCTGGTCGATGAGCGGCTCCTGGGACGTGCTCTGGTCGTCCCCAAGTTCGGGCCGGCGTTCTATGCCCTGGCCTGGGTCGCCGGCCTCTTCCTGGTCGACGGCTACTCGTCACAGGGCCTGAGCCAGCGCCAGAAGAGCCTCATCGCCGTAGCCAAGGGGTCGTTGATCGCCGGCCTCCTGGGCTTCGCCATCTTCTTCTTCCAGCCTTACCGGATGAACCGGCCGGTCATCGTGCTCGCGGTGGTTTTCGGAGCGCTGCTCATCTTCCTGGAACGGATCAGCGTCGGCCGGCTTCTCCTCCACGAGGCGCTGGCCCTGCGGTCGGTCCTCGTCGGCGCGCAGCCGCCTGGCCCAGACCTGACGGACACCCTCCACCGCGCCCGCCACGAGGTTCACCTGGCGGCTGAGCTCGACCACCGCAGCGCCGGCCCGGACAAGGTCCGCGAAGAGCTGATCGAGCTGGTTCACGAGCACCAGGCCAACGAGGTGATCCTGAGCCGGGAGGCGATGGAGCTGCCGGGGCTCGTGGAAGCCTGCATCAACGAGGGCGTGCGGGTCATCTCGGTCGGAGCGATGGTCGAGCGCTACCAGGCCCGGGTGCCGCTGGACGAGGTGGATGGGCACTGGTTCGTCGGAGTCCCGGAGTCGGACCTCTGGGCACGGCCGTACTTCGTCATCCGGCGGGTGATCGACCTGGTCATCTCGGCGCTCATCAGCCTTCCCTTCCTGTTGGTCCTACCCCTGCTTGCGCTGCTGATCAGGCTGGACTCCCCGGGACCGATCTTCCTGCAGCAGCGCCGGGTCGGCCAGTTCGGCCGGGAGTTCGACCTGCTCAAGCTGCGCACGATGCGCAGCGACGCCGAATCCGATGGTCCGCGCTGGGCCGTGGCCGGCGACCCCCGGGTCACGCGAGTGGGTGGCATCCTCCGCAAGACGCGCCTCGACGAGGTCCCGCAGGCGCTGAACATCGTCCGCGGCGACATGAGCTTCATAGGCCCCCGCCCCGAGCGTCCGGAGTTCGTGCACCGGCTCGAGGCTGAGATCCCGCACTACCGGACCCGGCTGCTGGTGCCTCCTGGGCTGACCGGCTGGGCCCAGGTTAAGGGGGACTACGCCGGCTCGGTGTCGGAGTCGATTCGCAAGCTCGAGTACGACCTCTACTACGTGCGCAACCGCTCGGTCCGGCTCGATCTCCAGATCGTGGTCGGGACGGTCTTCACCGTGCTCGGCTTCCGCGGCCGCTAGTCAGCCTCAGGCCGCTGCTTTTCGAGCGATCAGCAGGAGCTCGTCGCCTGCCTGGTTGCGGACGAGCTGAAGCAGGCGCTGGGCCTGCTGGTAAGGCAGCCCGATGATCTGCGAGACCACGCTCGTTTCGAGGCGCTCGGCTCTTCCGAAGCGCTGGATCTGCCGGCTGAACCCCCAGATGCTGCGCGCGTAGCGGACCGTGCTTCTCAGGCGAAGGATCTCCAGCCCGGGAACCGCCTCCAGCGCCCGCCGCATCGAGGTGACGCTGTACAGCATCAGGTGCCGCGGGGGATCGAGGGGGTACCAGCTGGACCCGAAAAAGCGGCGGCCGAGGCTGTTCGCGTTGGGAGTGAGGATGATGAGCGATCCGCCCGGCCGCAGGATGCGGCTCGCCTCCGCCAGCACGCCGAGCGGGTCGTGAAGGTGCTCGAGCACGTGCTGGAGGACCACGGCGTCGGCGTAAGTGTCGGGAAAGCGGTGTGACTGGAGCTCGCCCAGATGCACGGTCAAGCCCTTCGCCCGCGCCGCCTCGGCCGCCCGCTCGTCGACCTCGACTCCCTCCGCCTCCCAGCCCAGCCGCTCCATCCTGAGCAGCATGTCGCCGCTGCCGCAGCCGACCTCGACCAGCCGCGCGCCAGGCCGGGGCGCGGGGAGATAGAGCACCCAAGCCGCCAGCTCGGCCTCCCCTCCCGGGTGCACGAACGCGAGCGGTCGCAGCCAGCGATACCAGGGCGGGCCGACGTCATGCGTGTAGCCGAACCGCGACTGCACATAGCCCTCGGCCATCACCTGCTGGAAGCGCTTCGCGGTCGAGGTGGTGATCGTCGGCGCCTCGGAGTGCGTGTAGTAGGTCTCGTACGCCTTGCCGATGTCCTCCGGCCAGGGCATCGGGTCCAGCCAGATCAGCCCACAGCGGGGCCCAGAGCACTGGCGATGTCCCCAGACACCAGGCGCCTGGTAGATGCGATCGCGCTGGTTCGTGTGGATGGTCACCCCGGGGCTGCCGCAGAGCGGGCAGAACTCGAGGGGCGTGCTGCGAATCTCGGTCTCGACAGTCATTCGCCGCCCGGGCTGGGCAGGGCGGGTCGCCACCGCCGCCGGATGAAAAGCCGCTCGGGAGCTTCGAGCATGAGGTTCCAGGCCACCACCGTCCCCGCCAGCAGCGCGAAGACCAGGAACCCCAGGCGGAGCAGGTCTGGGGCAGGCAGTAGCCCGATCGCGGCGCCGGCCACTCCGAGACCGATTCTGATGGATTGCATTCGAATAGAGTGACCCGGCAGTCGCAGCAGCCAGGCGGCCAGGGCGAACAGCAGCACCGCATCCAGGGCGGCGCGCAGACACCAGACCACGGCCGCGCCGTCGATGCCCCAATGCTGGATGGCGAACAGCAGGCCGACCACGTAGGGCACGACCTGCAGGACGTGAAGTCCGGCTGTGAGGTCCGGTCGCCCGGTGGCCTGGATCAGCGCCGACGGCATGTAGGCCAGGCTGTTGATGAAGACCCCGAGCGCGATCATCTGGAGGACGAAGTAGCTGTGGTCGGCGAAGGCCGGTCCGAGCCAGAGCGCCAGAAGCGGCCGGGCCAGAATGACGAGGGCCAGGACCGGAGCCCAAAGCGCCAGAAGCGTGTAGCGGACGCCCTTGGAGAAGAGGTCCGCGGCGCGCCCTCCCGAATCGGTCAGCGCCGCCGCGAAGGCAGGGAAGAGAACTGGCGTCAGGGCCGCCGGCACGAGCCAGAGCTTGGTCGCGACCTCGTAGGGCGTCGCGTAGTAGGCGACTGCGGCGACCGAGACCATGGTCGCGATGACGGGCCGGTCGATCGAGACCATGATCGGACCGACGACGTTGCTGACCGTGAGCCAGCCGCCAAAGGAGATGAGAGGACCGATCCTGCGCGCCGCGAGCGCCGGCCGGCGCCCGAGGCCCAGCACCCGCAACGTAAGAACGGCGAACAGAAGCACCATGAAGACGCGCATCAGGACGAGGCTCCAGATGGCCGGCACGAGTCCGGGTCCGAGGGCCATCGCGGCCACCGGTCCAAGGAAGGTGAGCGCGCCTCCGGGAATGCGAACCAGGTTGACGAGGTCGAAGCGCTGGAGGCCCTCCAGCACTCCCCGCAGCCCTGACGCGAGAGTGACGAGCGGGATCGTCAACGCCAGCAGCTGGAAGGCCTGCATCGTTTCCAGCTGCAAGCTGGGATCGATTCGGAGCAGGTGGTAAGCCAGGTAGGGAGCGGCCGCCCAGATCAGCGCCGCGCCGACCAGTCCTGCACCGAGCAGGAGCGCCAGCGAGGTCCAGACCGTCTCCTGGATGTCTCCCTGGCCTCGAGCCCGGAACTCGGCGACGGATTTTGTCAGCGCCCGGCCGAGGCCGAAGTCGAAGAGGCTCAGGTAGCCGCTGATGAGCCAGGCGAGCGTCAGGATGCCGAACCGGTCGACGCCCAGCCGGCGGATCAGGATCGGAACGGCGACGGCCCCCACCGCCAGCGGCAGGATCTGACCAGCGAGGTTCCAGGCGGTGTTGCCGACAAGGCGCCTGAAGCCGACCTGATAGGAGCCGCCCTGGCTGGAGCCCGGTTCGATTCTCGTGGCCCTCAAACCTTGCTCAGGACCGGCCCGTAGCGCTGCCGGCGATAGTCCTGGAACCCCCGCCAGGTCGCCCGGACCAGGTCGCGGCGGCCGGTTGCCAGCCACTGTACGCAGTGGGCGGCCATCTGGGCCAGGAAGGCAAGGCGGGAGAGCAGCCGCGTCATTCCTTGCAGCCGCTCTTTGATGAAGAGCAGCGTGTTGCGCGTCACGTAGTAGTAGTAGAGAGGCGTGCGTCTGCCTCCGAGCGAGACCGAGAACCCGTGCCAGACATGCGCATCGAGGTCGACGAGAAGTCGCCAGCCGTGCTCGAGCAGGCGATGCGAGAGTTCGATGTCCTCGCTGTAGAGGTAATAGCGCTCATCCAGCAGGCCGACCTGCGCCAGCGCGGCGGCGCGCGCCAGGAACGCGCAGCCGGGGACGAAATTGACGTCGTGCACCCCGCTGCGCCCCTTCCACCTCCAGAGCAGGTAGACACCGAGGGCGTAGAGCAACCGGCCGCCTCCGTACTGCTCGCGCTCGCCAAACTCGGGGCGGGCCAGGATCCGGCAGCCCACCAGGCCGACGTCGGCAGAGTCTCTGGCGACTGCAAGCAGCCGCTGGAGGCTGTCCGGAGGCAGCCGGACGTCGTTGTTAACCACCATGATCCAATCGAAGCCCCACTCCAAGGCGGCCTCGATGCCCGCGTTGTTGCCGCCTGCGTAACCCCGGTTCTCGGGCAGCCGAAGAGCTGCGAGGGCGCCGCTCGCCGGCGCTTTCCGCCGGCCACCGTCGAGAACCTGAAAGGGGACGCGGCGCGCGTGCAGCAGCTCGCGGAGTGGCTCCAGCAGGGGCTCGGTCGAGCCGTTGTCGACGACGATCGCGGCCCAGTCGGAGCCTTCGAGACTGAGCACCGATTCCACGCAGGCCAGTGTTTCCGCGCACTGGTTCCAGTTCAGGATCACGATCGCTGTGCGATCCGGGTGACGGGGCCCCGACGCCTTCGGTTGGGACTTCACCCGACCGTCGCCTGGGCAAGCCCGCGACGGCGCAGCGCCAAGCCGCTGAGAGCGCCGAGGTAGGCGGGGATGGGGTGGTGGAGCAAGGACGGGAAGGTGAGCAGCGTCACACCCACGGCGACAAAGGCACCGATGACGGCCAGGAGGAACGCTCGGTCAGCTGTCTCCGCCCTGTCGTACTGGCGCTTCAAGTCGAGCAGGAACCTGCCCAGCAGCCAGAGGAAGAGGAGCAGCGCGGGGACGCCGAGCGCGACGGCACTGCTCAAGTAGAAGTTGGAAGTGCTCGAGTAGGGCAATCCGTTTTCGCTGCCACCCAGGCCGAATCCCAGCACCGGGCGTTGAACGATCAGCGTCAAGAGGTGGAGGTTGTCGACCACACGAGCGGTGCCCGACGTCGGCTCGACGTAGCCGACCCGCCCGGCGACGACGCTGGAGAGCGATTGTCCGTGAAAGCTGGAGCGCGCCAGGAAGAGCCCTTCGGCGACGAACAAGACAGCCGCCGCGGCCAGCGTCACCGCCAGTCCCCTGCCCAGCCGGCGCAGGCGCCGCCAGGGGACGAGCGCCAGCGCCACCAGCACCGCGGCGGTGTCGCCCACCCACATGCTCCGGAAAAAGGTCAGGATGACCGCGTTCCAGACGATGACGGTCGCCGCCGCCAAGAGCAGGAATTCGACCCCATCCGACCAGAGCAGCAAGCCGATGCAGATCCCGAGGAAGAGCGCCGGCATGAAGTCATCCAGGCGGTGGACGAGGATCTTGCCTCCATTGAGGGCGAAATGCGAGAGGAAGAAGTCCCCGCGCGTGAAGTAGAGGACCACGTCGATGGCAGAAACCAGCACGCCCCAAGCCAGCACGGTCCGGAGCACCGTGGTGACGTCGGACCGCGTCTGCACGCTGAGGAGCGTGACCAGCAGGAAGCCGCAGAACTCGACAGCCGGGTAGGTGTCACCGGCGACCAGCCGGAGCGAGTGGTGGTTCGCCAGCCCGTTCACGATTCCGATCGCCACGAAGCCCAGGGCGAGCAGTCCGAGGCTCAAGCGGAAGGAACCGGGCAGGAGGCGCTCCCCGCCGGCTCGGCGGCGCGCGAGAGTCCCCAAGAAGAGTGCGGCCATGACGAGCGCGCTAATGCCCGCCCGGATGTGCCCACCGCTGAACTCGTGCGTGTAGAGGTAGGTGTAGTTGAAGGTCGGCGAGTAGAGCGCCATCAGGCCGAGCGCAAGCCCCAGGGCGGGCCGGAGGTAGGCGGTGATCGCGTAGCCGGCGAAGAGGACGGCTGCCGCGACGACGATCAAGAGGAGCAGGCGGCGGTCGTTCAGGACGGTGGCCAGGAGCCCGGTGGCGAGCGCCGCCAGCGAGCCGAGCGTGAACGCGGCCACCTCCCAGCGCTGGGGGCGAGCGCCCAGCAGCTGACCCGAGCCAGACCCCCGAACCTGCGACAGCAGCCGGTTCCAGCGTGCCCCGGCGCTGCCTTGCCTCACGCGCTGGAACCGTCGCTGATCGGCGTGGCGGTCCCCGCGGCCTTGGCTTTGAAAGTGCAGCCCTGCTTGGGTCCTTCCGCCGGCGTGATCGCATACACGATGTCGGCCACGAACTCCAGGTGGGGCGGCGACCAGCGTCCCTTCAACGTGCCGCTCTCGTGGAAGCCCGGAACGGCCTGGCGGCTGCCGGACAGCGAGAGAGTGCCGTCGGGCTGGGCTGCGCCGGCCAGGTCGAAGGTCCGCCCGTCGAGGCTCCTGAAGGCGACGCGCGAGCCGCTGGCGCTGGCCCGGTAGCTGAGGTCGAAAGGCACCATGCTGCCGGCCGAGGGATGGCAGTCGGGCCGGAACGAGAAGTTGCTGTAATGCAGGTCCACGCGGTACACCCCACCGAGGTTGAATCCGTTCCCGGCCCCGGCCGCCGGGCTGGAGGTCGACGCCCCGGACGAGTGCCCGGACTGGTTGCTCCCCTTGTCGTTGCCGCAGCTCCCCAGTGCGATCGTGAGGGCCAGCAGGCCCGTCAAGATCCGGGCCGCCAAGGTTCTTCCAGGATACAAACCGGGGATCAGTGGACTGTAGAGACCACTCTAGAAGCCGAGGGTCGGGAGCTGTGCGCCGCCACCCGTCCCCGCCCGAACCTCGATCTGATTCGGCGTCAGCGCGAGCAGGCGGTCCTGGGTGAGGTCGGTCTGGGCGGTTGTGGTGTGTCCGCCGGCCGTGTAGCTGACCGTGATGGCATCGCTCAGCGTCCCGGACTGCTTCTGCCAGTAGATGGAGTGGCCGGTGTCTCCGGAGAGCGGGGTGTTCCAGCTGAAGATGAAGGTGCTCGTCCCATAGCCGAGGCGGGGATCGACGTTGACCTGCCACCACCCGTCCATGAGAGCCAGCCCCTTCTGCTGCTCCTGGGTGGGCAGGCGATCACGGAACAGGTTCTGGGCGCTGAGGCCCGTCGCGTTGGCAGGGACATAGACGCGGACGTAAACGCGGTAGTAGCGCCCGTTGACGTAGCCCGTCGGCGTCGAATTCTTCAAGGTGACGGTCAGGTTGTGCTTCAGGGTGGCGCCCTCGGCCACGAGCTTCAGGTCGTAGCGCCGCTGCATGAAATGGTTTGCCTTCGTGGCGCCGAAGTTGGACTCGACCTCCATCAGAAACTCCTGCTGAGAGCTCGCGCCGATCAGCTGGCCGGCCCAGCCGAAGTTCGCCATCCCGCTCTGGGCGGTCGCGTCGTTGAAGTAGACCTGGAGATGTTTTTGGGTGACCGCGGTGTTCATGGCGTCGATCACCTTCGTCCATTGGTCGGCCGGCAGCGCTGTCAGGCGTTCGATCAAGTTCTTGGCGACAGCGGCCAGAAATTGCTTGCGCGTCCGCGCGAACTCGGGGTCGTTCGGGTGCGCCTGTTCGCGCTGGAAGACATCCTCGGGAAAGGTCGCGCCATCGACGGTCGCGGAGTATTCCGGGAGGCGGAGCGGACCGGTGGCCGTGAGGAGGAGGGCGATCGCCCAGGGATCCAGCGAGATGACCCCGTCGACTCGCTTCCCGGTCTGGTTGAAGAAGGTCAGCTCGCCGTCGCGGGCGGTGCCCGGAAAGTTAGGGTCGAAGTTGGAGTCGCCGAAGACCCAGGGGTGGTCGGCAAACTCCTGCAGCGGGTTGGGCGGCTTGATCGGCGTCTTCATCCCGGGCATCACGTAAGGAGGCCACTCGATGGTCGCCACGTCCGCCGTCGTCTGGATCTTCATCACGCCCCGGTCCGCGAGGACGAGGCTGAAGCTGCCGATGAAGCCACCACCGCCCCGCAGGTCGGCCGGGTCGGCCTGCTCGACCAGGTAGGTCCGGGGGCCGTTGTTGCCGAGGAGCTCGAGCAAAGCCGGCACCAGGCTGCGGAACTGGGCGATGCCCTGGAGGCCCTTCAAGATGGAGTCGCGAGCGTGGGAGAACGTCGCCTGCTGGCCCGCCGGCAGGACGGTGACGTCGATGGACTGGTCGGCTTCGCGCGCGGATTTCAAGTCGGTTTCGATCCGGCCGATCCGGTTCGAGGCGTCCCGCAAGACCGTCAGGACTCGCTGCGGCCCGCTTTCCTGGGAAGGCGCGCCGGAAGGAGCCATGAGGTTGGCGTCGATCTCGATCGCCTGCTCACCCGCGTCGACGAGTGCCAGCCCCATGGTCGCGATCGCGTCGACCGCGTGGTGACGGGGGGCGACGTAAAGCTGGCCCACTCCCGGCACCCAGTCGGCCGCGACGAGGGCGACGTTGCCGTCGACGGACTTGCGCGCGAGATCAAACCGCAGCTTGGCGTTCTTGAAGTGCTGCCTGGCGTTGTTGAGCGCCTTCAAGTCGTGCTTGCTGTTCGCTTCCTTCAGCGCCGCCTTGCCGGCGTCCATCTCGGCAGCGGCCACCTGCAGGTCGCCGGCGAGCGACGCCTGGAGCCGGTTCGCCTCGCGGTAGCCGGCGCTGCCACCGGCCGCGAGAAGGATGAGAAGCGCAAGACCCACCGCGAGAGGAGCCACGGCGGGCCGGCGCAGCCGCCGCCTCCGCCCCCGGCGATGAGTTGGCGTGAAAGGCCTTGGCGGCCTCACTCGTAGCTGTTTCAGCACCGTGTTGGACGGGGCCTTGACTGGGTCGATTGCTCTGCCCCGTCAAACGCGAGGACCAATACCTCGCAAGTTTAGTGCAGGGTTCGCGGACCCGAACCGCGGGAACTGAAGCCTCAACCGGCGTCGGTATCATTCGGGACCGATGGGTCCGCCGGCGCCTGCCGAGGACAGCCTGCGCGCCAGCGTCGTCATCTGCAGCTGGCGCATGCGCGACCTCCTGCTCCAGTGTCTGGCCAGTCTCGAACCCGAGATGGCGGCAGACTGGGAGGCGATCGTGGTCGTCAACGGCGACGAGGACGGCTCCGCCGCGGCTGTCCGCGATCGCTTTCCGCGTGTCCGCCTGATCGTCAATGAATCGAACCGCGGCGTCGGTCCGGCGCGCAACCAGGGACTCGCGGCCGCCCGGGGTCGCGTGATCCTCCTGGTCGACGCCGATACGACCTCCCGCGCCGGAGCCCTGACGGGCCTGGTCCAGGCGCTGGAGGATGACTCCGAGGTGGGCGTGGTCGGACCTCGGCTCGTCTCTCCCGACGGCGAGAGGCAGCGCACCGCGCGGGCCTTCCCGACGATCCTGACGAAGATCCGGCGCCGGGCGCCGGCACGGCTCCGAGCCGTCCTCCCGAACGATGACGTGAGCGACGGAGAGCAGGCAGTAAACGTCGGCTACGTGATCGGCGCCTGCCAGGCGATCCGGCGCCGCGCGCTCGACACGGTCGGCCTCCTCGACGAGCGCATCTTCTATGGCCCGGAGGACGTCGACCTCTGCCTGCGGATGTGGAAGGCGGGCTGGCGCGTCGTCTGGGATCCGCGTCACGTCGTGGTCCACCATGAGCAGCGCCTAACGAAGCGCAGGCTTCTCTCGCGGCTGACCCTGCGTCACGCCTGGGGCCTCGGGTACTTCTTCCTGAAGCACCGATACTTCCTGCATGCGCCGGCCTACGGGGTCTCGACTGAGTAACTCTCGCAGCCGGGCTCGCCGGCTCCTCAATCCCGAGCGCTGGCGACGCTTCATCGTGGGCAGCTCCCTGACGCTGCTCAAGGCTCAAGACGCCGAGGTGGCCGCGGCCGAGCAGGCGCCGACCTCGCAGCAGGTTTTCGATCCGCTGGGATGCGGCCGTCCGCTTCGGGTCCTGCTCGCCTACAGCCACTACGACTACGGCAGCAAACGCCGCGGAATCAGCTACGAGACGACCGCCTTTCGCGATCCTCTCAGCTGGCTGGGCTGCGATGTCATCGAGGCCAGAACCGACGCGCTGCGTTCGTTTGCCGGTCGCGGGGCTGGAGAGATGCTGCTCGAGCTGGCGTTCCGGCACGAGCCAGACGTTCTGTTCCTGATCCCGTTCAAGAACGAGGTGCGTCCGGAGATCATCGGGCGCCTCCGCGACGAGCTGGAGATCCCCACCGTCGCCTGGTTCAGCGACGATCACTGGCGGTTCGACGACTTCACAGTCAAGTTTCTGCCGCACCTGTCAGCGGCTGTGACGACATCGCGCGCCGCACTCGAGAAGTACCGCAGGCGCGGTTTCGACCGCGTCTTGAAGTCGCAGTGGTCGGCGAACCACCACATCTTCAGACCGCTCGGCCTGCCCCTGGTCCACGACTGCAGCTTCATCGGCCAGCCGCACTCCGACCGCCGAGAGCTGGTGCGGCGGCTCAAGCGAGCGGGTGTCGAAGTGGTCACGCGCGGATTCGGCTGGCCCGAGGGCCGCGCCTCCCTCCGCGAGATGGTCGAGATCTCCAACCAGAGCCGCCTTTGCCTCAACTTCGGCAACGCCTCGGTCGGCAAGGAGAACCAGGTCAAGGGCCGCGATTTCGAGATTCCGGCGATGGGGCGGCCGATGCTGACGGCGGCGTCCCCGGAAATCGGTGAGTACTTCAGCGAGGCGGAGGTGGCCGTCTATCGCGACGGCGACGACCTGGTCGAGCGGGTGCTGGAACTGCTGGCAGATGCCGAGCGCCGCGAAGCCCTGGCCAGGGCCGGACACGCGCGCTTTCTCGCGGAGCACACAGCCGAAAAAAGGCTCGGGTCTCTCTTCGACGAAATGGCGCGCGCCGGCTGGCTGTCGTCTCGATGAACGCCGGCTGAGAGCAAAGTTGCTGAGGCGCGGCGTCACGGCGTCGGCACTGCTTGCCGCGCTCGGACTCGTGCTGCTGGCGCTGACTTTCAAGCCGGTGGTCGAGAACGATGGCGTCGGCTACTTCGTGTACCTCCACTCGGTCGTCATCGACCACGACCTCGACCTCTCCGACGAATACGCGGAGGCCCGCGCCGAGGGCGT
>Ga0209577_10003785_pt1 | contig 14248 bp, 9 predicted proteins | sample GraSoiAngelo_109_FD_185874 | JGI IMG/M metagenome (GOLD analysis project Ga0209577, IMG submission 185874) | Grasslands soil microbial communities from the Angelo Coastal Reserve, California, USA - 14_0903_12_20cm (SPAdes) (version 2) | ecosystem: Environmental > Terrestrial > Soil > Grasslands ...
AAATTGTTGATCGTCGAGCGAGTAGTTATGCCCCTTGCGCACCAGGGCCGCAATTTCCCTTTCTTCCAGGAAAAATTCGTCGAACCACGCGATCTGCGACAGCACCTGCAGATCGGTAAAATCCTGTGGCTGAAAATATTTGTCCGCCCGCTCTGGAGAATCCCCCGTAGCCCGAAAACGTTCCCACAGCTCAAGGTAACGAGGGTACCGCCCAATCATGTTGACGGGGTTAGCCTGAAACAGGTACTGCAAGGCAAAGCGCCGTTCATCGGCACTCAAATCCTTGGCCGGCTTCGCCGCAACTTGCAGAAACGGGTCCTGCGCTGTCCCCGCCACATAATCCTTAATCTGGGTTATGAGAGAAGGAACAAGATTGAAGGTCTGGTGGACGTCCGGAAACTCATCCAGCAGCTTGACCATGCCGTAATAGTCTTTGAGCGCGTGCAGCCGAACCCAGGGCAGGCGGTATTGGCCTGTGACCAGGTCTTTATAGAATGGCTGGTGCTGGTGCCAGAGCACGATCACGCGCAGAGGGGGCATCAGCCGCAAGCCCTTTCAAGCCAAGACGTCATAGCAGCGCCGGAAAGAATAGTATGGCATACGCCCAGCAAACCACTCTGCACTTAGGTACACTCTAAAACGACCATGAGCCCGCAACAGACCACTTCCGAACTGGCACGCCCCCGCTACGACGTCACCCGCTTCACCCCGGAAGATTTCTATCTCTTCAACGAAGGCAGTCACTACCGCATTTACGACAAGCTAGGCGCCCACGAGATAGAGGCCGGCGGTGAGAAAGGCACGCAATTCGCCGTCTGGGCCCCCAACGCGCGCGAGGTATACGTCATCGGAAGCTTCAACGGCTGGGATCACCGCGCCCACCCGCTGCATCCCCTGGGAAGTTCGGGAATCTGGGAAGGTTTTATACCCGGGGTAGGCAAAGGCGCACTCTACAAGTTTTACATCGTCTCCCACCACCACGGACACCGCGTCGACAAGGCCGACCCCGTCGCGCTCTTCAATGAAAAGCCGCCCCGCACCGCCTCCGTCGTCTGGGACCTCGATTACGAATGGAAAGACCAGGACTGGATGCGCGAGCGCCACAAGCGCAACTCACTACACTCTCCGATATCGATCTACGAAGTCCACATCGGCTCCTGGATGCGCGTTCCTGAAGAACACAATCGCCCCTTAACTTATCGCGAGATGGCCCCGCGCCTGGCGGACTACGTGAAACGCATGTACTTCACGCACGTTGAATTCCTGCCCATCATGGAGCACCCCTTCTACGCGTCCTGGGGATACCAGACCACCGGCTACTTCGCACCCACCGCGCGTTACGGAACGCCGCAGGATTTCATGTATCTGGTGGACTACCTGCACCAGCACGGCATAGGCGTCATCCTCGACTGGGTGCCTTCGCACTTCCCTTCCGACGCCCACGGGCTCGCCTATTTCGACGGCACGCATCTTTTCGAGCATTCCGACTCGCGCCAGGGATTCCATCCTGACTGGAAGACCCAAATCTTCAACTACGGCCGCAACGAAGTTCGCAGTTTCCTGCTCTCGAGCGCCATGTTCTGGCTCGACAAATATCACGCCGACGGCCTGCGTGTAGACGCCGTCGCCTCCATGCTCTACCTCGACTATTCCCGCAAACGAGGCGAATGGATTCCCAACAAATACGGAGGCCGCGAGAACCTCGACGCCATCGACTTCCTCCGACGCTTCAACGAAGAAGCCTACAAAGAGCATCCGGACATTCAGACCTATGCCGAGGAGTCGACTGCCTACCCCATGGTCTCCAAGCCCGTCTATCTCGGCGGCCTGGGCTTCGGCTTGAAGTGGGACATGGGCTGGATGCACGACACGCTCATGTATTTTTCGCGTGATCCCATTCACCGCAAGTTCCACCACAACCTGCTCACCTTCAGGATGATCTACTCTTTCCACGAAAACTTCGTGCTCCCGCTCTCGCACGACGAGGTCGTACATGGCAAAGGTTCACTCATTGGCAAAATGCCCGGCGACGAGTGGCAGAAATTCGCCAACCTCCGCATCCTCTTCGGATACATGTTCGCCCAACCCGGCAAAAAATTAATCTTCATGGGAGACGAATTCGGCCAGGTCCGCGAGTGGTCCCACGACATGAGCCTGGAGTGGCACGTCCTGCAATACCCCGTGCATCGCGGAGTTCAGGCCTGGATCGAACAGGTTAATCGTCTTTACCGCAGCGAGCCGGCCTTGCACTGGTTCGACAACGACCCCCGCGGCTTCGAGTGGGTGGATTGCAACGACGCCCAAACCAGCGTGATTTCTCTGCTGCGAAAAGGCCAGTCCCCGGAAGACGTCATTCTCGGTGTCTTCAACTTCACTCCGGTGCCGCGCGTGGCCTATCAGGTAGGAGTTCCTGCAGGTGGTTATTGGCGGGAGTTGCTGAACAGCGACGCCAAGGAATACGGAGGCAGCGGAATGGGAAACCTGGGCGGCGTCGAAGCCAAAGCCGAACCAAAGCACGGCCGGCCCTATTCGCTGCCCCTTACGCTGCCCCCGCTGGGAGCCCTCTTCTTCAAGAGATAGTTATCGCTCTACGCGTGAGAGGTGCCGTCTTAGTCCTCCGCTCTTTGCAAGGGTACCCACGGAGTCTCTGCTCTGCGAACCAACACTCACAGACCCAAACTGTTATGCGTAAATGATCTCTGATTTCTTGCCGCCCCACACATAACGCGAGAGAATGCGAATTCAGCCATAGCGGACCTGGCACCGGCCACTTCCATGAACTCACCAGTTACCGTCCGAGATCCCCACTCCAACTCGATCCCGAGCCCGCAGGAGTTCGCTACCCATGCCCCTCTTGCTACAGGCCTGCTGATTGCACTCTCCGGAACTAAATTAGCAATTCACCTTCTGCTAGCAGGCCGCTACGGATATTTTCGCGACGAGCTGTATTTTCTCGACTGCGCCCGACACCCGTCCTGGGGCTACGTGGATCATGCCCCGCTGATCGCGCTGTATTCCCGCATTGCGCTGCTATTTGGAAGTTCGCTGTTTGCCGTTCGTGCAATACCGGCTATCGCGGGAGCATTGTTAATCGCGTTAACCATGGTGATCGCCTGGCGCCTGGGAGCAGGGCGCTATGCCCAGGCACTCGCCGGCCTGACCGTCCTGGTCTCAACCGAGTGTCTGGCAGGCTACAGCATCCTCAGCATGGGCGCATTCGAACCCTTGTATTGGATGGGTTGCATCTACGTGCTCATCCGGATTATCCAAACCGGAAACTCGCGGCTCTGGCTGTGGTTCGGCGTGCTCGCCGGAATCGGCTTGATGAACAAACACTCCACCGCATTTTTCGGAGCCGCGGTGGTCATCGGCCTCTTGCTCAGTCCTCAAAGAAAAGAATTCACGAAACCGTGGATCTGGATTGGCGGCCTGATCGCATTGCTCATCTTTTCTCCCAATCTGATCTGGCAAATTCACCATCACTTTCCGACCCTCGAAGATCTGCACAACGTGCAAACCAGCGGCAAAAATGTCGTTCTGCCGCCGCTCGCATTCATTCGCCAGCAGATCATGATGATGCATCCCATTCTGTTTCCCATTTGGCTCTTTGGATTGTGGTTCTTTCTTGTAGGACGCGGAAGAAAATATACTGCGCTGGGCTGGACGTATCTTGCGCTGCTGGCCATGTTCATCGTTCTACACGGCAAAGATTACTACCTCGCCCCCGCCTACCCGATGTTGCTGGCAGGCGGAGCGGTAGCGATCGAGGATTGGCTGGATCGCGACCCGCTTACATCCGGAAAAATCTGGCCCAAAGCGGCCATCGCGTCCATCCTGCTGGTCGCCGGCATAATCACCGCGCCGCTCGTGCTCCCCTTACTTTCGCCGGAAAAATACATTGCCTACGAGCACACGTTGCACGTCGTCCCCCAAAAAACGGAAGTCCATCACGACGGTCCTCTCCCGCAAGAATGGGGAGACCAGTTCGGCTGGCCGGAATTGGTCGCGGAAGTAGCCCAAATCTACAATTCGCTGCCGCCCGAAGACCGCGCCCGAACCGCCATCCTCACCGGCAACTACGGCGAAGCCGGAGCCATTAACCTCTTTGGCCCCACGTACGGCCTTCCTCGAGCTATCAGCGGCCATCAGACATATTATTTTTGGGGCACAAATGGATTCTCCGGCGACAATCTGATCACCATCCAGTACGGACCAAAATATCTAGCCAAAATCTGCAGCTCAGTCGAAAAGGTCGGCGAGCATTCCAGTCTCTGGGGAATGGCCGAGGAAAACCATGCTCTCTACCTCTGCCGCGGCCTCAAGCAACCGCTGGCGCAGATCTGGGACGACCAGAAGCACTGGAACTGATGAACTACGCTGGGGCGCCAAGCTCACCTAACCAATGTTCACTGCCGCTCTGCGTGCTAGACTTCAGTTAGATCAATCACGCCTGTTTCCATGCGGATCCTTACCCGCTACATCCTCCGCGAAGTCGCCTCCCACGCCGCGATCGGCGCCGCAGTATTCACGTTCGTCCTCTTCACCCGCGACCTCGGCCGCATCCTTGAACTAGTCGTCCGCAACAGCGCCCCTATCCCCAGCGTCGCGGAGATCTTCTTCTTCACCGTACCCGTAGCCCTCACCTACACCATCCCGATGGGTGTGCTCGTTGGGATTCTTATCGGCCTAAGCCGCCTCGCCGCTGACAGCGAAATCACGGCCATGCGCGCCAGCGGCATCGGGGTCTGGTCCTTCCTCCGCATCATCTCGGTTTTCGTTCTGGCCGCCTGGTTCTTCGCGCTGGTCAACGGCCTCTATGTCGCTCCCCGGTCCCAAGCCGCTCTCGCTCATCTGCAAAATCGCCTCAAAGGCTCGCAGGTCTCTTTTGAAGTTCAGCCCCGAGTCTTCTATGAAGGTTTTCCCAACATCGTCCTGTATGTGCAGGACGTGAAGAGTGCCTCAGGAGCGGCCATCTGGAAGGGAGTCTTCTTCGCCGATATCAGCACCCCGGCATCGCCGCGCATCACGCTCGCGCAAGAAGGAATCCTGCTCAGCGAGCGCCCGGATATGCTCCACCTTCACCTGAAAAACGGCTCCACCCACGAGACCGATCCGAAATTGCCCGACCACTACCAAATTTCGACTTTCCAGGAAACCGACATCCCCATCACGGTTCCCAGCGCCGAAAACAAAGCGGAGCACGAGCCGCCCACTATGGGCGAATTGAGCACTTACGATCTCTGGCGCCAACAGTCGAAGGTCGATCCCATCACCGCTCGCTGGTACATGATCGAGTTCAACCGCCGTTACGCGCTCTCCACCGCATGCGTCGTGCTCGCCCTGGTCGGCATTCCCCTCGGACTCTCTTCGAAAAAAGGCGGCAAGTCCACCGGCTTTGTCTTAACCATCCTGCTCGTCTTCGGTTATTACTCGGCTTCGCTGATCGGTGTCTCACTCGCACGTCAAGGCAAGGTCTCACCCGCCGTCGGAGTGTGGCTCGCCAACCTCATCTTCCTTTTCGCAGGCGCTCTGCTGCTCTGGCAGGCCGAGCGCCACCCCATTGAAATTGTTTCGCTCCGCGGCTGGTGGCGGCGTCTCCGCGAAACTCTACAAAGAGGAGGCGCAATTCTCACCATCGCCCCCAAGCGCGAGGACGCTTTCGAGCGCGCTGCCTCCCGCCGCCGCGTGATTTTTGCGCAATTTCCCACCATCCTCGATGACTACATCCTTCGCGACTTCGCCGTCTATCTCGGCATGATTGTGGGCACTTTCCTCATGCTTCTGCTGGTCTTCACTTTGTTTGAACTACTCGGCGATATCCTGCGCAACCAGATCTCCCCCTGGACGGTGGGCGAGTACCTGCTCAATGTTTCGCCCTATTTCCTGTACTACCCGGTCGCGCCACTGGGCGTGCTGCTGGCCGTGCTAATCACATTCGGCATCATGCAACGCTCCAACGAAATCACGGTAATCAAGGCCACGGGCACGAGCATTTACCGCATCACCGTGCCGGTCATGCTCGCCGCGGCGGTTATGTCCGGGGCGCTGTTCTTTTCCGACCAGTTTTATTTACCTCGCACGAACAAACGCCAGGATGCGCTCCGCAACCGCATCAAGGGCAAACCGCCGCAAACCTATCTACAGCCCGACCGAAAGTGGATCTTCGGCCAGCACTACGATATTTACTACTACCAATTCTTCGACCCCGATCGCGACCAGTTCGGCAACATTTCCGTTTTTCAGTTTGACCCGCACACCTTCTCCGTCACCCGGCGCGTTTACGCGGAACGGGCCCACTGGGCCGATAAGCTACAGCGCTGGGTCTACGAACAAGGGTGGGAGCGTCAACTGCGCGGCGCTGCCATCCAGGACTACCACCAGTTCGACGTGACCACGCTGCCGCAACTCAGCGAGCCGCCTACCTATTTCAAAAAGGAAGTCAAACAGTCATCGGAGATGAATTACGAAGAGCTGCGTCGTTACATCCACGATCTGCAGCAAAGTGGTTTCGATGTAGTAAGACTAAGAGTCCAGCTCCAGAAAAAATTCGCCTACCCCTTCATCACCTTTGTGATGGCGATCCTCGCCATCCCATTCGCGCTCTCCGCCGGCCGTCGCGGAGCCCTCACCGGCGTCGCCGTAGCCGTTGGCATCGCCGTCATCTATTGGACGGTTTCCGGCCTCTTCGAGGCCATGGGGAACCTAAGCCAACTCCCTCCCGCACTCGCCGCTTGGTCCCCCGACGTAATCTTTGGCCTGATAGGTGGATATTTGATCCTGAAAGTGCCTACTTAGAAGAGACAAAGAAGAGAGCAAAGAATGAGAAGGTCAAATCGACTATTGTGAGAACTGGCGCGACGCCGGTCGTGGCAAGCGTTTCGGATTTTCATTCAACAATCAAAAATCGACAATCAACAATTTCATTTCACCGCGATCCCCACTGGCCGGGACGCCGACGGCGCCGCGGCCAAAGGCCCCAAAACTCCGGACTGTGTTACCAGGTGGAAGCCCGAAATCGAGTCGCCGCCACTATTCGCCACGTAAAGATAATTTCCCGCAGGATGAATAGCCACAAACACCGGCGCTGTGCCGGTAGAGACCGCGCCGCTACTCATTGCGGTCAATACTCCTGTGCTCGGGGTAATGCGGTACCCTGAAAGCTGATTGGAATCGCGGTCGGTGGCATAAAGAAAATTTCCTGCAGGGTCTACTGCCAACGACCCCGGCGCCAGCCCGGCCGACACTACCGTTTCCGAAGTCAGGCTGCCAGGCGCTATGGTCGCGCATCCTGGCACCGCGCCGCTGCAAATGGTGAATGCGCTTATGTTGTTCGACCCTTGATTGGCGACGTAAAGATAGCTGCCATTCGGAGTCACCGTCACTGCTGCGGGCGCCGTTCCGGCAGCGAACGGAGACCCGGCCACAGCCGTCAATGCTCCTGTCCCGGCGTCAACCGCAAAAACTGATACCGTGTTCTGACCCGCGTTGGCTACAAATACAAAACTTCCCGACGGTGTCACCGCTACTGAACTCGGAGTGGCAGCCGGCGCGCCAGGAACAGACGTCACCACCGCAAATGCCCCAACTTGCGTCAAAGCCGCATTCGCTCCGATCGAGAACACCGACACGGTGTCAGACCCCTGGTTCGCCACGAAAAGAAAGTGACCACCATGATCAATAGCCAGCGCAACCGGATTGACGCCGGTACCCGGATTGCTCCCCACCGGTGAAAGCCTTCCATCCGACTTCACCGAATAAGCCGTGATGCTGCCCGGTCCGCCGCCATTGGTAGCATTGGCCACGTAGGCAAAATTCCCGCTCGGATCCAGCACAATCGCTGTCGGAATACTGTTCGCCGCCACCGGCGCCGCCGTGTTGATCTGCGTCAGCACCCCGGTATTCAAATTAATGCCATACGAGTTCACATCGGTAGCCCCCTGGCTGATGACCAGCAGAAGACCTGCGGGTCGCGACGAGCCTCCACAGCTCATCACCAAACCGCTCAACCCGATCACTACCAGTAATGCTATTAGTCCGCGGAACTTGATCGACATTCTTTCTTCCTGCCCCTCCTGGCCGCCTCCTCATGAAGAGACGCCCTCGCCCGCGCAAATTTGCGTCAATGATTACCCCATTTGTGTATCAGGAAATGCCAACGAAGAGCAAACCTCTGAAGCTCAACCAACCGGAATCCGCTCAACCTTCATGAGCCCACGTTCGTTGATCAGAACGAGACCGCGAAGTCGACAAAGATAGCCTGCCCGACTAAAATCTTCACTTCTCTTTCCCAGTTGGCACCGGAATACCGACCACACTTTGCGCTACCGATGAAGAAGTTTTTCTAGGAAGTCGTATCTCCACCATCAGCCCGCCCTCGTCACGATTCACCGCCCGCACTGTCCCACCATGTAACCGCAGAGTCCGCTCCGTAATCGCCAGTCCCAATCCAACACCTCCCGTTTGCCGGTTGCGCGCGTCATCCAGCCGGTAAAAAGGTTGAAAGAGTTTTTCCAACGCGTCCGGCGGAACACCCGGCCCCGAATCCATCACACGCAAGACCGCCTCGCCGCTATGCAAATCTTTCTCCAGCCGGACATCCACACTCGTACCTTCCCGTGTGTAACGAGTCGCATTCCGGACCACGTTCTCGATTGCGCTATGCAATAAGGCGGCATTCCCCACCACCTTGAAGTCCTCATCCAACACGCAATTCACGCGGCAGTTGCGGCTCTGCGCCTCGAAGTCCGCATCCTGGCAAATTTCCCGCACCATGTCGCGCAGATGGATTTCCGTTTTCTGCATGCCATCTTCGCCGCCCTCCAGCCGTGCCAGAGTCAGCAGCCGCCCGATCAATTCGTTCAACCGATCGGCCTCGAGCTCGATCCGTTCCAGCGCCCCCTGGGCTTCCGGCCCGGTCCGACGCCGCGCCAGCCCCAGCGCCACATTCAAACGCGCCAAAGGAGACCGCAATTCATGCGACACATCGTTGAGCAGGTGAGACTGCGCGTTGACCAGATCTTCCAGCCTTTCCGCCATCGCATCAAAATCGCGCACCAGTTCGGCTAGCTCGTCGCGCCGCCGCGTAGGAGCCACTCCCGCCCGCGCCGCCAGATCCCCCGCCGCAAGGCGTTGCGTCGCCCGCCGCAGTTGCACAATGGGAGAAGTCAAGTAACGTGCCAACAGGTAACAAACCAAACCTGAGGACAAAACCCATATCAGCAAACCCATCCCCGGAAACCCGTGCGGGCCAAAAAACACCCGCGGCCCTGGGGGCAACTCCAATGCCAACATGTAGCGATGTCCATCCCCCGCCGTCATCGATTGCCCCAGAAAACGATTTGGCATGATGTTCATCGGGAAGCTATGCCCATGCACCGGTAAGCCTCTAGCCAAATCGTCTGCCCACGGCGGAGCCGCCCGCCCCGTCACCTCTCGTCCGCTGGCGTCGAATAGAAACGCGCGAATATGCTGCGCGCCTGCCAGTTCCTCCAGATACTCCCGCGCTTCTCGAGGCCCGCGGTGCTCATACACCTGCACCGCTTCATTCAGCGTGCGACTTCGCAACGCCTCCCACGAACCGCGTGACGGCCGGAACGCCAGCGTGACCGCGATCGCCATGATCAAAAACAGCGCATGCGCCAGCCAGAAAGAAAGAAAGATTTTCAGGAACAGGCTCTTCATGGCGCGCTCCCCATCCGCGGCCGCGCAAAAATATAGCCCACCCCGCGCACCGTCTTGATATGCTCCGGAGCTCCCTCGGAATCACCCAGCTTCTTGCGCACCTTACTCACGTGCATATCAATACTCCGGTCAAAAGGAGAAAACTTCCGGCTCAAAACAGCATTCACCAGCCGCTCCCGCGTCACCACTCGCCCCGCCTCGCGCAGCAACACTTCCAGCAGATTGAATTCCACCGAAGTCAATTCCACTGGATTCCCCGCCTGTCGCACGGTTCGCGTAGCTGGATCGAGTTCCACGTCTCCCACGCGCAAGATCTCGGGCGGCGCTGCCGGCCGTTCGCCATTCTTTGTCCGCCGCAGAATCGCTCGAATCCGCGCCACCAGCTCCCGCGGATTGAACGGCTTTGGAAGATAATCATCCGCCCCGATTTCCAGTCCAACAATCCGATCCACATCCTGGCCCCGCGCCGTCAGCAGCAGCACCGGAACCCGCGAAGTATCCCGCACGCGCCGCAACACGTCGAAGCCATTCATCCCCGGCAGCATCACATCCAGCACAGCCAAAACGTGCTCGCCGCTCTGCGCTCGCTCCAGGCCCGCTTCCCCGTTATGCGCACACTCTACCTGGAACCCCTCCGCTTCCAGGTATTCGCTCACCAGGCCGCAGAGTTCCACATCATCGTCAATCACCAGGATACGATCCATCTCTCCACCTTTACTTCTACATCACCCTCCAACCCGCAAGCGTAAAGAATTGTCAACCGCCCTGCCAGTAGATCGCATTCCAGTTGAGCAAGCCGGGTCGACAACCCGTACCCCAGCCGCGAAGCGGCGAAACCATTTACCCCTGGCGTCAGCGGGGTAGACGCACCCTATTGACCGAGTCCCGCAGCACCCTCCCGTCCCGCACGAAGTGCCAGACTCCTTCATAACCCACGCCCGGCGCCTTTACAAAACTTTACTCCGGTTGACTGACTCTTTACCGCACACTGCTTTGATTCATGTTTCTATAACCGCAGGCACTCCAGGAGGAGACAAATGAAGTTCACTCGCAAGAACCTGATCATCGTGGGCGTGGCCATCATGTTGGTGGCAGCAGTTGCTGTCTCGCAAACTGTCACCAAGGCCCGGCACATGCACGGCATGGGTTTTGGCTTCGACGAACACATGCTCGGTTTCATGACCGACTACCTCGATCTCACCGACGCCCAGCAAGCCCAGGTCAAAGATATTTTCGCCAAAGAAAAGCCAATCATCCAGCCACTCATGGACCAGCTCAAACAGGGTCACCATGACCTGATGCAACTGGAGACCAGCGGCACTTTCGACGAAGCCAAGGTCCGCGCCCTCGCCGCGCAGCACACACAGACCATGACCGACCTGATCGTTGAAAAAGCCCGCGTCCACAACCAGATCTTCCAACTGCTCACACCCGAGCAGAAGGCCAAAGCAACTAAACTCATGCAGCATCACGAACAGCACATGATGAACCACAACGCGCCACCCAACGGTGGAGGCATCTAGTCGCGCCACTCCGCAGGCGCGGCGGTCTAACACCTCCCACTGCGCCTGCGTTCTTGCTTTGCTAGCTACTAACTACCAGCTACTAAATACGGATTCAGAAAGGGCACCCCCCATGGCCACCGCACCCATCAATCGTGAATTCATCGAAGCCGTCGCCGCAGAAATGACCTTCGGCATTCATGCCGCCCTGGAATGCTGGATGACCCGGATTGAAGCTGCGCTCACCAGCCCAACTCTGACCAGCTTGGGCAAATTGATCGCCATCCGCGAGATTCTTGAGGACTACAAAGATCGTACTGGAAAAGCACAACTGGAATGCCGCAGGTCCGCGGCTCAGTGATCTATCGATGACCAGCGACCTCCTCTATCTCTGCCTCATCACGGTAGGATGGTTCTTCCTCCTGCTCTGGGTTTCCGCACTCGTGATTGCGTGTGCCATAGCCTTCCGCAACACTTCCAGTCCACCCATATCCAAAATCTGTTCTCCAAGCAATTTTTGAGTCATTCCCCCTCTGTCTTCGAATTGCCCTCTGCGCACCCAGCGAGACCTCTGCGATCTCTGAGGTTAAAGGCTGTTCTGATGGAAGTCACAAGAGCCCGTCCATGGCACTCAGAAACTGCACCCCGCCTGCTAAAATTACATCTATAAAACCGCATGGTCCCCAGGAACCTACGCCCTCTTCTCCCCTACTTTAAGAAATACCGCGCCGGCTTTGTCCTAGGAGCCCTTTGTGTCTTCCTGAACAACGGCACCTGGGTTCTCTTCCCCAAAGTAATCCAGAGAGCCATCGACGGCCTCAGCCACGGAATCTCCTATCACCAATTGATGATCTATTCCCTGCTGCTGGTCGGCATAGCTTTGACCAAGGGAGTCTTCCAGTTCTTGACCCGCTGGATTCTGATCGGCATCTCTCGGGAAATTGAATTCGACTTGCGCAACGACCTCTTCCAGCACCTCGAAAGCCTTTCCTATCCGTACTACCAGCGCACCCGCACCGGCGACATAATGGCCCGCGCCACCAATGACCTCAACGCGGTTCGCATGCTGCTCGGCCCCGCCATCATGTATTCCGCCAACACTATCGTTTACACCGTGGGCGCGCTATCGTTCATGCTTGCCATCAGCCCGAAGCTGACGCTCTATGCTTTTCTCCCCTTGCCCGTGGCCAGCATTGTGGTGCAGTACTTCGGACGCCACATTCACGAACGCTTCGAAAGAATTCAGGCCATGTTTTCCGACATCTCCGCCCGCGCACAGGAAAATTTTTCCGGCGTGCGCGTCATCCGGGCCTTTGTCCAGGAGGAGCCTGAAATCACTGCCTTCGAGGCTGCCAACCAGGAATACATCGCTCGCAGTCTTAAACTCGTGCGCCTGATGGGAATGTTGTGGCCGACACTTGAAACCATGCTTGGTCTTGCGATCGTGCTGGTCCTCTGGCTTGGTGGACGCGAAGTCATTTTAGGTCGCATGACTCCGGGAGGTTTCGCCGCCTATCTCACCTACATCGTGCAACTCACCTGGCCAGTAATTGCATTGGGATGGGTCATTAACATCTTCGAACGCGGGACCGCCTCCATGGGACGCATCAACGAGATTCTCACCGAGAAGCCGGAAATCGAAGACAGCCCCGTGCTCAAAGCCACCGGCAACATCCCCGCCAACCCTATCAACGGCGACATTGAATTCCGCAATCTCAATTTCTCTTACAACGGAACGAAAGTGCTTCACGACATTAACCTGCGCATCCGCGCGGGCAGCAGCCTCGCCATCGTAGGTCCCACCGGTTCCGGCAAGACCACGCTTGTCAGCCTGATCCCACGCATCTACGACGCTCCCCCAGGAACCGTCCTCATCGACGATAAGCCGCTCCGCGAGTACCGCCTCCATGACCTCCGCCACAACATAGGCTTCGTTCCGCAGGAAACATTTTTGTTCAGTGACACAGTCCGCGAAAACATAGCCTTCGGCAAAGAACTCGCCACCGATCAGGAAATCAAAGACGCCGCCGAGGCCGCCAACATCGCCGCCGACATCGAAAGTTTTCCCGAGCAGTACAAAACAATGGTCGGTGAGAGAGGTATTGCGTTATCCGGAGGTCAAAAGCAGCGCACGGCCATTGCCCGCGCCATCATCCGTGACCCCCGCATCCTGATTCTCGACGACGCCCTCTCCAGCGTTGACACCCACACCGAAGACAAAATCCTCAACCACCTGCGCGAAGTCATGCACGGCCGCACCACCATCTTCATCTCCCACCGTGTCTCCACCGTCCGCAACGCCGACCGCATAGCGGTACTCCACGGAGGCCGCATCGTCGAATTCGGAACCCACGACGAACTGATCGCCCGTAACGGCTACTACACCGACCTCTACAATAAACAGTTACTAGAAGAAGAACTGGCTGAAGTTTAAAGCGTCTAATAATCTGCCAAGGCAAGCATCCGGGATCGCCTAGAACGTTTTCCTTCGTGATCCTTAGTGTCCTTGGTGGTAAATGTTTTAAGCGCCGCTCTAATCACAGCAAGCTGGGGAAGGACAAAAGGCCGGTCACGCCGCAAGCCGCAAGAAGAAGAATCCCCGTGTCCCTCTGTGCCCTCTGTGGTTAATTGTTTTGTATGAAGCGAGTCCCCACCCCCGAACTGCTCGACACCGACGCCGGAACCCCCGCCGAGATCGCCGGCTCCCTCGCCGATCTGCGTCGAGTCAACGGCTGGTTCGGTGGAGTCACCACCACCCAGACCTTGGTCGAGCGCATAGCCCGAATCACTGGTCGTTCAGACTTGTCATTATTGGAAGTAGCCGCTGGCTCCAGTGAAGTCCCCGAACGAGTCCGCGCCCGCCTGAGCCGCCGCAATATCAACCTACGAATCACCCTGCTAGATCGCGCCCACTCTCATCTTCGCAATTCCGAAAACGCAGTCGTGGCCGACGCGCTGGCACTGCCGTTCACGGACGGCAGCTTTGACCTGGTCAGCAGCTGCCTCTTTGCTCATCATCTCTCGCCCGATGACCTGCGACAATTCGCCAAAGAAGCACTCCGCAC
>Ga0209577_10003788_pt1 | contig 14241 bp, 12 predicted proteins | sample GraSoiAngelo_109_FD_185874 | JGI IMG/M metagenome (GOLD analysis project Ga0209577, IMG submission 185874) | Grasslands soil microbial communities from the Angelo Coastal Reserve, California, USA - 14_0903_12_20cm (SPAdes) (version 2) | ecosystem: Environmental > Terrestrial > Soil > Grasslands...
CCGAAACTCCCTCTGCCACACCTTGAGCCGGCCCTCCACGCGCTTGCGCGCCGTGCCGCCAATCTGCACCTTTCGTTCCAAGGCTCCTTCCACCGATAGCACATCCAGCGCGTCTTTCTCGAAGGCCGGCGAAAAGCTCCGCAACTCATCCAACGTGATATCCGCCAGGCCTTTCTCACGATCCAGCCGGTCGCGAACGATCCGTCCGACGATGGCATGGGCCGCACGAAATGGGACACCTTTGAGCACCAAATAGTCGGCGAGCTCCGTGGCCAGCAAAAACCCGGACGCCGCCGCGCGCGCCATCGCCTCGCCCCGGACCGTGAGGCTTCCCACCAGGGAAGCCAGCATCCCGAGCGAGTCCTGCACCGTTTCGACAGCATCAAAAAGCGGGCCCTTATCCTCCTGCAAGTCGCGGTTGTAACTCAAGGGCAGCCCTTTCAGCACAGTCAGCAGACTCATGAGGTGCCCATACACCCGCCCCGTCCTGCCCCGGATCAGCTCCGGCACGTCCGGGTTCTTCTTCTGCGGCATCATGCTGCTGCCGGTGCAGAACGCGTCCGGCAGCTCCACGAACCCGAATTCCTGGGACGACCAGAGCACCAGCTCTTCGGCAAACCGGGAGGCGTGCGCCATCACCAGCGCCAGGGCCGCCAGGGTCTCCACCACAAAGTCCCGGTCGGACACCGCATCCAGGCTGTTCTGACTGACCACCGGGAAGCCGAGCAAGCGGGCCGCATATTCACGATCCAGCGGGTAGTTCGTGCCTGCCAGCGCGCCCGAGCCGAGCGGCAAGACATCGATCCGGCGAAGCGCGTCGCGCAAGCGGCCCTTGTCCCGCTCCGCCATCTCCACATACGCCAGGAGGTGGTGGGCGAACAGGACCGGCTGCGCCCGCTGCAAATGGGTATAGCCCGGCATGACCACGCTGAGCTCCCGCCGCGCCAGGGCCACGAGGCTCTCCTGGAGCCGCCGCAGGCCGGCGAGGAGGTCTTTCACCACGTCGCGCAGATAGAGCCGCAGATCCAGCGCCACTTGGTCGTTCCGGCTCCGTCCGGTGTGGAGCTTGCCGCCCACTTCGCCGACGAGTTCGGTCAGCCGCGCCTCGATCGCCATGTGAATGTCCTCGTGCGCCGGCATGAACCGGAACAGCCCGTCGGCGATCTCTTTCTCCACCTGCTTGAGCCCGGCGACCAGTTTGTCCGCCTCGCGACGGGTGAGCACGCCGGCCCGCTCGAGCGTCCGGCAGTGCGCGATGCTCCCGGCGACGTCCTGCCGGTAGAGCCGGCGGTCGATCGCGAGCGACGACATGAACGTCTCGACCTGCGGATCCGTCTTGCCACGGAACCGGCCGGCCCAGAGCTTCTTCGGCGCTGGTTTTTTCCTCGGACTCACCCGCGTCGCCCCCTCATCCCTTCCGTTTAGTCGTTTTCCGGCGCGACGCCCGGATGGCCAGCCGCAGCGCGTTCAGTCGGATGAAGCCTTCCGCATCTTTCTGCCGGTAGACGTCATCCTCCTCGAAGGTGGCCATGTCCAGGCGGTAGAGGGACCGCGCCGCGCGCCGCCCGGCAGTACAACACGTACCCTTATAGAGCTTGACGCGGGCGGTGCCCGTGACGTCCTTCTGTGCGTCATCCACGGCGGCCTGGAGCATCTCCCGCTCCGGCGTGTGCCAGTACCCGTCGTACACCATCGCCGCATAACGGGGAACCAAGGCGTCCCGCAGGTGCAGCACCTCGCGATCGAGCGTGAGCGACTCGACGGCGCGATGCGCGACGTGCAGGATCGTCCCGCCGGGCGTTTCATACACGCCGCGCGACTTCATGCCGACGTAACGGTTCTCCACGAGGTCCACGCGGCCGACCCCATGTGCGCCGCCGAGGGCATTGAGCTGCGCGAGCAACGCAGCCGGCGAGAGGCGCGTGCCGTTCACCGCGACGGGGTTGCCCTCCTCATAGTCGATCTCGACGTACGCCGGCTTGGCCGGCGCCCTCTCCGGCGAGACGGTCATCCGGAAGATTTCCTCCGGCGCCTCTTCCCACGGATCCTCCAGGATCCCTCCCTCGTAGCTGACGTGGAAGAGATTCTGATCGGTGCTGTACGGCTTGGCCTTCGTCGCGGTCACGGTGATGCCGTGCCGCTGCGCGTACTCGATCAGCTCCCGGCGGGACCGAAACTCCCACTCCCGCCACGGCGCGATGATCTTGACCGACGGGTTCAGGGCCAGATAGGTCACTTCGAAGCGCACTTGATCGTTGCCCTTGCCGGTCGCGCCGTGGGCCACCGCGTCGGTGCCTTCCCGTTCGGCGATCTCGATCTGCCGCTTCGCGATCAGAGGACGGGCGATGGCGGTGCCGAGCAGGTAGCTCCCCTCGTACACGGCGTTCGCGCGCAGCATGGGGAAGATGTAGTCCCGGACGAAGGTCTCCCGGAGATCCTCGATGGACACCTTGCTCGCACCCACCTGCAGAGCCTTCGCCTTGACGGCTTTCAGGTCCTCCCCCTGGCCCAGGTCTGCGCAGAAGGCCACGACCTCGCAGCCGTAGGTCTCCTTCAGCCATTTGAGGATGACCGACGTGTCGAGGCCGCCCGAGTAGGCCAGCACGACTTTCTTGATCAGAGGTCGGCTGCGCATCACGGTCACCGATCTCGCAGCAGCCGGATGAGGATCGCCTTCTGCACATGGAGCCGGTTCTCGGCCTGGTCGAGCACGACTGACTGCGTGCCGTCCAGCACGTCGGTCGTGATCTCCTGCCCACGATGGGCGGGCAGACAGTGCATCACGATCGCGTCGGGATGCGCGGCGGCCACGAGCTTCTCGTTGAGCTGGTAGGGGGCGAGGACCTTCAGCCGGCGCGTCTGCTCTTTCTCCTGGCCCATGCTGGTCCACACGTCAGTGTAGAGGACATCGGCGCCCTTCACCGCGACGTACGGGTCCCGGAGGATCTCGATGGACGCCTTCGTCCGTTCCGCTTTCTCGCGGGCCCACTCCACGATGGACGCATCCGGCTCATAGCCGGAGGGGCAGGCCACGCTGATCGCCATGCCCATGATGGCCGCCCCTTCGATCAGGGAGTTGGCCACATTGTTGCCGTCGCCGACGTAGGCGATCTTGATCCCTTTCCAGCGCCGCTTCTTCTCGCGGATCGTGAACAGGTCCGACAGCACCTGGCAGGGATGGTGCAAGTCCGTCAGCCCGTTGATCACGGGGATGGTGGCGTTGCACGCCCACTCTTCGACGGCGTGGTGCTCGTAGGCTCGGATCACCAGCCCGTCCAGGTAGCGGGACAGGACCCGGGCAGTGTCGGCCACGGTCTCCCCGCGCCGCATCTGAATGTCGGCGACCGAGAGGAAGATGGATTGCCCGCCGAGCTGGTTCATGCCGGTTTCGAACGAGACCCGGGTGCGCGTGGACGGCTTCTCGAAGAAGAGCCCGAGGGTCTTGCCGCTCAGCCGCTGCGTGGGCAGGGCCCGCCGGCGCATGGCCTTCAAGGCCGCAGCCTCCCGGAAGATCGAGAGGATCTCGTCGCTTGTCAGGTCGTGGACCGCCAGCAAGTGGGTCGGCGCGGCGGTCATCGGCGGGCCTCGATCACGTCGCCGAGCGTGGTGACGACCCGGTCGATCTCGGCATGCGTCACGATCAACGGCGGGACGAACCGCAGCTTGCGCTCGCTCGTGGCATTGATGAGGATACCGCGCTTGCGGAGATCGTGAACGAGCTCACGGGCGTCCATCGTCACCTCGACGCCGATCATCAGGCCCAGCCCCTGGATATCGGTGATCGCCGGGCATCGCCCCTGGAGCTCCTTCAAACCCTTCGTGAAATACTCGCCCATTTGAGTGCAGTGCCCCAGAATGTCCTTGTCCTCGAGGATCACCTCCAGCACCGCCAAGGCGGCGGCACAGGCCAGCGGGTTGCCGCCCAAAGTCGAACCGTGGCTGCCCGGCGTGAAGACCGTGGCCACCTCGTCAGTCGCCAGGCAGGCTCCGATCGGCATGCCGCATCCCAGCCCTTTCGCCAGCGTCATGATGTCGGGGGCGACCCCGAAGTGCTCGTACGCGAACAAGCGCCCGGTGCGGCCGATGCCGGTCTGGACCTCATCGAAGATCAACAGCGCGCCCCGCTCCCTGGTGACGTCCCGACAGGCCTTGAGAAACGCCGGGGTGGCGACCCGCACGCCTCCTTCACCCTGCACCGGCTCCACCAGCACCGCAGCGGTCTTGGACGACACCGCCGAAGCCAACGCGTCACCATCGTTGAACGGCACGTGGCGGAAGCCTTCGGGCAGGGGCTCGAAACCCTTCTGCACCTTCTCCTGACCAGTGGCCGTCAGCGTGGCGAGCGTGCGCCCATGGAACGAGTTCAGCATCGAGACGATCTCGAAGCGGCCTGCGCCGTCTTTGGCATGCGCCCAACGCCGCGCCAGCTTGATCGCTGCTTCGTTCGCCTCCGCCCCGCTGTTGCAGAAGAAGACCTTGTCGGCGAACGAATGGTCCACGAGGGTCCGCGCCAGTTTGACCTGGGGTTCGGTATAGAACAGATTCGAAGTATGGACCAGCCGCAGGGCCTGCTGTTGCAGCGCCTGCGTGACTTTCTGATGGCAGTGGCCCAGGACGTTCACGGCAACGCCAGCCAGAAAGTCCAGGTACTCGCGCCCCTCGACGTCGTACACACGCGTCCCCTGCCCTCTGGCGAGTGCCAAGGGATACCGGGCGTACGTGTCCATCAGGTACTTTTGAGCACCCTGTATCAACTCTTCGGTGAGCATCTTGGGTCCTGGAATATCAAATGTGTGACCGTATCACAAAGTGCCCGATCGATGCAATCAACATCTTGAGAAAAAAGGGCTTTCGAGATTTTCGTAGGTTGGGGACGGCAGGAAAGACAAGGGCCCATAACTCGCAAGTCATGGGCTCTTGACACGGTGAAATTTTTAGCTGCTCTTGAAAACGTCTTTCAACAGGGGCTCGAGCTCCCCCTTCTTGTCCATCGGCTCCAGGATGTCGGTGTCCCCGTAGAACTGCCCGTTGATGAAGATCTTGGGCAGCGTCGGCCAGTTGGTCATTTTCGTCAGGGCCTCCCGCTTGGCCGGATTGGGCAGGACGTCGATGACCTCGTAGGGATACCCGTACTGGTCGAAGAACTGCATCGTCTCGCGGGTGAACCCGCACATCGGCATCGCTTTGGTGCCCTTGCCGTAGATGAGGATCTTATGCTTTTTGATCTCTTCCTGAATCTCCTGCATGATGGGGTCAGACATAGTCCACTCCTTCCCTAGAAGCCATCTGTCGTCTCAGCTTTTATCTCCAACGCGTGAATGCGTCCGTCCTTCATCGGCTCATCCAAGGCATGGTAGATGAGCCGGTGCCGATCCAGGAGGTTCTTTCCCTTGAACAGATCCGAGACAACCCGGATGCTGAAATGGTCCATCGTGCCCGTTCGATCCGTGACGGACACCTTCGCATCCGGGATGGCACGTCGAATGTAATCGGTCAACATGTCGGAGGTGATCATGACTCGCAAGCGAGGGATGGTGGAGGGTAGGGGATTTGAACCCCCGACCCCGACGTTGCGAACGTCGTGCTCTCCCAGCTGAGCTAACCCCCCGCCTGTCTCCCCTATGTGCGCCGGATTATACACAATCGACACTAGCGGCCGCTAGCGGATGCGCACGCGCCGCCCTTCGACCGAGAGACGCCCGTCGGCGAAGAGCTGGATGGCTTCGGGATAGATGCGATGCTCCTCCGCCAGCATGCGGGCTTCCAGAGTCTCCGCCGTGTCATTTTCTTGGACCGGTACGGCCGCTTGCCGGATGATCGGCCCGGTGTCCACGCCCTCAGTCACGAAATGGACCGTGCATCCCGACACTTTAACCCCCCAGTCGAGCGCCTGCTGCTGGGCTTTCAGCCCCGGAAAGGACGGCAGGAGCGCGGGATGGATGTTCATGATCCGGTTGGGATACGCGTCGATGAACACCCGCGTGACGATCTTCATGTAACCTGCCAGCGCCACCAGCTCGACCTCGTGCTCCTTCAGGACAGCCAGGACCGCCCGGTCGTATGCTTCGCGGCCATCGGGCCGGTCTTTATACGGCACAGGGTCCAGGAACACGTCTGCCACCCCATGGCGGCGCGCGCGCTCGAGGGCCTGTGCGTCCTTCTTGTTGCTGATGACCACGGCGATCCGGGCCGCCAGTTTGCCCACCTCGATCGCATCGATGATCGCCTGCAGATTGGAGCCACGGCCGGAGGCCAGAACGCCCACGCGAAGTTTCGCCTCAGGCATACCGTACTCCACGTTCGCCCTTTTCAATCACGCCGATCCGGAACGCGTTGTCCCCTTGCGCTTCCGCCAACCGCAACGCCGAGTCGGCCCGATCCGGAGTCGCCACCAACACCAAGCCGATTCCCATGTTGAACACGCGAAACATCTCGTCATCGCCCACGTGACCGCGCGATTGGATCAGGCCGAAAATAGGCGGCGGCGTCCAAGCCTTGCGCGTGATGACCGCCCGGCAACCCTCCGGCAAGACTCGGGGCAGGTTCTCGGTGAGGCCACCACCCGTGATATGGGCGACCGCGCGGATCTCCCCCGTCCCAACCAGGGCCCGGATGGTCCGCACGTAGATCCGGGTGGGCCGGAGGAGGATTTCACCCAGCGTTTCACTCTGCCCCAGCACCTGCTCCTTCAGCGACATCTTGGCCTGCTCCAACAGCACGCGGCGCGCCAGCGAATAGCCGTTGCTGTGTAGCCCGGTGGACGCCAATCCGATGACGACGTCGCCCGGACGGACACGGCTCCCGTCAATGAGCCGGTCCCGCTCGACCACCCCGACCGCAAAGCCGGCCAGATCGTACTCGCCGTCCGGATAGAACCCCGGCATCTCGGCGGTCTCCCCCCCGATCAGCGCGCAGCCGGCCTGGCGGCAGCCCTCGACGATCCCGGCGATGATCGTTTCGGCCTGCCCAACCGCCAGCTTCCCGACCGCCAGGTAATCCAGGAAGAAGAGCGGCTCGGCTCCACAGACCGCCACGTCGTTGACGCACATCGCGACCAGATCGATGCCGACTGTGTCGTGGCGTCCCATCAAGGAGGCAATCTTCAGCTTGGTCCCCACCCCATCCGTGCCCGAGACTAGGACAGGCTCCTTGTATTTCTTCGGATCGAGGCGGAACAGGCCGCCGAATCCTCCGATGTCAGTCAGGACTTCAGGGCGGAACGTCGAGCGGACGAGGGTGCGGATGCGCCGGACGAACTCGTTGCCGGCATCGATGTCAACCCCTGCCTTCTTGTAGTCCAAGGGAAAGCCGTGCTCCTGTTTCACTGGGGGACCGGCATCTTACCGGAACGGTCAGGGGTGGTCAACGCGACGAAGGCCGCGTCATCCGAGTGCCAACTAAGTGCAAACAGTGTATGGAGTTACATACAGATAGGCGTCCTCTTTCATGGTTTGGCACAATTATGTTCACTGACGGAGTCCCACCCTTTTCCTATCTCATTGACAATGCGAGGGTCTTGTCCAGACCAACCCCTGGCATCGTCATTGCTCAGTTGGGGAGCAGCTAGGAAATCGAACCCGCTAGAAGAGGAGGTCACCATGTTGATGGAAAAGCAAAAGAAACAGACGACGAATACTCTCATGACCGTCAAGGACGTGGCGACGTACTTGGCCGTCACGGAACGGACGGTCTACCGGCTGGTGAAGGACCACAAGCTGCCGGCCTACAAGGTGGGCGGACAGTGGCGCTTCAAAGCCGACATGATCGAGGGATGGATGCAGAAGGACGGCGCCCTCGAGTCGCTGGCCGAGTCGTCTGCGGAGCCGGAATCGGACACATCCCGCTACGCATGGAAAGCGAGCTGACACAGCACGGCTTACGCCGCCTGCGCCAGCTCGACGAGCGTTTCGATGTGCATGGTCTGGGGAAACATGTCGAACCCCTGCAGTCGCGTCACGCGGTATCCTGCTTCCCGCATCGCCCGCAGATCACGGGCCAGCGTCGGGGGATCGCAGGAGAGATACACGAGACGGCGCGGCTTCAGACGAAGGAGCCCGGTGAGAGCCTCCTTACTGAGGCCAGTCCGCGGTGGATCCATCAGCACGAAGTCGTACTCATCAGGCGTGCTGGCGTCCAGAATCGCTTCAGCCGAGCCTTGCCGGAATCGGCACCGGCCGACGTGATTCACCCGCGCGTTGTAGCGGGCATCCGCCAGCGCCGCCGGGTTGGCCTCCACCAACGTCACCAAGGCCCCGCCGCGCGCAAGCGGCAGCCCGAAGTTGCCGATCCCCGCATAGAGTTCCAGCACACGTAGCGGCGCGCGGTCCTGCCCTGTCAGAGCCCAGTCGGTCACGGTCTCGACCAGCATCTCGTTCAGCCGCCAGTTCGCCTGCACGAACGCCCGATCGCTGCACCGCAGGCGCAGCCCCGCCACCTGCTCGGTCAGGGCGGTCTCTCCATCCACCCACCGACGCTGCTGGAGACCGCGCCCGGCGATCATCACCTGCCCCTTCAACCCGTCCAGCCCGGTCCGCACCCGCTCAAACCAGCCTTCGGCCTGCCGGCGCGTGCAGCGCTCGGCCTCGTACTGGATCACTCGCTCTCCTGTCGCGACCGAATAGCCGAGGCGGACCTCTTGTATCAGTGCCGCCATCAACCCTGATCCAGCGAGCGCGCGATTGAGATGCGCGACGGCCTCGTTGAGGCGCGGCGCCAGCAACGGACACGCGGCGATCGGCACCAGCCGGTGGCTGCCTTCCTCGTGGTAGGCCAGGCTCGCCGTCTTTCCTTTGGGAGTGACCACCGCCAGCCGCGCGCGATGACGGTAGCCATAGACGTCAGGGGACGCGATGAGGGGCGGCACGGCCAGATCGACCAGCCCGCCGAGCCGGACAAGCGTTTCTGCAAGGATGTCTCTCTTGAGTTCAAGCTGAGCCGTCGGCGACGCATGCTGGAGCTGGCACCCGCCGCACTGCCCATAGACCGGGCACGGCGCGTCCGTCCGGTGCGGCGACGACGTCACGACTTCGAGGAGACGGCCCTCCGCATATCTTTTTTTGACGCGCTCTGGCTGGATGCGGACCGACTCGCCCGGCAGCACGCCCTCGACGAAGATCGCCAGCGACCCGTCATGCGCCAGCCCCTTGCCCCCATGGACCAGCTTGTCGATCTGGACGAGAACGGTTTTGTCGGATTGGGTGACTTGGGAGGGCATTGCGAGGGGTCCGAGTCTACTGAAAGTTTGATTCGAGATCCTGATCAAGGACAAACACAATGATACGCTCACCAATATTGGTGTCGATATCGGTAAAGAGCGCAGTGGCTTTCAATCCTGTGATCTCACTAATCTCCTCGCAGAGCTTTTTCCGCCCCTGTGCAATCAGTGTCTGGCGCACCCGCTTGACCATCTCGATCCCGTCCTCGCTTTTGGCCAGTTGTCGCTCGGCCGGGGTCAGGACCCCCTTCAGTCTGATAAGGATAATATCCCGCACGATGAACGCCCGCACATCCTCCGGCCCTCGACCCATGAATTCCTGTTCGAACTTGATGATGGAGTTTCGGATTGCGCCTTCGATTTCGCCCTTCGTTCGCCCATTTTTCATGCCGTTCGATCCTTTGGTTGCCACGCTGCCAGATTATAGGGACACAGCCTGCCTGAGAACAAGTTGAGAGTGGATAGGTCTCTCGCCTCATCGGTGGGGAGACCAGAAGACCCAAATCGGCCCCAGACGCTATTTTTCGATTGCTCGATCCGTGTTGGTCTGGTATCAGTAAGCCGTTACATACGGTGGTGCCACCGGTCCTTGTACCCGTAAAGACCGGTAGAGCCATCGTCCCTTAGGTTACACTAAGCAACGCTAAGGCAGGTAGGGTAGCCGGTTCCCACTTCAGAGGGACCGGCCACAGTGCAAGCCAACCGCGTGCTCCTCGGATACGCTTCGAGGACGCCGGCTGGCTTTTTTGTTTCGGGAGCTGAACAACGCATGCCCTTTGTGATTCTCGTCCCGTTGCTTCCTCTGTTGGCCGCGTTGATCGTCGTGATCGGCAGCGATTGTTCGCGACACGCGCGCGCGCGAGTCGCCGCCTGGCCGATCGGCGCGGCATTCTGCGTCGCCGTCGCCACGCTTTATTTTGTCGCGACACAGGGCACGATCGCGATTCGTTTCTACGATCCCGCGTCGTTGGCCTTGATCGCCGTCCCCGTCGGCTTCTACATCGATCGGCTGAGCGCGGTCATGATGGTCTTGATCTCTGGCGTCGGGACGATCATCTATACCTATTCCGTCGGGTACATGTACCAGGACCCTCAGGAGTCCCGGTATCTCTTCCTGGTCGCATTCACCACGTTCGTGCTGCTGTGCATGGTCTCGAGCGCGAACCTCGTCATGCTGTTCGTGTTCTGGCAGCTACTGAGCTGTCTGCTCTATCTCCTGGCCCACAACCACGCGCATGCAGCGACGTTGGCGGGCGCCTATAGAACCTTTACGCTCCTGCGGGTCGGCGACGTCGCATTTCTCGCCGGGCTTGTCCTCGCCCATTCGCTGTACGGCACGTTGGAGTTCCCGACGCTGTTCACCAAGGCGATCGAAACCCCCGTCACGCTGTCGCCCTTGCCGGGATGGGACATCCACGGCGCGACCGCTGTCACGTTGCTCCTTTTTATCGGCGGCATGAGTAAGTCGGCGCAGTTTCCGATGCACATCTGGCTGCCCCGTTCGCTCTATGCCCCCACGCCGGTGCATGCGTTGCTGCATGCGGGCATCATCAATGCCGGCGGCTTCCTGATCAACCGATTGGCGCCACTCTTCGGGCTCAGCTCGACGACCCTGCACGTGGCGTTCGTCGTCGGCACCATGACCGCCATTCTCGGCGCCGCCATGATGCTGGCGCAGAACGACATCAAGAAAACGCTCGGCTTCTCCACGATCGGCCAGATGGGTTACATGATCATGGAGTGCGGGTTGGGCGCGTTTTCCCTGGCGGTGTTTCATCTGATCGCGCACGGAATATTCAAGGCCACCGTGTTCTTGAACTGCGGCAACGTCATCCACAAGGCCCGCCAGGAGCCGGCCTTCCCCCATACGGACCATGAGGCCGCGGAACAGAGTTTCTCTCGGCTCACCTGGACGACGGGATTCGTGACCACGCTGTTGATTCCGCTGCTCATCCTCGTCGTCACGCACGGCGTGCTCCACATCCCGTTGCTGGAATCGCAAGGTGCCGTGATCTTCCTGTTCTTCATTTGGATCACCTCCTCGCAAGCCATCTTGACGCTCACACGATTGCGCGCCGTGGCCTCCTGGAAAGTGTCGGCTGCGATGTTACTGACGCTCCCGTTCATCGTGTTCGTGTATCTGTTCGCCGTACAATCCTTCACGGCGTTTCTGTACCGCGATCCGCAGGAAGTCGCGTCCTACTTTCTGGCTGCGGCGCTTCCACGCTGGCTCTTTGACGTGATGATCGCCATAGCGACGCTGATGACGATCTTCGGCTGGACGTACCTGTATATGCGCGCCCACGGCCGCACGATGTGGACACCGGCCTGGATCGAAGGCCTCCGGATCCGGCTCTATGTGTTGTTCATGAATCGGCTTTACGCCGACGAGCCCTACGAACTATTCAGCCAAGCCGTGATGCGTCTCGTCCACCGATTTGACAAGCGTGAGCAAGGGTGGTCGCAATGATGGAGGGGGCGATCATTTCTTGGTTGCCGGCCGGCGTTCCTCTGCTGGGTGCAGTGTTGAGCCTCGCAGTCTGGTCCAAACCGGACCGACTGAAGGTCTCGGCAATCCTCGTGTCCCTCGTCAGTCTCGGAGCGAATGTAGGACTGGCCGGCTCATTGACCACTCCGCCCGAGGGCATGTTGCTGCTCTACCTGCTTCCGTTGGCCGCCTGTGTGTCGCTCTTGGGACAGCCGGTTCACTCCGACCATCGACCTTCGTGGCTCATGACTTTGCTATTCCTCGGACTGGGACTTGGCGTCCTGACGAACCACAACGTCGTTGGTCAGAGTTTTTTGCTCGTGCTGCTTGGGTCTCTCATCGCGCTGCTGTTCCGACACCATACTGCGTTATGGCCCATCTCCTGGCGGGGGATCGGCACCTACGGTGTCGGCGCCTTGTGCGTGGGGGTCTCCGTCATCACCGGCCCGCCGATCTCTGCGGTAGCGTCCCTTCTGACGTGCGCCATCCTCTTGCCGCTTGTGCCGTTTCATGAGGGCCACGTCACCGCGCTTACCCGATTGCCCGGCGGCTTGCCGTCGTTCATTGTGCTGCTGTTGCCCGCCCTGGGCGTGCACGGGCTGACCACGGTCGTCGCGGCAGTGCCGGAGGTCGCCGCCCGGACCGTGAGCCTCTTTGCGTTGGCAGGATCGCTCTACGGGGCGATCAAGGCGTTGGCGCAATCGCGGGTGCGGCTGTTGCTCGCCTACAGCAGCCTGTCGTTTTTTTCCATTCTGTGGTGGTTCGTCGCCGCAGCCCGAACCCCGATGCCCAGAGTTGCGGTCTTTGTGGGCGCCGTCGGGCTTGTGACGAGCGGCCTCTTGGTCGCCTGGCAAGTGATCCGCACGAGATACGGCGACGATGTGGACCCGCAGGCCATCAGCGGCTTGGCGTTCACGATGCCGCGATACGCCGTCCTGCTCTCGCTCCTAGCGCTGGCCGCGATGGGGCTGCCTCCGTTTGGCGTGTTCGCCGGTTTTATGGGCCTGCTCCTGACGTCGTCCCTTACGCCTTCCGTCGGACTGTTTGTCACGCTGGTAGCCTGGCTCACCGCCTCTTGGTACATCATGCAGATGGTGCAGCAATTGCTCTTCGGAGTGAGGCGACCGGATCTGCGTTACACCGATCTGCTCCGGACCGAATTCGCCTCCCTGATGATGGTCATCCTGGTCCTGCTCGCGCTGGGGGGGGCGTCGTCGAATCTGTGGGGGCCTGAGCAAACCGCACCGCCGACGAGCGCGAACGTGGAAGCGATTACATGGAACAAGTAGAGAATCGGTCCGACATCGAAACGAGACGGATGGAGCTGCGAGGCATCGTCCGCCTCGCCGGCGAAGTCATCGCGCAGTACTGGCCGATGCGGACCTTCGTTCACCACAACCCGCTTCACAGTCTGGAATATCTTCCGTTTGAAGATGCCATCCGGCGCGGCCAACAGTTCCTGGGAGGCGACGGCTACCTGCCCAGCCACGTCTATCGTGGCTACCTGAAGACGGGCCGGATTCAAGCCGCGCATCTCGACGCCGCGGTGAAGCCGCTCGTCCGTGACAAACACGTCGTCATCGGAACACACAGGATCACACACGGCGAGGTCTTGCGCGCGTGCCTGGCTGAAGGTCTTTGCACGCCCATCAAGGAGCCGCTCGATGATCAACTTCCTGATCCCTCGCGCAATTTGATCGACCGCATCGCGGCGAACCTCGCCTCCGTGCTGACGTTTCCAGACCTGCGTGAGCGCATCCGCGCAATCGCGGAGGGCGACCGGGCGGCACTGGGACGCTGGCTCACCCTCTCGCACTGGTGCGACGATACCTTCGGCACGCAGATCGTCCGGCAGATCAACGACCAACTGATCAAGTGGTGCGAGGCCTTCCTGGACGAAGGCCATGCGACCTGGTCCATGCCGGAACGGGAGAACGGATTGTATGGCACATGGAAAGTGCTGGCTGCACAGGAATGGTCGCTCTGCGGGATTAAACACAGCCGCAGAAAAATCGCCCGACTCCCCGACCATCCCGAGGACGCCCTCCTCGAAAGTCTGGATGCGCTCGGCATTCCGTCAGACCTGCGACAGGACTATTTGTCCTTGCAGCTGACCGCGCTACCCGGCTGGGCCGGCTTTATCAAGTGGCGCGAACAACAACGGGACTATCCCTGGCAGCGGGCGTATCCGGCGAGCCTCGTGAAGTTCCTCGCCATTCGCCTTTGGTACGCGCGAGAATTGGTTCACAAGGCCTGCCGAAACGAACTTGGTATCGAAGGCCGGTATGACGCCGTCAGTGCCTACATGCAGAACCATCCGGAAGAGTATTATTTGAGACGCCAACGAGTCGCCGGTCGCTTGCCGGCGCTTTATGCCGAGGAAGTTGATCGGGTTCGGCATCAGAAAGGAAATGGCTGGGGCGCCGTGATCGAACGCTATCGGACCGAGGTCGTGCCACGCCAGGTGGTGGCGGCCAGGCGAGGCGCAGCCAGGCGGTTGCTGGCGCTCGCTCACGCATTGGAGATCGAGCCGACACTG
>Ga0209577_10003789_pt1 | contig 14239 bp, 11 predicted proteins | sample GraSoiAngelo_109_FD_185874 | JGI IMG/M metagenome (GOLD analysis project Ga0209577, IMG submission 185874) | Grasslands soil microbial communities from the Angelo Coastal Reserve, California, USA - 14_0903_12_20cm (SPAdes) (version 2) | ecosystem: Environmental > Terrestrial > Soil > Grasslands...
CTTTACGGCACCGAACCGCTGGATTTCGGCCATGAAGTCCGATCCCTGCGTCATCGCCAGGAGACCCTCCAACTCACGCCGGTGCCGGTGGATGTAGCGCGCGCCGTAGGGCCGGGCGGAGATGCTGCCGCTGGCCTGAAATGCGTCGTCGATGGCGCCGGGGAGCGACGGTGTGATCTCCGTGAGATAGGCCTTGATCTCAAACGCAAGCCGTGGGGTGACGAAGCCGCAATAGGAGCCGATGAGATCGTCGAGCTCCGCTGCCCGGACGCGCTCGAGAAACCTCAGCTCGTGGGGCGCCAGCGGGACGCGGCTCGGATTCGCCCTCAGCTTCGGCAGCGTCTTGCCGGCGAACCGGTCGACGTCGTAGCGGTCTGGATCGGCCCCGATGAACGCCAGGGCCTCGAGCACGGGCTCGGGGCTTTCGTTCAGCCCCCGTTCGTAGGGAAACATGAACACGTCGTCCCGGCGCGCGACGTTGTCGAGGCAGACGATCAGGTCGAGGAATCCGAACAGTCCGATGTTGCCCGCGTTCCATCCGGACTCGACGTGGGCTTGCTCGCGCCGGTTCCACGACTGGATGAATCCGTACGGGCTCCGGTAGATGAGCAGGTTCCGAAGTCCGGGCACCTGAGCGTTGACCTGGTCGAGTGTCAGGTAGTACCGGGGGTTCTTGTTCCCGGCGTACCGGACGGCGCCCTTGCGCGCGATCAGAGCGCTGGCCTTCTGCGCGGTGCGCCGGTCCTCGCCATGCGCGACCCTCGGCGCCTCGAGGAAGGACCGCGGGTACACGATCCGCGAGTGGTCGGCCCGGTAGGAGAAGCGCTCCGCCGCGCAGAGCACGTCGGGGTGGAGGTTGAGGGCCTGCGCCAGTCCCACCGTTCCGCTGCGCGGCACGCCGAACACGATGAATCGGAGGCCGATGCCGGGCTGCTCGTCCAACTTGACCGCAGTGTAGTTCTGGCCCCCCGAGCGGGCACGGCCACGAACCGCAACTCACTGGCGGACCCTCCGGCCTGTACGATCGTCCGGGGTGCTTAGGGGAGCAGAACTGGGCAGACGTCTGACAGCTTCGAGCGGCGGCCTCCTGTGCGCCGCGCTCGCGTTCCTTGCCGCCGGCCTTACGCTGGGATCCACGCAGCCGGCTTCGGCCCGTGATCAACTGGCTGCCGTCGCGACTCAGGCGCGTGTCGCGGCCCCACGCGAGGCCCGGCCGTTTCTGCTCGGTCTGCGCCAGCGGGCGAATCCCGCCCAGTTCGCCAGGCAGGTGTCGGACCCCACCTCGTCGCGGTACCGCAGGTTCCTCTCGCCGCACGAGTATCAGGAACGGTTCTCCTCCCGCACCGCCGACCGCCAGCGGGTCCTGCGCTACCTCCGGTCCCAGCCCGGTGTGCTGAGGGCGGAGCTGAGCTCCGACAAGTCCGTGGTGTTGGCTGTCCTCACCGCGCAGGCCGGCCGGCGGATCTTCTGCGCGCGGGGACCCCGGCCGCCTACGGGCGGGCTCTGCAGGCCGCGAGCGCTACGCGGGCTGGTGCCCTTCATCTCGGCCGGCGAGCTCTACGAGCGCGGCGGCTCGGGGGGCGGCCCGGGATCAGCGCGTGGCGCCGGATCGGCACGCGGCGGACCCCTCGAGCGCGAGAGGGCGCAGCGGGCGCAGGGGGCGCAGGCGGCGCAGACATGCAGCGGCGCGGCCAAGACGGGGGCCTTCACCCCCGCCCAGCTCTCGACGGCGTACGGGGTTGATCCGCTGCACTCCCGCGGGCTGGAAGGTTCCGGCGTCCGGGTCGACACGCTGAGCGGCGAGGAGGTCGACACGGGCTCGTTCACCACATGGGCGCGGTGCTTCGGGCTTCCAACCCCGGTGGTGCGGCAGTTCGGGATGCCAGGGGCCATCCCGACGGGTCCTGACGAGACCGTGCTCGACGTCGAAGCGCTCGCGTCGCTGGCTCCCCGGCTTCAGCGAATCACGCCGATCTTCGTCTCCCTCGATCAGGGCTTCGCCAACTCCTTCCTGCTGTTCATGTTCGGCGCGCTCGACCCCTCGCGCCAGGGTGGGAGGCTGCCGAACATGCTCTCGATCAGCGACGGCGACTGCGAGTACACCTTCACCCGCGATCAGCTGATGCTCGGACAGCGAATGCTCACCGAGGCGGCTGCGCTAGGGATCACCACGCTGGCCGCGTCCGGCGACCTCGGCTTCCGGGGGTGCTTCCTCAGCAAGCCAGGCGTGAACTTCCCTGGCAGCTCCCCGTTCGCCACGAGCGTGGGTGGAACTCAGCTCACCCTCACGGCGAGCAACCGGATCGCCGACCAGGTCGTTTGGTCGACCTTCGGGATCGGGCAAAGCAACGGCACCGGCGCAGGTGCAAGCGCGGCCTGGGCGCGCCCGAGCTATCAGGTGGCGCCGGGCATCGGTCCTGCGCTTCAGCACGGCAGGCCGACGCGGCTGACTCCCGACATCGCCGCGATGGCCTCATTCACGCCCGGCTTCGCCGACTACGACAAGCAGGACCAGGGCTGGGGCGCCGACGGCGGCACCAGCGCCGCGACCCCGTTCACCGCCGCGATGGTCGCGTTGGCTCTCGAGCAGGAGAGAAAGGCCGGCCGGCCGCCCCTAGGCTCATTGACGCCGCTCCTCTACGAGCTCGCGCGCGGGCCGAACTACCACTCCATCTTCTACGACGTCACGCAGGGCACCAGCTCCCGCCGTCCCAGGTCCGCGTTCGGCAAGACCCCGGCTGGCGGCGCCGCCCAGCCCGGCTACGACCTCGCGACGGGTCTCGGCTCGCTGAACGCTTCCGCATTCGCAGCGGCTGTGGCGTCACACCGCGCGTCGCGCGGGTCGTAGTCTCGACGGCCGGGCCGCAGCCCCTTCCGCCGGGCTACCCGAGGATCCGCAGCAGACGCTCGCGGGCGGCCTTCCATCGGCGCTCGACAGCGCGAGGCGGTACGTCCTCCATGAGCGGGAGCAGAGCCAACCCGCGTACCGTCGCCAGCACGAGCTCCATGTCCTCGCGGAACCCGGGCTCCAGCACCCGCGGTCCGGCGACCTCGGCGAACGCCTCCCAGATCGCGCGGCGCACGTCGCGCTCGGCGGTGGTCAGCGCGCTGCGTAGCTGGTCGTCGTTGCGGGCCGCTGCCCACAGCTCGATCGTGGCGACGAACAGAACGCCGTTGTGGGCCTCCCAGATGAGGTCGAGCACTGCCTCGTTCCAGTTGACATCGTCGGCGGGTAGGGCGTCCCGAATCGCGTCGATGCGCTGACGGGCCACCTTTGTCAGCGCCTCGGCGACGAGGTCTGCCTTCGAGGCGAAGTAGTGCGGCGCAGCCCCTCGCGAGACACCGGCTATGTCGGCCACCCGGGCCGTCGTCGTCGCCGCGTAGCCGTGCGTCACCAGCGACTCGATCGTCGCTTCCAGGACGGCAGCGCGGGTGGCCTTGCGGCGTTCTGTCTGAGTAGGCATTTCGGACGATTTTACCTACTAGGTGGAACAAATCTTCCACTCGGTATGTAAGCTGGAGCCACTGCGGTGAGCGATACGGGAGGCGCGCGCCGGTGAAACGAAGACATGCACGGACGGGCCGCTTCATCCTCGCGCTGCTCGCGATTGGTGCGGCGTCCGGTGCGCTTCCCGGCGGCGCGACGGCAGACCTCAAGGGCGTCCTCGCCGGACACACCGTGAGCGGTAACGCGGTGCCTTGCGTGGCGCAGCGCGACGGGGTGCGCGTGTGCGAGGGAATGGACGGTGGCGGCGGCGCGCGCGATCTCCGACTGAGGAGCTTTGATGGCAGCGCGCACGCCTTCTATCTCGTCCTCCCGCCGGCTCGCGCCGGGAGCCGGGACGGTCACTACCCGCTGATCATCCAGAGCCACGGATTCGCCGCTCCAACCACCGGTCCGCGAGACGCGCAGTTCTACGGCCCGACCGGCGACCAGTGGGCAAAGCAGGGATATGCCGCGCTGGAGCTCCAGGCCCGCGGTTTTGGGGATTCGTGCGGCACCGCGCAGTCGCGGACGGTCGACCCGGCCAGCTGCCTGAAGGGCTACATCCGTCTGGACGACGAGCGCTACGAGGCCCGGGATATCCAGTACATGGTCGGGCTGCTGGTCGATGAAGCCGTCGTTGACCCCCGCCGGATAGGAGCCACCGGCGAGTCCTACGGCGGCGGTGTCAGCCTCGAGCTGGCGACGCTCAAGGACCGGATCATGGATGCGGACGGCAGCCTCAGGGCCTGGAAGAGCCCCCACGGAGTGCCGCTCGCGATCACGGCCGCAGCCCCGGCGCTCGCTTGGAGCGACCTCGTCAACACGCTCGTCCCGAACGGGCACACCCTCGATTACAAGCTCGACTCCCCGACCACGGATCTCGACCCGATCGGCGTCGAGAAGCAGTCCTTCGTCACCAGCATCTATGCGATCGGCGACGAGAACGGGTATTACGCGACGCCGGGCACCGATGAGTCGTCGGACCTGACCACCTGGCTGGCGGCGATCAGCGCCGGCGAGCCGTACGACGGCAACAGCGAGATCCGGTCGATCGCCGCCCAGGTTGCCCGATACCGCTCGCCCTACTACCTGCTCGACGGCGCGTACGGCACCGCCAAGGAGTCACCGGCCCCGTTGCTGCTGGTGAATGGATTCACCGACGATCTGGTGCCGGTCGACGAGGCGGTGCGCTACTACGACCTCGAGCGCTCGATGTACCCGTCCGACCCAGTCGCGGTGCTGGACTTCGACGGCGGGCACATGCGCAGCCAGAACAAGCCGGCCGACCTCGCCTATGTCACGGCGCGGATCGCCGGGTTCATGAACTACTACCTGCGTGGCGTCGGCTCCCAGCCCCCGCTGGGCGCGACCGCCCTGACGCAGACCTGCCCCTCCACGGCACCGTCAGGCGGCCCGTACTGGGCGGCGAGCTGGGCGGCTCTACACCCTGGTGAGGTCGACTACAGCTCGGCTCCTGCCCAGACGATCCTCTCCACGGCGGGGAACCCCCAGGTCTCGGCCACGTTTGACCCGCTGCTCAGCGACGGTCTGGCCACTCTGGGAACCAGCATGGCCTGCCAGACCGCGCCGGCGACCCCGGAGGGGGCCGGAGTGGCCACGTACCGCCTGCCGCCGGCGACCGGCTCGGGCTACACCCTGCTCGGGTCCCCGACGGTGAAGGCCGACCTCCACCTCACCGGCGCCTATCCGTATATGGCAGCGCGACTGCTCGACGTCGATCCGACCACCAACGCCGAGACGCTCGTTGCCCGCGGCGACTACCGGCTCAATCCTGGCGCTCCCGATGGCACCCAGGTTTTCCAGCTCCACCCCGGCGCCTGGCACTTCGCCGCCGGACACGTGCCCGAGCTCGAGCTGCTGGGTCGCGACTCCCCGTACCTCCGCGCGTCCAACGGCACGTTCTCGATCACCGTCACCGGGCTGCGGCTGAGGCTGCCGGTCTCGTAGGCAGGAGGAGGTGTCGAGCGTCAGACAGGGTTGGTCGTGGCCCGTGACGTGGATCGTGGTGATGCTGGCGATGCCGTCAGCGGCTGCCGCCGGCGGGCCGCAACCGTTCGGCCACACCTGCACGCTCGAGCCCACCGGGGTGCGGTTCTGTCCCACCCCGGCTCCGACCAGCAGCTCCGACGAGCGCGTGCGCTCGTGGGATGGCGCGCCGCTCCAGGTCGACGCGACGCTTCCGCGGACCGGTGATGGGCCCTGGCCGGTCGTCGTGATGCTCCCCGGCTACGGCGGCAGCGACGGGGTCAGCTGGGAGGCCTCGAATGGGAGCTCGGGTTCGAACGAGGGCGATCACTTCAGCAACGTCTGGTTCGCCAAGCAGGGCTATGCGGTCGTCACGATGAACTTTCGCGGGGTCGGCTACTCCTGCGGCCCGCCGTACGCGTGGAGCGCACCGAACGACATATGGCGCACGCTCGACGCAGGCGCGTGCCGCAATGTCTACTTCGAGTTCGGCGATCAGCGCTACGACGCGCGCGACGTGGAGTGGGTCCTCGGCCTGCTGGTCGACGAGGGAATCGCCAGACCCGGTGCGCTCGGGGTCTCGGGAGAGTCGCTCGGCTCGCTCGTGACCCTCGAGCTCGCCCTGCTCTACAACCGGATCCGGCTGCCTAACGGTGGCTTCGCGCCGTGGAGGAGCCCGGACGGGATCCCGCTGCACCTCAGCGCGACGTATCCGATCTGGTCGGTCGCGAGCCTCATGGACGGAGTCGCACCGAACGGGCGCTTCCTGTCGTTCGCACCGAAGACGGCCACCAACGACTACCTCCCGGTCGGCGCGATCAAGCTGAGCGTTCCGATGGCGATCGCGGCGGAGGCGCCCGAGGCCGTAAAGACCGTCCCCCCGAACAGCGGCGGCTTCAACCTGTTCAGCGACACGATCTACTCCGAGCTGGCCGCTCCGGACGGGCCGGGGGCGGCCGCACTCGTCAACGAGATCCGCGACTACCACCAGTCGCTCGGAATGCCGCTCGGGTCGGGTGTCGCTCCGATCCTGATGCAGGACGGGTGGGATGACCTGTTGGTGAACGGAGCCTCGCAGGCGCTGCGCTTGGTCGATTACCTGAAGGAGGCGGCCCCGAGCGCGAATGTGGCCTTGCAGCTGGCCGACGTCGGACATCCTCTCTCGGCGAACAAGCCCGCCGACTTCGAGCCGCTCGACCGCCAGGCGACAGCGTTCTTCAACCACTACCTCCAGGGCGCGGCGGGCGGGCCGGCGCCCGGGACCGTGACCGCGTACGCGTCCACCTGTCCTCCGAGCGCCAGGTCGGCGGGTCCGTATGTCGCGAACGGGATGGCCGCGCTCGACCCCGGAGCGGTGCGGTTCTCCTCGGCAAGGCCCCAGACCGTGGCCAGCGGCGGCGACCCCTCGATCGGAGTGGCGCTCGACCCGATCGTCAACACGGCGGCGCAGGCGGCTGTGGGCAACGACCCGCAGTGCGAGACGTTCCCGGCGGCCAGCTGGCCAGGGACGGCTGTCTACACCCATCGGGTGACGCAGACGTTCACGATGCTGGGGCTGCCGACGATGCGGCTGCACGTCGCCACGATCGGGGACTACGGACAGCTCAACGCACGCTTGTGGGACGTCGCCCCCGACGGATCCGAAACCTATGTCTCGCGCGGCACCTACGCCATGACCGACAACCAGCCGGGCACGATCACCTGGCAGATGTGGGGTGCCGGACACACGTTCCACAAGGGCGACACGATCCGGGTCGAGCTGCTCGCCCAGGACGTCCCGCTCGAGCGTCCCTCGCCGAGGCCGTTCGCAGTCACCATGACCCACTTCACGATCGAGCTGCCGTCGCACCAGCCCGCAGACGGCGGCGAGGTGGTCAAGCCAGTGTTGGAGCGGTCCCGGTGAGCGCGACCCGTCGACGATACAGGCGGCTGGCGGCCGTTTGGCTGGCCGTGGCGGCAGCGTTCGCCGTCGGGGCAGGGGTCGCCGACGCCAACCAGCTGGTCACGATCACAATCCCGGATCGGCATGGGGAGATCCCGGCCAAGTGGCTGACCTATCCCGGGCCGCCGCGCGCGGACGTGCTGTTGCCCGACGGCTACAACCCGCGGACGGGCTATCCGCTGATCGTGCTGCTGCCGGGGTTCAGCAACACCTACACCATTCTCGGCCCGACCATGCTGGACGCCCAGCACGTGCTCGCGGGGTTACAGGCGATCGTGGTCGCGCCCGAAGGGGAGACCGGCTGGTACGCAGACTGGTTCAACAACGGCGCCTACGGCACTCCGGAATGGGAGAGCTACATCCTCGACGAGGCGATCCCGCAGATCCTCGCCCGCTACAAGGTCCTGCCGCAGCGCCGCTATCACGCATTGTTCGGGGTCTCGATGGGTGGGCTCGGTGCCGCCTATCTCGGCGGACGGCTGCCCGGGTTCTTCGGCTCGATCGGTGTCCTGTCGGGGTTCGTCGATCTACAGGCGGCTCCGGTAATCGTCACGCCCAGCATGGACGAGCTGAGCGGGGCGCCCCCAGGATCCGTGGTCGGGCCTGAGAACGGCTTCTACGCCACCGGGCACAATCCCACCGCGCTGGTCCAGAACCTCCGGTACACGCGCGTGTTCATGAGCGCCGGGAACGGTGTCCCGACTCCCGCCGACGGGGGCGGCGGCGGGGTGGGCAACGCCGAGGAAGCTGGCGTGATCCGCCCGATGTCAGATGACTATGACGCCGCGCTGAAGCCCGCCGGAATCGACGTCACATACCGGACTCACAACGGCTGCCACTGTTGGCCCGACTTCCAGGCGGAGCTACGCAGCGCGATCGCGTGGGGGCCGTTCAAAGCGGTGATCGAGCACCCGGCCAACTGGGTCAACGACACGGTGGCGACCCACGGCAAACTGTGGGACATTCAGTACCGCTTCGCGAAGCACCCGACGGCCGTGGTGCGATTCACGCGCACGGGCCCCTGGCTGCACATCAGCGCCGCAGGGACGAGCGTCACGCTCACAACCAGTCGCGGCTGCGTCCTGCATGTGGCGACCCCCGCGGACCTCCGCATTCCGGCGACAGCGTGCCGGCACGCCTCTACTGGGCGCTCGTAGGGCTCGGCTCCTCCTGGGGTGGTCTCCACTCCGATCTGCGCGCCTTCTCGTACGAGCCCTCGCTCGAGTACATGAGGTCGATCGTGTGCTCGAACTTCTCTTGAACCTTCTCCGCGGCCTCGCACTTCTGCTCCCGGAGCTTCTCTGCCACCTCAGCCGTCTCGCGATCGTCACTCAGTTCGGCCACCTTGCCCAGCACCTGGTAGGCGGCGGCCTGGACATGCAGCAGGCAGGACAGGTTCATGGCCAGCTTGACGTAGGCGTCCGGCGGATGCGCCCTCAAATCGCGAAGCCCTGACCGGGCTGTGCCCATGTGCAGGTCTCTCACCGCCGACGGCTTGGCGTGGTGGCCCTCGATCCGCTGGTTGACCTGTTGCTCGTGCTCCTCGGTCTGCTCCCGCTGTTCAACCAGCAACCGCTCAAACTCCTCGTCCTGGCAAACCTCGTTGGCGGCGATGTGCAGCAGCTGAAGCGATTGCTCCTCCAGCGCGTGGAGCTCTGTGAGCTGCCCCAGCAGCGGCTTGTCTCGATCGTCCTCGCCGTGCTGCTCAACCAGGAGCTCGCCCGCGCGATCGAACCTGTGCTGCACCTGCTGGGCTGCCTCGCGCTTCTGCTCCAGGATCTCTCGGGCGGTATTCGCCGCATCCTCATCGTCCTCCCGCTCGGCTATCCGCCGAAGGAGCTCGAATCCTGCGATCTCGAGCTGCTCGAGCCCAAACAACTGGATCGCCACCCGGGGGGGCGTATCCGGCGGGATATCGGCCAGCTGCCGCAGCCCGATCGCGCCCGCACGCAACGTCTTGTCCTCCAGGGCCGACGATTGATGGCCCCGCGCCTCCACCAGCCCCTCGACCCTCTGCTCGTGCTGCCGCGCCTGATCCAGCTGTTGGCTGCAGATGGCCTCCAGCTCGTCGTCCTCTGCTCGCGCGGCCAGACGCGCCAGCTGCCTTTGCGCATGGAACTCGATCGCCTGCATGTCCCGCAGGTGGTAAAGCAGGTGCTCGGGCGCAGACTCGCTCATCGCACTCTCTCGCCGCCTGCTCTTACAAATACCCGCCAACGGCGCGAGACGAACAACGGCTTCGGGTAGGGCTGTGAGCGGATGCTCGGCGGTCTATCGTCTCGCGCTGGATGGAGATCCCGCCCGAGACCCGCTACGTCATACGGGATGGGAAGAGCATCGCGTACCAGCGGTTCGGGTCTGGTGAGCGCCGGGCGGTCCTGTTCGGGAATATCGGGAATCTCGACCTGTTGTGGTCGGACGCGTCGTTCTGTGACGTGGGCCTGCGGGCCGCCGAGCGGGCTGAATGCGTCATGTTTGACCAGCTCGGGTTTGGGCTGTCCGATCCTGTCGATCACGTCCCGACGTTCGAGGAGCGCGCTGGAGACCTTGGCCTGGTGATGGACGCGGCGGGGTTTGAGCGCGCGACGATCTGCGGGATCGGCGACTGCTGCCTCACATCGATGGTGTTCGCCGCACAGCACCCGGAGCGAGTAGAGGGGCTGGTGCTCCTGCAGCCGTTCGCACAAGGGTGGCGTTCGGCTCCCTTCGAGCAGCTCGTGGGCTGGGACAGCCCGGAGCAGGTCGAGGCGTACGACCGTGCGTTCCAAGACATCTTCACCACATGGGGGCGAGGCGAGACGCTGCGCATCGACTTCCCCGGGCTGGCTACCCCGCGTAACCTGCGCGTGTGGGGAATGCTGGAACGCGCGTGGACGAGTCCCGAGATGTTCCGCACGCTCCACCAGGTCTGGGCCACCGCCGATGTGCGGGACGTCCTCCCGTTAGTGCAGGCGCCGGTGTTGGTGCTGCGGATGCCGGGCGACATGCTGCCCGAGGGCGTGATGCGCTACGTGGCCGAGCAGCTTCCTAACGGGAGCTATCAGGAGCTCCCGGCGGTGAACAACATCGGAGAGTTCTTCGCCAGCTACCAGCACGAGATCGAGCAGTTCATGTTCGGCTCGGTACGCGATGTGAACCCCGACCGTGCGCTGCTGACGGTCCTGTTCACCGACATCGTCGCGTCGACTGAACAGGCTGCTCTGCTGGGTGACATGCGCTGGCGTGAGGTGCTGGTCGCGCACGAGCGGATGCTGCGCCGGGAGGTTGACGCCGCCGGTGGACGGGTGGTGAAGCTGATCGGCGACGGGTCGCTGAGCACGTTCGACGGTCCAGCCCGAGCGATCCGCTGCGCTGAGCAGATCTGCGCAGCCGCCAGCGAGCTCGAGGTTGAGATCCGTGCCGGGATCCACACCGGCGAGTGCGAAGTGATCGATGACGACGTCGCCGGCATTGCCGTGCACATCGCCGCGAGAGTCAGCGCCCAAGCCAGAGCCGGCGAGGTAGTGGTCTCGCGAACGGTTCGTGATCTCATCGCCGGCTCAGGGATCGCGCTGCAACCCCGCGGCGAGCACGAGCTCAAAGGTGTCCCGGGTTCGTGGGAGCTATTCGCCGTCGGCGCCGAAACGGCTCCGCTGTCCGCGCCCGACCAGACACGGCAGCTGCGAGCGGCAGACCGCGTCGTGCTGCTCGCCGCACGACGAACGCCGGGGCTGCTCCGCGCCGCCAGTCGAATCACCAGCCGAACAGACCGACGCTGAATCGCCGGATTCCGACCGCTCGACCGGAGCCAGAACGGTTAGTCACCGTCGCTATCGCGCATGTTCGGGCTGTGCGTGGTGAAGCGGTCCGCAGCCTGTCCGTTCGGCGATTGCGCGCCCGATCAGCAATCGTTGGATCTCGCTCGTGCCTTCGTAGATGGAGAAGACTTTGGCGTCCCGGTAGTACTTCTCGACCGGATGGTCATAGATGTATCCCCACCCGCCGAGCGTCTGGACTGCTCGTTCGCTTGCTTGGACGGCGACCTCCGACGCGACGAGCTTTGACATCGAGCCTTCGGCTTGCGCGAAGGGGATCTTGTTTGCGGCCATCCACGCCGCTCGCCAGGTCAGCAGCCGCGCGGAGTCAATTGCGGCGGCCACGTCGGCTAGCGGGAAAGCTGTGCCCTGGTATTCGATGATCGGTGCACCGAACGCCTCGCGTTCGGCGGCGTAATCGCGCGCGTATTCGTATGCGGCTCGAGCCACGCCGACAGCCTGGGCCGCCACGAAGGGACGGGTTTGCTCGAACGCTCCGAGCGCAGCGGACCCGCCAGAGTCGCCGCTCTCGCCGTTGCCGCTCAGCTTCTCGCGGCCGTGCTCGAGTTTCTCGTCGAGGCCGTCCTGGCCGCCGAGCAGGTGGTCGGCGGGGACGCGGCAGTTCTCAAACGCGAGCTCGGCGTGGTGGGATCCGCGTGCGCCGAGCTTGTCGACCTTGCGCACCATCCTGAGCCCAGGGGTGCCCTTGGGCACGATGAACATCGCCTGGGCGTAGTGGCCGAGGTCGGGATCGACCGTGGCGTTGACGACATGGACGTCGGCGATGCCACCATTGCCGATGAACATCTTCGCTCCGTCGATGACCCACTCCTGGCCCTCGCGCCGGGCGATGGTCGTGTTGGAACGGACGTCGCTACCGCCGTGCGGCTCGGTGACGGCCAGCGCGGCGAGCTTGATGGCCCCCGGCTCGCCGAAGCATTCCGGTGCCCAGCGGCCGAGCTGCTCCGGGGTCGCCGCATGCTCGATCGCCGCTAACGCAAGCGCCGGGTAGACGATCGAGAGGCCGATCCCCGCGCACCCCCAGAAGAGCTCCTCGATCATCAGGGGTATCGACAGACCAGACGGATCCTGGTTGAGCTCCGCATACAGAAGCGGGCTGTAGAATCCCGCCTCTGCGGCCTGCTCGAGCACCGGCCACGGGAAGCCCTGATCGCGATCGTATTCGGTCGCGACCGGCCGGATCACGTCGGCGGCGAAGCGATGGGTCCTTTCGACCAGTTCACGCTGCTCTTCGGTTAGCTCCAATGAGAAACCCATGTCATCACCTCCAAACGCTCTTGCTTCCCGCCCCTTACTCAGGAGTAACACTACCCGGTCGAAATCTTTTCGGCTGGTAAGATCTGGTCGTGGCCGATAGCCGGGTATCCCGCTCGTATCGTCCGCTAGAGGACCCTCAACGGGGACGGCGGAAGCTCCCTCGCGAGGTGCGAGAGCGACAGATGCTCGAGGTCGCGGGACGCGTGTTCGCCGCCCACGGCTTTCACGAGACCTCCATGGACGAGATCGCCAGAGACGCTGGAATCTCGAAGCCGATGATCTACAACTACTTCGGCTCGAAGGAGGGGCTCTACTTCGCGTACATCGAGCTCGCAGGTCAGCGGCTGCTCACCAGGATGGCTGAGGCAGCAAGAGCCGTTGACGACTCCGACGAGATCGATGCCGAACGAAGGCTGCTCGCGTCCGCTCTGGCCTTCTTCGCCCACGTCGACGAGCGCCGCGAAGAATGGGCTGTGCTCTTCGCCGAGCTCGCGGCGCGAGGCGGACCGTTCTTTCAGGAAGTCGCGGCGGTCCGCCGCAGCATCATCGACCAGACGGCGCAGTTGTTCGACGTCGTGCTACGGCGTGCGGGCCTTTCTCCCGAACAAGTCGGTGGCACCGAACCACTGGCCTGCGCATTCGTGGGCGCCGGCGAGTCCCTAGCCAACTGGTGGCTTCAGCATCCGGAAGAGACCAAGGCAGCGATGGCCAACCGCTTGATCGACGTCGGCTGGGGCGGACTCAACCACCTGCTGGCAGCGCCGTCCGGGCCCAAGCCGGAGGATCGCCCAGCGCTCGCGCCGGTCCCCGACCGGCCTAGTAAATAAACGCCACCCCTCCGCTCCAGCGGACCCTCGACGCTATCGCGGTACGGGGCCTACCTCGAGATCGGCAAACTCGCCCGCGCTACAGGTCCAAGACTTGTTCGTTCCCGCCGAGTGCCGGCGCAAAGACACCGTGCAATGGGAAGAACTTGACATCCGGCTGGCCTTGGATCCCGACCTCCTGGATTGCCGGACCTAGTCGCTCCTGCATGAACGCGTTGAAGGACTGCTCGGAATCCCACACGTCGGTGACGTGCAACCCGTCGTCGCCGAACCCCGAGAGGTGGAGCTTTGCCCCACTCGGAGTGTCGCGGTCCCATCCCACCATCTCGCGCGCTCGGTCGTACTGCTCGGGTGTCGCTTCGCGCCAATGCATCAGCATGATGGTCGCCATCGCTCCTCCTTCGATCGTGTCGGCGCCACCCTATTTGACGAGCTCAGCGGTCGGGGGAAGACTTCGAGAGACCCGCTTCGCGCACGCCGCGGTCCTCCGCGGCGATCCATCCGGACACCCCCTTTGCCGGATGCGCGGCCAGTCGAGGCCCAGACCGAGTTCGTCTGTTCATCCCTGACGACCTCCTGGGGGCGCGGAGGCTAGACTGGTGTGCAAGGTTGGGCAGTGGCCCGACAAAAGTAGTGCGAGCGTTCGTAGTTGTTGCCTTCAGCACCTCCCGCGTTTCGCAGCACACAACCTCCCGGGAGGGAACACATGGCAACCGGAACCGTGAAGTGGTTCAGCGACGAGAAGGGCTTCGGCTTCATCACACCCGATGATCAGAGCAAGGACCTGTTCGTCCATCACTCCTCGATCGCCGGCAGCGGCTTCAAGTCGCTCGCCGAGGGCGCGAAGGTGTCCTACGACGCCGAGCAGGGCCCCAAGGGCCCAGCCGCCGCCAACGTTCAGACGATCTAGGCCACCGAGCCGCAA
>Ga0209577_10003790_pt1 | contig 14237 bp, 16 predicted proteins | sample GraSoiAngelo_109_FD_185874 | JGI IMG/M metagenome (GOLD analysis project Ga0209577, IMG submission 185874) | Grasslands soil microbial communities from the Angelo Coastal Reserve, California, USA - 14_0903_12_20cm (SPAdes) (version 2) | ecosystem: Environmental > Terrestrial > Soil > Grasslands...
GCCAAGCGGGGCGGCGGTGGTGCCGCCGTTCTCCAGGCTCACGTTCCAGAAGGCGCTGTCGGCGCCGTGGGACTCGACGATGTCGGCCGGAGCGGTCAGGTCACTGCCGTAGACGACGTTCCGGGCCTGCCCGACCGCGGGCAGGCCGAGCACCATCGCGAGGACGATGAGGCAGGGGAATACGCGGCGGCTCGCCATACCGACTAGATCGGCACTTTGCAGGATGATTTGAGTGTCCGCGCGCTTACCCGGCGGGGGTTGGCTTGACCCCACGGGCCATGGCCTGCAAGTCCAGCGCGCGGTCGAGCGTCTCCTCGGCGACGCCCTTCTCGAGCGCCACCTCCCGGATAGTGCGCCCGCTCTCCTGGGCCTCCTTCACGATCTCGGTCGCCCTGTCGTAACCGATGTACGGATTGAGCGCCGTGACGATGGCCGGCGTGGACTCCGCATTGTGCTGCAGCACCTCGCGGTTGGGCTCGATCCCGTCGACGCACTTCTCCGCCAGAGCCGTGGCCGCGTTGGACAGGAGCTGGATCGACTGGAGGATGTTGCGCGCGATCAGCGGCACGCGCACGTTCAGCTCGAATTGGCCCTGCATGCCGGCGACCGTGATGGCGGCGTCGTTGCCAATCACCTGGGCCGCGACCTGGAGAACGACCTCCGGGATCACCGGGTTGACCTTGCCGGGCATGATCGAGGAGCCCTTCTGCAGCTCGGGCAGGGAGATCTCCCTTAGCCCGGTCCGCGGGCCCGAGCCCATCAGGGCCAGGTCGTGCGCGATCTTCGTCAGGGAGACGGCTACCACCTTGAGCGCGCCCGAAAGCTCCACGAGCGCGTCCCGGTTGGCCTGCGCCTCGAACGGATCCGCCGGCGGCTCGACCGGCAGGCGCGTAGCCTCGGACAGCCGTGCGCGCACGCCGGCCGCGAAGTCCGGGTGGGTGTTCAGTCCCGTGCCGACCGCGGTCCCGCCGAGGGGGACCTGCGCCACGCGGGGAAGCGCGTCGGACACGCGGTCGCGTCCCAGCCGGATCTGGGCGGCGTAGCCGCCGAACTCCTGGCCGAGCGTGACCGGCACGGCGTCCATGAGGTGCGTGCGGCCGGCCTTGACGAGGTCCGCGAACTCTTCAGCCTTGGCCGAGAGTGAGGCGGCGAGCCGGTCGAGCGCCGGGAGCAGCTTCTCGGTCGCCTCTGAGAGGGCTGCAAGGTGGACCGCCGACGGGAACACGTCGTTCGAGGACTGGCCCATGTTCACGTGGTCGTTGGGGTGGACGCCCTCGCCGGCCAGGGCCGCGATCACCTCGTTCGCGTTCATGTTGGATGAGGTGCCAGACCCGGTCTGGAAGACGTCGATCGGGAACTGGTCGTCCCGGCGGCCCTCCGCCACCTCGTCGGCAGCAGCCGCGATCCGCTCGGCGAGGTCGTCGTCGAGCAGCCCGAGCTCGGCGTTCGTGCGGGCGGCCGCGGCCTTGATGCGACCCAGCCAGTGGACGACCGCGGCCGGCACGCGCTCGCCCGAGATCTTGAAGTTCTCTACGGCCTTCGTCGTCTCACCACCCCACAGCTCGGCCATGTCCTAAGAGCCTAACCATGCGCGAGCCCCGCCCGCAGGCCGGTCTGGAAGGCTGGCGCGTGGGTGTCGACGCCGTTCAGCTCCTGCTCGATCCGCCGCGCGAGCTCGGAGTAGACGCCGCCGCGCGCGGTGCCCCGGCGGACGGCGCCGATCAGGAACCCGAGCCGCATCGCCGCCGGACCGCGCGGCTGCGCCCTGGCTTCGACAGCGAGGTGCTCGGCGGCCGGGAGGAACGTGAGGCCCAGTGACTCGACGCCGCCGGGGTCGCCTCCGCGCACGAAGCAGGCGGACGGGCGGGTTCCCCCGAGCTTCACCTCCCCGGGCGCGCGCGCGAGCGCCCGCTCGAGCGGCCCCGGCCCCTGCGCACATGCGGCCGGTACCGCATGCGACGGCTCGGAGCCGCACCCCGCGACCAGGGCCGCCGCTGCAAGCGCGACAGCGAACCGGCCCGGCGTGCCTCGGTTACGGGCGCCGATTCGCTGCAAATCCTGCGCGCTCCTCCACCATCCCGAATCCCATGTTCTGATCGTGCCGAGGGGAATGGACTCCTCTCGGATAGGAGCCAAGGATGAGGCATCTGGCCCGGGTGCATCCTTCCACCGAGCAGGGACGCTCGAACAGGGAGGAGCTGACCCGCTTCTGCACGCATTGCGCGGAGCTGTTCGGTGCGCCGACAGCACCTGCGGACAAGCCGTTACGAGGACGGGTATGCGGGAACTGCGGCCTCGGCGTGATCCTGACCTGCTCGAGCGCCACGCTGACCGCTCCACGAGCGGCCTTCCTGGTGGTCACGGCGGATCTGCGGGTGAGCGCCTCGAGCCGCGCAGCGGAGGACGTACTTGCCATTCCGGACGGCAGCTACGGGCGGCCGCTCCTGTCGCTGTTGACGAGCCCGGCGGGAATCGGCGAGCTGGCGCGTGCCGTGATCCGCGCCGCGAACGGCACTCTCGCCCCGTCGACGATCCCGGTCCTGGTCGCTTCGAAGGACCTCGAGGCACGCATCGGCGGCTGCGGAAATCCGCCCGCCGCGTTGCTCGTTCTGGAGCCCGTCGCGAGCTGACTGGTGTGCAAGATCGCGTTCAGATCTTGCGCATAGGCTGCCCGAGCTGTCAGAACTCCACCTCAACCGGAGTGAGTTTGCGCTCAAGGTTGCGCACGATCTTGCCGACGAGGAGATACGAGTGAGCGGTATTCGAACCAACGCGGCAGCCGAGCTGCTCGGCGTCAGCCCCAACACGCTGCGCAGCTGGGAGAGGCGCTTCGGCTACCCCGAGCCGCGCCGCACCGCAGGCGGACACCGGCAGTACGAGCTCGGTGAGCTCGAGGCCCTGCGCCGCGCGCTGCTCGAAACCCACAACATCTCCTCTGCGATCCAGGTGGCGCGCCAGCGTGGCGAGGGCCTGGGCTCTTCCTCCCGTCTGGTGGAGGCCTTCGACCGCTTCGACGAGGGACTCGCGGACCGGCTGATGGAGGAGAGCCTCGCGCTGCGCTCGATCGAGCGCAGCGTCGAGGAGCTCCTGCTGCCCGCGCTCGAGATCGCCGAGGGCCGCGAGGGCCGCGAGGCCGAGTACGAGCTCGCCTGCCGCTGGGCCACCGGCTGGCTGCACGCGGCGCGCCGCGTGTGCCCCGCCGCGTCGAGGCCCGACGGTGTCCTGCTCTTCGACTCCAGCCCGGGCCTGACCCTCGAGGGGCTGCAGGTGCAGGCGCTCGAGCTAGGCCTGCGCCGCGCGGGATTCCGCGTGCTGCTCCTGTCGGTCGCCCTGGCCCAGGAGCGCATGACGCGAGCGATGCGCGCGCTCGATCCGACCGCGCTCGTTCTGTGCGGCACCGGCGCCACCCTCGACGTGGTCGGGCGGCTGGTCTACTCGGTTCGCCAGCTCGGATCGTCGGCGCCATTGTTCGAATACCGCGGCGCCATGCCGGTCTCCGGATCTCACAACATCCCCTCCCTCGGCGGAACGCCCAGCGAGGCGGTGCGCAACCTGAAGGCGATGGTCGACGGCAGCGCCTTCGGGCGGATCGCGGCCGTCGCCTCGCGCGCCGGCTCCCGCCCCTAGGCCACTCCTAGAATCGGGCTCCCCGTGAGCCCGTTTCGACCGGTCGATCCCGCGCAGTCCTTCCCCGAGCTCGAGGAGGCCGTCCTCGGGCGCTGGCGCGAGCGCGACGTGTTCCACGAGTCGATCAGGCGCCGCCAGGACGCGCCGCCGTTCGTCTTCTACGAGGGCCCGCCCACGGCCAACGGGAGGCCCGGCTCGCACCACGTGCTGTCGCGCGTCTTCAAGGACGTCTTTCCTCGCTACAAGACGATGCGCGGCCACCGCGTGGACCGCAAGGCGGGGTGGGACTGCCACGGCCTGCCGGTGGAGCTCGAGATCGAGCACGAGCTCGGGCTCGCGACGAAGGCCGACATCGAGGTCTACGGCGTGGCCGAGTTCAACGAGCGCTGCCGCGAGTCGGTCTTCAAGTACATCGACGAGTGGAATCGCCTGACCGAGCGGATCGGCTTCTGGATCGACATCGACAACGCCTACGTGACGATGTCGAACGACTACATCGAGTCGGTCTGGTGGTCGCTGCGCGAGGTCTGGCGGCGGGGCCTGCTGTACGAGGGGCACAAGGTCGTCCCCTACTGCCCGCGCTGCGGCACGGCGCTGTCATCGCACGAGGTGGCCCAGGGTTACCGCGACGTGGTCGACCCGTCTGTGTACGTCCGCTTCCCCGTGCGTGGCGAGGAGGGCGTCTCGCTGCTGGGCTGGACCACCACGCCGTGGACCCTGCTGTCCAACGCCGCGCTCGCCGTGCACCCCGACGTCACATACGCACGCGCGCGCGTGGGGGACGAGCGGCTCATCCTCGCGGAGGCCTTGGTCGGGCGGGTGCTCGGCGAGGACGCGGTGATCGAGGAGCGCATGCCCGGCTCGGCCCTCGAGGACCTGCCATACGAGCCTCCCTTCGACTTCATCACCGACTACGGCGATCGCGGCCATACCGTCCTGCTCGCCGACTTCGTGACCACCGAGGACGGCACCGGCGTCGTGCACACGGCGGTCGCCTTCGGCGAGGACGACTTCCACCTCGGCGAGCGGTACGGCCTGACGGTGCAGAACCCGGTCCTGCCGGACGGCACCTTCGACGAGCGCATGGGCCCGTTCGCTGGCCGCTTCGTGAAGCAGGCCGACCCGGACATCGTCGAGGCCCTCCGGGAATCGGGCAGGCTGTTCCGCGAGGACCGCTACGAGCACGCCTACCCGCACTGCTGGCGCTGCGGCACCCCGCTCCTCTACTACGCCAAGCGGAGCTGGTACGTGAAGACCACGGCCGTGCGCGACCAGATGCTCGCCGAGAACGAGCAGATCAACTGGCACCCCGAGCACATCAAGCACGGCCGGTTCGGCGACTGGCTCGCGAACAACGTGGACTGGGCGCTTTCACGAGAGCGCTACTGGGGCACGCCCCTGCCGGTCTGGCGCTGCGGCGAGGGCCACGAGCGCTGCGTGGGCTCACGCTTCGAGCTCGAGTCGCGGGGCGGGAAGGTCCCGGCGGACCTTCACAAGCCGTTCATCGACGAGGTCGTCTTCCCCTGCGAGGAGTGCGGCGGCGAGATGCGGCGCGTGCCGGAGGTGATCGACGCGTGGTGGGACTCGGGCTCGATGCCGTTCGCCCAGTGGCACGCGCCGTTCGAGGGCGTCGAGGAGTTCACCGACCACTTCCCCGCCGACTACATCTGCGAGGCGCTCGACCAGACGCGCGGGTGGTTCTACTCCCTGCTCGCGGTGTCGGTGCTGCTGTACGGGCGCACCTCCTACCGCACGGTCCTGTGCCTGGGTCTGATCCTCGACCCGGAGGGCCAGAAGATGAGCAAGTCCCGCGGGAACGTGGTGATCCCATGGGACGTGATCGAGCGCCACGGCGCGGACGCCTTCCGCTGGTACTACTTCACCGCGAAGCAGCCCTGGGACGGCTACCGCTTCTCGGTTGACACGGTTGGCGAGAGCGTGCGCCAGTTCATGCTCACGCTCTGGAACACCTACCGGGTGCTCGTGCTGTTCGCGAACGCGAACGGGATCGACGACCCGCGCTACGACGGCCCGCTCGAGGAGCTGGACCGGTGGGCGCTGTCGCGGCTGCAGCACGTGGCGGGGACGGCCATCGAGCGGCTGGACGACTACGACACGACCACGGCGGGGCGCGAGATCGCCGAGTTCGTGGAGGACCTCTCGAACTGGTACGTGCGGCTGTCGCGCCGGCGCTTCTGGGACGGCGACCGCGCGGCCTTCTGGACCCTGTGGCGGTGCCTGACCGACGTCAGCAGGCTGCTCGCTCCGCTCGTGCCGTTCGTCTCCGACGAGATCTACGACAACCTCGACGGGTCGCAGCCGTCGGTCCACCTGTGCGACTACCCCGAGCCCGACGCCTCGCTACGCGACCAGGACCTCGAGTGGGACATGCAGGTGGTGCGCGACGCGATCGAGCTGGGACGCGCAGCCCGCGCGCAGGCGAAGGTCAAGCTCCGCCAGCCGCTGTCCGAGGCGGTCGTCGTCGCCGCCGATCGGGAGCGCGCCGCCATCGAGCGGCTCCAGGACATCGTGCTCCAGGAGCTGAACGTGAAGGCCGTGCGGTTCGTGTCCGAGGCCGACGAGCTGGGGCGCTGGGAGTTGAAGCCGAACTACCGCTCGCTCGGGCCGCGCTTCGGGAAGCAGATGCCCCAGGTCGCGGCGGCGGTGGCAGCACTCGATGCCCAGTCGGTGGCCGCCAGGCTGCGCGCGGGCGAGACGGTCGGCCTCTCGGTGGACGGCAAGGAGCATCCGGTGGGAGCGGACGACGTGGAGCTCGTCATGCAGCCGCTCGAGGGCTATCGCGTGGTGCGCTCGGGCACGCACGCCGTGGCCCTGAACCTCGGCGTCGACGACGAGCTCGTACGCGAGGGCCTCGCCCGCGAGGTCGTGCACGCGGTCCAGGCGGCGCGCAAGGCGGCCGGCCTCGAGGTCGAGGACCGCATCTCACTCGTGCTCGGAGGCGACCGCGAGCTGCTCCAGGCGGTGCGCGCGCACGAGGACTACGTGGCGGGCGAGACCCTGGCCACGTCGGTCGCCTACAGGGACGGAACCGGCGCGGGCGAGCCGATCCGGATCGGGGACCGCGAGCTATTCATCGCCGTAGAGCGGGCCTGACGCAACGTCCGCGGCACGCCCGCAAATTGCGGCTGTGAGGAAGGTGAGGGTCCAGTTGATGCCCCTATAGGGGCACAAAACGGACCCTCGTTCGGGAGCCGGGCGGCGTAGACTGCGCCGAGGCGTGGAGTTCGTCGTCTACATCGGCTGTGCCCTCTTACTTGCCCTGGTCCTGATCCTGTCGGTCGGCCGGCGGCGTCCACAGGGGACGCGTTTACTGGCGGACGGCCCGCTACACACAGAGGCGGCCGACGCCGAAATCGAGGCCGTCGACATCGACCAGATGATCGAGGCACTGGGCGAGCGTCGCCGGCTGGCGGGACGGCCGGAAATCGGCGACGAGCTGGCGCGGCAGGCCCTAGACGGCGGGCCCGAGCCCTACTAGCCCTGCAGCTCGCCGCCCATCGCCCAGTCGCCCTTCGACGAGTCGACGAAGCGGATCCAGACGTGCTCGCGCTCGGTCTTACCGACCTCGACGAGCAGGTCGGTCAGCTTCTCGGCGATCTCGCGCTTCTGCTCGGGCGAGCGGCCCTCGTACCACTCGATGGTGACGATGGGCACCGCTAGGCGGCGAGCGTCGGCTCGAGCTCTTGCACCAGGCGCTTCTTCGGAAGCGCGCCGATGATCCGGTTGGCTGCCTCGCCGTTCTTGAAGAGGATCAGCGTCGGAATCGACATCACGTCGTAGCGCGCCGCCGTGACCTGGTTCTCGTCCACGTTCAGCTTCACCACGCGCAGGTTCTCGCGCTCCTCGTTGATCTCCTCGAGCGACGGAGCGATCACGCGGCAGGGCCCGCACCAGGGCGCCCAGAAGTCCACCAGGACGGCGGTGTCGGACTCGAGCACCTCCGCCTGGAAGTTCGAGTCGGTGACCTCGATGATCGCTCCTGCCATTTCGGCTCCTTGGTCCGGGTTGCTCGCTTTACAAAATGAAGTATAGAGGGAGGCGGCCGGTCGGCCGGGCCTCCGATGCGTCAGCCCGCAGAGGCGGCGCTCCCGCGCAACCGCCACCGTAGCGCGGGGACCTTCCACACGGCCTCAGCGGCGATCCGAGTGTCCATCTTCGAGGCGCCCGCGCGGCGGTCGTGGAAGGTGATCGGGATCTCGCGAACGCGAAAGCCCGCCCGGATCGCGCGGTAGGTCATCTCGATCTGGAAGCCGTAGCCGTCGGCGTGGATCCCGGAGAGGTCGAGCGTCTCCAGCACCTGGCGGCGGAAGCACTTGAAGCCGCCGGTGAGGTCGCGGACCGGCACGCCGAGCACGGTACGCGCGTACCAGCAGCCGCCGCGGCTGAGCAGCCGGCGTCGCCGGTTCCAGCCGGCCACCCCACCGCCCGGCATGTAGCGCGAGCCCAGGACCAGGTCCGCGTCCGCGGAGGCCTCCACCAGTCGCGGGATGTCGGCCGGATCGTGGGAGAAGTCGGCGTCCATCTCGAGCACGAGGTCGGCGCCAACCTCGAGCGCACGCCGGAAGCCCGCGAGGTAGGCCGGCCCGATCCCCTCCTTCCGGCGCCGGTGCATGACCTCCACGGCCTCGCGCTCTCCGGCCAGCCGGTCCGCGAGCTCGCCCGTGCCGTCGGGCGACTTGTCGTCCACGATCAGGAGTCGGTGCTCGGGCGCGCATGTCGCCAGGGAACTCGTCGCAGCCTCGACGATCGGCTCCAGGTTCTCGGCCTCGTTGTACGTGGGGACGACGAGCCAGACCCCGGACATGGCCGCGTACCCTAGACCGCGCGATGAGGAACGCCGAGGTAGCTCTCCATTTCGACGAGCTGGCGGACCTCTACGAGCTCGACGGGGCGGTCTCCTACCGGGTGATCGCCTACCGCAACGCGGCCAAGTCGATCCGTGAGGCGAACGCCTCGGTGGAGGAGATGACCAAGGCCCGCAGGGTGACCGAGCTGGCCGGCGTGGGCAAGACGATCGCCGAGAAGCTCCAGGTGCTGTTCGAGACCGGGGAGATCCCCGCGGCCCAGAAGCTGAAGTCGAAGTACCCGCCGGGGCTGGTCGAGATCACGCGGCTCCCCGGGTTCGGGCCCAAGCGCGCGCGCAAGCTGTTCGACGAGCTGGGGATCGCCTCGCTCGACGACCTGCGCAAGGCGGCGGAGGCCGAGCGCCTGCGCGAGATCCCGGGGTTCGGCCCGAAGGCCGAGGAGAGCGTCCTGGTGGCGCTGGACGCGGGACTCGACGACCGGACCAAGCCGCGCCTGCTCCTCTCGCGGGCGCGGGCCATCGCCGAATCCCTGGCCGGTGCGCTCCGCGAGCACCCGGCTGCCGAACGGGTGGAGATCGCGGGGAGCGCCCGCCGCTGGACCGACACCTGCAAGGACCTCGACCTCGTCGCCGCCTCCTCCGATCCGGCCGCGCTTGCCGAGGCGTTCTCCGGCCTTCCGCTGATCGGCGAGGTGCACTCCTCGGGCACGGCGGGCGTGCGCGCGGTCACCCACAACGGCATGAGCATCGACCTGCGCATCGTCGGCCCCGAGAGCTTCGGCAACCTCCTCCAGCACTTCACCGGCTCGAACAAGCACAACGAGGCGCTCCGCACCGATGCGGTTCGCCGCGGCTTCCACGTGAGCGAGTACGGCGTGGTGGATGACTCGACGGGCACGAGCCACGCCTGCGCCACCGAGGAGGAGGTGTACGAGCTGATCGGTCTCCGCTACATCGAGCCGGAGCTGCGGGAGAACCGCGGCGAGCTGCAGGCGGCGCGCGACGGGACCCTGCCGGAGCTGGTCCGGGTGGAGGACATCCGCGGCGAGCTCCACTGCCACTCGACCACCTCCGACGGGCGGAACACCATCGAGGAGATGACCGCGGCCGCGCGCGAGCTGGGCTACGAGTACATCGCGATCACCGACCACTCCGCGTCACACGGGTTCGGGAACGACGTGCAGCCGGACGAGCTCAGGCGCCAGACCGAGCGGATCCGCGAGCTCGACGCGCGCACGGACGGGATCCGCATCCTGGCCGGCTCGGAGGTGAACGTGCTGCCGGACGGATCGCTCGACTACGAGGACGACCTCCTGGCCGAGCTGGACTGGGTGATCGGCAGCCTCCACTCCTCGTTCCGCATGGGCGAGCAGGAGCAGACCGAGCGGATGATCAAGGCCATGGAGCACCCGCTGGTCGACGCGATCGGCCACCCGACGGGCCGCCTGATCGACCGCCGCCGGCCCTACGCGATCGACGTGGAGGCGATCAGCCGGGCGGCCGCGCGCACCGGCACCTTCCTCGAGATCAACGGCAACCCTGACCGCAGGGACCTGTCCGACGTGAACGTGCGGATCGCCGTGGAGGTGGGCGCCACGATCGTGATCGATTCCGACGGCCACGGCACCGAGACGCTGCCGAACGTCCAATATGGGGTGGCCACCGCGCGGCGCGGCTGGCTGACCGCCACACAGGTGGCGAACACGCGCTCGTGGGAGGAGCTGGACGCGCTGCGCAAGCGCGGCGCCCCGGCTAGGGCGTAGCGCCGACGCGCACGTCCGTGGGCGAGGGCTCGTTCTTCCTGAAGCCCGGCGTCCTCAGCAACTTGGTGGGCTTGAAGGGCGAGTTGTGCTCCACGTAGAAGCGCACCCCGTCGCGGTCCTCCACCGCCACGACCGCGCTCGCGTGGTTGCGCCACGCCAGCGCCGACACGAGCGCGTAGCCGGTCGCGACCGCGGGCACCTGGGGCACCAGGAACGCGACCGCCCCTGAGGCGACGGTCAGCACCAGCAGCCACCAGAGCCGGTTGAACAGGATCGTGCCCGGCTGGAGCTCGGGCAGGAGCGGCGTGGTGCGCGCGCCGGCGAGCAGCCGCGCCGTGGCCTGGTTCGCCGTGCTGCGCCGGCCCAGCCAGGCGCCGGCGACCGCTCCCATCGCCCACCACGCCACCGCGATGTAGAGCAGCGTGGTGTCGTCCTTCCCGCGCGCCCCCGCGACTGCAACCACCGCGAGGGCGGTGGCGGAGGCTGCGAAGAGGAGGACGGCGACGCGGAGGAAGTCCGGGTAGCGCATGGCTACACGGCCGCCAACGCGGCGAGCACCGCCAGAAAGCCCCCGGTCCCCCGGACGACGAGGTCGGCGCGCTGCTCGATGGCAGCCGGGCCCTCGTCCGAGGCGACTCCGACCCGCACGGCGGCCTCGAGCTCGCCCGCCGCTACGGCCTCGTCGAGCGCCGCGAACGCGTCGAGGTCGGTGGCGTCGTCGCCGCCGAAGAGCGCCGCCCTCACCTCGGGCCGCGCCACGATCACGTCCACGGCACGCGCCTTGCTGATCGGGACCGGCGGGCGGATCTCGAGGACCTTGCGGCCCCAGTGGGTGGCCAGCCCGTCGTCCTCGGCCGCGGAGGCGACGGTGCGCAACCGCTCGTGCGCCGCCTCCTCGTCAGGGGCGCCGCGCCAGTGGAGCGCCACGATCGGGCCCTTGTCCTCCATCCGCACGCCCAGGAGGCGCAGCTCGCCGTCCTGCGCCTCCGCAAAGCGACGGACCGGCCCGCGGTGGCGCTCGAACTCGGGAAGCGCCGCGGGACTTCGATCGCCGGGCCAGAGCAGCTCCGCACCGTGTGCGCCCGCGTAGGCGATCGCGCCCACGCCCACGAGGCGCCTCGCGTCGAGGGCAGACCTGCCGGAGATGCATGCCACCACCGCGTACCTGCGGGCGAGGTCGGCCAGCAGCCGCGTGGCCTCGGGAGGAACACGCGCCTGCTCCGCACGCTCGACGATCGGGGCGAGAGTCCCGTCGATGTCGCAGAGGACGGCCGAGCGCTCGGGCCTATCCGCGACCGGCTTCAGGGCCTCGGCCAGCATTTCCGCGGTCGGCGCCGTCACGACCTTAGTATGCCCGCCCATGTCGGCGAGGCTCCTGCGTCTGGCGGTAATCGGGAGCCTGGCCGGGGCGTTCAGCGGCCTCTTCGGCGTTGGCGGGGGGACGATCGTCGTGCCCCTGCTCATCCTGTGGTTCGGCTACGAGGAGCGCGAGGCGACCGGAACCTCGCTCGCGGCCATCGTGATCATCGCCGGCCTTGCGGCCGCGACCCACGGCCTCTATGGGAACGTGCACCCCGGGAAGGGGCTGATCGTGGCCATCCCCGCGCTTGCCGGCGTGCTCGCGGGGATCGCGCTCCAGCAGCGAATCGCCCAGCGCCTGGTCTCGGCGGCGTTCGCGCTCCTGCTTGTCGTCTCGGCGGCCATCCTGATTTTCTAGTGGACGCCGGGAGCATCGCCGCGGCGGCCGCGTTCGGCTTCGCCGGAGGGGTCACCGGCGGGCTCTTGGGCGTCGGCGGCGGGATCCTCTTCGTACCCGCGCTCGTCTTCTTCCTGGGCCTGTCCCAGCTGGCCGGCGAGGCCACGTCGCTCCTGGCAATCGTGCCGGTGGCGATCCTCGGTACCTGGCGCCAGCTCCACTACGGCAACGTGCGCCTGCCGGACGGCGTCACGCTCGGCCTCTTGTCGGTTCCCGGGGTGGTGCTCGGATCCGCGCTGGCGAACGCGTTGCCCGAGCGCGCGCTCAAGCTCGCGTTCGCCGGCCTACAGCTGTTCTTCGCGATCGGACTCGCGAGGCGGGCGCTCGGCCGGAAACGGGTATAAGGCCGGCGATGGCAAAGAAGGTCCTTGCAGTGGTGTCCGAGCCCCTGTCCCCAGAGGTGCTCAGGAGCGCCCTTGGCGAGCCCGAGGCATCCTCAGCGGAGGTGCTGGTGGTCGCGCCGGCGCTCACCTCCAAGCGCCGCATGATCCTGTCGGATCCCGACCCGGCGATCGGGCGAGCAGAGCAGGTGGAGGAGGAGACGGTCGAGCGCCTGGGCGAAGAGGGGATCGAAGCCGCCGGCGACACGGGCGAGTCCGATCCGCTCCTCGCGATCCAGGACGCGCTCCAGACCTTCCCCGCCGACGAGATCGTCCTGTTTACCCATGCCGGCGGTGAGCAGAACTGGCTCGAAGAGGGTCTGGTGGACGAAGCCCAAGAGCGCTTCGAGCCGCCGGTACGCCACATGCTGGTCGAGTGAGGACCTTCCACCACCGCGAGTTCCCAGCCGAGCGATTCGCCGAGCGGCGGTCGAGCATCTCGGTCTGCGTGCCCGCCCTGAACGAGGCGGCGACGATCGGCGCGACGGTCAGGATCCTCGCCGAGCTCAGAGAGCGCGGGGCGATCGACCAGGTGGTGGTGGTCGACGGGGCCTCCACGGATGACACCGCCCGGATTGCGGCCGAGCATGGAGCCGAGGTGCACCAGCAAGATGGGCTGCTGCCGCAGCTCGGACCGGTCCTGGGCAAGGGTGACGCGATGTGGCGGGCGCTCACCGTCCTCGAGGGCGACCTGGTGTGCTTCGTGGATGCAGACTCCGAGGACTTCGCGCCGCACTTCCCGTGCGGCCTGCTCGGCCCCCTGCTCTTCGAGGAGGGCGTGGAGTACGTCAAGGGCTTCTACAGGCGCCCTTTCAAGAGCGGCACCGCCATCGCGCCGCAGGGCGGCGGCCGGGTGACCGAGCTCACGGCGCGCCCCCTTCTCGAGGTCTTCTATCCCGAGCTCGCCGCCTGCCGCCAGCCGCTCGCCGGTGAGATAGCCGCACCGCGCTCCCTGCTCGAGCGCCTTCCATGGGCAACCGGATACGGGGCGGAGATCGCACAGCTCATCGACGTGCACCGGGAGGTGGGGCTCGGGGCGATGGCCCAGGTCGACCTCGACGTCCGCCAGAACATCCACCAGCCGCTGTCGGCGCTCGGCCCGATGGCGGCGACCGTCGTGAAGGTCGTGGCGGACCGGCTGGCGCGGGAGGGACGGCTCGACGCCGCCCCGTCGCTGGTGGAGCGGCCGCCCCTGCGCACGCTGCGCGCGCCCGTTCCCCAATAGGGTCACTAGGATCGCGGACCCATGGCCGAGGTCCAGACAACCGCCGGGCCCGTGGGCCTCCGCGACCTCGGGCTGACCTTGATCCATGAGCACATGCGCGTGCGCTCCGACGCGGTGGTGGCGGCGTTCCCACACGTGTACGACGAGGAATTCGAGTACGCGCGCGCGATCGAGTTCGTGAGCGACGCCATGGACCGCGGGGTGAAGACGATCTGCGACCCCACGGTGATGGAGATGGGCCGCGACATCCGGTTCATGAAGCGGGTGGCCGAGGAGACCGGCGTGCAACTCGTGGTCGCGACCGGGATCTACACGTACCACTACCTGCCGCCGCACTTCCAGAACCGCGACATCGACTACATGGTCGACCTCTTCGTCCGCGACATCGAGGTCGGCATCCAGGGGACGGACGTGAAGGCGGCATTCATCAAGTGCTGCACGGACCACCAGGGCGTGACCGACGACGTGGAGAAGGTCCTGCGGGCGGCGGCCAAGACTTCGCTCCGGACCGGCCGGCCGATCATGACCCACTCGCACCCCCAGTCGGGGCAAGGCCTCGAGCAGATGAAGATCTTCGAGGACGAGGGCGTAGATCCGGCGAGGGTGCTGATCGGCCACACCGGCGACACCGACTCACTCGAGTACATCGAGGAGCTGCTGG
>Ga0209577_10003791_pt1 | contig 14236 bp, 8 predicted proteins | sample GraSoiAngelo_109_FD_185874 | JGI IMG/M metagenome (GOLD analysis project Ga0209577, IMG submission 185874) | Grasslands soil microbial communities from the Angelo Coastal Reserve, California, USA - 14_0903_12_20cm (SPAdes) (version 2) | ecosystem: Environmental > Terrestrial > Soil > Grasslands ...
CATCGTGCACCGGCCGGGGAGAGGCGGCGTCATGGGGCAGGCGGACGACGGCGGCCGGGACGTGGACCGCCGTCAGGTAGAGGACCGCTGCTGCGAGTAGGAGGGCCGCCAGACAGATGATCAGATAGGGGATCATCCATCGGGGCGTCCCTCCCGGGCCGCGACCGATGGGCATCGTGCTACCGAGTTCTGGGACCGCGGGAAGAATCCTCCCCGCCCGGGGGCTACGGGCTGCCGGCGGGCCGGGCCGTGTGCGTGAATGCGGTTGCCCCGGCGTAGCGGGCGCGCGGGCCGAGGCGCTCTTCAATCCGAAGGAGTTGGTTGTACTTGCACACGCGCTCGCTCCGCGCCGGCGCGCCCGTCTTGATCTGACCGGCTTCCGTCCCGGCGGCGAGATCCGCGATCGTCGTGTCCTCGGTCTCCCCGGACCGGTGCGAGATGATCGCGTTCCACCCGTGGCCGCGGGTCAGGCGGATCGCCTGCAGCGTCTCGGTCAGGGTCCCCACCTGATTGAGTTTAATCAGGACGGCGTTGCCGGCCGACCGGGCGATCCCCTGGGCGATCCGAGCCGCGTTCGTGACGTAGAGGTCGTCCCCGATCAACTGGACGCGCGCGCCGAGCCGGCGCGTGAGCGCCGCCCACCCATCCCAGTCATCCTCGGCCAGCCCGTCTTCGATGGACACGATCGGAAACCGGCGGACGAGATCCGCGTAGTAGTCGATCATCCCTTCCGCCGGCCGGAGATCCTGGCCCCGGCGGAGCGCGTACCGTCCGTCGCGGTAGAACTCGGTCGACGCCGGATCGATGGCCAGGGCCACATCCCGGCCGGGCGCGAACCCGGCCTGCTCGATCGCGAGCATCAGGAGGTCCAGGGCGTCCTCGTTGGCCGCCAGATTGGGGGCGAACCCGCCCTCGTCCCCCACGCCGGTGGCGAGTCCCCGGTCTTTGAGCACGCGGTGCAGGGCGTGATAGGTCTCGGCGCCCATCCGGAGCGCCTCGGCAAACGTGGGAGCGCCGATCGGGGCGACCATGAACTCCTGAAACTCCAGCGTGTTGTCGGCGTGCTTGCCGCCGTTGAGGATGTTCATGAGCGGAACGGGGAGGGTGACGGCGCCGTCCCGGCCCCCGAGTCGCTGGAAGAGGGGGACGCCCGATTCGGCGGCCGCGGCGTGCGCGGCGGCCAGCGAGACCCCGAGGATCGCGTTGGCGCCCAGGCGCCCCTTGTTCGCCGTCCCATCCAGGGCGATCATGACGCGATCGATCTCCTCCTGGTCGAGCCCGTCGCGGCCGGCCAGGGCGGGAGCGATCGTGGCGCGGACGTGCTGGACGGCCGTCCGGACGCCGAGCCCCCGATAGCGCGCCCGGACGCCGTCCCGCAGTTCCACGGCCTCGTGCGCCCCGGTGCTGGCTCCGGACGGCACCGCCGCCCGGCCCCGGGCGCCCGACTCGAGGACGACCTCGACCTCCACGGTCGGGTTCCCGCGCGAGTCCAGGATCTCCCGGGCCGTGATCGCTTTGATCGCCGACATCGCTCCGCTGCCTCCCCTCGCCGCGACCCCCGGTCACTCCGGCGCGCGGTCCTCGAGCACGTCCACGCAGTCCTCCTGCCCGGCCCGCCCGGTCGGGATCGAACGCACCCGGGCCCGCAGGCGCCGCGTGACGAGCGAGACCGCGACGATGTCGCCCGGATGCACGGCCGCGGCCGGATCGGCGGGGCGCCCATTGAGGGTCACGCGTCCGGCCTGGCACAGCCGGTTGGCCAGCGTGCGGCGCCGGACGAGCCGGCTGAGCTGGAGGAACTTATCGAGCCGCACGCCAGAGCGCGAGCAATTCATCGGCGGAGTACTCGCGCAGCGGACGTCCCTCGGCCCGCGCCCGCTGCTCCAGGCGGGCGAATCGCTCGCGGAACTTTGCGCACGCATCGCGCAGCGCCTGCTCCCCGTCCAGGCCCAGATACCGCGGCAGGCTGGCAATGGTGAAGAGCAGATCGCCCAGTTCCTCCGCCGTGCGCGCGCCGTGTCCGTCCGCGGCCGCCGCCTCGAGCTCGGCCAGTTCCTCCCGGACCTTGGCCGCGGCGGCCCCCAGGTCCGGCCAGGTGAACCCGGCCCCGGCCGCTCTCTCCTGTAAGCGCTGCGCCAGCGCGAGCGCCGGCAAGGTGCGCGGAAGGCCGTCGAGCGCGCTGCCTCCCGCGCTCTTGGCCCGCTCTTCGGGGCCGTGGAGGCCCTCGGCGCGCTCCCGTTCCTTGATCGTCTCCCAGTTGGCCAGGACCTCCCCGGAGCCGGAGACCTGCCGGCTCCCAAAGACGTGGGGATGCCGCCGCACGAGCTTCTCGACCAGGCCGGCGATGACGTCGTCGATCGTAAACGTTCCCGCCTCCCCGGCCATTTGCGCGTGAAAGACGACTTGAAGGAGCAGGTCGCCGAGTTCCAGCCGCAGCCAGCCGGGCGATCCCGCGTCGATGGCTTCGAGGGTCTCGTAGGTCTCCTCGAGGAGGTACGGCCGGAGCGTGGCGTGGGTCTGCTCGCGGTCCCAGGGGCATCCGCCCGGCCCGCGCAGGCGGGCCATGATGGCGACCAGATCGTCAAAGGCCGGCCGTCCGCCGCGCCTCGGGTCGTCGCGCCTCGGCTTGTCAGGCATCGATGGGTCCTCCCAGCGTTGGTGAGATGCCGGCCCGCCGGAGCGCTCGCCGTCCGGCGGCGTGGAGCGGCTACCGGCCGGCCTGCCCGAGCGGCACCCTGCCGGCCCGGGCGGCCGCGCTGGTCTGCGCGGCGAGGGCGTCCAGCAGGTCCCCGACCCGGTGGATCGTCTCGGAGAGACCACCGCCGCCGGCGCGCAGCAGGATTCCGTCCGGGGTGAGATCGATCCCGCCGCGCCAGGCCGCGGACAGGACGCGCATGCGGTCGCCCGTCGTCGAGGGATCGGCGAGCCGGAACAGGATCCCGGCGCGCTCCTGCGAGATCGACGCCACGCCCGCCCGGCGGGCCAGCGCGCGCAGCCGAACGACCTCGGCCAGGAGCTGCGCCGGCTCGGGGAGCGGGCCATAGCGGTCGCGGATGCTGTCGATCGCGGCCCGGGAGTCCTCGACCGTTTGCGCGGCGGCGAGCTGCCGGTAGGCGGCCATCCGCTGCGCCGGCGATGGAATGTACGCGTCGGGCAGGTAGGCGCCGAGGTCGAGGTCGATCGCCACCTCGGGCGGCTCGGAGACGATCTCGCCGCGCGTTTCCCTGATCGCTTCATCAAGGAGCCGCATGTAGAGGTCGAATCCCACGGCGGCGAGGTGGCCGTGCTGCTCGGGGCCGAGCAGGTTGCCCGCGCCGCGGATCTCCAGATCCCGCATCGCCAGGCGCAGCCCGGATCCGAGCTCGACGAACTCGCGCATCGCCACCAGCCGCTGCTCCGCCTCCGGGGTGAGCCGCGCGCGCCTGGGATAGAGCAGGTACGCGTAGGCCTGCTGGTCCGCCCGACCGACGCGCCCGCGAAGCTGATAGAGCTGGGCGAGGCCGAGCAGATGGGCATCCTCGATCAGGATGGTGTTGACCCGCGGGATGTCGAGGCCGATCTCCACGATGGTCGTGCAGACCAGGACGTCGTACCGCCCGCCCAGGAAGTCGATCATCACCTGCTCCAGGCGCTCTTCGGCCATCTGCCCGTGCGCCACGCCGACGCGCGCCTGAGGCACCAGCCGGCGGATGCGGATGGCGGCCCGCTCGATCGTCTCGATGCGGTTGTGGATGACGTAGACCTGCCCTCCGCGGTGGAGCTCGTGCTGGATGGCCTCCCGGACCAGCGCCGGGTCCTCCTCTCGAATGAATGTCCGGATCGGCTGGCGGGCGTCCGGCGGCGTCTCCATGATGGACAGGTCGCGCAGCCCGGCCAGGGACATGTGCAGCGTGCGCGGGATCGGGGTGGCGGTCAGGGTGAGCACGTCCACCTGAGTCCGGAGCTGCTTGAGCCGCTCTTTGTGGGTCACGCCGAACCGCTGCTCCTCGTCGATGATGACGAGCCCGAGATCTTTGAACTTCGCCGACCGGCTGAGGATCCGGTGCGTGCCCACGAGCACGTCCACGGCTCCGGTCCGGACCGCGTCGAGGATCTCCTGTTGTTCCTTGGAGGTGCGAAACCGGCTCAGCATCTCCACCCGCACCGGGAACGCCGCCATCCGCTCGCGGAAGACCGTGAAGTGCTGCTGCGCCAGGATCGTCGTCGGCACGAGCACCGCCACCTGTTTGCCGTCCATCACCGCCTTGAACGCGGCGCGCACGGCCACCTCGGTCTTCCCATACCCGACGTCGCCGGCGACCAACCGGTCCATCGGGCGCGGGGCCTCCATGTCCCGCTTGACCTCCTGGATCGCTTCCCACTGGTCGGGGGTCTCCTCGTAGGCGAAGGCTTCCTCCATCTCCCGCTGCCACGGCGTGTCGGGGGCGAAGGCGTGGCCGGACCCTTTCTCGCGCGCCGCGTAGAGCTCCAGGAGTTCCCGGGCCATTTCCCGCGTCCGCTCACGAACGCGGCGCTTCTCCCGCTCCCACTCGGTCCCGCCCAGCCGGTGAACCTGCGGCGCCTGGCCCTCCACGCCGACATAGCGCTGGACGAGATTGATCTGGTCGGTCGGGACGTACAGCGCGTCCCCCTGCGCGTACTCGAGGCGCAGGTAGTCGCGCTCGCCGCCCCCCATGGCGAGCCGTTCCAGCCCCCGGTAGACGCCGATGCCGTGGTTGATGTGCACGACGAGGTCGCCCGGCGACAGTTCGGTCCAGGTGGTGAGCCGGGCGCCGTCTCGGGTCCAGCGGACGTGGCGCCGCCGGCGCCGCCACCCCAGGATTTCCGCATCGGTGACGACCACCAGGTCGTCCAGGGTGAAGCCGCCGGTCAGCGCCTGCGGAACCGTCAGCATGCCGCCGGGGGCCGGGAGCGCGTCCAGCCGCTCGATCAGCCCGGCGGTGAGGTGGTGGTCGGCAAACAGCTCCACCATCCGGTGGGCCTGCCTGGAGGCCACCACGATCCGCCGGCCGGCCGCCACCCACTCCCGGAGCTGCCGGGTCAATCCCTCCATCTGTCCGGCAAACGACTCCACCGCCCCGAAGAGGATCTCGACCGCCTCCCCGCGCGGCGGCCGGTGGAGGGTGGACACCGCCACGGTCCGGCGGGCGCCCAGGCGGGCGGCGACCTCGTCCCACGTCACGAAAGGGATCGGCGGGGCGGGGGAGATCCGGTCCGCCTCCTCCGCGCGGCGGTGGGCGGAGGCCGCCTGCTCGTACAGGCTGCGGGCCTGACGTTCGAGCTCGTCCGGCTCGTCGAGCACCCAGACCGCATCCGGAACGAGGTCGGCAAAGAGCACTCCCGGCTCCCCGCCCGCCCGGGCCGGAAGAATCGTGATCTCGGACCGCTCCCGCACCGTCCGCTGGGTCTCCGGATCGAACACGCGCACCGACTCGATCTCGTCGCCCACCCACTCGATCCTCACCGGATGATCATCGGTGGACGGATAGACGTCGATCAGGCCGCCGCGGACCGCCATCTCTCCCGGCCGCTGCACGAGCTCGGAGCGCTCGTATCCGGCGGCGGCGAGCCGGCGCACCACCTCTTCGAGATCGACGCGGGATCCGGCCCCGACCGCCACGCGCACCGTGTCCACCCAGCGCGGGTTCGCGACCGGAGACAGGGCGCCCGCGGCGGACGTGACGATCACCTGAGGCCCGCTCCGGCGAAGCGAATCCAGAACGCGCTGCCGCGCGCCCTCCCCTTCGACGGTCGGACGGTCCTCGGGATTGAACGACTCCCACGGCGTGAGCAGGTGCAGCTCCCCGGCGCCGGGAGGGAGAAACGCCGCCAGGTCATCGGCCAGCTTCTCGGCCTGGTCACGTCCCGGCGTCACAATGAACCAGACCGGGGTCCGGCCCGAGGGGGCCCGGCTGCTCCGGCGGGCGATCAGCCCGGCGATGACAAACGCCTTCGCCGCGCCGCCGGGGCCGATGACCCACGGCCGCGCGCCCGCGTCGATCTGGTCGGCAATGACGAGAAACTCCCGCCTGCCGGTCAGCAGCGGGAGCATCCCAGACAACGCCATCAGGGATCCTGTGCGCGACTAGGAGACGGGTGGACGGGAGGGGGCCTCCACGACGCGGCGGCCGCGGTACCAGTTGGTGATCGGAAGCCGGCGGTCCTTGCCGAACGCCTTGGGGGTGATCTTGATCCCCGGCGGGGCCTGACGGCGCTTGTACTCGCTGCGGTCGACCATCGCGATCACGCGCGCCACCACCTGGGGATCGAACCCCTGCGCGGCGATCTCGTCCGGAGACCGGTCGTCCTCGACGTAGAGCTGGAGGATGCCGTCGAGGATCTCGTACGGCGGGAGGGTGTCCTGGTCCGTCTGGTTCTCCCGAAGCTCCGCCGTCGGGGCGCGCTCGAGGACGCCGTTGGGGATCGGCGGCCCCCCCGTGCCCGCGGCGCGGGCCAGGACATCGCGGCCGTTGCGCCACCGGGCCAGGGTATAGACCAGCGTCTTGGGCACGTCCTTGATCACGGCAAATCCCCCGGCCATGTCCCCGTAGAGCGTCGCGTACCCCACGCTCATCTCGCTCTTGTTCCCCGTCGTGAGGACGAGCCAGCCCATCTTGTTGGAGAGCGCCATCAATAAATTGCCGCGGATGCGCGCCTGGAGGTTTTCCTCGGTGACGTCGCGAGGCCGCCCGCCGAAGGGCGCGGCGAGGACCTGCTCGTAGGCGGCCGCCGCGGGATCGATCGGGAGGTCGAGGAGTTCGATGCCGAGCGTTCGCGCGAGGTCGCGGGCGTACCGCCGGCTGGCCTCCGAGGTGTACCGGGACGGCATCATGACCCCCTTGACCGACTCCCGGCCCAGGGCGTCCACCGCGATGCACGCCACGAGGGAGGAGTCGACCCCGCCGCTGAGCCCGAGCACCACCGTGCGCATCCCGTTTTTCCGCACGTAGTCGCGCGTCCCGGTCACCAGCGCCCGGTAGACTTCTTCGGTCTCGCCCGGGGGTTCCGCGATCGGGCTGCCGGGGAGCGGCGTCCGGGTCCCGGCCGGCGCGTCGCGGGAGAGCGTGAAGAGCGGGGCCAGCACCCCCTCGCTCTGCAGCGCATCGGATGTCCGGATCGGATTGTACCGGCGGATGCCCCGGATCGCATCGATGTCCAGATCGGCGGTGACGAGGGCTTCCTCGAACGCGGGCCCGCGCGCCGCCACCCGCCCCGCGGCGTCGATCATCACGCTCAACCCGTCGAAGACCAGCTCGTCCTGTCCGCCCACGAGGTTGTTGTAGGCCAGCGCCACCGCGTAGTCGCGCGCGCGGGTTTTGAGCATCTCCTCCCGGATTCGCCACTTCTGCGCCGAGTAGGGGGAGGAGTTGAGGGTGAGGCTGATCAGCGCGCCGGCCAACGATTGGGCGAGCAGCGGCCCGCCCGGGGCCCAGACGTCCTCGCAGATGTTCACGGCGACCGGAACCCCGTGGATCACGAAGACGGGGCTCTCCGATCCCGGCTGGAAGTATCGCTTCTCGTCGAAGACGCCGTAGTTCGGCAGCCGCATCTTGTGGTACACGCCGGCGATGCGCCCGTCGTGCAGCACGGCGGCGGCGTTGTACAGATGGTCCCCCGAGTCGACGAAGCCGACGACGGCGGCGGTGCGGATGGCGTGGCGGGCGATCTCGTCCAGGCACGCCAGGTTCTCGCGAACGAAATCGACCTTGATCAGCAGGTCTTCGGGGGGATAGCCCGTGATCGCCAGTTCGGGGAAGGTCACCACATCCGCCCCAAGGGCCTGGGCCTCTTCGATCCGCTCGATGATCTTCCTGGTGTTCCCTTCGAAGTCACCGACGGTGGTGTTGATCTGGGCCATGGCGACCCGCAACCGCGACGTCATCTGGCGCCCCCTGGCGGCGGGGGGCTTCATCCGGCGGCCCCCGGCGCCGCGCAGCGACTACTGCATTATTATAGCACCGGTCGCCACACGGCCTCCGGCATCGAGGGGCCCCGCCTCACGGCGGAGCCCCCGGCGCCCTCGGTCCCTACGGCTGAGCTCCTAGACGTCGTAATACAGGAAGAACTCATAGGGGACCGGCCGGATGTTTACTTCCTGGAGCTCCCGCGTTCGCTTGTAGGAGATCCAGGTGTCCAGCAGGTCCCGGGTAAAGACGTCGCCTTCCAGGAGGAACTCGTGGTCCGCCTCGAGCGCGTCCAGGGCCGTGCCGAGGGACCCGGGAACGCTCTTGATCTTTGCCGCCTCTTCCGGCTCCAGTTCGTAGGTGTTCTTATCGAGGGGGCCGAACCCGGCCCGGACCGGATCGAGTCTCCGCTTGATGCCGTCCAATCCGGCCATGAGGATGGCGGCGAACGCCAGGTAGGGGTTGCAGGCGGCATCCGGGCAGCGGAATTCGATCCGCTTGCTGGAGGCCGCGCCCGGGCCGGAGAAGTACATGGGAATCCGCACCGCGGCGCTCCGGTTGCGCTTGCTGAACGCGATGTTGACCGGCGCTTCGTAGTGCGGCACCAGGCGCCGGTACGAGTTGGTCGTGGGCGCGCACAGCGCGAGCAGGGCATCCACATGGGTGAGCAGGCCGCCGATGAAGGCGAGCGCCTCCGGGCTGAGCTCCGCGTATCCGCCCTCGTTGTAGAAGGTGTTCGCTCCGCCCTTCCACAGGCTCAGGTGCGTGTGCATCCCGGTGCCGTTGTCGCCGAAGAGCGGCTTCGGCATGAACGTCACGGTCAGCCCGTGCCGGCGGGCGACGTTCTTGGCGATGTACTTGTAGCTGAGCAGGTTGTCGGCCATGCGGGTAAGGGGCGCGTACTTCATGTCGATCTCCGCCTGCCCGGCGTGCCCCACCTCGTGGTGCTGCATCTCGACTTCGATGCCCCACTTCTCCATTTCGAGCGTCATCTCGCTGCGCACATCCAGCTGCGTGTCCGCCGGCGGAACGGGGAAGTAGCCTTCCTTCACCCGAATCCGGTGCCCCAGCCCGGGCTGGCCGGTGTTCCACGTCGCCTCCGGCGAGTCGATGCTGTACCCCGTCCGGTGCGGCAGCACCTCGTACTGCACGTTGCTGAAGATGTAGAACTCGGCTTCCGGCCCAATGTAGCACGTGTCGGCGATGCCGGACGCCTTGAGATATTCCTCGGCCTTCTGGGCCACGTACCGCGGATCCCGCGTGTAGGGCTTGGCCGTGACCGGGTCGTTCACGTTGCAGATCATGGAGAGGGTGGGGATCTCGGTAAAGGGGTCCGGCCGCGCCGTCGCCGGATCGGGCATCAGGAGCATGTCGCTCTCCTCGATCGCCTGAAAGCCACGGATGCTGCTGCCGTCGAACCCGATTCCGCGGACGAACGTCTTTTCCTCGATCTGGCCCGCCGGGATGGTGGTGTGCTGCCAGGCGCCCGGGACGTCCACGAACTTGAGATCGACCATCTTGATGCCGTGTTCTTTGATGTAGGCCACCACGTCGCGCGCCGTCATCTCCTTGCCCGCCATCGACCCCACACCTCCGCATCCCCGGCCGGAGCAGATTGCCGTGCTCGAGGGCAAACAAAAACGCCTCCCGGCGCTCCTCGCGCCCGGGAGGCGTCACGGCCTCCGGTTCAGGTATCTAGCTGTATCTGTTTTATATCACGCGGTCGCAGGGAAGTCAACACATCCCCGCGTTGCACAAGGAGATTTACGCGCGCCTGCGCGGGCGCCCCTTCGGGCCACGAAGGCGAAGGCGCGTCCGGCCTCGGGGCTTGGTGGCGCGCGCTTTGGGGACTCCGCCGGCCCGCATCCGGGTCTTGAGGGAACGCCGCGCGGCCGGGCGCCGCGCCGGCCTGCGTTCGGGCGACCGCGCGCCATCCCCATCGCCGGGCGGGGCGCCGCCGACGGGGATCAGTTCGAAGCGGGCCGTGGGGGCCGGGGTCGAGGATCCCCGGACCATCCCCGGGGTGATCCGGAAGACCGGACACAACACGACCTCGATCCGTCCGCCGCCCGGCGCAAACAGCGCGGGGAGGTGGAGCGTGCGCAGTCCGACGATGGTGATCGGGCCGTTCGGAGGGGCGGACAGCCACCGCCGCGAGCTCTCGTAGGCGGGTGTCCCGGGGATGGTCACCGCGGTGATGCGGATCCGCCCCGCGGCGTCCCCGAAGGCGAACAGGAACGGGCGCCCCTCGACGATCTGGCTCCTGCCGCCGAAGAACCGCCCGGTCATGTACACGTAGGCCGTTTCCGTCGGGGGGACGTCCCGAAACGTCAGGACCGTCCCCGTCACCGCCATCCGCGTGCGCGGTTGAAAATCCTCGAAGGGCATCGGGTGCACGGTCTCGACGTCGGTCCACTCCGACCCGCCCGGCGCATCGAGGAGGACGCCCGGAAACGCGAGCCCGCGCTCCGTGCTGGCGGCCCTCACCGGATTGATCTCCAGCAGATGGGGGATCGCGGGATGGCCGGCGGAGGCGTGGTCGGGCAGCACGCGCAGGAGGCCGGTGACCGTCACGCGCTGCTGGGTGGCCATGACCTCGTCGAGGATCTGCGCGTAGGCGCTCCGCGCCGTGCCCCCGGCGGCCAGCGCCCCCGGCCGGAGCGCGTTCTGGACCACGCACATCACCGTCCCCTCGGCCTCGTCGGCCTGCGGGGTGGGGGCCATCCCGAAGGCGATGCCGAGCCCGTACTCTCCGTCCGCGGTGCGCCGGGTGACGTAGCCCTCGAGGGTGACTTCGGTGCCGGGCTGCAGGGGCAGATAGGCGAGCGGCTCGGCGCCGGACACGGAGATGTCGCTCCCCCCGGGGGTGCCGGGCAGGATCCGGATGCCGGCCAGCACCCGCAGGAAATCCGCCGGCGTCCGGACTTCCGGCCGCCCGGCGGCATGCGGGGCCGAATGCCGCTTGAGTTCGTCGGAGACCAGGATCGCTCTGGCGATCTCGCGCATCGGCGTCCGCGTGTTCCGGCTCTGCCGCTGGATGCGCAGGAACGCCTCCTGCTCGTCGACGCCCTCGCGCTTCATCAAGATCCCCTTGGCCCGTTCCACGAGCTTGCGGGTCTCCAGGGTGTCCTTGAGGGTGCCGACCTCCTGCTGCAGCGTGCGCAGCTCCTGGAACCTCGCCATCGCGATCTCGATCGCCGGGATGAGCTCGGCTTCCCGGACGGGCTTGACGAGGTAGGCGAGCACCCCGGCTTCCTGGGCCCGCTGCACGAGATCGCGCTCGCTCCAGGCGGTGAGCAGGATGATCGGCCGCGGGGCCCGGGTCATGATCGTGGACGCCGCCGCGATGCCGTCGAGCCCGGGCATCTTGATGTCCATGAAGATGAGGTCGGGGTTGGTCTTTCCCGCGAGCGTCACCGCCTGCTCGCCGTCCGAGGCCTCGCCGACGACCTTGTACCCGTGCTCCTCGAGCATCGTCCGGAGGCCCATGCGGATCACGGTCTCGTCGTCCGCGATGAGGATGCGCATCGCGTCGGCCATGGGGTCAGCTCCCGGCGGGCCGCGGCATGGTGATCACCGCGCGCACCCCGCGGCTGGTGGTCATGGAGAACTGACCCTTGAGGTCGTCCCGAACGAGGGTCTGGACGATCTGCAGGCCGAGATCGGCCGAGCGGCCCGGAGAGAAGCCCTCCGGCAGCCCCACGCCGTCATCGCGCACTTCGACGCGAATCGCGTCGGGGCTCTGGGTCAGCGTGATCGCCACCCGCCCGGCCGGCCGGCCGGGGAAGGCGTGCTCCAGGGCGTTCTGCAGCAGCTCGTTGACCACCAGGGCCAGCGAGGTGGCCTGCCGGCTCGGGAGGCTGAGGTCGTCGCCCTCCACCCGCGCGTCGAAGGCGAAGGTCGGCGGCGCCATGGTCTGTGTGACAGTCTGCACCACCCGCTCGAGCATCGTGCGCACCGTGACCTGGCGGAGGCCCTCCGCCGCCAGGATCTCGTGCACGGCCGCGATGCTGAGGATCCGGTTGATGGTCTCCGTGAGCACCTCCCGGCCCGACACCTCGCGGCCGTCGCGCATCTGCAGCCGCAGGAGCATCGCGATCATCTGGAGGTTGTTCTTGACGCGGTGGTGCATCTCGCGCACCATCGCCGATTTCACCACCAGTCCGGCGTTCTCGATCGCCAGGGCCGTCTGGTTGGCCAGCGTCTGTAGCAGGTTGACCTCCGCCTGCGTGAACACGTGGCGGCGGTCGGTATAGCAGCTCACGACCCCGAGCGTGCGCTCGCGCACCCGCAGGGGCACGGCGAGCGCCGACCGGACGTGGGGCGCGTAGACGCCTCCGGGGAGCTCGTACGCGTGGAACCGGGGATCGGTCGCGAGATCGGGGCTCATCACCGGCTGGCCCGACGCCGCGGCGAGCCCCGGGATGCCCTGGCCCTCCCGCAGCGGCTGCCGGATCCTCGGCTTGGGGCCTTCGGGATGCGACGCCGCGGGGACGAGCTCGTCTCCGTCGAGCAGCATCAGCGTGCAGAGGGGGGCGTCGAAGACGCGGGCCGCCATCTCCACGAGCAGGCGGAGGATCTGCTCGAGATAGAGGGGGGACGTCAGGGTCTCGCTGACCTCGGCGAGGGTGCTGAGCTCCATGATCTGACGGCGCATGTCGTCGTAGAGCCGGGCCTTCTCGAGCGCCCCGCTCGCCAGGTCGGCGATGATGCTGAGCAGCTCCACTTCGTCCTCGGCGTACTCGTGGGTGCCGGTGGTCTGTACGTTGATGGCGCCGAGGACCTTGCCCCCGGTCGCGAGCGGGACGGCGAGCAGGGACTGGAACAGCGTCTCCTGGGTCTCCGGCAGGTACTTGAAGCGGGGGTCCGAGGCCGCGTTGGTCGATGCCACGGCCTGCCGTGATTGCGCCGCCCAGCCGGTCAACCCTTCGCCCTGCCGGAGGCGCGCGCGCCCGACCGCCTCCTGGGCGAGGCCGGTGGTGGCCTTCAACACCAGATACTCCCCGGGGGTGTCCAGGAGGTAGATCGAGCAGCTGTCCACCCGCATGACCTCCGCCGTCTTGCGGGTGATCAGGGTGAGCGTGGAGTCGAGGTCGGTGGCTTCGCTGATCGTCCGGCTGATCTCGCGCAGCGCCGAGATCTCCGCCGCCTTCCGGGCGAGCTGGTCCCGCGCGTCGCTCCCCCGGGCCGGCGAGGAGGGCGGGATCTGGGAGCGAGGCGCGGCCGTCACCGCTTCCCCCCGGTGGGCACCTTTGGATCGTCCGATCGGGACGGCATGCGGGCGGCCGCTTCGATGTCCTGACGGGCCACCGCGGGCCGGCGGTTCATCGCCACGGCCCCGGCCATCAGCAGGAGCGCCACGATCACGATGGCGGCGCGCACGCCCGACCCCAGCGGGGCAATGGCCACCGGCGCCACGAGGAGGCTGACGAGGTTCATCACCTTGATCAGCGGGTTGAGGGCCGGACCCGCGGTGTCCTTGAGGGGGTCCCCCACCGTGTCGCCGATCACTCCCGCTTTGTGAAACTCGGTCCCCTTCCCGCCCAGGAACCCGTCCTCGATCTTCTTCTTGGCGTTGTCCCACGCGCCGCCGGTGTTGGCCATGAACACCGCGAGCAGTTGCCCGGTGAGGATCGCGCCGGCGAGGAACCCTCCGAGGGGCGCGACCCCCAGGCCGAACCCCACCAGGATGGGCGCGGCGAGGGCGATGACGGCCGGCGAGAGCAGCTCGCGCTGGGCCGCCCGCGTCACGATATCGACCGTGCGGTCGTACTCGGGTTTCGCCGTGCCCTCCATGATCCCGGGGATCTCGCGGAACTGCCGGCGGACTTCTTCGACGACCTCGAACGCGGACCGGCCCACCGCCCGGATCAAGAACGCCGAGACGAGGAAGGGGACCGCCCCGCCGATGAGGAGGCCGATGAAGATGAGGGGCAGGTTGACCTGGATCCCGACGCGGTCGAGCCCGGTCCCTCCGGCCGCCAGCGCCTGACGCAGGCTCTCGACCGAGGTGAGCAGGTGCGCCTGGTCGACAAACGACCGGAACAGAGCGGTCGCCGCGATGACGGCCGTGGCGATGGCGAACCCCTTCGTCAGCGCCTTGGTGGTGTTGCCGGCCTGGTCCAGCTGCGCGACCACCCGGGTCGCCATCTCCCGGGCGCTCCGCGGCTGCAACGCAGCGGCGGACATCTCCACGATGCCGTTGGCGTTGTCGACGATCGGCCCGAACGTGTCCATCGCCAGGATGTATCCGGTGACGCTCAGCAGCCCGAGTCCGGCCAGCGCGACCCCGTACCCGGCGAGCGCGAGATCGCCCTGGAAGATCGTGAACG
>Ga0209577_10003792_pt1 | contig 14234 bp, 8 predicted proteins | sample GraSoiAngelo_109_FD_185874 | JGI IMG/M metagenome (GOLD analysis project Ga0209577, IMG submission 185874) | Grasslands soil microbial communities from the Angelo Coastal Reserve, California, USA - 14_0903_12_20cm (SPAdes) (version 2) | ecosystem: Environmental > Terrestrial > Soil > Grasslands ...
GTCAGTGGCGGCGCTGATCACTACAGTCTCCTTAACTTCACCCACCTCTAACTGGGGGTCAAACCTGTAAATTTTATTGGCCTCGACCTTGATGTCGTCCTTGATCGAGGTCTTAAAACCCGTCAGCGAAATGGTTAGCTTGTACACGCCGGCCTGGAGATCGCTGAACGAATAGCCACCGCGCTCGTCGCTGACGGTACTCTTGCCAGCGCCCGTACTGGCGTTGACCAATTCTACTTTCGCTCCAGGCACTGCTGCGCCCTTTTGGTCCGACACGTTGCCAGTGAGCGAGCCGTACAAGACTTGGCTGTACGTCAGGCGCGGCGCTAGAAACGCCACGACCATTAGCATGAGACAGAACGAGACGATCGAAGATCGTTTTGATCTTGCTCCCCTCGGATTCCGATCAGCGTCGCCCTGCGCACCGCTGGGCCAGGTTCTGTTAGAAATGAACATTGGTTTATCTCCTTAATTCGAAGGTTACTGAAACTCAGCGGCGCTTTCTTGCGACGCCAGGTTCGGGGCTGCCAGCGCGTCTGCTCTCGGCGAATCGGCGCCGACTTTCTCGTTAACCCCCGTGAAAGCCCCCTGGGAATGCCTACCTGAAATGTGAAAGATCGAGAAGTTGCCGCTTCAAATCAACCTGCGACGACTTTGCTGAATAAATTCGCGACCACAACACAATGGCCAAAACTCCAGATCCGGAAATCCAAACATCTGGATTCACGCTACTATCGGCGCCCCGAAATGCTTTTGAAGCACGACTGCTATGGTTCCGCGCAGTCTCGGCTGCGACGACGGGTCTTTTGAAACAATTCGGGTGTTTGCCCGGGTAAATGAATGGCTCTTAACTGTTTCGCTAATAATTGGTCCGACCCGATTCCAGACGCGAGTTACCTCTCCTATGACCACGATTACATCAGGCGCCAATCCAGTCACGAGCCGGGCGATTCCCATTCCCATATAACGAGCCATCTGGTTAATTGCCTCAATTGCCTTCGGGTCAGACTGTTCCGTCAGCCGCAAAAGATGGTCAAATGTGAGCCCCTGCGCCCCCGATCTGGGGGTAGCCCTACCGTTCCGAGCAGACGAGGCGGACTGTGAGTAATAACGAACCGCTGCCGAGTTAGAAGCATAGACTTCCCAACAGCCCCGGTTGCCGCAACGACATTCAAGCCCATCCTCAACAATCGTCGTATGTCCAAACTCGCCAGCCATCCCGCTCGAGCCCTGAACCAGTTGGTAATTAAGAATCAGGCCACAGCCGATTCCCTCCGATACAGTGACAGCGATGAGATTGCGCACACCTTCGGCGTGTCCTCCAAACCATATCTCGGCAAGGGCACACGAGTTGGCGGCGTTTTCCAACTCCACCGGTAGCCCTGTCGCCTGTTCTAACGGCGTCTTCAGATCAAACTCACCCCATCCCAAGTTAGGCGCGAACACCAGCCGCTGAGATGCGAGATCAACTCGGCCAGGCAGACTTACACCGATCCCCTCGCAGGCGATTTCCGGGCGCATTTTGATCAAGTTGCGCAAGCGCGGAACCAAATCGTCGATGAACTGCTCGGGATTGGGAGCTGTGGGAATCGACTCTTGCGCCACAAAGTTTGCATCCAGATCAGCTAGCGCGACAGTGGTTGTAGCGGGACGGATGTTGATTCCAATGACACCCAGCCGTTCCTTGTTTAGGTGAAGGAATCGCGGTCTCCGTCCGCGAAGGGTGTGACCATCGGCGCCCTCCGTTACCCATCGCTGATCGATTAACTGTTCTGCGATCACCGAGACAGTGCTGCGCTGAAGCCCGGAGTGACGAGCCAAATCCGCGCGAGAAATGGGCTGATGACGGCGAATCAAATTGAGTACGATGCGCCGGTTAATGTCGCGGGCCGTTTCGCTCGTCGCCACCTGAAAGTTGGTCAGATCAATTTTTCGCATTTCGGGGGGGGGAACCGCCCGATTCTCTCTGGGCAAAATCGGACCGTTCAGTACAGCTAGTTTTGGGCATGTACTACAAAACTCTTCCGGTCCGTTATTAGTTCGCGGCGCGAACTAATAACACCATTCTTTTCGGATGTCAAGAAAAATGCAAGAAAAAACTGTGAGCGCTTAGGAAAAGCTCGGTTGGGGTAAAAACTCTGGTTCCGTCCGCGTACGAGACTCAACTTCGCGCGCTTTCAAATATAGCTGTCGCGCTTTTCCCAGCCTGCCCTCCAAAGTCCATGAGGCCTTCCAGTATCTTTCTCTACGGTTTGTCGGCTGGCGTTCTCGCGACTGACTTCTTCACTTTGGCGCGGCGATTCCGTTAGGAATTTTTGCCGCGACCGTTGTGAGTCGCCTCCAATCTCTCGGCATGCGCGCGGCCGGGGCTTTTATCGCGGTGCGTTTTTCGTTGCTGCGCTAACTCATTTCGGTGTATTGGTAAGTGGCAATGAGCGCGAGAAGCGGGCACCGCTGAAAGCGTGATCGCCAGCGTACTCTTTGACGGTCTGATTCTGACTTTGATTCGCCTTGAATTAACGCCGGTGATCGGTTTGCTAAGCGAGGATGCGGGCTGTTTGGAACGCTCGTCGGCATCTTCACAATCGTCATTGGCCCCGAACAATTCCCAATATGTGAGTTGATTTCAAGACAGGATGAAAGCTCAATGCAAAATGGAAGACGAAAAGTAATCAGGTTCTCTCTCAGCGCGTTGGTCTGCGCAATCTTGATGATTCTTACCAGCTCCGCTCATGCCGAAGTGCGCGTTCCTGCAATCATCGGTGACAACATGGTGCTGCAAGCCGGCATGAAAGTCCGGATCTGGGGCAAAGCTGGGCCGGGTGAGCGCGTGACAGTCAGCTTCAATTTGAAAACCGCGCGAGCGACGGAGGACCAGCAAGGGCATTGGCAAACGTTCATTGGCCCCTTCAAAGCCGGCGGTCCATTCGAATTGACTATCACGGGCAACAACACGCTTTCGTTCAAAAACGTGTTAATCGGTGAAGTTTGGATTTGCTCTGGCCAATCGAATATGGAATGGCCGCTGGTCAACGCAAAGGGTGGAGCCGAAGCGATGGCCCAGGCAAATTATCCTGAGATTCATCTGTTTACGGTCCAGAAAAGTACGTCAGCGTCGCCGCTTGACGACGTAAAGGGTAGTTGGGTAGTGACAAGTCCCGAAACGGTGGGTCAATTTTCAGCCGTTGGATACTTCTTCGGCCGCGAACTGTACGACCGTCTGAAGGTTCCAATCGGGTTGATTCATACTTCATGGGGCGGGACACCGGCTGAAGCATGGACCAGCTACGACGCGCTCGCCGCCACACCCGAACTGAAACCTATGATGGATCGATACCAGGAAACCCTGAAATCACTTCCTGAGAGGCAGCGCGATTATGAACGAGCATTGGCCCAATGGGAGCAAAAGAATATCTATGCTGATCCTGGAAACAAAGGCGAGGCGCTTGGTTATGCTGACCCCGCGCTAAACACTGCAGATTGGAAGAAAATGAACCTGCCGCAATACTTTGAAACGGCCGGACTGGATATTGATGGTGCTGTTTGGTTCCGCAAAGAAGTTGAGTTGCCGGCGGCGTGGTCCGACAAAGATCTGGTTCTGAATCTTACAACGATTGATGATTATGACACGACCTACTTCAACGGTATGAAAGTCGGCGGAATCGGGAAAGAAACTGCGAACAGTTACGGAACGCCACGCCACTACACCGTGCCTGGCGCTTTGGTCCATACGGGGCGAAACATGATTGCGGTGCGCGTCTTCGACTCTGCCGGCAATGGCGGGTTCGCCGGTGCTGGACAGATGACTTTGGGGCCTCCAAATGCGAAGGAAAACGAGCGAATTAACCTCGCTGGCGGGTGGGATTACAAAGTTGAGCTGGCGCTCGAGCCAAAGCGACCTGATTGGGGATCGCGCCCCCAGGCGCCTGGGCCGAATAATCAGAATAGTCCCAACGTGCTCTACAACGCGATGATTGCGCCACTAACGCCATATGCGATTCGCGGCGCCATCTGGTATCAGGGTGAAAGCAACGCCAGCCGCGCTTATCAATATCGCACGCTGTTTCCGCTGATGATTCGCGATTGGCGCCGGACGTGGGCTGAAGGCGACTTTCCTTTTTATTACGTGCAGCTCGCGAATTGGCAGCCGGCGAAAGCCGAGCCAGACGAAAGTGAGTGGGCCGAGCTGCGCGAGGCGCAAACGATGACGCTGCATGAGCCGCGCACGGGCATGGCAGTAATCATCGACATCGGCGATGCAAACGACATCCATCCACGCAACAAATTGGATGTGGGCCATCGATTGGCGGTTTGGGCCCTCGCCGACACTTATCATCAGAAGGTCGAGGCTTCAGGTCCACTCTTTGATTCTTATTCGATCGAAGGTGACAAAGTGCGTTTGCGCTTCAAGCACAGCGTGGGATTGCAAACCGCAGATGGTGGGCCGCCAAAAGGCTTCGCGATAGCCGGCGCGGATCGGAAATTCTACTGGGCTGAGGCGCGAATCGACGGCGACACAATCATTGTGTCTAATCAGAATGTGCCCAAGCCCATGGCTGTTCGCTACGCCTGGGCCGATAACCCGGCTACGAATTTATATAACCGCGCGAATCTGCCTGCCTCACCTTTTCGCACTGATGATTGGAAGGGCGTGACGGCCGAGCGAAGATGAAAGAGACTCAGTCACAAATGAATTCGTCTGCAGTCTAAGAAACTTCAAATCATCCACTGGGTGCTAATCAACCCTGTGCGCTGGAATCCGAGCCGCGCTCACCTGAACGCAGTCATGTCGGAGGCGCGGTCGTCGATGCTTTCGTGCTCGGCGTCGAAGCAAGCTCACACATAGACGAAGTGCTGCACGAAACGCAGATAGACTTCAATGAAGTTAGCTATCGCGCCATCACCTGAATGATCTTCTTCAATGGCAGATCCCCGGATGATCCTCCGATCGCAATCTCGACCCGGTCATTTTCAATGTCAAACCGTTGAGCCCCCACGTTCCAGTACGCCAGCCGTTCGGCGGGCAAAGTAAAGGTGGCTGTCTTCTTCTGCGAGGGTGCGAGAGCGATACGGGCGAAACCTTTCAATTCAAGCCGAGGCCTTTCAAGAGATGAATTGAGATGCTTCACATACATCTGCACGACCTCTTCACCGAAATGGCTCCCAGTGTTCTTCACATCGACAGTGACGTTGATTGAACCCTTCATTGACAGTGCGTTGGGCGTCACTCTCAAACTCGAATACGCGAAAGTCGTATAGCTCAAGCCGTAGCCGAAGGGATAGAGCGGCTCGCCTTTGAAATACATGTACGTGCTGCCATGACGGATATCGTAGTCCATTATAGGCGGCAACTGATCCAACGAACGCGGCCAGGTTTGCGCCAAACGTCCGGCGGGATTGTAATCGCCAAACAACACATCTGCGAGGGCGTCGCCTTCTTCCTGGCTGCCGTGCGCCATGTGCAGGATCGCCGGCACGTTCTGTTGCGTCCAGTTAATCGCGTAGGGGAAACTTGAGATCAGGACGACGATCGTTCTTGGGTTCGCGTCGTACACCTGTCTGATCAATTCTTCCTGTTCCAGGGTGATGGATTCACGATCGACTGCTTCGCGGCCTTCACTGGGCACAGATACTTTCGCCCAGGGCATGTTGTCGCCGCCGTTTGGATGGTTGCCGACGCACACAACTGCGACATCCGCATGGCGAGCAATTTCCGCATCTCCCGCGGAGTAATTCACGGTCACGGTATTTCCGAGTTTGTTTCTGATCCCTGCGAGTGGTGTCACAGCATACGGCGGCGAACCACTGTACCAGTCGAGGAGCACTTCGTTGGCGCGTGGGCCAACAACAGCGATGGACTTCATCTTCGCGCGATCGAGCGGCAAAGTGTGACTTGAATTCTTCAATAGCACGATAGATTTTTGCGTGATCAGGCGGGCGAACGATGTATGTTTCCCAGATAGCCAAGGCTCATCAGGCTCGCTCCCGATTTGCGTATACGGAACCATGGCCGGCGGATCAAGCAGGCCAAGCTTAATCATGACCCGAAAATTCGTTTTGAGAACTTCATCAATGTCTCTTTCGGTCAGAAGACCTCTTTTGACTGCGCCGCGCGCTGCATCGCGATAATTGTCGAGGAACTGACCAATGCCGGCTTTGATCGAAGCCGCGGCCGCGCTTTCAAAGTCGGGTGAGTATTTCTGAGACGTGACCAGGTTGCGCATAGCGCCAGCGTCAGTGCAGATGATTCCGTCTTGTCCCCATTCTTTGCGCGCGACATTCTTCAACACCGGATTGATGGTCATTGGGACACCGTTCATCTCATTGTAGGACGCCATGAACGCGCGCGCGCCGCCTTCGACGATTCCCATCCGAAACGGTACGGAGTAGTACTCACGAAAGAGGCGCTCGTCGAAATTGGACGACGTTTTGTCCCGATCGTTTTCGTTGCTGTTGGCGAGAAAATGCTTCATCAGCGCGGCTGCTTGCCAGTATTTCGGATCGTCTCCTTGCAGCCCTCTTACGAAAGCCACTACCATCGTCCCATTGAAGTAAGGATCTTCTCCATAACACTCTTCCGTTCTTCCCCAGCGCGGGTCTCGGCCCAAGTCGGCGTTCGGCGCGCGTATGACAATTCCGCCTTGATGGTACTTGGCGCTCTGAAAAATGTAGCGTGCCTCGTATCCTTCGATCGCCCCAGCCTGACGCAGCATCTCCACGTCCCACGTTTCAGCCATCCCAATCCCCTGCGGAAAGATCGTCGTCGGCACAATTCGCGGCGGGCGCCAGTTGGCGGGCCCACCTTGCGCCAGACCATGAATACCTTCGACATGCCGCGAACCTCTGATGCCCAGACGCGGGACACTCGGATCTGTGCCAAGACAGGCGATTTTTTCGTCCAGCGTCATCGACGAGACGATGTTATTGATTCTTTCTTCGACGGGGAATTCAGGATTCTGAAACGGATACTGATATTGGAAAGATTCAGCTTGGCCATTGGCCTGAACACCAAAGCTCAATGAATTGAGCGAACACACGACCAGGGCCAACAAAGACAACCCGGCCAAGGCCACAAATCTATTCTTGAGACTTGTGCGGCTCACTGTCGAAGGCCAATCTAAAGGAAGTAGGTGCAGCAGACTGCCGGCTTGTTGACTTTCAATTAGAACCGAACCAATGGCATTGCTACTGAGAGCAAACCGACTGTGACTCTCTTTCTACGGCACCATTCGGCTGACCAGATCGCGTAATGCCTCCATGTGCTCATTCTTGAGATCGATGTTCTGTTGTCCGACATTCAATGAAACCCGCTTACCACTCGCAATCTTTGTCATCGCCTCATAAGTTAACACTGCATACAATTCTTCTAAGAAACCGCTCCTTGCGTAATTGACGGGAGATCCACCATAAGCATAATGTTTCGCCCTAACGACTGTCATAGCCCCTAATTGGATACGCTCACCATCTATCGAGATTGATAGTATTCTCTTCTTGTCGTCGTCAAACTTCCACCCCCTGGTACCATCAGAGATGATGTGAAATTCAATAGTGTCCGGACCTCCGGTCAACGTACGACCTGAGTAAGTGAAGCCGCACATCATCGAAAAATCCTCTTTGTTTTCGGGAATTTCTGTGCTGCTAACCGATATTCTGTAAGGATTGAGCACAACTGTCGTCTTGTTTGACGACGGGTCGTAATGGGCGTTGATCTCACCGTTATGTTTGAACTTGCGCTTTGTTATTCCTGCGGGCTTAGGTTCTTGTGCAAGGGATACAGAGGAATAGAAGATGGCTAACAAAACGACAAAGATAACTCGAGTTTTTCTCATTCGCCAGTTCCTTCTTGTGACAAAGGGAAAACTCTAACCTATTTCTCTCGGCTGAGGCTACTTTGACCACCCAGGCAATTGGAAAGTTTGCGAACCTTCGACAACTTTAATGTATTTGTTGATCGGCAGATTGGTTAGCTTATCCACCTGCCCGCTGGGCCATTTGATTTCCACGCTGTCGATCTTAGTCGACTGCCCGATGCCAAAGACTTCTCGCGGATCGTTCGAGGAGAGATAACTCCCGCCTGCGGTTTTCAGACGTCGATGCTTTACGCCTCCCGCTTCCCAGGTGATGATCGCGCCGACGGCGCCAGGATTACTTCGCGTCGCAAGGAGTTGGAGCCCAAACCAGTTATTACAATTGCCGCCCTCGTTTCGCAGCAGCAATGGCGCCGCACCATTGTTTATGATAAGCACGTCCAGATCGCCGTCGTTGTCATAGTCACCCACGGCCAGCCCTCGCGCGGGAAAGTCTTTCTTAAAGACCGGACCGGAAGTCGAGCTTACGTTCTTGTACTTGCCGTTGACGTTCTGGAAAAGCAGCAGTGGCTCTTTGTATTTCACTTTTAGCGACTGCACTTCAACCATGTCGTCCGGATGTCCGTTTGCCAGAATCAAGTCGACGCTGCCGTCGTTGTCATAGTCGAAGAATTTCAATCCCCATCCACTCAGTAATCTGGTGGCCTTGCCGATCTCGCCGGGCCGATCGATGAAGGTAAGATCTTTCTGATTCTGATAAAGGCTAAAGAGTTCCTGGTCGATGTTGGCCACGAACAGATCCTGCCAGCCGTCACCATCGAAGTCAGCCGCATCTACACCCATGCCGGAACGCGGGGCTCCCGAATCACTGTAGGCCACTCCGGACGGGAGGCCAATCTCTTCAAATTTCCCGTTGCCCTTGTTCAGAAAGAGAAAGTTGGCTACGGTGTCGTTCGCCACGAAAAGATCCATCAAGCCGTCATTGTTGATGTCGGTCGCCACGGCGCCGAACGACTTGCCGAGCGAGTTAACGATGCCGGATTCTCGGCTTACGTCCTTGAACTTGCCGTTGCCTTCGTTATGAAAAAGGTAGCTTGCGCGCGGCTTGAAGACGCGCGGCACGCAATAATAGCGGCGACCCAGGCGATTATCGCCACAGAAGATCGTCCCGGTGCCGCTGTATTCGACAAAGCTCGAGACGAATAGATCGAGCTTGCCGTCATTATCGTAATCGAACCAGACCGCATGTGTGGACCATCCCGAAACGTTCAAGCCCGCCTTTTCGGTGACGTCGGTAAAGGTGCCGTTGCCATTATTGTGATAGAGGATGTTTCGTCCATAGCCAGTCACATAGAGGTCCACCCAACCATCGCCGTCGTAATCAGCGGCCGCGGCTCCCATGCCAAAAATGCCGCCCGCCACTCCGGCCTTATCCGTTACATCCGTAAACGTGCCGTCGTGGTTATTGTGATAGAGCGCGTTCTTCAGCGGCGCCTTCGGCGTAAAAAAATCCGATGGGCCACTGTTGACGAGATAAATGTCCATCCAACCATCGTTGTCGTAATCAAAGAAGAGCCCGCCACCGCCGCACGTTTCGGGAAGATGATGCGCCTCGGAACGCCCATTATCATGCACCCAGGTGATCTTACTCTCGCTCGGCGGGACTTCCGCGAACGTTACTGAGCATTTCGATTTGGCCATCTCCTGCGCCCGCAAGTTAAGCGGATCGATAGCGACCACCGCTAGAATCATCAAACAAACTCTTCGCATATTCCATGATCGGAATTCATCGAAGATGAATTGCATAGCTCTTCTAGAAGGCTGCGGAAAAAGTTCCCTCTCCCTCTGGGAGAGGGTTAGGGTGAGGGCATGAATGAAGAGAAAAAGAAGAATATTCTTACTCATTTAACTCTCCCCAGTCCCTCATCCCGCCCTCTCCCAAAGGGAGAGGGAGTCAAGATTCAGTTTGGATAAGCCTCCTTAGCCTGGACAATGCGGATGTAATGGTCGGTAAACTTGAAGTGAGCTGCGGGCGGCCCAATCTTTGGCATGTGACAGGAAATGCATTCCTTCGTGCCCACTTTGCAGCTAATCGCTTTGTTCTGTGTTCCCGCGTCTGCCGGCTTATCCTTCGAAGCATGACACGCCAGGCACTTGCTGTCGTAATAAGCAACCTCACGCTTGAGCGGTGCGTGGGAATCGTGACAAGCGGTGCAGCTTATGCGGCGGTCATCCGAATAGCACTTGCTGTGAAAGATGCGGTAAGGCTGAAAGCGGACGTTGTTGATCTCCATGCTCCTGAGAAGGCTGAACTCATCGCTCCCACGATGACAGGAGGCGCAAAATTCCTGGGTCAATTCATCGCCACCGAGCCGGCCGGGGTTAAAGATCAGGTTGCGGCCTGACTCGCCTGTCTTAATTGCCATTACGTGCTCTCCACCTGGTCCATGACACGCTTCACAGCGCACTCCGGGAGTCATCGTCCCGAGATTGATTTTTCCGCCCGTGACACCTCCGGTTGAATGACAAGCGAAACAATTCCCGGTTTCATTCTCTGACAGGCGGCGGCCCAGCGCCTTCTTCAGAGATTCAGGGACCGTGCGCGGCGCGCCAATCGTAAAGTCGAGTCCACGCAGCTCGTTGTAGAAACTTACGAGACTCTCGTAATACGCGCCTTCATATTGAAGCACGTACGTTTGTCCAGCCTTGCCCTGCCCGAAGGCGTAGAGAATCGGCAAGCTGATGGTTTCCTTTCCATCCGTAACCGTGTAAGTGCTCTGTTTATCCTTTCGCTTTATTTCGTAAGTGAACGGTCCGCTGCTAAAAGTCATGACGGGATTTTCGGCCAGCACTTTGGAGTAAGCCACCGGTTCCATTGCCATCCCCATGGCACTTTGAGATTGCGTTACTACTTTGTTCTTATGACACTCAGCGCAAACCTGATCGCCCTCAAACTCGACATTCGCGGGCGATCTTCTCGGATGCCAGCGCTGACCGGGACCGGTTTGGTCGAATACTTTAGAACCCATTCCTGAGATCAGCAGGCAAAGTATCGCGACAGTCAAGGTCAGAATAGTCCTCATTATTCTTCTTAGCACGTGTCAGAACCGCGAGCGGTAGCGACCGGATCGTACCGGGTGCGTTTGATTGATCCGGTCGCTACCGCTCGCGGTTCTGACACAAAAAACTGCAAGCTAAAGCTTGAACTCTGAACATTCGACACTCGCTTCTCATTTCTAATTCACGGTTTTTCCTTGGGCTGGTTCCCATCGGCATTTCCGGTCAGCTCCGCATTGCGGCGAGCGTTATATTCGTCCTGTAGCTTCTGGAACAGAGCCGTTTCGCGCTTGGCGTCTTGCTCGCGTCCCGCCCGCCGATAGGCTCGGCCCAATGCGTAATGCATTTCCGGGCTCGTCGGGGCGAGTCGCGTGCCCTCCTCAAGCTCCTTGATCGCTCGATCCACTTGTCCCAGCTCCAAGAGGAGGCGGCCGAGCACGTTACGGGCAGGAAACATCTTCGGCGCAAGCTCAACTGCTTTCTCTGCCAGTGGTAATGCGGTGTTATAGTCTTCGCGCTTGAGATACTCGAAAGCCATCTGCACCATCGCCGGCTGATGCTGAGGGGAAATCTCCAACTCGCGGCGGAATTCTTTGAGCGCCGCGTCAGAATCCTGATTCAATAGAAAGACGCCAAATGCATAATGAACGTTTGGCGCGTTGGGATAACGCGCCAACAATCGATCGAAAGCGGCTTGCGCTTCGTCGGGTCGCCGGGCCGCCATATTGAATCCCGCCCGCCCGGCAATCAAAACCTCGTCGCGCTTATCCGGTGGAATTTCACTCGAAAGCAACGACATCCGCAGCAGCGCCAGCCCAAACGCCTCGATGACTTTTGGGCTGTCATTGCCGGACTTCAAGAATTCGGTCAGCACATCATAGGCTATTTCAAACTGCTCGAAGTGGATATAAAGCAGCGCGGCATGGTAACGCGCTACGGATTCGAGCTCCTCATAACCCTTCAGCCCAAGCGAGCGGCCGCGCAACAACGAAATAATCGCTTGATCGTATTCGCGCGTCTCAAACTCGCACAGTCCCAGCATGGCCCAGCCTGCGGCATTCTTCGGGTCGAGCGATAAAAGCTTCTGGAATGCCTCACGCGCTTCGGCGTAGCGATCTTCTTCATAAAGAATCGCCCCGGTATTCCACCATCCTTCCGTCCACGTTGGTCGTATCCTTAAGGCTTTCGTGTATTGATCAAGCGCTTGAGGCAATTGCTCGGCCTGGCGGGCTTCATCTCCGAGTTTGACTGCTTGATCAAACGCCGCCTCGGATTGGTCGGAAGTCGTATTCTTAGCTGGTGGCTGTCTGCTTTGTGACCGGCGCGGCGCTTGCCCACACACGATGGTTGCCGAGGCGAGGAAGGTTGCAACAGCTAATGAATAAATCCACGCGTGGCGTCTCGAGGGATTCATAAAAACTCAACGCCTTTCCTTCTGCTGCATCTGGTTATTCCGCGGATTCGCAGGCGGTTTTGCGGCGTTGATCCTCTCGACAGCCTTGCCGCCGGGTTGTTGGGCCTGTTGCTCGGCATTCAACTTTTGGATAATCACTTGCTCGCGTTTGCCGTCCTCCGTCCGGTTGAGCCGGTAATAAACAGACGCCAGGAGCACGTGAGCTTCGATGAAATCAGGATGTTCCCTGGTCACGCTCTCGAGCAGGGGCCGTGCTTCGTTTGGTTTCCCGAGCGCGGCATAAACCGCGGCCAGGTGATAGTGCGCATATTGATCGCGTGGACGTAGTTGAACCGCGCGAGACAAATACCCAAAAGCGTCATCAAAGAGCTTGTCTTGTCGCAGCAATACACCGAGGTAGAGGTTAGCATCGAAGTCGTTCGGATTGTCAGCCAGTTCGTTTTTGAAAGCGGCTTTGGCCTTTTCACCGTCTCCCATCCGCATCAGCGCCCTGCCATACCACGCGTGCAGCGTCGGCAACTTGGGATTCAATTCAATTGCGCGTTCGAATTCTTTGATGGCCCCATGACCATCGTCAGCCAGCAAGAGAATCGATCCCATCAGCAGCCGAGCCTCGGCGGAATTCTCATCGCGAAATACTCGATCGATTATTACCTGCCCTTTATCTGTCTGCCCATCGCCGATGAGAGCGCTTCCGAGGAGATACGCAACAGTGCGATCCGAAGGATCGCGCTCCGAGAGCGGCGACAGCAGTTCGATGACCTTCTTGTATTCGCCCAGACGAACCTCACAGTCGGCCAACAGACGAATGGCGTTGGGCCGTTGAGGGAGGCTCTCGGGCGCCGCAGCCAGAAGTCGAGTTAGCTCGTCTGCCGCTTCGGCAACCCAGGCCGCCTTGTAATAGGCCAGGGCGAGATTGAAGCGAATCGCCAAGTTGCGACCATCCAGCGCGAGAGCTTGTTTATATTGTTCAATCGCGTCTTCGTAGCGACCCAGTCGCGAATACGCGGCGCCCAGGTTCGACCGGACATCTGCTCTTTGAGGATGAGAAGCAAGAATCGCTTGATAGGCGCGGATTGCTCCTTCCAGGTCTCCAGCCTCGTGCAACTGCGTCGCGCGGGCAAAGGCGCTGTCCACTTCAGTGGAATTGCCCTGGGCCATTAGACAAGCTGAAGGTGTAAGTATTGCGCAGGCAAAAAGCGAAACTAATGCTCTTGCGAACTTCCGCCATCGATTTTCGATTGCCATTTACTACTTCCGGCGTGATATGCAAATCCGCCGTGAGTATACAACAGACGGCATTTCAGTTTCCACGGCGAGAGTTAAACTATGACCGGAAACTGCATTGGTATTCCTCTGCGAATATGACTATGATTAGCGGGAACATGAGGGAGATTGTGCCATGAAGTTAGCTGTTAGCCTTCTACTCGTCATCATACTGAGCTTTTCTTCTTTCGACCTTGTTTACGGACAAACTCCTACGCCGCAGGACCAAGTTGACGTCGTTAAGGTTAGAGCCAACGAAGTTAGGCTGGATGTGGTCGTCAAGGACAAGAAGGGCAGACCCGTCAAAGATCTTGGTTCGTCCGACTTTGAAATTTATGAAGACGGCGTCCGCCAACAAGTCCAATCGTTTCGCTTTGTGACACGCGAAGGGACGCCGGACACTACAAATCGAAATCAGGTTCAAAATGAGAATCGAGACAAGCCCCTGCCGGCAACTGCTTCAACGAAGCCAATAGGGCAGAACCGGGCGACTGCGGGAGTTATCGCTCTGGTTTTTGATCGGCTGCAACCGGAGGCTCGCGCGCTGGCCAGAAAAGCGGGCTTGGCCTACACGCAGGAAAATATGGCCGGCGGCGATTTCACTGGCGTCTTTGGAATAGATCAATCGCTGCGGACCTTTCAATCATTCACAGACAATTCCGCCTTAGTTAAGCAAGCCATCGAGCGCG
>Ga0209577_10003794_pt1 | contig 14233 bp, 12 predicted proteins | sample GraSoiAngelo_109_FD_185874 | JGI IMG/M metagenome (GOLD analysis project Ga0209577, IMG submission 185874) | Grasslands soil microbial communities from the Angelo Coastal Reserve, California, USA - 14_0903_12_20cm (SPAdes) (version 2) | ecosystem: Environmental > Terrestrial > Soil > Grasslands...
TTCGTTCTACGCATGGTTCAAATACCCGTGATCAAAGCAACGGAATATCTCTTTTACTTCACCAGTTGACTCCAGACCTGCTATACGTCAGAAACCTGCCGTTGTCCCGAGTGTCCATTGCCAATCTAACTCCTAAGGGTTCATGGGTAATCGGAGGTAGCGCCATATTGGCGACTCTACTCCCGAGCGCCATCATGCTAGGACTGATTGCACACTACGGCGTGAATGTCCCTTTCTGGGACGAATGGAGTTTGGTTTCTTTCTTTGAAAAGGCTCATGATCATGCATTGACGTTCAGAGACTTCTTTGTCCAACACAACGAACATAGAATCGTCTTCCCAAAACTTATCTTTCTGCTCTTATACCGATTCGCGCTCTGGACCCCGCGCGCAGCAATGTTCTCATCGCTCCTTCTTGCCACGCTTACCGCCCTTGGCCTGCAGTGGCTACTGTGGCGAACACTCTCGACCATAGGATCAACCAGCGTAATGATAGTGAGCTTTTTCCTTGTGGCGTTTCTCCTCTTCTCACCATCCCAAGCTGAAAATTGGCTTTGGGGGTACCAGCTACCCTGTTTTTTGCTTAACTTCAGTCTAATTGCGGGAGTAGTTGTCATGTGCTTGGAGCTCCCGCTCGGAGTTCAATTCCCGCTAGCCGCAAGTTGTGCGATCATTGCTACATTTTCCGGAGGAAACGGTATGCTTCTTTGGCCGTTACTGTGGTTAACCAGTTTTCTGCGCTCCAGGAACAAGACTCGACTTGAATTTTTCATTTGGTCATGTGTTTGGCTCGCTCTGACAGTTGGCGCGATAGCTCTCTACTTTTATGATTATCGGAAGCCGACCTGGCATCCTCCTCTAGTAGCATCACACAGGTTCTTGGATTACATATCTTATCTTCTTAGCTTTCTTGGGTCGGCGCTTGGCCGCCACGCAAATACGGCTTCTCTAGCTTCGGCAATTGCAGTTGGCGCCGTGCTTGTCGCAATTTTTGTGTTAGCTTTAATTGCCCTCGGGCTGCGGTGGAATCATGATCGGCAGCGTGCCAGGGCTGCTCCGTGGCTTGCCATCGCCGGCTTCGCGGTACTAAGTGCCTGTCTAGCTTGCATTACCAGAATTGGTTTCGGTCCAACGCAGGCGCTTTCCTCCCGCTATACGACGTTTTCGATTCTATTCGCGATAAGTTTAATTCCACTCGTGATACTATTGGGGCAACCTCTCGCGACGAAAAACCGATTGCTCATTAACTATCTTAATCTAGGCCTGTTTATCGTAATTGCTGCATTATTTGCGACGAGTCTGCCCTTTGGGGCTGGGAAGATGCAAAGCGCTTTTCAAGCACGTGCTATGGGGCGCACTGCCCTTACCTTCCTCAAGTCTATTCCAGAGAAAAACATTCTTGAAACTACAGTTCATCCTAATCTTGCATACCTGAGGAATGTCGCCCCGCGCGCCGATGCCCTGCACCTGCTGCATCCTTCACTTATCGGGCCGGATACTCTGAAACGGTTGATGAGTAGTGCGCCCGTAACCGACAGCCATTGCGGAGCGGTAGACAACATCGAAAAGGCTGGTGAAAATTCGTACCAAATTCGCGGTCGGACGGCGCCGTGTGATTTACACCGTTCTCCCGACTGCATTATTTTAAGCTATGTCGGTCGACAGACGCAGCGCATGCCGTTTACACTGGCGTTTCCAATCGTAGGACATCCCGAATGGAATGCCAGCTTCTTGGGCACTCTGATTCCAGGAACGGAGCCTTACGAGATAGAAGCCTGGGCGTTCGACATCTCACGGGTTCGCGTTTATAAGCTAGCCGGGCGCCACCCGCTTCCGTAACCCGCAAGATTCAACTCGCGCAGGCAACTCATAGGTTCTTTCACGGTGGCGGATTCACGGAATAGAGTTCTACCAGTGAAGCTTCGCCATCGTGCAACGTTCCGACGATGACGTAGCTATGGAGAGTAAAAGTTGTTCCTGCAATAAGCGTTCCGGGGTTGCGCCAACGCCGAGCACTATGTGAGATCCGAATTGAGCGTGTGGATCCTGTACAAAGTACTGGCCGACATCTGTTTGTCTCGAGTAAAGAGCAATAGCATAGCGATCCTCAGCAGAAACGGCTATAACTGCTCCCTGCGACGTACGATTCTGCTGACCTGTGACGTCAGTTTCTACCGGGGGACTTGCAGGCTCGTAGGTCAGTGTCCTCGATCCGGTATCAACACGAAACCGAATATGATCAGGGTATCCGACAAACTGAAAGTCGTTGGGTGTAATACCCGCTGGTAACGTAATCGAGGTATTAAAGATCAATACGTTTTTCAGATTGGGATGGTTTGGCACTCCAAATTTAATCGTTTTGTCCAACGTGTAATCTGAGATCGGCTCTGTTCCTTCATAAAACATAGCAGGTAACACGTCAGGGGCAGCAATACTGTGCGTAGCGTTTGTCGCATTTTGATTCAAATCATAAATCGAATCTCCATCGGCACTGAAGGCGCTAAACATAAGAAAAAACGGCGCGCCCTTTTTGGACGCGCCGCCTTGCAGCAACAAACACCAACAGTACTACTTCAACTTGACATCAATCTCTTTCGCCATTTCCAGATGCTCCCGCACCGTCTTAGCGGTTTTGTTGGCGAAACTTTTCACGTTCGGATCGCTCCCGTTTTTGGCTTCCTTTTCGAATTCCGCCAGATCTTTTTCATGATCTTTCACCATCGCATCCATGTAATCCTTGTCTGACTTCCACTTGTCCGCTTCCTTTCCCGCTGGCCACGCGACATTTTCTTCTTTGGCGATCGCCTTTAAATCTTCATTCGCCTTGCTGTGGTCCTTCACCATCCGAGCTCCAAAGTTTTTCACTTCGCTATTAGTCGCGTTCTTCTCCGCCACGCGACCCATCGCCACTTCCATCATTCCGCCTTTGGCCGCCTCTTTGATGAAAGCCTTGTCGGCGGAACTCAACGTGCTGCCTTTAACCTTGTTACTAGCATCGGATTTCGATTTGACTGTGTCCTGTTCCGATGGGCTAGGACTATGCTGAACTGGCGTCGGAAACATCCTCGGATTTTGTGCAAAGGCCGTCCCGCTGACGCCGATGCACCCAATGGCAATAAGGCCAATCACGAACTGAATATTTATGGAAAATTTGTGTTTCATAGGTTTTGGTAAGGTTAAGTGTGTCGAAACAAAAGTCCGGTACACCTGATTCGCGCCGCCCTCGAAAGCTGGTCGTAAGGCCGTGTTGCAGTGCATAGAAAGTCGTCTCATAGATATCCAAAGCCTTCTTCTAGAACCACTCTCCCTTGGGGATAGGGTTAGGGTTTCCGGACTTTTGCAATCAATTCTAGTCAGCTACCAGCCGCATAAGAACTTTCCACTCGCATCGCAACGTCTTTGTAACCGTAGTCCGCCTCGTAAATTTGCTTCATGCAGCCAAGTGACTTCTCGCGGTTGCCCATCCGCTCGTAAACCAATCCAAGATTGTAAACGATTTCCTTCTTTGTTGCGTCCATGGCTGCGATCTCGCGCGCGGCTTCTTCCAGTTGCTTGGCCGCCAGATCAAGCATTCCTAACTCGCGATAACATCGCCCGAGCGCATTCATCGCCTTTAGGCGTGCATTGGGATTCTGCCGGGCGCGCTGCAACTCCGGCAAGCCCTCACGAAAATGTCCCGCATTCATCAAATGTTCACCCAGTTCAAAACGAAACTGCAGATCAGTCGGATTGCGCTCCACCCGTTTCCGCGCTTCCTCGATCAACATCTCGGCCCGCCGCTTTTTCGCTGCCGCCAATGCGGCATTTTTCTCCGCGAGCGCCATGGTATCGCCGGCATTGCTCGCGACCGATTCTTCCAATGCCGCAATTTCGCGCTCGGTCTGCTTCACACCCAGGTCGGAAATTTTTCGAATCAAACCCGGATCACTCCCGCGCGTTAAATCAGACGCGTATCGGTACCACGCAAGTGCCGCGTCCAGATCGTCTTTCTGCTCGCTCAATACGCCAAGCCGACGCGCCACGTCGACATCCTGTGGCTTGGCCTCATGCAATGCATAGGTCTCGGCGATCTGCTGGCCAAGCGACTCTTCTGTCAGCTGCATTCGGCTCTGCTGTTCCAACGAAACCGCTGCTTCCTTGTCCTTGATCAAATCACGATAGCTCGCAGCTGCGGCCCAACCCCCGCTCTTCATCGAATCGCGCGCTGAGGCATCCTTCCCCAGCCGCATCGCCGCTGCATCGGCCGGATCGATTGCGCTGATCCGATTGTAAATCTCGACCTCGCGCTCGCTCTCGCCCAGCTCGTGATAGAGCCGCGCCAGTTCGTGCAGCAATTTGGTATCTCGCGCGTTTTCTTCGAGCAATGTTTGCAGCGCGAAGACTGCCGTCTCAAGCCATCCCGCCGCCACTGCTGCCTCCTTCAAAGCCAGGTTTGCCTGTTTGTTGTAGGGTTCGTCTTCGAGAATTTTCTCGATCAATTCCACTGCACGCTTCGCATCCTTCTTCATTTCGCGCTGCGCTTTCATCACCGCCATCGACGCGGTCGAGACGTTGAAAAATCTTTTCTTCGCCGCTTTAAATCGGGTCACCTCGGTCCGGCGCAATAATTGACGGCCGGTAAGAAACTGTGGCTCCTGTTTCAGAATTCCCTGCAAAAGGGAAATGGCGTAGCCGAAATTGCGCAGCTCAATCGCCGCCACTGCTTTTAGCCAGTGCGCGCGCTGATCTTCACTCAGTTCTTTCTCGGTCTTAACCGCCATATTGCGCCACCGTGACTATAATTTCAGCATCGCTCCGCCGTCACGACAAATGCTCGGTCGCACGAGAGAGCAGGCGCCACGAAAAAGAAAAACACCCGCCGCGCGCCGTGCCTTCGTGATGGCCGCTTGGCGCCTCCCAAGCAGCCATCAACCCTGGCAAACCACTGCAACCCGGAGTTAACATTTGAGTGATCCATTGCGACACTCGAATGTTAACTCGGAATTTCGTAAATTTTGCGCCCTTTTTTTATTTCCCGGCAAAGGAAGCCATTTGCTGCGCCGTCTGCTCCATCGCTTTCACACGGCGGCGCCACGCCTTCTTCCCGAGATAATTGGCCGGCAGAATCCTGGCCGGCAACAATGGGTCCAGGGTAATTGCCTCAAGCCACGCTTGGCGTTCCTCTGACATCCACTGGAGAAATTTTGTCGCCGCCGATTTGTCCTTTGCACTGCGCCCCGGTGCCCGTCCCAAGATTTTCAGATATCGCGAATAATGATTGTTAATTGAGTCAAAATCCCAGGCACCGGTGACAATTTCCCGGTCTGACTCGCCTGCACAAGCGCGCGCCTCCAACAAAAAGAGCGACTCGACATTAATTACACCGCCCGCCAGCATGCGTTGCTCCAGCTCGACTGAGTCCGGCGTGATCCAGACGCTATTCTGCAAATAGCCAAAGCTTCTGCTTCGAAGATAGCGCCGTAACCACGCTCGCTCGGCGTTTCGTTCGCGCGGGATGTCGAAAATCACCAGACGCCAGTGACCATCCCAGGCCCGTCCCCACCGCGCTTCCGGATCTCGCCCGCCCAAAGCATGGAGGCGTCCTTGCGCTGACAGGCGATACACCCGATCGTTTCGATCTCTCGATTTTCGGGCGACCCACTTGTGCTGCTCCAGCCGTCCAAGCTGAATCAGCAAACCATTCCGATAAGCCCAACCTTCGTAGGACTCGAAGAGGCTCCGCCAGCTTGGATTCGTGAGAATCTCAGCCGACCATAACAATATATTCAACAATTCTTCAGTTTTCGGTCCCATATGAGAATGCGTCTGCCGCTACGAACCGAGTTAACATTTGCATGTCGCACATGCCACACTCAAATGTTAACTCCACAATGATGAGACGCAGGTATTGAGCGACGGCCCGGGTTGCTGAAGCGGAATCTAGAGCAGATCGAGTTGCGGTTTTTGCGATTGAGGAATGCCCGTGGCCGATCTTTTTCGTTTTGATTTGCCGTGAACTACCGCGCCATTCGGGTTTTCCAAATGCGCAAGGATATCTTTGGCACGATCTAAAATTTCCCTTGGTAGCCCGGCCAGCCGCGCCACCTGAATTCCATAGCTCTTGTCGGCACCGCCCGGCACGATCTTGCGCAAAAAAATGATTTGCTCGTTCCATTCCCGCACCGCGACGTTGAAATTTACCACCCCTTTACGTTCCACTGCCAGCTTGGTCAGTTCGTGATAATGGGTCGCGAAAAGGGTCCGAGCCTTGATCTTGTCGTGCAGAAATTCCGCCACGCTCCACGCAATCGATAGGCCATCAAACGTTGAAGTCCCGCGTCCGACTTCGTCGAGGATAATGAGACTGCGCTCGGTTGCGTTATTAACGATGTTGGCCGTTTCGTTCATCTCCACCATGAAGGTGGATTGCCCGCGCGAAAGATCGTCGCTCGCGCCCACCCGCGTGAAAATACGATCAACCAGGCCAATCTCGGCGCTGGTCGCCGGCACGAAACTACCGATCTGCGCCATCAGCACAATGAGCGCGACCTGACGGATGTAGGTCGATTTCCCTGCCATGTTCGGCCCGGTGATGATAGCAAGTCGCAATTTTTCCCCGTCGAGCTCGGTATCGTTAGGAACAAATTTCTCTTCCACCAGATTTTGATCGAGCACCGGATGCCGACCGTCGCAAATCGTTAGCCGGAGCGACTCATCTAGTTGCGGCCGGCAGTAATGGAACAACCGCGCTGTTTCAGCCAGCGAACAAATCGCATCCAGAGTCGCGATCGCGCCCGCGGTTTTTTGCAACGGTCCGAGTTCCGTTAGGGTTTCCTCGCGCAATTTCTGGAAAAGCGAATACTCCAGATTTCGCGCGCGCTCGTCCGCGCCCAGAATTTTTGCCTCCATTTCCTTTAATTCCGGGGTAATAAAGCGCTCGCCGCCGACCGTCGTTTGCTTACGGGTGTAATGCGCCGGCACGTTCGCCAGATTCGATTTCGTGATTTCGATGAAATAACCGAAGACGGAATTAAATCGGACCTTCAGCGATTTGATTCCGGTCGCGGCAATTTCCCTCTCCTGCAGCGCGTTGATCCAGTTCTTCCCATCGCGTGAGGCGTTCCGGAGCTCATCGAGCTGGGCATCAAAGCCATCGCGAAAAATTCCGCCCTCTTTCAATGCCAGCGGAGCATCGTCGACCACTGCATTTTGCAGTTTCGCGGCCAGTTCCGGCATTTCAGCGATTTCGTTTTGCAAATGCTCGGCCAATGATTCCGCGAATTCTGGCTTCTGTGGTCGCAGCCGTGCCGGCTGCTCCTCAGAGAATGTTGCAGGCGGCACGCCTGCCTCTACAGAAGAACTTTTCCTACCGAAATTGACCCGCTCGATCAGCTTTCCGAGTTCGCGCTTGAGCGTCGGAATTTGATGCAGCGAATTTTTCAGAGTGACGAGATCGCGCGCATTTCCAGAAGCTTGCGAGAGCCGGCCCGCGGCTCGCTCGATATCGCGAATCGATTTGAGCGCGCTGCGTAACGACGCCAGCAAATCGGATTCATGAAGCAGATCCGCAATCATCTGCTGTCGGCAGTTCAGTTCGTTCAAATCACGCAGTGGCTGCAAAATCCAACTGCGCAATTTCCGCCCGCCCATCGGCGTAACCGTCCGATCCAGCACCGCCAGCAAACTGGTATCGCGGGCACCGCGTGATTCCACCAGATCGAGATTTATCTGGGTGGCTGCGTCCAGCACCACGTGATCATTCGCCGATTCGCAGCGTAACGACGAGAGATGATCAATCTTCCGGCGCAGTTGATGTTTGAGATAATGAATGATCGCGCCCGCGGCGCCGATCGCCGCCGGCATTTTCGCGCAGCCGAACCCGTCAAGTGATTTGGTTTTGAAATGTTCGCATAATGTAAACGTCGCCTGTTCGGGCAAGAATGCGTAGCTATCGTGCGCCAGGGCATGCTCGATCGAGGCGAAAGCTTCGCGCTGTTCCTCGCTCACCAAAATTTCCGACGGCCCGACCCGGGCCAGTTCATCCGCCAGCCCGCCTTGCGTCCCCAATTGCATCAACCGGAACTCGCCAGTCGTTAAATCGGCATAGGCAAACCCGAAAATGGTCCGAGCCGGACTGGCGGATTCATGTTCATAAATCGCGCCGAGATAATTCGCGCGCTTCGCTTCTAACAAACCGAGTTCGCTCACGGTTCCCGCGCTGATGATTTGCGTGATATCGCGCGTCACGATCCGTCCCGGCTGCGGCTCGCTCGTTTGATCGCAAATCGCAACCCGCCTACCCGCCTTGATCAACTTCGCGATATAATTTTGCGCCGCGTGATACGGCACCCCGCACATCGGCACGCCATTCCGCTTCGTCAGCGCGACATTGAGCAGGCCGGCTGCTTCTTTCGCGTCCTCGAAAAACAGCTCGTAAAAATCACCGAGCCGAAAGAGCAGCAAGACGTCCGCCGGCACGCTTCCGCGCAGCCGCTGGTACTGCTGCATCATCGGAGTAATTACGTCGGCCATTTCCAACCAACATGAATTCAGCCCCCGCTAATTGCGAGTTTCGAATTACGATGGAGGGCGTTCGGGCTGCCCGCCACGCGATAGCGCTGCGACGGCGGGTCGGCGCCCTAATTGTTGGGACACGACAGCGCGTATCCCTCCACATTTATGACTTGCCTCAATCCCGCAGCGTATTCATCCCCTGGCGGATGATCCGATCGATCAATTGCGGATAGGGCAAACCTGCCTTGCCCGCAGCCTGCGCGAAATCTTCGTCCTCCGCCAGAATCGGATTTGGATTTGCCTCAATGAAATAAATTTCGTTGTTCGGCGTCAACCGCAGGTCAATACGGGCGTAGCCATCGATGGTGAGCAAACGATAGATGCGTTTACACGTTTCTTCGATGCGGACGACCAGCGCCGGCTCGAGACCGACGGCGAACTTGTTTTGCAAGCCCCAGCGTTTGCGATATTCCTCGTCCCACTTCGCGCGATAAGTCGCAATCTTCGGCTCGTCCGGCGGCACCTCCCGGAAAACAAGCTCGCGGATCGGAAAAACCTTCAACCGCAAGTTACCCATCAAACCGACGTAAAGTTCGCGGCCCTCAATGTATTCCTCAGCGATCACATCGGCGTCGTGCTTCTGGTGAATGAACGCCGCGCGTTCCCGGAACTGCTCGTCGGTCTCAACAAAGGAGGCCTGCGAAATACCGTAGGAAGCTTCTTCTTTTACCGGCTTCACTAGGATCGGGAACTTAAGCTGTTTGGGGCGGACAACGCGCTGACCGCGCGGAATGACGACGAAGTTCGGAACGTGGATGCGATGATAATGCAGAATTTTTTTCGAGATGCCTTTGTGTTTGCAAAGAACGAGTCCGGTCGCGCTGCAACCGGTGAAGGGCACGCCCTGCATTTCGAGAAAGGAAACAATGTTCTGGTCGAACCCGCGGTTATTCTTGAATTGGTCGGCGAGATTAAAAATTACGTCGGGCGCGAAGTTTTCCAGTTTTTGCCGCACCAGATCGAGATCGTCAAAAATGGCGAGATGTTCTGCGGTGTAACCGAGCGTGCCGAGCGCGCCCAGGACGTTTGCCTCGGTTTTCCAATCCTCCGTCTTCATTTCCTTGCTCAAATCCTGATCGATGGTGGTCGGCCGGATGGCGTCGAAAAGGGCGAGGACTTTGAGTTTCTTTTTCAAGTTTTGGTGCGCTTGAATTTGCCGGTGAAAAGATAATTCATCACCAGGGTAGTAATGAAAGCGGAGACACGAAAGTCCTGCTGCGGGTCATCGTTATGGACGTAAAGGCCGAGATGGTCGCAACGCTCGATCAGGCGCGTGAGGAGTTCATTTACCCGGTACTTCTTCTCGTTAGTCCAGAGGCAGACGGCATTGAGCAACCGGCGACGCCGCAGGCGCAAATAAGAACTGGCCTTTAAACCGGCAGGCGCGGCGAAAAGCTGCCGTAGATCGGTGTCGTAAAAATCCGGATAAGTATCAGCATAAAGCTTCCGTTTGCGCACGTAATAAGTCTTGAGCTTGATATTCAGACAATTGTATTCGGCCAAACGATACCCCGGCACATGCACCGGCAGCTGCCCCGCCAGCGAGCGCATCAGCTCATCGACGTATTCCAGCTTTTGCAACGCTTTCCAACCAGCATAACGCGTGCGCCAGTCGAGCCCAGGCGTGAGCCCGACCGCGAAAGTCTCGGCAAAATCTTCATCCGGATGGCTCTGCGCGTACCAGTCGTCGAGATTCACCACGTAACTGCGACTGAACGGCCGGGGCCGGTAAGAGTCCGGCGTCTCCTCGCGCGAAGTGCGCCCGAAAACTTGTCGCCATCCTTTTTTTCGCGGAATCTGATAGGCGTAGTTGTAGGCGTGCGCCGCCTCGTGCCGGATGAGTTTCATGAACCACTCTTTGGTTCCGCCTTCGACCTCAAGCATCATCGTGCGCTCGAGCGCGCGCAGCCGATCGTGCGCGAGAAAAAACGGCACGAAGATGGCTGGAATACCCACCGGCACGAACCATTCGTCACCGATGTGACACGGCGGATGAAACACCAGTCCCTTCGCCGAAAGCTCATCGTAAAGTTGTTTGATTAGGGGCTCGAGTGTTGTGCCCTCAAGCTGCAAACCGAGCGTGGAGATGCGGCGCTCGAGAAGCTGTTCGTCACTCAGCGATGCCCAATCGGCCGCTTCCATCTCGCGCACGGTATCATCGGGAAAAGCCCTGTCACGCCCTCACACTCCGGGGAGCACAGGCTGCCAGCCTGTTGGTCTGGGCAGCTTGCCGACACGAACTTTCATTTTCTACTGATTTTTTTCTCGGCCGGAGGAATCGCATTAGCGCGACTCGGCCTTTTACAGACCAGTGCGTTATGAACAGAATTCAGCAACTCCTAAAGCTCACCAAACTGGAACGCCAATCCCAAAACAATTCGCAATAATCTTAAGATATCGCGACCAAACGAGGTCTTATATCGCGCGCCTCAAAGCATGCGGTCAGACAACGACATCGTTGTGGAAGCTGGAGGTCAAGGCGATGCGCGATTGCTGATCGTCGAGGGGAATTATCCGATCGATTATCTGATCAAGTCCGAGCGTCTTTTTGCATCGGAAGATGAAGCCTGAGAAAAGGCATACGAACTGACGAAGTGATTATTTGATGGCGCTCGAATAGTCCCGCCGAAATTCTTCGTAAATTACCCGGAGAACCTTCTGTCGATCCTCGGAATCCGGAAACTCCTTAGCAATGCTTAGCAGTTGATCCTTCTTGATTTGACTGAACCTTCATGTCGATAAGATAACATCGAACGTCTTCAGCAATATCATCGATAACCAAAATCACGTTTCCGTCTTGAAGACGCTCGGTGTCGAAATTCAGTTTTAGTTCGGCATAGAGCTTGTCAGCATCTGATCGAGTCTCGACGCGAAGCTTCTTAACCTGGTAGACAACACCGAAATTCGTAGCCAAATCCACGCCCCGGTCGTGTGCAGAAGTCCGAGTGTCGCGGTAAATCTTACAGGCGAATTTCTCCAAATGAATTTTAACGAGAGCGAAACTGACGATCTCAAAACTTGTCGCGTTTAAGTTCATTTGCTCACCGATCAATTTCATGAACGTCGTGACATCGTCAGCCATTTCTAAGCGCACCTTCGAATCAGCTAGTTCCGGGATGATGCCTATTCGCGACTCAATGTGTTGCTTAATCCAGTCGGGAATCCACGGCACCAACGGTTCTGCATAACTAAGCGAAACGCTCCGCTCATACTTAAGGTGGCCGACCGATCTAAAGAATCCGTAGCGCGACATTCGCATGCCGTAGGCATCCTCGTATTTCGCTCCAATGTGAACGTCGTGACCGAGATGTGCCTTTAACGACCGGACGGCTGACTCATAAGAGAAGCGAATCTCACCATCCGGGAAGACTCGTTTCCTATCCGCGGAATAGCTTCGCAGCACGCCCAACGCAAAAGCCGGCATAATCACCTTCGTTTGCGAATTCTTTAGCATTCGCTCGATCTCGTTTTTGCATTCCAGCTCCGAATCGATTCTTGCGATACCCTTCTGAGACCGGGTTTTCTTCCGTTTCTTTGAAGAAGCCATTGCCCCTCTGTTTACCAGAGGCTGCTAAGAAACACGACCGCGAAATGGCGAATCGGGTTGAGCACGCTTCTACTACCTTCAGTGTGATCACGATTTTGCTTTTCGACGCTGATTTGTCGGCCGCCGAAAGGAATGTGCGAGGCGCTCCCAGTTGTGGCTGACAGGATGACAATCCTTTTTTAATGAATTTCGCATCCGATAAACTATTATTGTTTTATGCTCACCGATTACATCCGCGAGGCGATGCGGCTCGGTCATTATGAATTGATGGAGAATGGGAAGTTCTTTGCCACGATTCCGCCTCTGAAAGGTTTGTGGGCGGAAGGTACGACGCTGGAACAATGCCGCGAGGAACTGCAAAGCACGCTCGAGGATTGGATCATGATTAAATTGCGGCACGGCGATACGGATTTTCCGGCATTGAACGGCATCGATCTCAATCCACAGCCGCAATATGCCGAAGCCGATTAAGCGGCGTGAGCTAATCCGCAGAATGCGTTTGCTGGGCTGGGAAGGTCCCGAATCGGGGAAGTGCCACGGCGCGATGCGCAAGGGAACGCATACCGTGCCGATTCCCAATCCGCACGGAACCGATCTTGATTGGACTCTCGTTAAAAGAATTCTAAGAGAAGCCGATATCGATCCCGACGAATGGGAGCGATTGAAATGAGATCGGCGAGAGCAAACAAATCGCAGCGGGGAAAAGATTATCTCCTACGCTCGCCCGCGAACGCGCGGCCTCTGCGTTCCGCTATCCGCGCGCTAAGAAGTGTAAACCCAAAATCTGATCGATAGACAAAAGCTCCTCGCAGGGGCGTCTATTATTTGAATCCAACCGGGCTGGTTGGCGCGTCAGATTTTTGATTACAAAAGTGAAAAGAGTTACAACGTTACAACTGCCATGATGACTGATCTTCGCTTCGCTTTTCGCCAGTTGTTCAAGTCGCCCGGGTTCACTTTTCTCGCCGTACTCACGCTCGCGCTCGGGATTGGGTTGAACACTGCCATCTTCAGTTTGATCAACGATCTTTTCCTGCGCGGGCTGCCGTTTAGAGAACCGGCGCGCGTGCTTCACGTCTTTTCGCACTTCAAAGAGCAGAGAGTTGATTTCCCGATTTCCACACCGCGTTTCATGCATTTCCGCGATGGGCAAACCATCTTCGACGGCTTTGCTGGTGAGAATGGTATCGCCGCGACGGTGACCGGACTCGGCGATCCTTTTCAGGTTCCGATCTTCAAGACGACATCGAATTGGTTCGATGTGCTCGGCCTGCGCGCGATTCGCGGCCGCACATTTTTGCCGCAGGAAGAGGAAGGCGCCGATGTCGCTGTGGTCACGGATCGTTTTTGGAAAGCGCGGTTGGGCGGCGATCCAAACGTGATCGGGCGCGCGCTCACACTCGACGGCGTCTCGCACACGATTGTTGGGGTGATACCGAAGCTACCGGTCTCATGGACCGGACCGAACGCGGATATCTGGACCACCAAGCCGTTCATCATCCCGGGTTTTTCGCATGAACGAATGATGCGCGGCACCGCGTTTCTACGCGCGGTCGGACGGTTGAAACCGGGCGTGATGTTCGAGCAAGCACGCGCCGCCTTGCAATTGCTCGAGAATAGCTATCGCGCGCAATATCCGGAGAAGATCGATGCGAGATCCGGCACGGTAGTTAAGACGTTGCCGGAAGATGTGACGGAAAATTTGCGGCCCGGTTTCGCCACGCTACTCGCGGCCGTTACCTTTGTCTTGCTCATCGCCTGCAGCAACGTTGCGAATCTACTACTCGTTAGGTTCACCGGGCGTCGTCGAGAGATTTCATTGCGCATGGCGCTGGGCGCGACGCGCGCGAGCGTGCTACGGCTTTTCGTTTTTGAAAGTGTGCTGCTCAGCTTGTTCGCGGGAATTCTCGGCGCGCTCCTCGCCTGGCAGTTGGTGCCACTGGTGCCGCGTCTCGCGGCGAACTTCCTTCCGATCGAAGCCGGCACTGCTACGGCGCTTTCAGTTCCCGTGCTCGCATTTGCGATTGCGCTCTCGCTGCTGACCGGTCTGTTAATGGGCTTATATCCCGCGCTGCAAAGCTCGCGCGCCGATATCGTCGAGGCCCTAAAGGAAGGTGGACGCGGCACCGCCGGG
>Ga0209577_10003797_pt1 | contig 14230 bp, 16 predicted proteins | sample GraSoiAngelo_109_FD_185874 | JGI IMG/M metagenome (GOLD analysis project Ga0209577, IMG submission 185874) | Grasslands soil microbial communities from the Angelo Coastal Reserve, California, USA - 14_0903_12_20cm (SPAdes) (version 2) | ecosystem: Environmental > Terrestrial > Soil > Grasslands...
CACAGCCAAGCGCGGAACCCAGTCCTCGAAAACACCGAAAGTTTCCGCGCAGCCCAGCGCCGAAGCGAAAACGAGTGGCGCGTCGCGGGTGGCCGATCAAATCAAGAACCTCACCCGTTTTGTCTACTTGCTCGGCGGTGTCGCGAAGGGCATCGAGCAGGTCGACGAAGCGGCGCGCAAGAATGAAGCTTCGCCCGCTGCCTTGCAACAGAACGACCAGAACAAAGCCGTGGTCAAAACCAGTCTGCGCAACGTCCGTGAAGGTTTGGATCAACTGGAAGTTTACTTTCGCGGCACGCCGGAACTCGAAGGCTACTACCTGAAGCTTGCCGGCTCCGCATCAGGCGCAGCTACGGCGGAAGATCAAGCCGCGGGCGGCCATTTCGATCAAGCGGGGCGAACGCTGCTCGGAGTGGTGAATCGTTTGACTGACGTGCTGCTTGCGATGCGGTAAGAAGAAGTCTTTGACAGGATTTACATGATTGACATGATGGCGGTGCGGTGCTCGCCTCTCCTTATTCATCCTGTGAATCTTGTTAATCCTGTCAATTTCCTCTGATTTATTCCAAGCGATAATTCGGCGCTTCTTTAGTAATCACCACATCGTGCACGTGTGACTCGCGCAGGCCGGCCGCCGTCACGCGCAGGAACCGAGTCTTCTCCTGAAACTCTTTGATTGTCCGACAGCCTGTATAACCCATTCCTGAGCGCAAGCCGCCGACTAGTTGCGTCACCATTTCGGCGAGCGTGCCACGATAAGGGACGCGGCCTTCGATGCCTTCCGGGACCAGTTTCGATTCAACTTCAGTTCGTTCCTGGGCGTAGCGATCGCGCGAACCCTCGCGCATGGCGCTGATCGAGCCCATCCCGCGATACATTTTGAAGCTGCGACCCTGGTAAAGGATCACTTCGCCGGGCGCTTCTTCGGTGCCCGCGAAAAGCGATCCAATCATTACCACATCAGCGCCAGCCGCGATTGCTTTCGCCATATCGCCGGAGAACTTTACGCCGCCGTCGGAAATGATCGGGACACCGGTGCCGCGCGAGGCTTCGACACAGGATCGAATGGCAGAGATTTGCGGCACGCCGGCGCCGGTGACAACGCGTGTAGTGCAAATCGAACCTGGGCCAATGCCGACTTTGATCGCATCGACGCCGGCATCGATAAGCGCGCGCGCGGCTTCACCGGTTCCGATGTTACCGGCGATCAATTGAGAGTCCGGATGGCGGCGCTTGATCTCGCGCACAGCTTCGATCACGCGCGAAGAATGACCGTGCGCCGTGTCTACTACCAGGCAATCAACGCGCCTCTTCACTAACTCATCCGCGCGCTCTTTGAAATCGCCGGTCGCGCCGATCGCCGCGGCCACACGCAGACGGCCCAACTCATCCTTCGCCGCGGTTGGATACCGAATGGCCTTTTGAATGTCTTTGACGGTAATCAAACCTTTCAAGCGTTTTTCATCATCGACGACCAGAAGCTTTTCGATTCGATGCTTCTGCAGAACCTGTTTGGCCTGATCGAGCGTCGTGCCGACGGGAACAGAGACCAAAGGCTGTTTGGTCATGACTTCGGAAACCGGCAGATCGAAGCGCGTCTCAAAACGCAGATCGCGATTCGTGATGATGCCAACCAAATGCCCATCTTCGTCGACCACGGGGACGCCACTGATGTGATAACGCTCCATCACGTTGAGCGCTTCGCGCACCGGGCGGTCCTGCCGGATCGTCACCGGATCCACGATCATGCCGGATTCAGAGCGTTTCACTTTGTCGACTTCTTCGGCCTGCCTTTCGATACTCAAGTTCTTATGAACTACGCCGATGCCGCCTTGTTGCGCGATAGCGATCGCCAGCGACGCTTCGGTGACGGTGTCCATCGCGGCAGAGCAAAGCGGTATTTGCAGGCGAATGCCCCGAGTGAATTGCGTTGACGTGTCGGTCTCAGTGGGCAGCACGTCCGAATGAGCCGGCACCAGAAGCACGTCATCGAATGTAAGTCCTTCGGAAATCTTCTCAGTTATCATGGCTTTCTAGAATTTACTCCTTAGATAATTCTGCACGTAACAGCTTCGCGTCAGTACCGCGAGCGAAAGCGATCGGCCTTGGGTACGCAGTCGTCCCGACTGCTTCTGGATGCGTCCGTGCTGAGGCCAAGCAGTCGGAACGACTGCGTACCCAGGCGTTTGATGGGCGACGATACTTTCTCTCGCAAAACAGATTGCGCGATCCGGTCGCTACCACCACCCCAAGCGGGCTGCCCGCTTGGGGACCCGGTCCGCTCGCGGTACTGACACAAAACTCTAACTCAAAAAGAAAAACGCCCGCAGTTTGCCGCGGGCATCGTCAGAATTTTCGCGAATTGACAACGAAGCCTTTCGTCATGCCGCGCAGGTTCGCACACACTGCGGAGTCGCGCAGTGTTCCCGATCGCGACAATTCTAGACAGTCGATTCGTGCTCACCCTCCCTTGCGCGTTGGATTTTCACGGCCTCCTCAGCTGACGGCACGGAGTAATGGATCGAACTTCCGCTTCGAGACTTAGTCGGCGGATTTCGCTGCCCCGTCCCGGTCGCCGATTTGCGGCCCAGGCTGCGCTGATAAAAATGCAATCCTGCCCACACGCAGAGAGACAGAATCGCGAGGATCACGGCCGCCAGTAAAAGAGTCAGAAGCGGCGAACGATTGTGAGGGCCTCCGTCGGTGTAGACCACTGAACGAACAGTCTTGGTTGCAGATTCATCGGTCGATTCGCCCTGCTCCCGCAGGGTCCGCGTGTACTCTTCGATCGCTTCCTGCTCGTCATAACCGATGAACTTGGCGTAAGCGCGAATAAAACTGCGATTGAAAATGCCGCCCGGCAAGCGCCGATAATCGTCCGCTTCGATTCCCTCGAGATAGCGCATTGAGATCCGAGTCTGTTCAGAGATGTCGCGCAGAGCAATCCCTCGCGCCTCGCGTTCGAGTCGCAATTTTTCTCCTATGCCTGCCGCCATTTTCAGTTGTGCCAGCCTGAGACGATGCTGATCAAGAGAGGAAACAAGCCGCTGCGCTTAAGCCAAGTAAACCGACGCTCGTCCCACAGGATGTGGCAAAGTCAATCTGTGGTCGCACTATAACGCCCGTTCGTAAAGCTTGTCAAACTTTATTGATTTTCGCGTTTCGTCTCTCTTGATTCTTAGCGCGCAGGGTGATAGCGTTGAGAACGAATCGAGTTGGTTTTAATTTCTACAATCTTGAAAAGTGAGGATTGACGGAGATGCCCCTTGAAGCACTCGGAATGGTCGAGACCAAAGGCTTTGTTGGCGCAGTGGAAGCGGCCGACGCAATGGTCAAAGCAGCCAACGTGCAACTGTTGGGAAAAGAATACATCGGCGCGGGATACGTGACCGTGTTTGTGCGCGGAGACGTCGGCGCGGTGAAAGCGGCGACCGACGCCGGAGCCGCGGCCGCGCGGCGCGTCGGTGAGCTGATTAGCGTGCACGTCATTCCGCGTCCGCACGCTGAAGTTGAACGCGTACTGCCGGTCGATGGCCGCACCGGTTACAGCCCCGACGAACAATCGCAATTAGCCGGCGGCGCGCGGGGACAGTTGGGCCAGGGCGAAGCCGGACGCTCGTTGAGTGCGCGTGAAACTTCGAGAGAAAGAGCGAAATAACGGCATTGCCGATTTGCGATTGCCGATTGCCGATTGGTCTTTGAAAATTGGCAATTGGAAATCGGCAATTGGCAATGGAGGTTTTTATGTCGGCCGACAAAGATCTAATTTCCGTTCAGCAGGCCCGCGACCTTGTCGAGGCGGCGCACCGCGCGCAGGCGGAGGTGGCGCGCTTCGATCAAAACAAAATCGATCGCATTTGTGAGGCGATGGCCAAGGCGGCGATCCGCGAATCACCACGCGTGGCCTCGCTCGCCGTCGAAGAGACGGGTTATGGCATACCCGCAGACAAGCAAGAGAAGAATCGCTTTGCTGCGGAAGACGTTTGGAATTATTTCAAGAACCTGCGCACCGTTGGCGTGGTTTCGGAAACGAAAGACGTAGTTGAAATCGCCAGTCCGCGGGGCGTAGTCGCGGGCATCATTCCGTCAACCAATCCTACTTCCACCGCAATTTTCAAAATTCTGATCGCGCTCAAGTCGCGAAATGCCGTCGTCCTTTCACCGCATCCGTCGGCGTCGCGGTGCATTAATGAAACTGCCAGGAACATGCGCGACGCCGGGGTGAAAGAAGGATTGCCGGCGGACGCAATTGGTTGCATGACGACGGCGACCATCGAAGGCACGGAAGCCTTGATGAAGCACAAGCTGACTGCGGTAATTCTCGCGACGGGCGGCATCGGCCTGGTGCGCGCGGCATATTCATCGGGCAAACCGGCGTTTGGCGTCGGTCCGGGCAATGTTCCGGTTTTAATCGAACGCACCGCCGATGTGCCGAAGGCAGTGCAGGATATCTTGACTGGGAAGTGCTTTGACAACGGAACGATTTGCGCTTCAGAGCAGGCCATCGTCGTTGACGCGCCGATCGAAATGGCCGTGCGCGAACAGTTCAAACTGCAAGGCAGTCATTTTCTAAGCGCGTCGGAAGCAGATCAACTCGCGAAAATCGTCGCGACTTCGCAGCGGACGCTCAATCCGATGATTGTCGGCAAGTCAGTGGAAGCAATCACAAAATTGGCAGGAATTAGCGCGCCCCCGGGGACGCGCTGCCTGATTGCCGATGTCGGCGGCGTGGGCCGCGACTTTCCGCTTTCGATGGAAAAGCTCTCGCCGATCCTCGCCTTCTATGTTGAGGATGGAATCGAAAGCGGCGCCGCGCGCTGCAACGAAGTTCTGCATTACGGCGGCATGGGGCACACGGCCGGCATTCACACGCGCTCGCGCGAAGCGGCGATTCGTTACGGTGGTGAGATGCCTGCATCGCGCGTAACCGTGAACACGCCGACGACGCATGGCGCGATCGGATTCTCGACGGCGCTACCGCCATCGATGACGTTGGGATGCGGTTCCTGGGGAGGGAACGTGACGTCGGACAACGTTTCACCGTTGCATCTGATGGACATCAAGCGCGTCGCGTTTGAGACCCGTGCCGTGGCGAGCAAGCGACCGGCGATTGCGGCCCAAACAGCAGCGTTGCCATCGCAGCCGATCGCGGTAAGCAGGCCGGCCACAACATCAGCTCCTTCCGGCGAAACTCCAAAAGTCAGCCGCGAAGAGATTGCGGCGATTGTCGATCGCTTTCTCGCGAATCGGCGGCCCGAACCGGCGCCTCCGCTTTCCGCGCCACCGCCAAACGCTCAATCTGCTTCGGTAACGGCCGGGAATGGTGGTAGTCCTACGCCGGCGCCTGCCGGCGGCGGTTCAAAATCGACAACAGACGGACACCAGGCCGCAGATTTCGTCAGCGAAGACGACGTCCGCCGCGCGATTCAAAAGGGTGAGAAGATTTACGTGAGCGCTAAGACGATCATTACGCCGTCTGCGCGCGATATCGGCGAGCCGGCGGAAGTGTTCGCAAAGATCTGATTTGTTCTGGTAGCATTCGGTCGCTTAATTACTACTCACTAACTACGAGTGACTTCATGGGACGCCTTGTTACTTCAGTTACGATTGAAAATCTTCTCGACCCGTCTAAGAATCTTAGATGTGATGCGTTGGTCGATACCGGAGCTTCGCATATGGTCCTCCCGAGCGCTTGGCGAGGGCGACTCGGGGACCTGCGACGGTTTGGGACCGTGAATTTAGAGACCGCAACACAAGCGATCGTCCCTGGTGAGGTTTATGGTCCGGTTCAAATACAGGTTGAGGGCTTTCGTGCAATTTCCAGTGAAGTCGTTTTCATGGATATGGAACCAGCAGACGGCGTTTACGAACCGTTGATTGGCTATATTCCCCTCGAACAGTCCCAAATCGCGGTTGACGTAGTGGGACAGCGTTTGCTGCACGTCAAACATCTGGATTTGAAATCACTGAACTAATCTAAGCAGAGTAAGAACAGAAGCGCTAAAACGAATTAACCAATTAAGAAGATGTTCCTCGGTAAAGTCATCGGTACTGTCTGGTCGACGAAAAAGACGCCTGACCTCGAAGGCGTGCGATTTCTCGTTGTGCATCCCTACGACTTGGATAAACAGCCTACGAAGAACATAGTCGTCGTTGCCGATCGTTTAGGCGCCGGCACGGGAGAAGTAGTGATGTGCGCTTACGGTAAAGCAGCGCGCTCGGCGATTGGCGACCAGGAGATGTCGATTGAAGCCGCAGTCGTCGGTATCGTCGATCGAGTTGATCTTGCCGAGACAGAGTCGGAAGAGTTGCGAGAAGCCGCGCGCGCGCTGCTTGGACGCGACAATGGGCGACCCTAGAGGATTGCGAAATTCGGATTTCGGATTGGGAACACTCAAACCTCTGAAAATCCGCAATTCGAAATCCGCAATCCGCAATCCGCAATCTATTTAATGGCTAATGAAGAGTTGATCTATCGCCTCACTCGCGCGGTCTACGAGCGCCTGGGCACGTCAACGGACGAAAGCGTTGTCGAACAACTGGTCACCGACATTTATCGCACGATTGAACCTGAATTGGCTGTCGACGGCGCCGCGCAAACATCTCGGTCGAGTTCCGCAGGTGATTCGTTCAGTCAGGCCGACACGCGCGCCGGCTCCGCGGATCGTTTGGTCATCTCGGTTTTTGGCGTCGACCATCCGGGCATCGTCGCCGGCGTGTCGCAGATTTTGGCCGACGCGGGTTGCAGCATAGCCGACATCAATCAAACAGTGGTGCAGGGAAAATTCGCGATGGTAATCATCGCCAACGCGTCGCGCTCGCAGGCCTCAGCAACCGAGTTGAAAGAACGTTTTCGCGCCGAAGGGGAGAAACTTGGCGTGCGCATTTATGCCCAGCGCGAAGACTTGTTTCATGCGATGCATCGGATTTAGAGATTTCGGATTGCGGATTTCGGATTTGAAAACACGCCAGCTTTGTTGATAATCAATGCGCAATTTCTGATTGGCAGTCCGCAATCCGAAATCGCAATCCGAAATTCTTATCGTGCACCCTGAAATCTCACGTCGATGTTTAGCCTGCGGCGCCTCTTTTCGCGAAGGCGCACTGTTCTGTCCCGAGTGCGGGCAGCCGCTTACGAAAGCTGCGGATGGAACGTCCGGTCCTAAGCCCAGCGAGGATGCGCCGACATCACCGGTAACGTCCGTTCCAAGCGAACCTGCCAGCCACGTGATCGCCTCGGCGCCACCGTCCCCGGTCGTCCCGGCTCCTGAGATCCAGACCGTGAGTGAAGTACCTACGGCGCCGCAGCCTCCTGAAGATTCCGCACCAGAACGCATCAAACAAAGGCCGCCGGATTCAAGGACGGGCAAACACGAAACGGCTCGTGACAAATTGCATCGCGCTTCGACAGCCACGCGAGAAGCATTGGCCGACAACGTCAAGCGGGTGGAAAAAATTCGGCAGGTCTCGACCGTAATGTTCGAGGAAGCTTCTTACGATCCCAGTCTGCGCTTTGTGCTGGTAGCATTGGGCCTGTTCATCGTGTTCATCATCCTATTGGTGCTTAGCAAAGTGATGGGATAGAACTGGTTTCAAGTTTCAAGTTTAAGGTTTCAGGTTCGCTCGCAAAACTTGAAACCTGGAACCTGAAACTTGAAACTGTTTTTATGGAATACACTAAGTCCGAAATTCTCGAAACCGTGCGCATGACCGAGATGGAGCATCTCGACATTCGCACGATCACGCTGGGGTTGAGTTTGCGCGATTGCGCGACTGAGTCGATGAGCAGCACCGCGGAGCGCGCGCGCGAAAAGATCGAACGCACGGCTGCAAGCCTGGTGAAGACGGTGGATGACATAGGGAACGAGATTGGCATTCGTATCGCGAACAAGCGCATCGCGGTCACGCCGGTTTCGATTTTGACCGAAGGAGCGAGCGGTAATCCCGTCGATCTTGGTCGGGCAATTGACGACGCGGCCAGAATTGTCGGCGTAGACTTTGTCGGTGGATATTCAGCGCTGGTGCACAAAGGATTCACGCACAACGAAACCGAGTTTCTCGATTCGATACCGGAAGCGCTCGCCTCGACTGAACGGCTCTGCGGATCAGTGAACGCCGCGACGACCCGCGCCGGAATCAACATGGATGCAGTCGCGCGCGTGGGCGGTCTGATCAAGGAAGCCGCCGAACGCACGCGCGATCGTTCTGGCATCGCCTGCGCCAAGTTTGTTTGTTTCGCCAACGCCGTCGAAGACAATCCATTCATGGCCGGCGCTTTTCACGGCGTCGGCGAGCCTGAAGCCGTGTTGAATGTCGGCGTATCCGGCCCCGGCGTTGTCAATCACGCGGTACAGCACGTCGATCCCGATCTTCCGCTCCACGACCTTGCGGAGGTCATCAAGAAACTCTCTTTCAAACTCGCGCGGGCCGGCGAGTTGGTTGGCCGCGAAGCTTCGCGCCGTCTGGGAATTCCGTTCGGCATAATCGATCTTTCGCTGGCGCCGACCCCTGTGCCCGGTGATTCGGTGGCGAACATTCTTGAAGCCATGGGATTTGAGCGCGCGGGCGCGCATGGTACCACAGCGGCGTTGGCGTTACTTACGGATGCGGTGAAGAAGGGCGGAGCGATGGCCAGCAACTCGGTCGGCGGCATGAGCGGCGCTTTCATCCCGGTTTCCGAAGACGCCGGCATGATCGAAGCGGTACGTGCGGGCGCTCTGTCGATCGACAAACTGGAAGCGTGGACCAGCGTCTGCTCGGTGGGAATCGATATGGTGGCGGTGCCCGGTTCAACTTCCGCTGAAACGATCGCGGCCATCATCGCCGATGAAATGGCTGTCGGCGTGATGAATAACAAGACGACTGCGGTGCGGATCATTCCGGTTCCCGGTCGCGAGGTTGGCGACATGGTGGAGTTCGGAGGTTTGCTCGGCTCAGCGCCAATCATGGCGGTCAGTCGCTTTTCTTCCGATCAATTCATCCGCCGCGGCGGTCGGATTCCCGCGCCGGTGCAGAGCTTGCGAAACTGACAACTTGATTTCTTGAGAAAACAAGATGAATCGAGCTGACTTCCGTAAGCTGACTGAAATTAGAATCAAGGAAGCGAAGGTCCTTTTGGATCGTAAATGTTATGAAGGAGCATATTACTTGGCTGGGTATGCTGTAGAGTGCGCTCTCAAGGCTTGCATTGCCAAGGAAACCAAAGCAGACGATTTTCCGCCCCGCAATGCAAATGAATTGTATACGCATGATCTGAAGTCCTTGGTTAACAAAGCCAAATTAACCGAAGAGTTAGAGGAGCGAATACTCAGAGTGGTACAATTCGAATCAAACTGGCGTGCGGTCAAGGATTGGAAGGAAATCACGCGATATGAGTATCCAATAGATGCCAAGAGAGCCAAGGACCTGTACCGCGCCATCACAACTTCTCGAAATGGAGTATTACCGTGGTTGAAGAAGTACTGGTAAGGGAAAATCTCTTACCGCAGGAAATTACTTGCGGCGAGGAATTGGTGCGGCGTGTGAAACGGGCTGGGCTTAGAGTCGTAGCCGCGTATTGGGTTCGGGACCGGACCGCTGAGAGTGCCTCTTGGACGCTCGATCTGGTGATGCCTGAAGTCGACAAACAGGGCCCTTTAAAACTCTATGAGAAGATTCATGACATCGTGCGCGTACCGACGCGAATACAGTGTGGGTTGGATATCAACATCATTGAAGTCTTGGGAGTTAAGTATTCGTTCTTCAAAATGTTGAAGTCGTCGATAAGGTCAGAAAAAGCCTTATCTAACGTTAGGCTCTCTCAATTTGTGGTAGGAGATGGCCTGTTCGATTTGTACATTTATCAGTTTCCGGCCACGAACAATGATCACAGATAGTCTTGCGAGCGATCAGATGGAACGAGAAGCACTTGGACTAATTGAATGCCGCGGCCTGGTGGCGATGATTGAGGCGGCCGACGCGGCGGTAAAAGGCGCCAACGTGAAATTGGTTGGCTGGGAAAAGATCGATGCGGGTCTAGTGACCGCCATTGTGCGCGGTGAGGTCGGCGCGGTCAAAAGCGCGGTTGAGGCCGGCGCGGCCGCTGGTCGCCGGGTCGGTGAAGTCGTCGCCACTCACGTAATCCCACGTCCTCACATGGACGTCGACGGCGCGATTCCGGTTCTTCACACGGGCGAAACCACGCGCAAAAAGATCAGCGGCTCGGTGCGGGCTAAAAGCTAGGATGGCGATTACGATAATCCCTTCAATGGCTGGCCAAAGGTGAATTCGATCAGGTGGCCGTCCGGGTCGCGCACCATGGCAAAATATCCCACCACGCCGCCAATATCAGTAGGAGGGTCGATGAGAATGTTTTGCTGTCGCGCTTGCTCGGCAATGCGATCGACTTCTTCCCGCGAGTCGCATTGAAAACCGAAATGATCGAGACGCGCCGTCACTTCATCCTGAACCATCACTAACACGAAGGTCGGATCTTCACCAATCGGAGTCGGCGGGCCGAGCCAGACGTTGTGACGACCTTCAAGCCGGCGGTCACGAACGATCGTAAGGCCACAGAACGAGGTGTAAAACTCAACCGAGCGATCGAGATCGCTCACGTTGATTGTGATGTGCGTCCAGCGAATCGGCATTGGTCAGGCGTCCACAACTATTCGAGAAGCTTTGGAATTTGAATTATCATACAGTGCTCGTAGATCGTCCAGATACATGACCAGGTACGTAGCATTTCTCCGCGCCATCAATGTCGCCGGGCAGAAGCTGATCAAGATGCAAGAGCTGGCACGGATTTTCGCGGCGGCAGGATGCAAGAACGTACGGACTTACATTCAGAGCGGCAATGTGATCTTCGATTCCAAGTCAACGAATTCAGCCGCTCTCACCAAGAAAATCGAGCGTACACTTCAGCAGGCTTTGGGTTACGAGGTCACGGTTATTCTGCGAACACTCGCCGAAGTCGAAGCACTGGTTCGACGCAATCCCTTTAAGAAACTCAAAACCGATGACGAGGTAATGCCGTTCGTCGTGTTCCTTTCCCACCAACCAAAACCCACGCCAAAGCTGCCTTTGATATCAATCAGAGAAAGCCTCGAGTTATTCGAAATCAAAAATGGCGCCGCCTTTATTGCGGCCCGCCGCAAGCAGAATGGCTGGTTCGGTTTTCCCAACGCGTTCGTCGAAAAAGAACTAGGCGTGGTCGGAACGACGCGAAACTGGAACACAGTTAACAAAATTGTGCATTTCGCTGAGGCACTCGACGAAGAGCGGAAATAGATTCGACCTTGAATGCCTCGCCGACTCGCGGTAATCTTTGCGCTCAATGAAGTCCGATTCACGGTCGTTACAGGTTGAAACTAAAAACTCTTAACCGCAGAGGTCGCAGAGGAAATCGCAGAGGAACGCAAAGGTTTTCCTCAGCGTCCTCCGCGAATACCTCCGCGTCCTTTGCGTTAAACTGATCGTCATACAGGAGATCACCATGATTTCGAAAAAACCTTTCAGTGTCTTGCTTGTTATTGTCTTGCTTGCTGTCGCTCTTTCAGGACAAACGGCCAGACGCCCTCTGAAGCTCGATGACCTCGCTCGCTTTCGCGACGTGCGCGATCCGCAGCTTTCTCCCGACGGACAATGGGTGGCATACGTCGTTTCAACCACCGACACGAAAGAGGACAAGAGCAACACGCACATCTGGATGGCCGGCTACGACGGTAAGAACGATCGACAGATCACATTCAGCAACGACAGCGAAAGTTCGCCACGCTGGAGTCCCGACGGAAAATATCTTTCGTTCAGTTCGTCGCGGCCGGGAAAAGCGAAAGGCAGTCAGGTGTGGCTCTTGGATCGCAGCGGCGGCGAGGCTTATCAACTCACCGAATTGAAAGGCCGTTTACAGGGCTATGAATGGTCGCCGGATTCAAAACGGCTGGCGCTGCTGATCGGCGATCCTGATCCCGACGCGCCCGATCCGGCTGCCACTCCAACGCCAGGCGCGCCGCCGAAACCGCCGAAGCCGATCGTCATCGATCGTTATCGATACAAACAGGACGTGCAGGGATATCTATTGTCGGGCCGCCATAGCTACATCTATCTATACGATATTGCGACCAAGAAGCTCGATCGTTTGACGAAGAGCAAGTGGGACGAGTCCTCGCCTTCATGGTCGCCTGACAGCACGCGCCTCGCTTTCATGAGCAATCATGCCGACGATCCCGATCGCGATCCCGCGGCACAGTTGTACATCGCGGACGCAAAGGCGGGCGTGACTGAGAAGCAATTAACGACGTCGGAAAATCGCGCCAGTCGTGCGCGCCCGGAGTGGTCGGCGGATGGAAAGTGGCTCGTCTTCACTGAGGGTGATGAGAAAAAGTTTGGCGCCTACAACATGGAGCACTTAATGTTCGTGCCGGCTGACGCGAGCGCTGCGCCCACACGAGTGAAGGCTGTTGAGGATCTCGATCGCGGCGTTTCAGGTCTGAGATTCGGTAGCGAACCCGGTTCACTGATGGCGTTAGTTAGCGACGATCGTTCAGTCTATCCTATAAACATCACGCGCAACGTAGTCAAGCGCCTGCTCGATCCGCCGGTGGTAGTTTCGAGCTTGTCGATCGCCGGCAGTCACACCGTTCTGCTTTCCGGCGACGATAAGAAATCGACGGAAATCTATGCGATGGAAGGCAAGACTTTGCGTCAGCTCACTCACCAGAACGATGCGTTGATGAGCGAACTTCAGATCGCGCAGACCGAGGACGTCAGTTTCAAAAGCAAAGACGGAACGGAAGTGCACGGCCTGCTCACTTATCCGGTTGGTTACAAAAAAGGCAAAAGAGTTCCGTTGTTATTGCGCATTCACGGTGGCCCAAACGGACAGGACCAGCATTCGTTTAGTTTCGAGCGCCAGTTTTTTGCCGCCAACGGCTATGCAGTCCTGGCCGTGAACTATCGCGGCAGCTCCGGACGCGGGCAAAAATATTCGCGCGCGATTTTCGCCGACTGGGGTCATTACGAAGTTGAAGATCTGGAAGCCGGCGTCGATCACGTGATTCAAATGGGCGTCGCTGACGCGGACCGACTAGGCGTCGGCGGATGGAGTTACGGCGGTATTCTCACCGATTACATGATCGCCACCGATCAGCGCTTCAAAGGCGCCACCAGCGGCGCCGGCACAGCCTTCACGGTCGCTTTCTACGGCACCGATCAATACATCATTCAATACGATTACGAGATCGGTCCACCGTGGAACCCGAAAGCCTGGGAAACCTACGTCAAGATCTCGTATCCCTTCCTGCACGCCGATCGCATCAAGACGCCGACGCTGTTCCTCGGCGGCGAACGCGACTTCAACGTGCCCGTGCAAGGCGGCCAACAAATGTATCAAGCCCTGCGCAGTCTCGGCGTGGAAACGCAACTCGTAATTTATCCAAACGAGTTTCACGGCATCACCCGCCCGAGTTATGTTCGCGATCGCTATGAAAGATATTTGGGGTGGTACGACAAGTACGTGAAGAATCCGCAGGCACCCAAGAAGAATGTGGCGGCGACGGAAATGAAGTAGCGGGGAGTAGCCCGACCGTGAGGTAGGGAGTTAACATTGAACATCATTTCCTTCGCGTGCAAGATCGCCTGCAAGTTCAACCGAAACAAGTACTCTGAGAGCTCAAACGAGACTTATAGAAAAGCAGAGCAAAAGATTGAAGCAGCGCGGCGGTCAGGGGCGAAGAAACTCGACCTCAGAGTTGACTTCGAGAGGCCTGACTCCGAGGGACTAATCGAGGTGCCGGAGTCGCTGGGCCAACTCACACAGTTGCAGTCGCTGAACCTTTCTAGGAACCAACTAACGGCGTTGCCGGAGTCGCTGGGCCAGCTCACGCAGTTGCACTCGCTGAACCTCTTTGACAACCAACTGACGGCGTTGCCCGATTTCCTGGGCCAACTCACGGAGTTGCAGTCCCTGAAGCCTTCTAGGAACCAACTGACGGCACTGCCGGAGTGGTTGGGCGAACTCACTCAATTAGAGGAGCTGGATGTCTCGTCCAATCAACTGACGGCTTTGCCGCAGTCGCTAAGCCAGCTAACTCAGTTGGATTCCTTGGGTGCATCGAGACTTTGAGAATGAGTATTGAGCGAGAGGGCCGCCATTTCTGACCTGAGCGATTCCAAGTGGGAATTGCTTGGAGCGCACTCCGGTGTTTACTGAGCCAGCTTGCTGTAATGCTTTTCTTGAGGAACTCAAGAGTCT
>Ga0209577_10003799_pt1 | contig 14229 bp, 16 predicted proteins | sample GraSoiAngelo_109_FD_185874 | JGI IMG/M metagenome (GOLD analysis project Ga0209577, IMG submission 185874) | Grasslands soil microbial communities from the Angelo Coastal Reserve, California, USA - 14_0903_12_20cm (SPAdes) (version 2) | ecosystem: Environmental > Terrestrial > Soil > Grasslands...
CGCCGGAAACCGCGATACCGATCTTGCCCAGGATTCCCTCAGGGAGACCGTTACCCTCCAGATGTTTCCACGTAACGCCATTGTCTTCAGATCGGTAGAGTCCACTTCCTGGACCGCCGCTGGAAAAAAACCACGGTTGCCGTCGGGCCTGCCACAGGGATGCGAAAACAATGTTCGGATTGTGGGGATCAAAAACAACATCGATCCCGCCTGTATTTTCGTCTTTGGACACAACTTTCGTCCACGTCTTCCCGCCGTCGGCGGTCCGAAATATTCCGCGTTCTGCGTTAGGACCGAACGCATGACCAAGCGCCGCTACGAGGACGACATTCTCATTTCTTGGATCGACAATTAGTGCACCGATTTGGCGGCTATCTTTTAACCCAACGTTTTCCCACGTCTTGCCGCCATCGATCGATTTAAAAACTCCCGTGCCATAGGTCGCATTGCCGCGGATGGCCGCTTCGCCCGTGCCCGCGTAAATCACATTGTGGTCTGATGGCGCGACTGCGATCGCTCCGATTGACGAAATCGATTGTTTATCGAAGAGGGGAATCCAGTTTGCGCCGCCATCGATCGTTTTCCAGACCCCGCCCGCAACCGCACCAAAATAATAAGTGCCCGGCTCGTCCGGCACTCCTTCTATTGCTAACGCGCGTCCGCCGCGAAACGGTCCAATCTGTCGCCACTGCGTGCCCTTGAATAATTTTTCATCGATAGCTTCCGCGGGTGTCGGAGTAGGCGATGGAGCTGATCGAAGAGAAGGTGAGAAGAGGAATGCGGAAACGCCGAAAATGAATTGAACTAGCCAGAGAGAACGGCAGCGAGGCGTAATCATCCGCCTAAGGTGAAAAGCCTGCGACTTCGTTCAACTGGAATCGCGCGTTCGCGGGAACGCAGCGGACACTGCGACGCAAACTTTTTGCTGCGCCTGAGCGCTCTTTATTAAGCGCTTATTGCAGCCATTCTAGGGGTAGGAGCTTCCGCTTCCAGCGCGGTTCCGCCGGATTCGCCACCGCCAAAATGCCGCGCAGCGTAATATGAGCCAATGACCAAAACAGCTGCAATAAACTGAGCGACCAGCGTTTCAACGGTGGGGAATACTGCAAACCAGAGTCCCATCCACTGCGGCACATAGTTTTTTAGCGAGGTGATTTCAGTCGTGGAAATCCAATGGGCCAATTGCATTTCCTGCGCCTGCTCGCCGACCATTACGAGCAACACGACTCCAAGCAGAATGCCGGTGGTGATCAGCATCTTCCGGTACGGCAGACGTTGCTGAAGGACAAAGGTCAATACCGCTACCATCGCCGTCAGAACCATGCCCAAAAGCGCGCCTTTCAGCACTACGGCGCCGCCGAGTCGCAGGTGGTAGCTTTGCAAAAAAAGCACGACTTCGAATCCTTCGCGATACAAGGAAGTGAATCCGAGCAGGACCAATCCAAGCCAGAGACGCCACTGCGAGATTTCCGCAGTGCGCGCGTTATCGAGTAACGCCTTGCGGCGGCGATTGTGGGCCCGAATCCAGCCGCCCCAATAAATCTTGTGAAAAAACCAGTTCATGATGACCAGCAGCACGATGACTGCCAGCAACCCGGTGGCGGCTTGTAAATCGAGTGCCGACATGTTGTCGCTGAGTGAGCCAACAATGCGTACCGCGATGAACCAGGTAATCAAGCTAGCTACAAATGCCAGACCCGCGCCAAACGCGACTGGACGGCGATGGGCGCGCCTGCCGCCCGTCATGCTGGCAGTGATCGCTGCCAAAACCAGGATGCATTCCAGTCCCTCCCGAAAGACGAGAATTCCAATGTCCAGAAACGCAACGGTTGGGCTGGTGTCAGGTCGCGTCGGATCGGGCGCGCCGTGTGCCGTAATTCCCTGCCAAACAAGCATCGTCACCACGCAAAGTGCTGCTATAACGATGCCGATGCGCAAAGCAGGCTTCATTTCGCCTTAGACTTTATCACATGCCAGCGCTGCTGCTGCCGGTTGATTGCTTTTTTTTAGCGGCTGATTGCGCGCACGGTCAGTCTCAACCGGTTATTTGCCGCTAATAAGTCGATGACTTACGATGACGGCCGCATGCCGGAATATGTTCTGGGCCACCATTTAAAAGGAGAGGGGAAGCGACTCGCGTTGGTGTCGGAGTTGCTCGATCCAATGCATCGCCTTTCTCTTCAATCGCTCGACGCCATTAAACCAGGCGCAAGGACGCTGGAAGTTGGTGGACGCAAACGATCGCCTTCACTGTGGTTCATGGCTACGCTCCCGTTCACTAAGTAGCAGAGCAAAATGCAGCCTCCGGGCGCTGTTGTGATTTGCGGTGAAACGAGTAATTTCCCGCGGTGCAGCGAGCCCGGGGTTTTACGTTAATCGAGATTGCTCTCGGTATCTTCATACTGTTGTTATTGCTTATGCTGGCAATACCTAGCTTTACCGGCGTAATAGCGAACAGGCGGCTGAAGCAATCACTGGACGACTTCAATAATCTCGTGCGCCGGGCGCAGGAACTAAGCGTGGCTGAGCGTCGCCCTTACTTGATTGCTTGGGACAAGAACGACGTGATCGTGCGACCCGAAGCTTTTGCAGAAGGTGAGCAGACTAACGCCAAGGCTGAGTTTCGTCCGGCCAGGGGCAGCATTCTAAGGCTCTCGTTACCGATGGCATTGGCGGAAAAATATCCGGCTGAATGGATCTTCTGGCCGTCGGGAACCTGCGAACCCGCGATCGTCCGCTTTCAAGGCCCTGCTGGTTCGTGGACGGCGAATTACTCGCCGCTGACCGCGCGTCCTGAGATTACAAATTATGCTGTGCGATAGGAGTTCATTAGAGCGCTTAAGCGTTAACCCGTTAAAGCGGGCACGACCAATCCGTTTCAACGTTTCAAGCTTTCAACGCTTTAACGGGTTTGCTCTCTACGAGGTTCTCCTTGGCATCACGATTTTCGCGATTGGCGTCATCGCGCTGGGACACGCGGTCGAGAATTGTCTGAACGCGAGCACGATCAGCGCTGAAGAAGGCGTCGTGCGGCAGATTTTGTCGAATTACATGGCGGAAATTCAGGCTTCACGCGGTGCTCCGGATGATTCGAAGGAATTCAAGGTCAACAGCAATTACGGAGCAATAAAGGTTGTCCAAAAAGCCGCGGTAGCCGACCTGACGGAACCCGATAATACCCTTCTCGACGGGATTTACCTTGTTACGTTAACTGCTCAGTGGCAGCGGGGCGGTGTTGCCGAGTCAAAACAGATCCAGTTTTATGTTTACCGTCCAGGGTAAGGGGCAATCTCCTCGCATCCGTGGTTTCACGTTGCTCGAGATCATGCTTGCGGTGGCAATCCTCGGGCTGATGTCGGTGGCGATTTTTCGTTTTGTGCAATCGACCATGATCGCGTTGCGCGTTTCGTCCGATACAGTGGCCACGGACTCTCAATATGACGGGCTGCGCGATCTTCTCACATCGGAATGGCAAAGCCTCGGTCCCATTAGATCGAAAATGTACGGTGAACCATTCAAGCTTAACGATCGCGAGCGTGATTGGCTACGGTGGAGCTGCAGCGCTGGTCCTGGACTTCTTACTCGCTATGCGCCTGGCGACTTTACAGTCACTCTGGCGCTGAAACCGGAAAGCGAAAAGAGCAAGCGGCTTGACCTCGGCTTTTTGCGAAAACCGAAGGATGATTCGGGCTTCGGAGAAGGACAGGAGACGTGGGTGCCATTGATTAAGAACGTGAGCAGTCTCCAGATCAATTACTTTAGTCCGAACTTGAACAACTGGATCGATCGATGGTCAAACACGACCCAGCAGCCGTGGCTCGTAAAGTTGACCGTGGGACGCACTGATTCACCAGTGCCGTGGGAGGTGGTTATTCCGCTGAGGCGGACTCCGTACTAAGTAAGAATGAAGACTTCGAATTCGAAATTGCGCAGTGGCGCGGCACTGATGCTCGCGCTTTGGGCTCTGTTCTTGCTCAGCGCAATGATCATTTCATGGGCACTGGATATTAATTCGCGCCTGACGGTTTCGGGGAACGCAAGTCGCGTTTTGGACGCCGAAGCCATGGCGTCGTCGGGCGCCGATCTCGCATTGCATCCACTGGTCAAGCCTGATTCTGCTAACTTGCACAGACAAATGGGGAATCAACAGAGTTACGACGTCCAAATGATGGGCGAGTGCGGGCGATTGAATTTGAATTTACTCGCGCCGGGAGGAGTCGAAAACACAACGCTTAAGGAAATTTTACGCCAATATCTCAGCCTGAAGGGGGTGGAGCTGAATGATGCGGATACCATGGTAGACTCTTTGCTCGACTGGACGTCGCCGCCGGGACTTCACCGGCTGAACGCGTGTCCAGAGAGCGATGATTACCAACCGGCGCATGCCGCACTGACCTCGGTGGACGATCTAAAGAAAATCTGCGGATGGACTGAATTTACTGCCAAGCCGGGTTGGGACGATGATCTTACTGTCAGCAATTGTGGGGGAGTGCTCGATCTTGGCTGGGCCTCGCGGGACATGTTGCGTGCTGTGGTACAAGCCCTTGGCACCGGGGGCGACGATAGAGTGGATCAGTTTTTGCAACTGCGGCAAGGATCCGATGGAGTTGATGGAACGGCTGATGACGGGCAGCTTAACAAGCAATCGGCTCTTACCGCGCTGGGCTTTCCGAACGGGCAAATGCCGCAGACTACGGGCCTGAACCTCGATTTCAAAACAACATTGGTCTTTCGCGCAACAAGCGTCGGAAGATCTGGAGACGTTACACGGACCATTCAAATGATATTCTCAAAAGGACCCGGCGCAGGCGGCGGCCGGCCTCAGATAACGAGTTGGAAGGAGCTTTGATATCGAGACACGGATGCCATCCATTTTCATAATTCCAACTGCGCATGGATGGAACCTTGTGCGTTCAGGCACGCCGTCGCCGTCCCCCGAAGCTGCTCCGGGCAAGGCCCCCCAGAACGGCTCGTGGAACGTGCGCAAACTGCAGACGCTCGGAGAAGCCGTGTCCTTGCTTTCAGCAACCGATGATTTTGTTCTCGGCTTGCCGATTACCGCCGTGCTCGCTCAACGATTCCGCCTGCCGAGCGTCGATCCGGCGGAGTTCCCTGAAATGATTCGGATCCAGATCGAGAAGGTGTTGCCATTTTCGGCCGAGGAGGTCACCACCGACTTTGAAGTAATCGAGCAGGACCAGAACGAAAGCGTGGTCTCGGCCGTCGCGATTAGAAATGAACAGCTTGCCGAGATTGCCGCGCCTTTACTCGATCGCGGATTTATCCCGCGACAGGTCACCGTCTATGCCGCACAGCGCGCCAGCACTTATGCCCCAAAGGGAAATGCCCTACTTATTTATCCGGAAGGCGAGACGCTGGTTTACGCTATGACAGAAAACGGCAAACTGAGCCTTGCGCGCGTATTTGAAAACGGCAACGGGGAACAACTGCAACTTGAGTTGCCTCAACTGCGAATGAGTGCCGAGCTACAGGGCATCAATGCTTCCTATCCGAATGTGTTGCTGGATGAAAGCTGCCACGAAATGCGCGATACCGTGGAAGGAATTCTGGCCAGTCCCACTGAGATAGTTGGGATCGAACTGCCACCCGCCGCAGTTAAGCTGAATCTGCTGCCGGAAAGCTGGCGCCGCCGTCGCGCGCAATTGATCAGGCAGGCACAATGGCGAAAGCGACTCCTGTGGATTGGCGGCGCTTACCTAGCGCTTCTTGTACTTTTGGTTGCATATCTGGGCTTGCTCCGATTTCAAATCGGGGCAGTCGATCGCCGCATTGCACACGACGCTCCTGAAACGCAGTTCGTGCGCGCGACGGAAGCAAACTGGAAGGCACTGGCCCCGGCGATCGATGCGCGTTTCTACCCGGTTGAAATTCTGCTTCACCTTTTCGAAAGTCTGCCATCGCCTGAGGTGCGAATTACGGCATACAACCAATCGGCACGGCAGATTTCCGTCGATGGCGAAGCGAATACAGCTGCTCTCGCTTATCAGTTCATTGAAAAAATTAAGAAGAATCCAGATTTGCGAGCCTTTCAATTCGACATGGCTGCGCCTCGTATTCTGCCAAACGATCATGCCCAATTCCGGTTGGAGGGGAAGCCGCGATGATGCCGGCCTGGTATCAACGGATGAATCGGCGCGAGCGTGTGCTTGCGTGGGTCGCGGCGGGCACTGTGTTTGCGTTACTAAATCTTTTTGTTTTGGACTGGATTTTCGGTGCGCTTGCCAGCGCACAAAAGCAAATCGCGACGCGCAGGGCCACGTTGTCCGAACAGGCTCTTTACGTGAAAGAACGAGACCTCTGGACAAAACGCGACGAATGGATCCGGCAGCATCAACCAACCCTAAAAGATCCAGCGGAAGCCTCAGCGCTCCTTGATCAGGTAAAGGAGATAGCCGGCAAATACAATATTTTAGTCGAGAATCCCGCCATTGGTTCCGGGGAAACCACACCGAATCATCAGACGGTTTTTGTTTCCATTGAAACAAAGAGCCCGTGGCCGCCTCTGGTTCATTTTCTTTATGACGTACAGCGACCGGATTCCTTCATCGTGTTTGATAATGTTAATCTGGCGATTGATGGCAACGATCCCACAATGATGCGCGGCAAATTTAAAATCGCTCGCTGGTTTGCTCCAGCGCAACGAACGAAGTAAGATAACGTGGTCTATTTATGAAATATTCACTTACGCTAATATCCGTTGCCAGCCTGCTCGGGGTGACGTGCGCGCAGGCCGAGGATGTTCTGCCACCACTTTTTACCTACGATCGTTACTCAAAGATGGTGGATCATTCGCCTTTTGCGGTCGCAACGGCGGTGGCGGCGCCCGAGGCCACGCCTGATTTTGCGAAAGATCTTTACGTGGCGAACGCAGCGCACTCGCCCGATGGCGATTTGGTAACGCTCGCTTCAACCTCCGATCACGGTTTCAAGAAATATCTTACCACCAAAGACCCCGTGGACGGTTATAGCATAGCCAATATTGAATGGTCGGAGCGCGTCGGTGCGACGAAGGTGACCATCAGCAAAGACGGAAATTTTGCGACAGTCACGTTTAACCAAGCGCTTCTGCAGCAAGCTGCGCCGAACAGTGCGCTGGCCGCAAGGTCGCTCATCCCCCCGGCAACTAACATTCCTGGCCCGCCGGGTCCACCGAAATTACCAGCGGGATTGCCTCCAGAGGTGCAACAGTTGACACCTTCGCGACAGCTTCGAACTCCTCACGTCCGGGGAATGATTGAACGGAGTCCAAGGGGCGGTGCGGCAAAGGGCACTACCAGGTCGCCGGGCGCTAAGAATTAGAATAAGCTTTTGGCAGCTTAACCGCCGCCCCAATCGTCGTCTGCCGTGTCAGCCTGGCGATCCGCCCCGGCAGAATACAAGTCGTAGCCGCTCGGGTTTTTGAGGCCGGGGCTGCGATAAATGTACTCATTTCCCCAGGGATCCTTCGGCAGTTCTCTAAATAACTGATACCACCGGGCAGGCCTCGGGTCCTTGTCCGGCTGAGTCACCAATGCCTGCAGGCCTTGCTCGGTTGTCGGATAAAAGCCGTTCATGCTTTCGTACAACTGCAGTTGTGTCTTGATCGCCTGGACGTCCGCTTGGACCCGCATGGTTTTCGCGATGGCAGTTGTGTTGCCGAGTTTTGAAATCGCCACTCCCAATATGATAACGATGATGCTCACCACGAGCATGATCTCAAGCAGCGTGAAGCCCTGTTGTTTTCTTTTCATTCTCATTTCGATAAAGGAGTCACCCTCCCATTCTGTACGCCGTAACACTACCTTGCTCTTTAAGAATTTCTAGTGTCCGGCGCGCAATAGATAATCGGACTTGTCCCAGATATACTTTAACTGAATTTGCGTGGCCCGGATTGCCGAAGCTCCGATGCCAGTGGCGTTTCCAACGGCCAAATCGTTCGTCCCCACTATCAAGCTTGCGGCCGGCACGATTTTCTGAGCGCGAAGCCATCCGGTGTAGCTAAAATGCATCTCAGCAGAGAGCGGTGCTGCTTCTCCCCTGTACGCTGGATCTGCAAGGTCTGGTAGAATCAGGGAAGCGGGACCGATGTCCTGGCCGTTAAGATAAATTTCCGGTGGAACGTCGACGCGTGGGTTGGCGATCTCGAAAGTCAATAGCGCTGTCAGCGGTTGCGCCTCGATCGGAAATTGAAACGTGGCGCTCTCTTGCGTTTGTCCGTCGATCCGGATCGGCTCTGCAGCAAGCGTTGCAGTAACGGTTCCAAAATTCTCTACGTCGTCAGGTAGCGCGTGCAATGTCGGCACCGATGAGAAAGGTTCGGGAATCAAATCGCGATGTTCCGCGTTCACAGGATGCGCGACTTCGCTGCTCGTCATCCAATCGAGGTACGCTGCGCGCACGGTTTTTCCGTCCCCAGGGACTTCGATATCGATGGAAGAGGCGCCGCTCATCGGAATGAGCACCGAATCAGAGCTCGGCAGATTCATTCCGGCGCCAAGCGTGCCGGAGCGCAAAACATGTGTGCCGGATTCGTCCCAGGCGACTAACTCAGGCTGCTGTTCTGCCTTGTCATCAAAGAACAAGCGAAAGAAAAGGACCTTGTAATCCGGGCCCGGTTGCGCAACACGAATCCGAAAGACGCTCTTGGTCACGGGAGCGCCTTCTGTCGTTTCAGCCGGCAGGAGGGTCAGCGCCTCAACCCAGGAGGGAGCGTTCTGTATTTTTGAATTTTGAGCCGCGTTTTGGCGCAGATCGAGCCAGGCGCTCTCCGGTACTGGTTGCTCGGTCGTTGCGTTAGCGGGAGCGGGGAGAGCATCTGTCAACGCTTCCTGTGCGTTGACATGGCAGGTCGCAACGAACAGTATCGCAAAGACAACGCGAAGTAACATTGGGCGGGCCGAGGTTATTCGAGCACCTGTTTGATTGCAAGCTTTCAGTTTCAATGCGGCCTGATTTGCAGGCTGTGCGTCATCTCGAATACGGCTGACAGAATGCTAAAAACAACTAGACCAACCAAGGCGGCGATCACGACGATGATGACAGGCGGAATCAATTGCGAGATCAACCCAACCGTCCGGTCCAGTTCGCGCTCATAAACGTCGGCGATAGCCTGCATGGTTTCAGCGAAATGTCCGGTTTGTTCTCCCACCGCCATCATGTCCGTGAACAGATCAGGGAATAATTTCTGCGGTTGCAACGCGGCCGAGAGTGTCGCGCCATCGATGACCGCCCTGCGTACTTCTCGCAGTTTGAGTTCGAGGAATTGATTCCCCGCAATTTCTGTCACGAGATCAAGCGCGCGCAGCAGAGGTATTCCGTTCTCCATCAACGTTCCCAGCGTGCGCGAGAATTGCGCGTAGTAGCGGTGTCGAATGACCCGTCCGTAGCCAGGGATCATCAACCGGAAACGGTCCCAACCGATGCGCCCTTCATCGGTGCGAACGAGCGCGCGAAACCCGACGACTGCGCTAATCCCAACCAGCACACCGACCCACCAATAGCCCGTAATTGCATGATGAATCTGCAGCAAAATCCGTGTGGGCAATGGAAGCGCACCGCCAGTCTGCGCCATGAATCCCGTCAACTGCGGCACCATGAATGTGATGAAAATTGTTATCAGAGCGGCGCCAGCGAATGCCAGGAATGCCGGATAGATCAATGCCTGTTGTACACGATCTCGCAGTTCTTTCGCCTGCATCAGGTGTTTGACTAGTCTGAGCAGAATCTGCGGCAGCGCTCCGCTCGCCTCGCCGGCAGCCACCAGGTTTACATAGAGCGGCGGGAAAATTCGAGGCAGCTCACTTAACGCCTGCGAGAAACTGCGGCCATCGACGAGAGCCTGATGCAGCGTATGCGTCATTTGTTGGACGCGCGGCTGCTTCAGACGTTTTTCCAAGATCGACAGTCCTTCGTCGAGCGTCATGCCCGCCTGGAGCAAATGGGCGAGCTGCTCTGTGAAAACGAGCAATTGACCGTGCGGAATTTTCAGATTTTGCGTGGGCGCCGCGGCCCTTGCGCCATCGCGTTGTGCCGCTTTGGGCTCGGGTCCCACCAAGTCGATCCGGACAGGAATACATTTTTGCAATTCGATTTGACGGATGGCGACTGCTCGATCTGCGCAATCGAGTACGCCCTCAACGAGACTCCCCTGTGCGTCCCGGGCACGATATGCAAACTGTGGCATCGGCGTGGAAAATTATCCCGAAACCTGAAATCGCCAATATGAATCTGCTTTGCCAGGTTGAATGGTCAAAGAGTCACAAAGTTAAAAACATTCTTTCGGAACAATGTAACGTTTCAACGAATCACGAGTCACGAGCGATTCCGCTTAATTACCGTGATCGCGAAAAAATTTTGCTTGCCATGCCGCTTGAACTTGCTAAGACCGGCGGACATGAAGTGTGCAGCCGTATCCGTACTCATCTCCATTGCGTTTGTATCCCAAACATTTGCGGTTTTGCGACCGCTCTTCCCGGCAAAGCCAGCGCCGCCGTTTAATGGTGAAATAATTACCGTCGGGGACGATTCGATTCTATATCCCGTCGTAAAAGCTCTCGCTACAGCGCCAAGGTAGACCTGCATCCAGTCGCGGGGCGCGGGCTTTGTATTTGCGACAGAAAGGATACGCGCTTACAAGGTTGCGCTGCGACAATGAGAGCGCTACGCGAATGTCGTCTTTACGGCATCATTGATCTCGGTTACACCCCGAGGGGGCGAGATTGCAACCGCGTGGCCGAACAAATGATCACCGGCGGCGTCGATCTCATTCAGCTTCGCGGAAAAGGAAAATCGATCGACGAGCTGGTCGATCTCGCCTCTGAGATCCACGAAATCACTGCCCCATCCGATACACCGCTGATTATCAATGACTATGCCGAGATCGCGGCGCGAGTTTCAGTCGAAGGCGTGCACGTTGGACAGGACGACGATTCAATTCACGTAGCACGCCAAAAAGCAGGAAGAGATTTGATCGTTGGTAAATCGACGCACAGCCTCGCCCAGGCAAACGCCGCGCAGGCTGAGGGCGCTGATTACGTCGGATTTGGTCCGATCTTCGCCACGCCAACAAAACCGGATTACGAGCCGATCGGCCTCGACGGCATCAGGCAGGTCCACCTCAATGTGGGCATCCCGATCTTCTGTATCGGCGGAATCAACATCGACAATCTTCAGCGGGTGATCGAAGCCGGAGCGAAGCGTCTTGTCATGGTTTCCGCCTTGCTTAAGGCGCACAGCATTGTTGATTACGCGCGCTGCGCTACCGATATGCTGGCGTAATAAGAACACGGACTACAGCCTACTGAATTTTTAACGTTGTAACTTTTTAACGATTTACCGCTGACCATGTCCGTTCTCGTTGTTGGATCGATTGCAATCGATACAGTTAAGACTCCCGTAGAGGAACATTCCAACTTGTTAGGCGGATCGGCTTCCTATGCCGCGCTGGGTGCGAGTTTCTTTTCACCAGTTCGATTGGTCGGAATCGTGGGCAGCGACTTCCCCGAATCCGAATTTCAGTTTTGGAAATCACGCAAGATCGACAGCGAAGGCGTGCAGCGAGCGAATGGAAAAACATTCCACTGGTCCGGCGAATACTCCTGGGATTTGAATACGCGCGAGACGCGCGCGATCTCACTGAATGTCTTTGAAGATTTCAAACCGGTGTTGCCGGAATCGTATCGCGAAACCGATTTTGTTTTGCTGGCCAACATCGCGCCCTCGCTGCAAGCGCATGTGCTCGACCAGATGAGACGCCCACGTTTCGTTGTGGCCGACACGATGGATCTCTGGATCGAGACCGCACGATCCGACCTCGATGCACTGCTTCGGCGCGTTGACCTGTTAATTCTCAATGACAGCGAAGCACGGGAAATCACCAGGGAGACAAGTCTGATCAAGGCTGGGCGTAGCATTCGAAAAATGGGGCCGCAGTACGTCGCGATAAAGAAAGGCGAGCATGGCGCGCTGCTTTTCGGCGACGGCGATCAATTTTTCAGCTGCGGTGCGTATCCGCTCGAAGACATCCACGATCCTACCGGAGCAGGGGACACATTTGCCGGCGGAATGGCAGGCTGTCTCGCCGGTACTGTAAAAAAAGTTCACTTCAACGATCTCCGAAGAGCAATGATTTACGGCAGTGTTCTGGCCAGTTTTTGTGTGGAAGCGTTTAGTCTGGAACGTCTGCGCACACTCTCGATGGAAGAAATCGCGAAGCGCTACGAGACATTCAAGCTCATGAGCCAGTTCGAGGTGCCGACGTGAGGACGACGGCCGAACGGGAATATCGCACATTACTGCTTCGCACGTTGATCGCCACAGCCTGCTGCATTGCAGCAGTTTTGATCTGTTACTTTTGGATCGATCGTCCGGTGGCGTTCTTTGTTTATCATCACCATATCAATACACTCCCGCTTTTTCGATGGCTGACCTACCCGCCGCCAGAGGTGCAGAATTGGTCGGCTCTTGCTTTGACAATCTTATTGGTTCGGCGGGCGTGGGGATCATTTCTGCGCTGGCAGAAGACATTATTTGTGGCGTGTCTCAGCCTGATTGTTGCCGACGATTTCCGCATCTCGTTAGGCGACGTTTTCGGTCGCTACTGGCCAGAGACCTGGACTCACGATAATCCATCGCTGATCGGCACCGGGACGTACGGTTTCCATCCATTTCAGCGTGGCGACGACGTCGGCAGTTTTCCGTCCGGCCACGCTACCAGAATCCTGGCCTTCGCCACCGTGTGGCTGATCGCACTGCCCCGAAATCGAAGCCTACAAGTCGTAGTCATCGTGCTCTCAGCTTCGATGCTCGTGAGTCTTGTGGCGATGAATTATCACTTCGTCAGCGACGTGATTGCTGGCAGCGTCTTGGGTGGGATCGTCGCGATGTACGCGGCACAACTGGCGCGGTTGCAAACGTCCTGATTCGATTGTGATCTCGGATACGAGTTATATTTGCAGGTTCGCGACCAGGCAAATCACACAACTCCGCCACAAGATCGGACTCCTTGTCCTTGCAATTCTTTGCGCTGCGTGGGTCGATGCCGACGCACGCGAGTCAAAAGATTGGATCGTGCTGGAGAACTGCCGGTTGATTTCAAATCCGGCGAATGACGGTGACAGTTTTCACGCCAGCGCAGGCGCGAGGGAATACATTTTTCGCCTTTACATGGTCGACGCCCCGGAAACGGACGAAATGGTCCCGCGGCGTTTGGTGGAACAAGCGCAATACTTTGCGATCACTGTGCCCCAGGCCATCGACGTAGGCCTGGCAGCGAAAAAGTTCACCCGGGAGAAATTATCTCAGCCGTTTACGGCGTTTACGCACATGTCAGATGCGATGGGCCACAGCAAGCTCGAGCGGTTTTACGCGTTTGTGCAGACTAAAGAAGGTGACTTGGGCGAACAGTTGATTCGCAACGGGCTCGCGCGGAACTACGGATTCAAGGCTGTGCCGCCCGGATTAAAAGATTCGCGGTCCGAGACAGAAAAACTTCAGCAATTCGAAGACCAAGCGAGACAGGAGAGAATCGGAGGATGGGGCGTCAACGTCGGACGACTCAATGCACGTGCTCAAATGCCGGCGGGTTTTAGTATCTTCGTAGGCGAAAAAAGCGCTCGTTCCCGAATCTCGCCTCCGGCCAATAGGTTCCGCCAGATTTCCGCACCGCCACCACCGAACTCTTTAGCTCCTACAATCAGCCCGGTTGAAACTCCAAAATCGCATGCAAAAGAAAAAATCGAACTGGGTCGGATCGACATCAACACAGCGACAGAAAAAGAATTGAAAATGATTCCCGGCATCGGACCAGTTATGGCCGCCCGAATTGTCGCCGGACGACCATTCCGTAGTGCCGACGACTTGAGGAAGATAACCGGAATCGGCGACAAAACATACGCCAAGATCCGGCCGTATTTTCTGTAGCGGATTGCAACCGCGAACGCGATTGCGAGCCCCGGGTAGGAAGAAAATGCGCGCCCGTGGGGATTCGAACCTCAAACCTTCTGATCCGTAGTCAGATGCTCTATCCAGTTGAGCTACGGGCGCCCGAGAAGAGCAGCTAATTTGCGGAGGAAGAAACACCCGTCAACTGAAGCTCGGACGCGGTGAATATGACGGATGCTTATATATAGTTTGTGGTTCGGGTTTCGAAAGGAGTTGTTGAAAACCTGAATCACCAGAATTCCGATTCGGCGTCGCGATTTCTTTCTTGACAAGCAGGTGGCGGTCTTG
>Ga0209577_10003800_pt1 | contig 14226 bp, 18 predicted proteins | sample GraSoiAngelo_109_FD_185874 | JGI IMG/M metagenome (GOLD analysis project Ga0209577, IMG submission 185874) | Grasslands soil microbial communities from the Angelo Coastal Reserve, California, USA - 14_0903_12_20cm (SPAdes) (version 2) | ecosystem: Environmental > Terrestrial > Soil > Grasslands...
CGAGAACCTCGCGCTGGTGAAGGACACCCGCCGCGTGACGCTGGAGACGGGGCCGAACCGCCTCGCGCTGCGCGAGGTGAGCGGCCGCATGCGGCCAGAGACGGCGCAGCTGCGCAGCCTGTCGCATCCCGGCGCGCTCACCCTGGTCGAGCAGAATTTCGACTTCGACCTGCTCACGCCCGCCAAGCTGCTGGAAAAATACGTCGGCCGCACGGTCCGCGTGGTGAAGACTCATCCCACCACCGGCGCCGAGTCGCTCGAGACTGCGACGGTGCTTGCGGCGAACAACGGCGTGGTATTGAAGATCGGGGACCGCATCGAGACCGGCTTGCCGGGGCGCATCGTCTACGACGGCGTCCCGCCTAACCTGCGCGACCGGCCGACGCTGGTGACCGAACTGCTGAGCGCGCGCGCCGGCGCGCAGACGCTCGAGCTCTCCTACCTCTCCGGCGGACTGTCGTGGAAAGCCGATTACGTCGCCGAGCTCAACGGCGCGGACAGCGCGCTCGACCTGAACGGCTGGGTGACGCTCACCAACACGAGCGGCACCGCCTACCCGAGCGCGCGGCTGCAGCTGGTCGCCGGCGACGTCAACCGCGTGCGCGACGAATTGCGGCAGGCGGCAGGAATCGCCGGGAGGACGGCTAAAGCCGACGTTGCGGCAAGCGAGATGGCGCAGGAGTCGCTCTTCGAGTACCACCTCTACACGCTGCAGCGCCCGACCACGATCGCCGATAACCAGACCAAGCAGGTGGCGCTGCTCAGCGCGGGCGGCGTGCCGGTGACCAAGGAGCTCGTGCTCCAGGGCAGCGACTATTACTACCGCTCGAGCGTCGGCGGCATCGGGCAGAAGATGAAGGTCGGAGTCTTCGTGCAGTTCGACAACCGCGAGTCGTCGCGCCTCGGCATGCCGATGCCGAGAGGCGTGGTGCGCGTGTACAAGAACGACAGCGCGGGCAACGCGCAGTTCGTCGGCGAGGACCGCATCGACCACACCGCCAAGAACGAGAGGGTCCGCCTCAAGCTGGGCGAGGCCTTCGACGTCACCGCCGACAAGAAGCAGATCGATTTCCGCCGCCGCGAGCCGAGCAACAAGGCGAGCTACGTCTTCGAGAGCGCCTACGAGATCCTGCTGCGCAACGCAAAGAAGGAGCCGGCGACGGTCGTGGTGCGAGAGCCCGTGCCGGGCGACTGGACCATGCTCGAGGAATCGGCCCGCCACGTGAGAGTCGCGGCCGGGACCGCCGAGTGGCGCGTCGCGGTGCCTGCCGAAGGCAGCGCGACCCTGCGCTACCGGGTATTGGTGCGCTACTGAAAGTCAGCCCTCGACGGGGAGCACCTTTACGCGGTACTCGTGGGAGAGCTTTCGCTTCAGGACGGGGTCATCCAGCTCCATCCTGAAGCGCTCGCCGCCGCGGATGCCGCCGATCGCAGCGAGCGTGCCACAAAACATTGCATAGCCGACCTCCAAGCCGCCATGCCTTTCCATTAAGTCCTCGGGAGAGCGCATGGCCGTGACCGGTCCTTCCTGATAGAGCTTGCCATCGGTCCAGGAGCGCAGGATCAGGCGCTCCCAGTGCGGCTTGACCTCATCGTAGCGCCAGGCGTTCTGCGAAAGGGGCTTCGCGCACAGTTGCTTCGAAAGCGCGACCCCGATCGTCTCGGCCTTGCGGTCGGTATGGTCGGAGCCTACGGTCACACGCAGGCCGTCCGGTTTCGAGAGCAACACGAATTCAACTTCCCCGCTCGTGTCAGGCCCGCAGACCTGTATCTGGTCTGAGAACGTCAAAAGATGCGCAGAAACCCTGTAGAAGATGGGCGTCGTCGGCGGCGGCTTGACGCCCAGCTCCTCGAGCTCGCGGATGTGCTTTCGCAGCGCCTGCTCGTCGCGGCCGGTCCAGCCGGCGATCACCAGCTCGGTCATCGAGGTGTCTGTCATGCGACTTTCTTTTTGACGCGCGACTCCGGAATGTCGTAGCTCGCCATCAGGCCGTCGACAATGCCGTGGAACTCGTCCCACGGCGTCTCGCGGTAGGCGTGGTTGCGCACGATGAAGGACGCCCCGGCGTAGAACTTCTCGTACTGCAAGTGGCGGCCGGCGAACTCCGAGCCGACGAGATCCCAGGCGAGCTTGAAAAGCTTCATGCGCTCCACGGCGCCGCTTTGCGGCGTCTGGAAGTACGTGGTGAACTTGCGCGCCAGGTCCTCGTTCTCGACCACCGAGATGTCGGCCGGCATCTGGAATACGCCCCCGCCGCACAGCTCGCGCAGCTTGTCGACGAAGGTGGAGTAGTTCTGCGTGCACCACTCGAGCGCCGCGTACATCATGCGGCGGTTGAAGCACACGTAGCCCTCCGGCCAGCGCTCGCAGGCCTCGATCTGGCCGTTCACCATGCCGGCGATCATGCTTTCCACCGCCGACATGTGGCCGAGCAGCTCTCTGACTGCCGGCACTTCGGCCGCGCCGGTGGACTGCGCGATCTTGCTGCACAGGCCGACAAGCAGCCGCATCTTCGACCAGTAGCGCACGTTGGACTGGTGGTTGCCGAAGCAGTGGCTCGGCGTCTTGACGTAGATGTCGCGCGAAAGCAGCGCGTCATCGTGCACGAACACGCGCCTCCACGGCACCTTCACCTCGTCGCACATCACCACGCTGTCGGTCTCGTCGAAGCGCCACGCGAGCGGCGCGTCGAACTCGCACTTCGCATCGCGCTCGAAGGGCTTGCGCGACCACAGCGACAGCCCTTTCGCGTTCATCGGCAGCGCGCAGGTGATCGCCTGCTTGTTCTGGTCCGGCGCGAGCGGCAGCACGTTGCCGATCCAGACGTCGTTGGCGAACACCGCGCCCGTGGCGAGCATCTTCATGCCGGAGATGACCAGGCCGTCGTCATCCTCGCGCACCACCGAAAGCGTCGGGATCGGGATGTTCTGCCGCTCATAGAACTCGGGGTTGCGCGCGGCCTGAGGGGGGAGAACCGCGTACACGACGTAGGAGTCGAGGGACCTCAGTTCCTTGTAGTAGGCAAGCAGGTTGTCCTGGTAACCGCAGGGAGCCTTGAGCTCCTCGGGCTTCATCGCCATGCCCGTGACGAAGCTCGCGACGTGATCGGGCGAGCGGCCGAACATGCCGTAGGTAAGATCGGCGATCATGCGGTGCCCGCGCGTGCGCCGCGCAAGGTCCTCGCGCGTCTTCGGCCGCAGGTAGTAGATGGAATAGCGAGCCCCGTCTTCCTCGAAGCTCATCGCCTCCTGGTTCGCCAGCTTCAAGTCATAGATGGCGGCGACGGTGCGCGCGGCGTTCTTGAAAGCCGGGTGCGTGGTGACGTCGTTGACGCGCTCGGCGCCGATATAGACGACGCGCCCGTCTCGTAATGACTCGAGGTGCTCAGCGCCGGTCTTTAACATGGCCGCTCGTTTCGTAGTAGTGGATCTCGTGGAGGATGCACCCGCCTTTCGAGGTGAACGGCCCGTGGTGCACGCCAGGGGGCCGGCAGGCGTAGGTCGGCGCGAAGCATTGCTCGCCACCCTTGCCCGCGTCGTCGTTGCCGACCACCAGGTCTCCCTGCACCAGGTAGACCTCTTCCCAGTGGTCGTGCACGAACGGCTCGGTGGAGAATGCGCCAGCCTCGATCTTCAGCAGGCGCGTGCGGCTGCCGCGCTTGCCTTGCTCGTCGAGATCCGAGGCGAGGATCTTCTGGTAGAAGCCCCGCGGGTAGCCGGGAGGTCGCTCCCAGCCGCTGCTCAGGTCGACCTTCACGAACTCGAGATGCTGCTTGGGTTTCATCAGGCGCCCTCCTCGTTCGCGTCGACCCAGGGGGCGCGGAACACCTCGTCCTGCACCATCGCCTGGTGGGTCACCGTCCCCTCGTAGGTCATGAAGCGCTTGAAATCCTCTCTCGCCGCCGCACGCTCGGGCGACGCAAAAGCTCTGTTCATCGCCTCCTCGCCCTCGAATTCGAGCTGTGCCATCAGCACCGCCTTGCCCCGGTTCAGCGCAAACGGGTCTTTCCAGTCGACCGGCGTGTGTATCACCAAGCGCCGCAAGCCAGGCCACGACGTCACGGTCGGCACGTGGACCTTCCTGTAGCGCTCGAGAAAGCCTCTCAGGTCGGCCACGGCGATGTCGTAGCGCACGAAATAAGAAACAACGCTCATGCCGCCTGCGCCTCGTCCAGCAGGAAGTCGAGCATCGCCACCGCGCGATCGCCGCTCGAAACCAGATCGCGCGCCAGCGCGCGCAGCTGGCGAAAGCGCTTGGCATCCAGGCGCTCGAACAGCACATCGTTGATGCGCACCTGGTAGGGCGCCAGGCGCCTGAGCAGCTCGACGCTGCGTGAGGTGTTTTTCAGCAGGACGCGGCGGCCGTCCGCGGGATCCGAAGCTTTCTCAAGGATGCCGCGCTCGACGAGCTTGTTCGCCTCGATGGTGATGAACGCGCCGGAGCGGTGCAGCCGCGCCGCCACCTCGCCGATGGACAGCCCGTCGGCGCGGCTCGCGAGCATCAGGATCTCGTACTGCACCCCCGAGATGCCAACGATGGTGGCGAAGGCGTCGCGGCAGGCTTCGAGCCGGTGGCCGTAGGCGATGAGGTCGTGGATCAGGCCGCGGAACTCGCCATCCGACCCATCCACCAACAGCGCCGGGCGCGAAATGGTGTGCGGCGGGGTGCTGCGCCTTCTCGTTTTGCCCATTGACCGGGGGATTCTCGTCCCCCACAATTACCTTTGTCAATTAGCTTTCTCATTAACCCACCAGCGCAAATAGCATGAAGCTGAAGCCGGGCGAGCTCGCCGAAGCTCTGCAGCTCCTCGATCGAGGAGACTGGAAAGCGGCGCACGAGATCGTGCAGAAGGACGAAGCCTCTCCTCCCTCGTGCTGGGCGCATGGCATAGTGCACCTCATGGAAGGCGACCTCTCCAACGCGCGCTACTGGTACCGGCAGGCGGGGCGGTCCTTCCCCAGGCAAGTTTCGATCCAGAACGAAATCAAGGCCCTGAAGGAAAGCCTGTGACCAGACCTCTCGTAGCCGCGAGGAGATCGCGCAGCGGCAAAGCCGACCACCATGCGTACCGGCTTGCCAGGGTAACCGGATTGCGCTGACACCGATCCACAAACGGCGAGGCACGCCGCGACCAGCAGCCGTACGTTCACAGGTTCATCTCCAGCACGTACAGGCCGCCGGCGTGGCGGTCCACGGTAAAGACAATGCCGCGGTCATCGACGAACACATCGTTCAACTGGACTGCGCCGACCGGCGAGCCGGCCGGCGCAGGCGGAACGAAGTAGGCAATCTCGCGCGGCGAATAGGGGTCGCGTACGTCATAGGCTCGTACGCCGGCATTGAAAAACGTGCCGAGCACTACATTCTCGGAGCGCCAGGCGCCGGGGACCGGCGGGTTCTCGTGCAGGTTGTGCGCGCCAAAGCGTCCGCCCTTGTGTATGAAGGCATCGACCGGCGGAAGCGGCAAGGTCGCGATGCTGACCAAGCGGCGCTCGTCGCGCGCGTCGAGCAGCCAGACGAGCTTCGGCCAGTCGGCGCCGTGGTCCTGCACCGATTCGTCGCTGACCACGAGCAGGCCGCGTGCGAAGAGCGGCAGCGCAGTGTGCGTGAAGCCGTTGTAGGGCGGCGAGTTGGCCCAGCGCGAGATCATCCTCGGGCGGCTGCGGTCCGCGATGTCGAGCACCATCATCCCGCCATCGAGGTAGCCGAGGTAGCAGCGGTCGGGGCGCTCCGGATAGACGTTGGTGTTGTGCGCGCGGAACCCGGCGTCGTATTTGGGCGCCAGCCGCTCGGGCGGCGGCGCTCGATCGCCTTCCATGGTCCCCGGAAGGTGCCAGCGCCCGGCGGCAACGGGCCTCGCCGGCCTGCGCACGTCGACGATGCGATAGACCTGGTCGTCTTTCGGATTGAGCGGCTTGAGCTCGGGATCGGCGCAGGCCATGTGCACCGTCTCGCCATCGACGAACCACAAGGCATGGCAGCCGCGTGAATGCGGGCCCGAGGCGTCGAAGGACGAGATCGAGCGCGGCCTCTCCGGCACGCTGATGTCGAACAGCTCGAAACCGGCCGGCTTCAGGCCGAAGCGCGCGACCTGGTAAGCCACCGCCATCAGATCGCCCGAGACCTCGAGCGAGTTGGAGCGCATCTGGGCGTGCGGCAGATCGGTCTGCACGATGACTTTCGGCGCACGCGGCTCGCTGACATCCACCGCAGTGAAATTTTTGGGCGCACTCTCGTGCGCCAGCCACAGCACCCGCCGGCCATCGCGCGCCTGCTGCAGCGCCATGCCCTCGCCCATGCCGCCGAACCCATTGAGGCCGTGCTGGGCCAGCAACTTCATGTTGAGGAACATGGGGCCTAAGATATCATCTGGCCGCTATGAAATTGTTCATCGGCATCTGGTTTTCGCTGTGCTGTTTCGCGGCAGATGCCCAGCCCTGGCCGGCCAAGCCTGTCCGCATCGTCGTCGCCTATCCACCCGGCGGCGGCATCGACATCCTCGCCCGGCAGCTCGCCGACAAGCTGGCGCTGCCTTGGGGCCAGCCGGTGATCGTGGAAAACAGGCCGGGCGCGAACACGATTCTCGCTGCCGACCTGGTTGCAAAGGCGGCGGACGGCCATACCGTGCTCATGACCAGCGACGGGACCTTTTCCATCAATCCACACGTGTACGCCAAGCTGCCGTACGACCCGCAGCGCGATTTCCTTCCGGTCACGCTGCTGGTGGTGCTGCAGCAGCTGCTCATTGCCAACCCTTCGCTGCCCGCGAATAACCTTGCCGAGTTGATCGCGCTCGCGAAGGCCCGCCCCGGCAGCATCAACTATGCCTCCTACGGCAGCGGCAGCCAGCCGCACCTCTCGGGCGAAATGCTGAAGTACAAGGCGGGCATCGATCTGGTGCACGTGCCGTACAAGGGAATCTCGCTCGCCGTGCCGGCAGTGATGGCAGGTGAAGTTCAGCTGACGTTTTCCGGCATCACGACGTGCTTGGCGCTTTTGAAGTCTGGACGCGTCAAGCCGATCGCCATCGGCGGGCCGAGACGCTCGCCGCTGCTGCCCGAGGTGCCGACGTTCAGCGAGCTCGGCTATCCGGATGTCGAGACGCACGCCTGGTTCGGCCTGTTCCTTCCCGCCGGCGCGCCGCGCGAGGCCGTAAAGCGCCTGTACCAGGACACGGGGAAAATTCTCGACGAGCCCGAGTTCCGGCAGAAGCAGTTGATCGAGAAGGGCTACGAAGTCGTCGGCAGCTCGCCGGAGGAATTCACCGCTTATCTGAAAATCGACAGCGCCAGCCGCGCGCGCGCCGTGAAGATCTCCGGCGCGCGGGAGGAGTAAGCATGGAAACCATCTTCGTCGAACCCGCACCGCGCATCGCGGTTTCGGTCGAGGGATCGGGTCCGCTGGTGCTGTTCCTGCACGGAATACGCGGCAATCGCCGCAACTGGAATCTGCAGCTGCCGGTGTTTGCCCAGCATTTCACGGCCGCCGCCTGGGACGCGCGCGGCTACGGCGATTCAGACGACTACGAGGGTCCGCTGCATTTCGAGGATTTCACCGGCGATGTGCTGCGCGTGGCGGAGCACTTGAAGGCGAACAAGCTGCACCTGGTCGGGCTATCGATGGGCGGGCGCATCGCGCGCAACGTCGCGCTGCACTATCCGGAGCGGCTGCGCTCGCTAACCCTCGTCAACTCCACGCCTGGCTTTGATTCGCTTTCAACGGACCAGGTCCGAAGGTTCGTCGTCGAGCGCAAAACGCGGTCCGCCGACAGCGTGAGGCAGCTGCTCGGCAGCCGCGCCCGACCCGGCGCCTACGAGGAATTGACCGAGAGCATTTCCCTGCTGCATGAAAAGTCCTACCAGCAGACCGTCGAGGCCTCGGTAGCGCAGGATCGCGCCGCTCCGATCGAGAGAATCCGGGTGCCGACGCTCATCATCGGCGGCGACGAGGACACGATCTGCCCGCCGGATCTGGCGCACGAGATGGCGCGCCGCATCCCGGGCGCGCAACTTGTCACGATGGAAGGCGCCGGCCACCTCGTCAATCTGGAGCAGCCGGAGCGCTTTGATGCGGCCGTGCTGCCGTTTTTGTTGCGCAACCAAAAGGAGCTTCGACCATGACGAACAAGGTCGCGCTGGTCACCGGCGCCGGCACGGGAATCGGCAAAGCGGCGGCCATGGCGATGCTGAAGGACGGCTATCGCGTCGCGCTCGTGGGCCGCCGCAAGGAGCTGCTCGACAAGACCGCCGCCGACTCCGGCGCCGGCGACCGGGCGATGCCGCTACCCGCAGATCTTACAAAACCTGAGAACGTGAAGGCGGTTTTCGCGAGACTCAAAGACAGGTGGGGGAGGCTCGACGTGCTGTTCAACAATGCCGGCATGGGCGCGCCGGCGATCCCGATGGAGGACCTGAGCGGCGAGCAGTGGAAGGCCGTGGTTGACATCAACCTGAACGCCATGTTCTTCTGCTGCCAGGAGGCGATCCGCATCATGAAGGCGCAGGAGCCGCGCGGCGGGCGCATCATCAACAACGGCTCGATCTCGGCGCACGCGCCGCGGCCCTATTCCGCGCCCTACACCGCGACCAAGCACGCGGTGACCGGCCTCACCAAGTGCATCTCGCTCGACGGCCGCAGGAACGACATCGCCTGCGGGCAGATCGACATCGGCAACGCCGCCACCGAGATGACCGAGCGCATGACCAAAGGCGTGCCGCAGGCGAACGGCACGACGATGGTCGAGCCTCGCATGGACGTGACCCACGTCGGCAGCGCGGTACTCTACATGGCGAACCTGCCGCTGGAGACAAACGTGCAGTTCATGACCATCATGGCAACCAAGATGCCTTTTGTCGGCCGGGGATGACGCGAGCGCTCGGCATCGTTCTGCTTCTTCCCGTGCTCGCTTTCGCCGGAGACGCTGCGAAAGGCAGGCAGATCGTCCTCTCCCGGGCCGACGGCAACTGCCTGCTTTGCCACGCCGTGCCGGGCGCGGACCGGCCCGCAGGCAATCTGGGCCCTTCGCTCGCGGGCGTCGGTTCCCGCTTCGGCCCCGATGAGCTTCGCTCCCGCCTTGTCGATGCCTCGCGCTTCAATCCGAAATCGGTGATGCCGCCCTACGGCCGGGTCGAAGGCCTGCGCGCCGTGGCACCGCAATACCGCGGCAAGCCGCTGCTCACCGACCAGGAGATCGAGGACGCGGTCGCATTTCTTTCGACCTTGAAATGAAGCACCGCGATTTCATCGGCTCGCTCGCCGCACTGGCGGTGAGCCCGCACGTCAGCACGACCGATCCCCTGGTCTGGTCCTTCACCAGGGGAATGCCGGTCCTGCCGGGGCGCGTCAAGCTCGAGGTGCCGGCGCTCGCCGGGAACGGCCACTCGGTGGCGATGACCGTGAGGGTGGACAGCCCGATGACGCCTTCCGACCATGTGCGCGCGGTGCACCTCATCGCCGCAAAGAACCCGGTACGCGACATGGCGGTGTTCTACCTCGGGGCGTGCCCTCGCGCCGAAGTGAGTTCGCGCATCCGGCTCAACGGCTCGCAGCGCATCGTGGCCATCGCCGAGCTTTCGGACGGCTCGTTCTGGTCCGGCCGCCCACATCGAGGTGCGGGAAGCAGCCTGCACCGACGGCGGCTAGATGGCGCTCGCGAGGATCGACCTGCCCCACGAAGCCAGGCGCGGCGAACTGGTGGAAGTGCGCATCGTCATCCAGCACCCGATGGAAACCGGCTTTCGCCGCGCGCCGCAGGGTGAGCGCGTGCCGCGCAACGCGATCCACTCGCTCGCGTGCCGCTACGACGGCGCCGAGGTATTGCGCGCCAAGCTCAGCACCGGCATCGCCGCCAATCCGTTCCTGCGCCTCTTCCTGCGCGCGACGCACTCGGGCGCCCTGGATCTCCGGTGGCTGGACGATGACGAGGTGCAAGGCGCGGCCCAAACGCGCCTGGTCGTTTCGCCATGAAGCAGTATCTTGTCCTCGCAGCGCTGATTGCGTGCACCGCGCAAGCGCAGAATCGCTCGGGCCTTGAATTCGCCAGCGAAGAAATCCGCCGCCTGCAGGCGAGCGACGCGGAGAACCCCGGCATGCTGTGGGTGGACCAGGGGGCGAAGCTCTTCGCGCAGAAATGCGCGTCCTGCCATGTCTCGATGAAGGGCGTGGCGACGCGCTATCCGGCGCTGGAGAACGGCAGGATCGTCACGCTGGAAGCCAAAATCAGTCACAAAGAGGCGTTTGCCTACGAGTCGGACGAGCTGCTGGCGCTCACGGCCTATATCGCCAACCAGTCGCGAGGCATGCCGATCAAGGTGAGCCCGCCGGCTGAGAAGCTGGACGCTGGCAAAAAAGCGTACTACCAGCGCCGCGGCCAGATGAATCTCGCCTGCGCGCACTGCCACGAGCAGAACTGGGGCAAGCGCCTGGGTGCCGAGACGCTGAGCCAGGGCCAGCCGAACGGCTACCCCGCTTATCGCCTGGAGTGGCAGAAGATGGGCTCGCTCGAGCGCCGGATCCGGGCGTGCATGTTCGGCCTGCACGCCGAGCTGCCGGCGTACGGCTCCGACGCGATGCTCGAGCTCGAGCTATTCCTCGCTGCGCGCGCAAGCGGGCTGCCGATCGAAACGCCCGCGGTGCGGCGCTGACTTGTACCCGGTCCCCGCTTGCAGAACTAGACCAAAGCGAAGTCGCGCGGCTTCGCGCCGGGGAAAACCCGCTCGAGCTGCGCCTCCTCGAGCCCGTACATCCGCGCAAAGATCCCGCCTAGCACGCCGCGGTATTCATTGAGCACGGCGTAGTCACGGTTCTGGAAAAGCGTCTCCTGCCGCACCGGCACTTGATCGCCCGCGATCCGGCCGCCGCGAATGCCGCCGCCGAGCACCCAGAACACGGTGCCGTGGCCATGGTCGGTGCCGCGATTGCCGTTCTCGCGGAAGGTGCGCCCGAATTCGCTGATGACCACCACCACCGTGTCCTGCCATGCGGAACCCTGCTCGTCGGCGAAGGCTGCGAGCCCGCGCCCGAGCTCCTCGAGCCGGGTGGCGAGGAAGCCAACCGCCCCGCCCTCGCCGACGTGCGTGTCCCAGCCGCCCACGTCGACGAAGCCCACGTTGAACTGTTCCTTCATGAGCTTCGCCATGCGGCGCGCCTCGAGCTCAAAGCCGCGCGCGCTCACCGCGTTGCGGCCGGCGCCTTCCATCTCTGCCATCATGTCGCGCATCACGTCATCGCGCATTGCGAAGCCTTCGTTCACCTGCGCGGCGAGCGCCGTGCCGCGGTACATGGCCGCGACGAGCTCGCTCTGGCGGGCGTCCACGGCCGGCTTGCCGACGAACTTGAGGCCCATGTTCGCCACCTGAGCTTCGCCGCGCAACGCGAGCGGCAGCTGATCGGTGAAGGCCATGGCACGCGGACGCAAAGCCGCCTCGCCCGCGCCAAGCACCGACACCAGCCGGCTGAGAAATCCCGACTGAAAGTTGCGCGCGCCCTCGGCGGCCTGGCCGATTTCGATGGAGTCCTGCGTCTCGAAATGGCTTCGGCTCAGGTCCTCGGTGCCCGCGAACGGTATAAAGGCAGCCTGAGCGTTCTGGTAGAGCCGGTGGACGGTCTCGCCGAGCGCCGGATGCAGGCCCCATTCGGAAGTAAGCGGCAGGACGCTTTCGCGCGCGAGCGCGATGTTGGGACGCGACTCGTCATAGAAACCGTTCGTGACGGGGATGAGGACGTTCGCCGCGTCGTAGCCGCCCCTCAGGAAAACAAGGAGGAAGCGGCTCTTGCCCGCCGCAGGTGCCGCAAGCAGCCGGCCGGCAAGCGGGGCGAGGAAAACGCTGGCGGCATTCTTCAGAAAGGTTCTTTTGTTCATCGGCAAGCCTATCTATACATGAATTCAGGCGAGGCGAGCAGCAGCATGTTCCACTCCTGCGGCGAGGTGGCCTTGTCGAGCGTCTGGCGCGTCGGCTCGGCCAGCGTCTTGTGCATCGATTCATAGTAGAGCGCGTTGGCGAGCTGCGGAAACGCCGGGCGTTCCGCCGGCTGCGGCCCCTCCGCCCGGAAAAGTCCCGCGGCGCCGTAGCCGAGCGTGCGCGCGATCTCGAAGCGCGTCGCCATCTGCCCGGCGCTCGCCCATTCGGTGCGCGTGAGCGCAAAGCCGTCGGGCGTGGGCCGCGCGTAGAGCGGCTCGCCCATGCGGCCCAGCCAGTTGATCATCGGGCCGGCGTTCAGGATTGCCTTGTCGTCGTAGGCGAGCCGCACGGCCGAGACGACGTAGTGCACGGGATCCTTGAATTTCGTTCCGAGAGAGGCCCTGAACTCGGGAGAAGCAAACAGTTCGCGCAGCACCGCGGCGATGTCGCCATCGTTCGAGCGGAAGCTCGCCGCGAGCTGTTCCACCAGCGCCTCGGACGGGTCGTCGGAGACAAGGAAGAGCGCAAGCTTCCTGCAGATGAAGCGCGCCGTGGAAGGGTGCCGCGCGAGCAAATCGAGCGCCTCGTCCACTTCGGCCGCGCCGCGCCCGCGGATGGTGTGCCCAAGGAGCAGCTTGTCGCCGTAGTCGTGACGCCCCGGAACGAACTCGAACAACCCCTCGCGCAAGTACTGACTGCGCATCGCGGGCCGGATGTTCGGCGTTTCGCGGTCGATGTTGACGCTGAACCCGGTGAGGATGCGCGCGAGCTCCTGCACGTCGCGCTGGGTGTAGCCGCCGTCCACGCCGAGCGTGTGCAGCTCCATCAGCTCGCGGGCGTAGTTCTCGTTGATCCGGTTGGCGGCGTTCTGCGCGTTATCCAGGTAAATGAGCATCGCCGGATGCCGCGCCGTCGCGCCGAGCAGCTCGCGGAAGCGCCCGAGCGCATGCGGCCGGATGGCGCGCTCCTCGTAGTCCGCCACCAGCACCCGCAGGTTCGCCTTGTACTGGAAGACATTGAAGTGGTTCATCCAAAACCAGGTCATCTGTTCGCGCAACTGCCACGGCGAATAGAGGGCCCGTATCAGCGTGCGCGCGGCCGCTTCGCGTCCGAGGCGCGTGAGCTCCTGCTGGTAGGCCTGCTGCGCCGCCTTCTTCTCGTCGTCGTTGCGCAGGAGCTCCACGCCCTTCCTGCGGCTCTCCAGTTCCTTCGCGAGCTCGTCCACCGGGCGCTGGGTGATGGTCATCGCGTCCACCTGTGCCTGGGCCTCCGGCGGCAGCGCGGCTTCCTGCGCGGGCTGTAGCTGCGCTTCCAGGTAGCGCGCAGGCCCCGTGCGGGCGAGATCGCGCGCCGACGAGGGATTCGCGCCCCAGGTCACGCGATTGAGGAGAAGAAGATCCTCGCCGCGCGAGCTCGGGGCATCGCCTGGCCCTCCTGCGCAAGACGCAACGAGCAAAAGAAAAAACGGGCCGCAGGCCCGATTCACCGCCCTCACCGGATGACTTTCCTTCGCGGTCCCGACCTCCATTCAACGCCGCAGGCGCGGAAGAGTGAACTTTTTTATTGTTTCAACTTGTAAGACGAAGCTTGCTTCTTTCTTGCACGCCGCTGCGCCGTCAGGCGCCCGAATTCGTCGTACTTGCGGTCCGGCGTTAGGATACGGGTTATGCGCGCACTGCTGATCGGCGTGGTCGGCGTGACCCTCAGCGCCGCGTGCGGCAGCGCTATCGCCCAGGAATACCCGACCCGGTCGATTCGCAACGTGGTCGGCTTTTCCCCCGGCAGCAAGCTTGAGTAAGGCCGCCAACGCGTCATGAGCGAAGCAAAGCCCCAGCCTTACAAAGTGCGCGCCATTCACGTCGTCGCCAAAGGCGCCGACGTGCTGGTGCGCGAGTACACGCTGGATCCGGGTGAAGCGATCCCGTGGCACCGGCACAGCGAAGTCTCCGACCATTACTATGGGCTCGAGGGCACGGTGGTGATCCAGACGCGCGATCCGGCGGCGCGCTACGAGATCGGCGTCGGCCAGTGTGCAACGCTGCAGCCGCCGACGCTCCACCACGTGTCGAACCCGGGCGCGCAGCCCTGCCGCTTCCTGCTCATCCAGGGCGTCGGCAAATACGACTTCGTGAAGGCGGACTGAGCGGCGTCAACCCGCGATCAGCTGGCGCATCCAGCTGGCGGTGCGCACGGCGCCACCAAAGCTGTACAGATGCACGCCGATCACGTTGCTCGGCGCGCGGCTGCCCGAGTAGCGCGCCAGCGCAAGCAACTGCTCGTGCGGATCGGTGTGGGTCACCAGCTGGGCGATGCCGCTGCCGAGGT
>Ga0209577_10003801_pt1 | contig 14219 bp, 13 predicted proteins | sample GraSoiAngelo_109_FD_185874 | JGI IMG/M metagenome (GOLD analysis project Ga0209577, IMG submission 185874) | Grasslands soil microbial communities from the Angelo Coastal Reserve, California, USA - 14_0903_12_20cm (SPAdes) (version 2) | ecosystem: Environmental > Terrestrial > Soil > Grasslands...
GGGTGCCGGTCGGGGTGAGCTCGGCGAGGTCGAGCCGAGCCAGGGCCGCCGTGAGCGTGGCCCCGAAGGCCTCGGTGCTCGCCTCGATCAGGCCCAGCAGCTCCGCGACCGGCGTGGGCTGTTCGGCGACGCCGTTGGCGTAGTCGGTTGCGTATCCCAGCAGTGCGTATGGAATCCCAGCCTCGCCGGCCAGGACCGTCTCGGGTCCAGCGGTCTGGCTGACGGCGGTCACACCGGCCCCCGCGAGGGTGCGGATCTCGGCGCGCGTGTTGAAGCGCGGTCCATCGACGTGGCCGTAGCAGCCGCCCTCGCGCACCGGGCGCTCCGCGGCGCGCGCCCCCTCGCCGAGAATTCGCCGCAGTCCGGGGGCGAAGGGCGCGTCGAACACCCAGTGCCCCCTGCCCCTCGCGCCGGGCTCGGTGTGCAGGGTGCACAGCGAGCCGTCCGGGAGCCGGTTGCTCAGGTAGTGCAGATCGTCGAACACGATGAGCGTTCCCAGCGCGAGGTCGGGATCCAGCGCTCCGCACACGGTCACCGCCAGGACGGCGTCGGCCCCGCACTCGGCCAGCGCAGTGATGTTGGCCTGGTGTGCGACCTGGCTGGACAGCCGCTGATGCCCCTGGCCGTGGCGCGAGACGTGCAGGACGTCGACTCCCGCCACCGTGCCCTGGTTAACCGCGACCGCGCCGAAGCGAGTGCCGACGTCGCGCACGTCGCCATCGAACCCGGGCAGCGTGTAGGTGCCCGAGCCGGTGATGATCCCGACCGGCATGCCCGGCAATGCTACGGGCGGTGGGACATCCCGCGCCGGGGGGCGCACTGGCCCCCCCGTCGCCGGCGTCCGGTCAGCGTTCGCGCCGGCGCCCGGTCACGGTTCGCATCGGCCGGGCCCCAGCGCCTCTCGCAGCAAGGTCAGCGGGTGGCCCAGAGGGCGCCCGTGCTCGGGAAGTGCAGCGCCTGCTTGGTGGCTGCGGTCAGGTCGTACTCGCGCCCGGCCACGTACGGACCCCGGTCGATGACCGGAACACGCACGCGGTGGCCGTGGTAGCGCAGGGTGACCATCGTGCCGCACGGCAGCGTCTTGTTGGCCACCCCCATCGTCCCCGGGCCCAGGCGCCCGCCGCAAGCCAGCCCGCTGCCGTACATGCCCGGGCCGTAGAACGAGGCCTGGGCGACGTGGTAGGAGTTCACCCGCCCCAGCGCGCGCTGGGTGGCGCCGTTGACCGCGTCGCCGGGAAAGGTGACGCGGACCCGTGAGCTCCCGGTGCTCGATGGACGGTAGTTGAGCTGGTATCCCCCGCTGGGGGCGGTCCGGGCGTGGGCGACCGCGCCCCATCGGCCGTGGCGCTTCAGTTCGAGGGCGACGGTCCGTCCGCCGGTGGCCGGCGAGATCGCCCCCGCGACCACGACGCGCCGCCGCGCCAGGACGTCGAGCTGGCGCCGGGTGGTCGAGATCGAAGCCCCCACGACGATGGGGTGCTCGGGGCTGTGGAGGCTCGCTCCGGCGCCGGACGTGGCCGCCGAGGCGGCGCTCGCGCGTGGCTGGGCGCCTTCGCCGGTGGAGATGCGAAGCGACCCGGAGCGGGTCACCGGCGCGCTCAGCCGGTAGGCCCCTCCGGCTCCGGTCAGAGCCTGCTGGAGCGCCGACCAGGTACCTCCGGCGGGCGCGAACTCCAGCGACACGGGGTGTCCGGCCTGACCATCGGGCACCTGGCCCGTGACCACGACCGGGGCGTCGAAGCCGAGATGATCGGCGGCAATGGTGGCGTTGAGCGGATTTGGGGGGTCGCTGCCCAACGCGAGCGACGCTCCCGCCGTAGCGGTATATGTGAATGCCAGCGCACCCAGGGCGGCCCATGGGGCCCGGGCGCGCAGCGCGGACTGCGGCCTCACTGGAAGACCTCCTTGATTCCGCTGCCTGCGGGGTTGGCTCGGGCGGGCTCCTGGCGCTCACGGAACGCTGCGTGCGTCCCGTGACACGACGCTACGGACGGGTTAGCGCCCGATTCGCCCCTGCGCGGCTACAGCCGCGGCCCGCTGCCCCGCTCGCCGGCGACTCCGGCGACTCGGCAGATCGAACAATCGTTCGACAGTACCCCGCCCCTCCGCCGCCAGTGTGAGGACGGTCACACTTACACCGCCCCTTCCACCCCGCCGGCCACCGCGTTGACGCCCGCCGCCGGTCCCGCCAAGATTCCCTTCGGATGGGCAACCCCGACCGGCTGACCGGGCTCGACACCGCGTTCCTTCACCTGGAGAGCAGCGGCACGGCCCACATGCACGTCGCCTCGGTGATGGTGTTCGCGGGGCAGGCTCCGGGCCGGGAAGAGCTGGTCCGGCATGTTCTCGACCGGCTCGACCTCGTTCCGCGCTACCGCCAGCGGCTGGCGGAGGTCCCGTTGCGCCAGGGCCGCCCGGTGTGGGTCGACGACCCCCATTTCAACCCCAGCTACCACATCCGCCACACCGCGCTCCCGCCCCCCGGCGAAGAGCGTCAGCTCCGGGCGCTGGCCGGGCGCCTGTTCGCGCAGCGGCTGGACCGCTCCAAGCCGTTGTGGGAGATCTGGCTGGTGGAAGGCCTGGCCGGCGACCACTTCGCCGTGGTCGGCAAGACCCATCACGCCCTCGTGGACGGCATCTCGGGCGTGGACATCACCAGCGTGCTGTTCGACACCGAGCCAGAGCCGCTGCCCGGGGCGCGGCCGGCCAGTCCGTGGGCCCCGCGCCCGCTCCCCACCGGCGCCCAGCTGCTGGGCCAGGCCCTGCTCGAGCGCGCCACCGTGCCGGGCGAGATGGCCCGGGGAGTGCGCGCGCTCACGCGTGGACCGCGGCAGGCGGCGAGCGAGGTCCTCGACCGGCTCGCCGGTGTCGGCGCGCTCGCCTGGGCCGGGCTCAACCCCGCCCCCCCATCGCCCCTGAACGTACGCATCGGGCCGCATCGGCGCTACACCTGGGTCGACGCCGACCTGGACCGGTTCAAGGCCATCAAAGCCGCGCTCGGGGGCACGATCAACGACGTCGTGCTCACGGTGGTCGCGCTCGCACTGGGGCGCTACCTGCGGGGGGAGGGACGCGACACCCAGGGCCTCGTCCTCCGGGCCATGGTCCCGGTCTCGGTGCGCGCCGACATCGAGCGGGGCGCCCTCGGCAATCGGGTGGCAGCGATGTACGCGCCCCTGCCGGTGGGCGTGGAGGAGCCGCGAGCCAGCTTCGAGCGGGTTCATCAGGCGCTCGCGGAGCTCAAGGAGTCAGGACAGGCAGTGGGGGCCCAGGTGCTCACCCAGCTCGCCGGCTTCGCCCCCGCCACCATTCTCAGCCAGGCCGCGCGCCTTCAGACCCGCCAGCGCTTCTTCAACCTGGTGGTCACCAACGTGCCCGGGCCGCAGATACCGCTGTACCTGCTGGGCCGCCGCCTGGAGGCGATCTATCCCGTGGTTCCCCTGGCCGAGAACCAGGCCCTGGGCGTGGCGGTGATGAGCTACACGGGCCGGCTCGGGTTCGGCCTGCTTGCCGACTATGACGCGATGCCCGGGCTCGAGGTTCTGGCCGCAGCGCTCGAGGAGGCGATCGAGGATCTCGCCGCCGCCGCCCTGATGACGCCGCGACCCCGGACGCGCCGTCCGCGCGCGGGGGCGCGCCGGCGCGCCCGTCCGGCGGCCAGGCCGGCGAAGCCCGCGGCCAAGGATCCTCCGAGCACCGTCGGGAGCTGAGCCGTGCGCCTCGGCGGGCTCGCCCGAGTCGTCCTGGCGGCCGTGGTCGTGGCCGCTGGGCTGATCGGGATCCTGCTGTTCTTCAACTCGCGCGACACTTCGACCTTCGAATCCTCGTCGGGTCCGGGCCAGCTCTTCCCCGACCAGGGGCGGGCTCACCTGCGGGCGGGAGCGCCCCGGCCGCGCTTCTCCTACGCCTCGCATCCGCCCACGAGCGGACCGCACGTCGCGGTGGTGCCGGCCAGCGACGCCCGCGCGCTGAGCAGGGACGAGCTGCTACAGGCAATCGAGCTCGGCGATGTCGTGCTGGTCTACGGCGATCGGGCGCTCCAACCCGGATTGCGCGCCGTCGCCAGCCGGCTCTCGGGCCCGTTCAGCCGCTCGCTGGCGGCGGCCGGACAGGCGGTCGTGCTCGATTACCAGCGCGGCACCAAGGGCGTCGTGGCGGTCGCCTGGCGCCATCTCCTGCGCGGCCACGGTCCGCGCGATCCACAGGTAGCCGGCTTCGTGCAGTACTGGCTGGGCCGGGGAGCGGGAGTCTGACGCCGAGAATAATGGGGGTATGGCCCCTGACAGCCTGCGCCTCTCGCTGCACCAGATCGACGTCACCGTCGGAGACCTCGCCGGTAACGAGGCGCGGATCCGCGAGAGCCTGCGAGCGGCTCGGGCAGCCGGCGCGCACCTGGCCGTGTTCCCCGAGCTGGCGGTCACCGGCTATCCCCCCGAGGACCTGCTGCTAAAGCCCCACTTCCTGCGCGACGCGCGGGCGGCGGTGGAGCGGATCGCTCGGGACACCGGCGAGCTGGCGGCGCTCGTGGGCTTTCCCGAGCAGGCGCACGAGGACGTCTACAACGCCGCCGCCCTACTGGCCGATGGAGAGCTGAAGGGGATCTACCGGAAGGTGTACCTGCCCAACTACGGCGTCTTCGACGAGCAGCGCTACTTCCAGGCCGGGCGCCAGCCGGCTGTGTTCGACTTGGGCGAGCTGCGGGTCGGGGTCACGATCTGCGAGGACGTATGGGAGCCGGGGCCGCCGGCGTCCGACGAGGCCCTGGCCGGGGCGATCCTGATCGTCAACCTGTCCGCCTCGCCCTACCACGCCGGCAAGGGGATCGAGCGCGAGCGGATGTTCGCCCAGCGCGCCCGCGACAGCGTGAGCGCGTATGCCTTCTGCAACCTGGTCGGCGGACAGGACGAGCTCGTGTTCGACGGGCACTCGCTGATCGTCGACCACGAGGGCCGCGTGCTGGCTCGGGCCGAGCAGTTCGCCGAGGCGCAGCTCCTGTGCGAGGTCGACCTGGCCCCGGCCGCCGCCGCGCGCCTGCGCGACGCGCGCCACCGTCCGCTGGCCCGGCAAACCGCAACCGACGTGCGCACGCTGGCCCGGCTCCCGGCGGTGGCCAGCCACGGGGAGCCCCCCGAGCCCCGGGTCACACCCCTGCGCGAGCCGCTGGAGGACGAGATATACGCCGCCCTGACCCTCGGGCTGCGCGACTACGTGGTCAAGAACGGCTTCTCGCACGTGGTGCTCGGGGTCTCGGGGGGCATCGACTCGGCGCTGGTGGCGTGCATCGCCGTCGACGCGCTGGGCCCCGACGCGGTGAGCGCGGTGGTCATGCCCTCCCCGTACAGCTCGGATGAGACCCGCCAGGACGCCAATGCGCTGCTCGCCAACCTCGGGCTCGAGCCCCTCGAGCTCGAGATCCTGCCCGGGATGGAGGCCTACGCCCAGATCCTGGGCGAACCCTTCGCCGGGCTCCCCGAGGACATAGCCGAGGAGAACCTCCAGGCCCGCATCCGGGGAAACCTGCTCATGGCCCTGTCGAACAAGTTCGGCTGGCTCGTGCTGACGACCGGCAACAAGTCGGAGCTCTCGGTGGGCTACTCGACCCTGTACGGGGACCTGGCCGGAGGCTTCGCGGTCATCAAGGACGTCCCCAAGACGCTGGTCTACCGGCTGGCCGAGCACCGCAACCAGGTGGCCCGCGAGGCGACCGGCCACGAGCTGATCCCGCAGTCCATCCTGGCGCGCGCACCGTCGGCCGAGCTGCGTGCCGACCAGCGCGACGAGGACTCGCTGCCCCCCTACCCCCTGCTCGACCGGATCCTCCAGGGCTACGTCGAGCTCGACCTCGGGGCGGGGGACCTCATCGACGAGGGCCTGCCCGAGGACGAGGTCAACCGGGTGATCCGCCTCGTCGACCAGGCCGAGTACAAGCGGCGCCAGGCCCCGCCCGGCATCAAGATCACGCCGCGCGCCTTCGGTCGCGACCGGCGCATGCCGATCACGAACCGCTACGGGGGTTGATCTCCCGGGGGGCTCGAACCCTGGGATACGGGGCTCCGAACCTTGGGGACGGGGCTCGGATCCTGGGGCAGGGGGCGTACGGCGATGGTCATCCGCGACAGCGCGCACAGGCGCCCGGCGTCATCGGAGATCTCCACGTCCCACAGCCAGGTCGTGCGCCCGCGGTGCCGGCGGCGGGCCAGCGCGTGCACCGTTCCCTGGGTGATGGGGCGAACGAAGCTGGTCTGGTTGGAGAGGCCCATGGCCGCCATCCCGTCCCCCATCACCGCCAGCGCGGTGGCCATCGAGGCGATTGACTCGGCGATCGAGGCGAACAGGCCCCCGTGGACGAGCCCCATCGGCTGCTTGAGCTCCTCGCGAACGGGGACCTGCGCCCGCACGAGCTCGTCGGAGTGCTCGAGGACCTCGAGGCCGTACAGCGCGTCGAAGCCACGGTCGGCGACGATGCGCTGCGGGATCGGCACCGCGCTCACCATACCGACCGCCCAACGGGTCCTGCACTAGCCTACGGGCCCGCATGTCGCCCCTAGACGCCCTTCCCCCCGATCAGCGCGCCGTCCTCTCGCTCGTGCTCAAGCAGGGGCGCAGCTATGACGAGATCGCCGGATTGCTGAAGATCGACGCCGAGGCCGTGCGCGAGCGTGCCCACGAGGCCCTCGAGAGCCTGGGCCCGCACGACGGCGCGCGGCCGCCGAGCGATCGTCGGGCCGAGATCGCGGACTTCCTGCTCTCCCAGCAACCGGCCTCGCAGCGGGCCTCGACCCGGTCCTACCTGGAGCACTCGGCGCCCGCCCGCGCCTGGGCCAGGGTGGTGGCCTCCGAGCTGCGACCGCTGGCCGAGGGCGCGCTGCCCGAGATCCCGGCCGAGGCCGAGGAGATGGACGAGGCCTTCGACGCCCTCCAGGCTCGCACCGCCGCCCGCCAGCAGGCGCGCCGCAGCTCGCGCACCGGGGGCGCCGTGCTGCTGGTGGGTCTGGGGATCCTGATCGCCGTGGTCCTCGTCCTCGTGCTCAGCGGCGGGGGCAGCTCCAAGCATGCGGCGGCGCCCGCGCCCAAGGCCGCTTCCACGTCGACCGCCACCACGGGCGCCGCGCCCCAGGTCCTCGCCCAGGTCAACCTCCTGCCACCCCAGCGAGGCAGCCGCGCCCTGGGCGTGGCCAACGTCCTCTCGCAGGGGGGCCAGCTCGCGCTGGCCGTCCGGGCCCAGGGACTGACCCGCTCGACGACGAGCTCCTTCTATGCGGTGTGGCTGGTCAACTCCCCCAAGGACAGCCAGCGGCTGGGCTTCGCGCCCCCGGTCGGCAGCGACGGGGTGCTCCAGGCGGTCGCGCAGCTACCGGCGAACGCCTCGCGCTTCCAGATGCTGGTCCTCACCCGCGAGACCCAGAGCTCGCCCACCCAGCCCGGTCACGTGGTCCTCAGCGGGCGGATCTCGCTGCCCCGCAGCTGACCGCCGTCCATCCGCCGACCACCGCCCGGTCGGTGGCCTCGCGCCGCCGGCGCGGTGCTCAGCCTGCGAGGAGCTTGCCCGGGTTCATGATCCCCTGCGGATCGAGCTCCCGCTTGACCGCCCGGAGGGCGGCCAGGCCCAGCGGTCCGACCTCGGCACCCAGCCACCGGGCGTGATCGCGGCCGACGGCGTGGTGGTGAGTAAGGGTCCCGCCATGCTCGAGGATGGCCTCGGTGGCCGCGGACTTCGCCGCCTGCCACTGGTCGATCTCGGCCCCCGGCTCCTGCCGGGCCAGGAAGGTGAAGTACAGGGAGGCACCGGTCTCGTACAGGTGGGAGACGTGGCACATGACCACGGCGGGAGTGCCCCGGGCGCCCAGCGTCTCGTGCAGGGCCGCACCCACCGCGCGGTGAAGGCCGTCCAGGCGCGACCATCGGGTGGCGGTCTCGAGCGTCTCCACGAGCACCCCGCGGTCGAGCAGCCAGTCCCGCAGGTAGGGCGCCTCAAAGCGCGTGCGCTCCCACTGCCGGCCGGGTGAGCTTCCGGCCTGGAGGCCGCCGTGCTCTCGCAGCAGGGCGAGACCGGTGCCGCGGCGGCGGGAGACATCCTCGGGCTCCCCCTCCCAGCCCAGGATCGCCAGGCAGCCGCCCCCGTAGCCGCGTGCGCGGAGGTAGGCGCGGCCAGCTCGGGCGCGCAGGGAGCCCTGGCCGGCGAGCTCGAGCGAGACCCGGGTCTCGGCCTCGTCGGAGAGACGCGCCACCCGGGGCAGCGCATCGTGTTGGGCGCTGACGCGCAGCGCCTCGACCCCCTCGGCGAAGCTGCGAAAGAACATGCCCTCGTAGTGCCGGCGGGCCGGGCGTGGGCGCACGCGCAGGCACACCTCGGTGAGGACGCCCAGGGCGCCCTCGGATCCCACCAGCAGCTCGCGCAGATCGGGGCCGGCGGCGCTGGCGGGGAATGCGGGCAGGCTCACCTCGCCGGCCGGCGTCGCGGCCCGCAGCCCCAGGACGAGCTCGTCGATGCGCCCGTACCCGGTCGACGCCTGGCCCGCCGAGCGCGTGGCCACGCAGCCCCCGATCGAGACGAACTCGAAGCTCTGCGGGAAGTGGCCCAGCGTGAAGCCCCGGGCTCCGAGCTCGGCCTCGAGCGCCGGGCCGCGCATCCCGGCCTGGACCGTGGCCAGCTCGGATACCGGGTCCAGCGCCAGCAGACGCCCGAGCCGGCGCAGGTCCAGGGCCACAACGGCGTCCATGCCTCCGGGCAGAGGGGCCACGCCGCCCACCACGCTCGTCCCGCCGCCCCAGGGCACCACGGCCACCCGTGCGTCGGCGCAGGCGTGCAGGAGCGCCTGCACCTGCTCGTGGCTGTCGGGGTAGAGGATCGCGTCGGGCGCGCCCTCCGGCCGCCCAGCCCGCAGCCGGACGAGATCCGGATAACCCTTGCCCGCCGCATGCACCACGCGCGAGCGATGGTCGTCGCGCACGCCCTCCTCCCCCACGATCGCCGCCAGCGCCCGGCGGCGGTCGGCGTCCAGCCCCGAGGGCGGCAGCGCGACCTCGTCGAGGGACACGGGACCGCGCTCGATGCGCTGCACGCCGAGCGTCGCCTCCAGGAGCGCCGCGGCCCGATGGGGCGCCGCGCCGGCATGATGCGCCTCACCCCACCCCCACCAGCGCATGTCGCGCGGTTCTTGACCGGCTTCGGGGAATGCCGGCGCCGTGGTCTCAGCCAACGATGCGCTCCAGGCCCTCGAAGGCGGAGTCCAGCTGGGCGCGGGCGGCCCGCGCCACCATGAACCCGCCCAGCCGGCTCATGCCGCGCAGCCCCTGCCGGAGCTCGAGGCTCACCCGGGTTCCCGATCCGTCGGGATCGAGCTCGACCGTCGTGCGCGCCTCGCGCAGGATGCGTGAGAACGGCGTGTCCTCCAGCTGCTGGGTCCAGGCCCTCCGCCGGAGGGCCACCGACTCGAGCACGCGCTGATCCGTGCGCACGATGCGCCCCCGATCGGTGGAGAGGACGAGCGTGAAGGCATCCTCCTCGACCCCCTCCACGCGGGTCACCCGGGGCCACCACCGGGGCAGGTGGTGGGGGTCGGCCACCACCGACCACACCTGCTCGGGCGTTGCGTCGATCGTACGGGAGCGGCGCGTGGTCGGCATCGCTACTCGGCGTCGTAGCTGATCAGGGAGTAGACCTCATAGCCGGACAGCCGCCGGCGACCGCCCAGGAAGGCGAGCTCGACCAGGAAGCCGCACGCCACCACCACCGCCTCGAGCGCCTCGACCAGGCGGCACAGGGCCTGGGCCGTTCCCCCGGTGGCCAGCAGGTCGTCGTGGACCAGCACCCGCGCGCCCGGCGCCAGCGCGTCGGCATGCAGCTCGAGCCGATCGGTCCCGTACTCGAGCTGATACTCGACCGCGACGGTCTCGAAGGGCAGCTTGCCCGGCTTGCGCGCGAGCGCAAATCCGGCCTCGAGCTCCAGGGCCAGCGCCGGCCCGAGCAGGAAGCCGCGCGCCTCGGCTCCGATCACGCAGTCGATGTCCCGGCCTCGGATGGGGTCGGCGAGTCCAGCCACCGCCGCGCGCAGCGCGTCCGGCGAGGTCATCAGCGGCGCTATGTCCCGGAAGACGATCCCGGGCCGGGGAAAGTCCGGAATCTCGCGGATGTGGCGGCGCAGGTCGATGGCCTGCCCCCGGTCGGGGGGACGAGCGCTCAGGTGGTAATCCGGCGGAGGTCGCGGATCAGCAGCAGGTGCTTGAGGTGAGACGCGACGGCGGCCAGGTTCTCGAGCGCCTCGAGCGCATCCTTGCGCCGGTCGGGGTTGCGCGAGCGCAGCGCCGGAGCCAGGATCTGCTGCAGGAGGGCGGCCTCCCGGTCGGCGGAGGAGCGAAACACGCGCAGGTTGCGCCCGCCAACGCCGTAGCGGGCCAGCTCGGTGACGGCGCGGACGATCTCGCGCTCGGTCTCGTCGAAGTGGCGCTCCCCTCCCCGCAGCTCGCCCTTGATCACCCCGTACTCCTCGAGCTCGCGTACCAGCGCGGCGTCGGCGCCCGTCTCCTCGACCACCTCCTCTAGTGAGTACATCGCGCCCTGCTCGCGGACGCTGACGCTCGCGCGCCAGTTACGTCGGGCTGCGCCCGCGCTCGGGCTCGGCGCCGCGATGCCGCCGTCGGACACGCGCCCGGCGGCCAGTTCCTGGCGGATGACGCGCAGGGGCAGGAACTCGTCGCGCTGTAGGCGCAGGATCGTGCGCAGCCGCGTGACATCGGCCTGCGAGTAGAGCCTGTAGCCGCCGGGGGTGCGCCGGGGGGCGAGCAGCTTCTGATCCTCGAGGTAGCGGATCTTGGAGATGGAGATGTCCGGGAACTCCTGCGTCAGCGCCTTGCACACCGCTCCGATGGTCAGCGGCTTCTGCCGTGGGGACGGGGCCCCGGCCACCTCGGCGGGGAGATCGATATCGGGTACGCCCGCGGACGCGTCCACGTTCACCTGGACAGGAAGGTCAGCTTGTACTTGCCGATCTGCAGCTCATCGCCATCCTCGAGCTTGTGGGACTCGATGCGCGAGCGATTCACGTAGGTGCCGTTGAGCGAGCCGCAGTCGTCGATGTAGTAGTCACCGCTTCGCCGTACGAGCAGGGCGTGGTCCCGCGAGACGGTGATGTCGTCAAGGAAGACGTCGGAATCAGGACGCCGCCCGATGGTGAGCCGGTCGCCCTCGAGGGCGAAGCTCTCGCCCACCCGTCCACCGCCGGCGCGGATGACCAGGGCCGCCCCCTGTGCCACCACATCGTCGAGCTCGACCGGGATGAGCTCTCCGGTCTCACCCACGCGGTAGGTGGCGGTGGAGGACTCGCTCGTCGGCTCGGGACTCAGCAGGGCACCGCACTTCTGGCAGTAGTTGGCGCCCTCCGGGTTGACGAACCCGCACTCCGGGCAATGGACGGCCATCCGCGGACCCTCCGCGCCCGGGAGCTAGTCGGGCGAGCCCGGCGACTCGCCGCCGGCCCGGCCGGCGAGTATGTCGGTCAGCCGCTGAACGTCGGCTCCGGTGATTACGTCCTCACCGCCCTCGTGCTTCTTGCGTAGCCGGTTGACCAGCTCGGCGCGCAGGATGTCGATCTTCCCGTGCAATATGCGCCGCTTGTAGGAGATGTCGACCTCCTCCTCGGTCAGCTGCTGGATGAGCTCCTTGAGCTCGGGATCGGACAGCGATCCGAGATCGGGAAAGGTGTCCATTGACGGAATCTCCTCCACGGGCAGGAATGCGGGCGCGTAGGGCTGCGGCAGTATAGCCGCGGCCAGCACCGAGGGTCAACTTGAGCTTTAGGCCTCCGCCGCACCGGCCCGGCCCGGCGAGCCGCCCGGCCCGGCGAGCCGCCCAGCCGGGCGAGCCGCCCAGGCCGGCGGGCCGCTCAGCCCTGCAGCTCCCCCGGGCTTGCCGGCGACGGCGCGGGGGCGCTTGCCCGCCGCAGCTCGCGCCGCCCGTCGTAGAGGTACTTCGCGCTCGCCAGCCAGGCCAGCGCCAGCCCGACGTACAGGCATATCCGGCCCACCGCGGACAGATCGGCCAGGGCGAAGAACAGGGCCGACATCAGCGGCCATACGGCGGCCCGGCCCAGCCAGTTGATCTGGATCTCCAGCCGGCGCCGCAGCCACGCCTGGCTGGCGACCAGCATGAACAGCTCGCGCGCGGCCAGAACGGCGAGCGCCCACCGGGGCAGCAGGTGATACGACCAGCACGCGACGGCGCCGGCGACGATCAGGAGCCGGTCGGTGATCGGGTCGAGCAGGGCGCCGAAGCGGCTGTACTGCCCGGTCAGCCGGGCCGCCAACCCATCGAAGTAGTCGCTCCACGCGATCACCCCGAAGAGGACGACGGCCAGCGCGTCGTGGCCGTGTGCCGTGCGATAGACGAGCGCGAGGAAGACCGGGACCAGCGCCAGGCGGACCAGGCCGATCAGGTTGGGAAGGGTCAGCGGGTGAAGCGGCTGGCCCGAGAGGGTCTGAGGGGGCGCGGGTCCGGACCGATCCAGCCCGAGCAGCCTGGGAAGCCTGGGCACGGCCCGGCCCCTAGGGCAGCGACCCGGCCCGCTCGCGCACTAGCGCGGCGGGGTCGCCGGCGCCGAGCGGGATGCCGGGCAGCTGCCGGCGACCGCGCCGGCCCTGCGCCTCGGCCTCGCCCGACTCCAGGCTGCGCCGTCCAATGGTCAGTCGCAGGGGGCATCCGAGCAGGTCCGCGTCGGCGAACTTCTGTCCCGGCCCCAGATCGCGATCGTCATACAGGATCTCGAGCCCAGCGCCCGCAAGTTGCCGGTAGAGCTCCTCGGCGGCGCTGCGCTCCGGGCTCTCCTCCGCGCCCACCGCCACGAGGTGGATCTGAAACGGCGCGATGGCCCGGGGCCAGGAGATCCCGTGCTCGTCGGCGAACTGCTCGATGGCCGCGGCCGCCACGCGCGCGGGGCCCAGTCCGTAGGAGCCCATCCACACCAGTTGCTCCCGCCCATGCTCGTCCAGGTAGGTCGCGTCCAGCGGCTCCGAGAAGCGCGTCCCGAGCTTGAAGATGTTGCCGACCTCGATGGCGGGCTCGATGCGCACCGCGTGCCCGCCGGCCATGTCTCCGGCCTCCACCCGGCGCACGTCGACGCGCTCGAAGGGAAAGTCGCGCCCCGGCTCGACCCCCTTCAGATGGGCGTCGGCACGGTTGGCGCCGGTGACATAGCCGCCCGGCCCCACGCCCTCGTCGAGCAGGATCGGGACCCTCCCGTCTAGTCCGACCGGCCCGATGAAGCCGGCCGGTCCGAGCTCGGCGCCAACCTCGTCCTCGGTCGCGGTGCGAGCCGGCTCCCCGAGCGTGTTGGCGAGCTTGATGTCGTTCACGCGATGGTCTCCCCGCACGAGTACGAGCACGAGGCCGCGCTTGGTTGCGACCACCGGGTAGGCCTTCAGCAGCGCGGACGGCGCCGCCCCCAGGGCGCCGGAAACCTGCGCGACCGTGGTCAGCCCCGGCGTGGAAACCTCCTCCGGCCGCGGCAGCTCCGGCAGCAGCTCGGCGGGCGGGGGCTCGGCGCTGGCGACCTCGACGTTGGCGGCGTAGCCCGGCGCGAGCACGACCTCGTTCTCGCCGGCGGGGCAGGGAGCCATGAACTCGTCGGCGCCGAACCCTCCCATCATGCCCACGTCCGAGCTGACGCGGTAGTAGTTCAGCCCGCAGCGGTCGAGCATCCGCTCGTACGCGCGCGAGTGGCGCTCGTAGCTGGCCTCGAGTCCGTCGAGGTCGCGGTCGAAGCTATAGGAGTCCTTCATGATGAACTCGCGCGTGCGCAGCACGCCCGCGCGGGGCCGGGGCTCGTCGCGCTCCTTGACCTGGAAGTGGTAGAGGATCCGGGGCAGGTCGCGGTATGAGCGCACCATCTGGGCCACGTGGGTGGTGACCACCTCCTCGTGGGTCATGGCAAGCACCAGGTCCGCACCGCGACGGTCCTTGAGCTTGAACAGCTCCTCGATGCCGTAGCGGCCGCTGCGGCGCCACAGCTCAGCGGGCTGGAGCACCGGCATCAGCATCTCCAGCCCACCGATGGCGTCCATCTCCTCGCGCACGATCTGCACGATCCGCTGATGCACGCGCCACCCCGCCGGCAGCCAGGACCACAGGCCCGCCCCCACCTGGCGGACCAGGCCGGCTCGCACCATCAGGCGGTGCGAGATCGCCTCCGCCTCCGCGGGCGGCTCCCGCTCGGTGGGGAGCAGGT
>Ga0209577_10003802_pt1 | contig 14215 bp, 11 predicted proteins | sample GraSoiAngelo_109_FD_185874 | JGI IMG/M metagenome (GOLD analysis project Ga0209577, IMG submission 185874) | Grasslands soil microbial communities from the Angelo Coastal Reserve, California, USA - 14_0903_12_20cm (SPAdes) (version 2) | ecosystem: Environmental > Terrestrial > Soil > Grasslands...
TTATTGCCTACCTCGGGTTCTGGATGTATGAGAATTACCAGAACGATTTCTACTTCCAAACCTACGTCAACGCGTCGCTACAAGGAAGCGGATTCGCAATAGTTGCATTGAGCAGTGTGGGAATCTTTAGCGCTGTGGCTATGGGCCTCTACATGAAGCTCCGACGGACGCATAAGGAGTTGGAGCACCTGATCTCGACGGAGCATTCGGCTCCAGAAGAGCAAGGTTCCAGCACGATTCTGGAGCCCCATGTAGAACAGCATTTGATCAATATGATAAGAAAGGCGACTCCAACAGAAACAACCGGTGCGTCATCGACTATGCCGGTTCTCAAGAGAGAGAACGGCTAAAATCCCTAGGACAGAATTTCCGCCCTCGCAAAAAGTCGTTTACAGGTTAGCGAATGCCAAACTGTTCTCTAAAAACGATCGACCGATCCTGTTGTGCGAATCAACGAAAAAACGCCGAGTTTTCCGGGCCGCAGAATGATTGCAATATAGGGCCCTTAAACAGTTCATTTCTAGATTCCCAAACGGAATAAGAGTATGACATATCCAATACCGCTCCTGACGAAGCTCAGCTTGCTCGTTCCCCTTGGTCTGCGAGTGAAGGTGATAGGGACTTCAGTTATGGAGAATCCCTTCTTCTTGGCTCTGATCAGTAGTTCAGCTGTGACTTCAAAGTTCTTGGCTACAAGGTCATCTCTAACGCTTTCAATGGCCTTTGTCGAGTAGATCCTGAATCCTGATGTCACATCGCTTGATTGCATCCTGAAGGTGTTCCTCAACACCCAGTTGGTGGAGGCGCTCACCATCCGCTTAAACCAAGGCAGTTCTTGGACGAGTCCTCGGGTTTTTGATCGACAACCCACGACCACATCGGCCTCTTTCGTTGCGGCGAGGAGACGCTCGATCTCTTTTGGATCATGGTTCAGATCGGAATCCATGGTCAATACGTAGTCCGATTTGGGATCTACTAGGCTTAGGCCCTTCTTAGTCGCTCTTCCGAGCCCGAGTCTCTTTTCGTGATACTCGATCCTCACCCGCGGGTTCGATTTCGCGAGTTCGCTAACTTTTTGCAGGGTGGAGTCTGTTCCTTCTACCACGAAAATGACTTCGTAGTCTGGGTTTAGGGCTTCTAAGGATTCTATTAGACGAGCCGAGAATTCGTCGACCACCTCCTCCTCATTGTAGAGCATTATGACGGTGCTGATTTTCGTGAATCTCATCAGATCTCCAATTCTTTGACGCAGAGAGTAGATGCCCGATTGCGCGTTCGTCACTGAGTCGGATTTAATACTAGCTGGGCCATTGGAGGTCTCCTTTGTCGATGTGATGCAAAGCTGGGTTCCAGGAGCCCGACAATCGCAAACCCGATTTCCTCCTTGTCTGACTTTGAGAGTCGACTCTAAACGTTGAGCAAGCCGATACCGGCTCCGCCCTGGTTCCAATCTTTTACTATCGCGCGTGACTTGTATCTGTCTCGTACTTCAGTCCAGAAACGGGGAACGTCGCCCACGTGAGAGGGCAGGCCCGGCACTATGTCGTGGAGACCGATCATTCCGCCTTCGGCGACTAGCGGAGAGTAAGTGGCGAAGTCCGATTTGACTCCTTGATAGGAGTGGTCCCCGTCGATGAATAGAAAATCTATCTCTCTATTGTTCAGCATCTTTCGAGTCAGGGAGAATGTCTCTACATCGTGTGAGTCTCTGCGGACTAGAGTCACTTCCTGTCCGTCTCTTGCGAACGAACGGAATACAGGCACCATAGAACCTGGGTATCCCCCTCCGAAGCTGCCGTTAGGCTTGTCGATGCTGATGAGTGTAGCTTTGGGAGCGGCTACCCTAGTTAGGAGGAACAATGTGCCACCATTTGCTGTACCTATTTCGACGACGGTTCTTGGCGAAGTCTTGACAATGGTCTCTAGGAGTTGAGATATTTCCTCCTTAACCTGAATTGGTCTAACTGTAAGGAAGGCGCTCCAAGACGCGTATATCGTGTCCACAAGCCTCTCTACCGAATGGTTTCTCGCATATTCTTGGCTGAGCTTGGCGAGAGTTGACCTGTATAGGGCCGCATTGGAAAAACATGCGAGCTTCTTGAACACCGGTCTTGCGACAGCTGAGAGCCGCTCCGAACGAGCTGCGATTTTTTCATATATCATCTAGCTTCAACCTGTCTCGTCAAAGGAACGTTTGACCAACGAGCTTATGGTTCTGAGTCGATCTAGTCCACATATGTACAGGAACATTGTGATAGCCAATACGGTGACCGGAGCAAGGAAGTACAAGCCCTTGTAGCTCGATGAGTATGAAGTGGTCATTCCATTTCCCTCGAGCGATAAAGCGGTCTGATTGGAATTGAAGGTTAAATGGACAGGGACTTGGACGTTCGAGGCTGATGGGTAGATGACAAAGCCGAGCGAGATCGACCTTACCTCCCAGCCAACATCGATTCCGGCGCCAACGCTTGAGAGGTCCTGAACAATATCTCGGTGGGCAGAAAAGGTGGTTCCGTTCGAGGGAACCGTGATCCGAAAGTACCGATATGATCCTGCGTCTGGAGGAATACTGGAATCGCCAACGAGATAATACAGCGTGACGACGTGTGAGAGATATGTGAGGACTAGGAACACGCGGATCGCAGAAGACGCAGGGTCGAGACCTGAAAACGTCCCTGAGAAAACCAGCTGGGTCCCCATTAGAGGGGGAAAGTACACCATCGCCCTAACAGTGAGAAATGCCCAGCTCTGAGGGTCCGCTACTCCATTAGCCTCCATGCTCAGCTGAGGTCCAATCTGCGACCACTGACCGGAATCAAGGTTCACATTTTCCGAGGTCTCAAGACTTGACGAGTCGCTGGACAGGTTGAAGGGCGCAACATTCCGGACTACCTCGTAATTGTCCTGGTAGCCAATGGGAAAAATTACAACCGATGTGACCAGGGAGGTCATGATAAGAAATGGCAATAGCGGTCTCAATTTCTCTTCCAAACCTCGTACAAATACGAGTCGCCAGGGAAATTGAGCAATGCAACTCTCGAGTAGTGGCCCATGACCCAGGCAGAGACGCCCAGCGTGCCAGACCATCCATCCCAGAGCAACGTGTCCGGGTATGGAACAGGACCGTTTCCACGGATGAAGATCAAGACCTCGACATTGGACCCCCAAGACTGTTCAAATTGAACTGGTGACACCAGACCTGACCCTTGATGTTGGAACATAGCCGTATCGGTGAAGCTGGTATTGAATACATCATCAAAGAATCCTTGTATCTTCCATGTTGATGAGTTGGGTGGAACAATCAATCTGTTAGCATAAAAAGCGATACCAGCCTCGCTCGTCCAGATCAACTGGCCCGGTGCCGTAATGTTCGCAACGTAGTGCCCGACATACCCCTCGCTTGCCGTGTAGACGTTGTTGACAAAAGCGTTCGGCGGGTAGCTCTTTAAACCGTTGTAGGCGAATATTGAAGCGGTGGCGAGAATCGAGAGGAGAATTAGCATGTGGAAGTAATTCGAATGCCGCTTGAATGTTGAGACGGCCTCTAGTATCGTGTTGGCGCTGAAATAGCCCAAGATGGGAGTAAGGAACCAGAAATAATGTGGAAACAGAACCTTAGGGATGAGGGCGACTAGCGCGAACACTACCGCAAACCAGAGACCTAGGAGCAGTTCTCTGTGATGGCTTGACCCACGCGATCTCACACCGGCGATTACAACACCCGTTGCTCCAAGAATCAGAAGTGGCGAGAAGACCTGCCAGTACGAGCCTAGGACGAGGACCTTCTCTCCTGGTGAAAATCCAGCTCTGAGACCCGTCTGAAGGTCCAGCGACTGGGAGACGAATTGGGGATAGACTCCCCAGAGGAGAGTGATGACTCCCAGCATAATCATGACAACCGCCAGCGCACCCAACAAGGTCTTCGAAAAATCCACGAGAGCCTTTCGCAAGGATCCTGTTTCCTCGAACCGGAAGCCGACCACGCATCCGAGTAGAGCCAGCAGTCCGAAGACGCCGGGATACCATGTGATAGCTGATAGCCCAAAACAAACGCCAGCCAGGAAGAGCGCCAAATGATAATTCGAGAGAGCAAAATCGAGCGCGGCAAAGATCAAGGTTACGAAGTAGGTGAATTCCGGAGTGGCCGAAAATGAATACTGAAGAATCGGAGGAAAGAGAACGTAGATCAGAGTCCCTATGAAAGCAGCGTGGGGGAGAGCCGAGATTCTTGATAGCACACGGAAGACGAATATTATGCCTATCAGGTAGATTACGAAGTTGATAGTGCGAATCCAAGGCAGACTCGATTGCGTACCCGCCGACTCAGCGGCTAAGAACAGGTATCCGAGCGGCGGCTGCGGAAGAGTTATTCCCGCGTATGGCGTCACCCCTTTCTGAATGGCAAATCCCGCGTATGTGTAGATCGCATCGTCGCTGAAGAAGGCGCCGCTCATCAGGAAGGGGAGGTGAGAGATCATCGCCCCCATCAGCAGAAGAAGTGTGTACATGCTATTCTTCTGTAACGACAACCCAGAAACCCAGTATCGCCTAGCAGCGCCAGAGTTTTGACCGGGGTTCTGTGGTGTCAGAGTCGTCGGCAACGCTTAGAAGATGTGTCCGGAACATCCTACATTAGTGAAGTTTGCGGAACCGGAACTGAAGAGTGCGATGATTCGAGATGAAATAGACCGTAGACGTCTCGCAGCAGTATGGGTGAGAGGTCCCGGCAAACGTGCTGCCAAGCTCTGCTTTCTCCGAAAAGTTCGCGGCTCATCACGGCTCAAGCCGCGCTTTCTGATCGCTTATAACTTATTTGCGAATTTGCCCGTGGGACCGAAGGATACTACATTGTGTCGAACACGCTCGTCACATTTGCTTCTCTACCCAGACGAGGGGAGCTTTCTTGGTGATCTCGAGAGGCAGCTTGTAGGTGGGCTCCTGAGGCCCATATGACTTCGCCCACTCGACCATCTTCGGGAGGCCTTCTTTCAGGGTATGCTTTGTATTGTAATCCAAAAGCTCGATCGATTTTTGTACGGTTGAGTAAGCGTGCTTTACCTCTCCGGGACGGGCTGGCACGTGAAGAGGCCGCATTCCAGACTCCATTGTTCCCAAAAGAATTTTGCACGCTTCTTCTACAGAAGTTACTTCGTCACTTCCGATGTTGATAGCCTCTCCTTTGGCTTTCTCGTAGAAGCCAGCGTTTGCGATCGCAGGCGTGACGTCTTCTATGAATGAGAAGGCTCGCGTCTGTCCGCCATCGCCGTAGATAATTGGCGGTTTTTCTCGGAGGACTCGGTTGATCCATATTCCGAGCACGTTTCTGAACGGATCCGCTATGTTCTGTCTTGGACCGTAAACGTTGTGGGGTCTAAGTATTGCATAATCAAAGCCGTATGTTCGAGCGAAGATCTCTAGCATGTTTTCGCAGTAGACTTTGGCCGCGCCATACGGATCCTCAGGCCTCAGGGGAAGGTCTTCGCTAAAGGGTGGACTCTGACAGCCATAGGCAGCCATAGAGGAAGTAAAGACGAATCGTTCTACATCGTTGTTCACTGCTTCCACCAGAAGGTGGTTCATTGGCGCGATGTTGATCTCGTTGATCGCGACGGGGGAGAAGATCGATTGGCCCTCGGCCGCGTATGCTGCCAGATGAAAAATAATGTCTACATCTTTTACCAGAGGCTTGACGTCGTTCTGCCGACGCAGGTCTGCCTTGACAAACTTTGAGTCAGGATTAACGTTCGCCTCACTCCCTCCTAGCAGGTTATCAGCGCTGACGACCTCGTGGCCCCTCTTGATCAGCTCGTCAACGAGCCAGGATCCCATGAAACCAGCCCCGCCTGTCACCAAGATCGTCCGGGTTTCCAAAAGCGTTCGTTCCCAGGAAACTTGAACCCAGCTCGGCTCGCTTATAAATTTCCGGATACTTGTGGACTGATTCAGCATCAAATCCAGCGTGCGTGTGAATGAATAGGTCGCGTTCGGCCAGGCCGTTAATTAGTTGGCGCGCCTAAGTTCTGGCGTTGCGAAGTCTGAGCGGACTCCTTGAGAAACTCAAGAAGCCGGTTCCCGGATGGATTTTCGTCGTGGTGATTATAGTGGGTTTAGCCTCGTACGGTGCGTGGTTGACTTACAACATCCTCGGTCCCAAACCCGACTTTAAGCTTCAACCAATCCAATCATTCCAGAAAACCTTCACCGAAGATAGAGCCGACTTCACTGTTAGAGTGACTAGCCTCAACAATTTCACGGGCATAGTGACTGTCAGCACCCAGGGTCCCAATGTATCCTCAGGAGCCGAGTCCGTCCTTCTGGGCTCGTCTGTTGATGAGAGAATCAGCGTAACATCTAACGTTGCTGGAAACTACACGTTGACTGTGATTGGGCAGAGTGGAAGGATGTTCCACTCCATCACCCTCCTACTTATCGTTCAGGGAGTCAGCGTCACATTCAATCCCCTAACAATAGATGTAACCCGCGATCCAACGACATCGACAGTTACAATGGTCAGCCAAAACAGTTTTTCCGGCTATATCAGCCTGGGGGCTAAGGCCAATATTTGCGATTCATGCAGCACAACTGTTTCACCGTAAACGGTTTACCTGCCGGCAGGCGGGTCGACGACCGCGATTGTGAATGTTGCCGCAGGGTATTGGTGGGGCGGCAGCGACGTTAGCTTCAGCGCCTACGGTCCCAATGCTTCCTATCCGGTTAGGCTCTTCTACGACAATTTGAGTGTAATCTTTAACGAGACGCTGATTCTTCAGAACTACTCGTTCAACTCAAGCACGAACGTGACCTTGAGTATGCAAAATGATGGCAAATTCAAGCTCGGCATCTCTGGATACCAAGTCGACGATGGAGCCGGAGACACCTATAGCTGCTCGGGGCGGCAAAATTGCCTTGTCTCGACTTCCTGTTGTCTTCCGTTCTCCGTTAGTTCTCTTTCGACACCCATAGGAGCAAACTGTCCGAATTGTATCTTGACAGGAACCGCCTTCACTTTCACGTCCGGCCAATCGTACAAGATCACGATCAATACTTCCACTGACATATTCTATGACCCATACGGCCCGACAATTTACATGACGATCCAAAGATAGCCGACTCTGTATGAAACTCGTCTGCCATCGTACTGGATCGGAATGAAACGCACCGACCCAATCAACGCTAGGGAAGCAGGGCAGTTCTGCCACACGATCGTACTATGACTACCTTCAGTTGAGCAAGCCCCCTGAGTAACCGAAACATAAACCCAAGTTCAATCTCCCGCGTGAGATAGGGTTTTTCGCACCATGGGTCCTCGCTGGATTGTCGTAGTTACGATTCGAACCACGATTCGACAAAAATTGTCTCCGATATCTCGATAGTCGAGAGACATTTGATATATGGCGGGTCGCCGAGCGACTCTCATAGAAGGTAACACAGATGGCTGAACCTGACGGCTCGTTCTGGAAGACGAAGAGAGTGCTGGTTACGGGTGGCGCTAGCTTCATCGGCAGCCATCTTGTAGATTCGCTAGTCAACTTTGGATCCCAAGTAACAGTTCTAGACAATCTTAGCAGCGGGACCCTTGATAACCTAGAGAGAAGTTTTCCCCGAATCAAATTCGCAAAAGAGGATCTCGAATACTCAAGTTTACAGAACCTCGTCCGGTTGTTCAACGGGAACGATGTAGTGTTTCACTTGGCTGCCACTCATGGCGGCAGAGGCTACATCAACTCACACCCAGCGGATATCACGTCGAACTTTGCGATTGACCATCATGTCTTCGAGGCCTGCGCGACGGCCAATGTTGGAAAGGTTGTCTTCGCTAGTACCGCATGTGTGTATCCTCCGGTCCTTCAGAGCAAAGTCGGCTCAAACTATTTGCTGAAGGAAGAGGATGCTCCTGTAGAGCATCTCGACCAACCGTTGAGTTCCGACCTCGAATATGGCTGGGCCAAGCTCATGGGGGAGATGCAGCTCAACTCCTTCATCACACAGTATAGAATGAAGGGTTGCAGTGTAAGATTTGTCACTGCTTACGGGCCGCGAGAAAATGAGACCCATGCAATTGTTGCTCTCATCTACAAGGCGTTTGAGAAGATGGACCCGTACGTCATATGGGGAGACGGAAACCAAGAGCGAGACTTCACGTACGTATCTGACATAGTCTCTGGTACTTTGCTGGCCGCGGAGAAGATATCCGATGGCACTCCGGTGAATCTTGGAACCCAGAGAAGGATAAGCCTCGTGGAGATTGCACGAATGATATTCGAACTTATGGACTTTCATCCCAGAATCAAGTTCGACTCTTCTGGACCAGTGGGGGTCCTCAGCCGAGCTCTAGACATTTCAAGGGCTCGAAGCCTTCTAGGATGGGAGCCAAGAGTGAGTCTCGAAGAGGGAATGAGGAGTACAATCGACTGGTATGTAAAAACGCACAAGGTCAACGGAGGAGTCGTCGAAAAATTGCTCTACGAGCGGACACAACAGATTGCAGGCTCTTGAGACCGTTGCTGAAAGAATAACCGTTGTAATGCCGGTATTCAACGAGGGGGACACTATACGGTCGACTCTTCTAGAGGCTTCACGGAAGATTCCAAGGATATATGACAATATTGTCTTTGCCGTTTCCGAAGACGGAAGCACAGATAACACAAAAGACGCGTTAGTCTCTATGGCATCCGAGATGCCCAATCTTCAGTTACATCTCGGACCAAGGAGGAAAGGCTATCCCGGGGCCGCGAAGGATGCGATCCTTGGCGTCGATGGAAAAACGGACTATATTCTCTTCATGGACTCCGACGGGCAGTATGACCCCACGGACTTTGGACTCCTCTGGCGCGAGATAAAAAAGAGCGATGTCGACATGGTAGTGGGTAAGAGGATGAATCGTGTTGAAACTCCACTACGGGTCTTTCTTTCTACAGGACTGAGAATTCTTGAGAAGATAATGTTTCGCACCAAGCAGAGAGACATTACCAGTGCTTTCAGGCTAATGCGGGTTGGTCCCGCTCAGAGCATTGCACGGGAAGTGAAATATTCAAAATACAATTTCTGGCTGGAGTTTACCGCCATCGCGTCGCTGTGTGGCTACCGCATGCAGGAAGTTCCAGTGGTGTACCGGGCTAGAGAAGGTACGAGCAGAGTCTATTCAGGCTCCAAGATCCTTGAAGCAGCGGTCCAGGAGTTAACTACCATCTTCCGTGTATGGCGCGACTATTCTCTTAGAGAGATTCGGCGAGAAACAGGTTGCCAAGCAACCGCGACCCTGCGGTCTCAATAATAATCGTTCACGTTAGAGGGTTCGATTCCCTCTACAACGCCCTAAAATCTGTCTTCGAATCTGAATATGACAATCTCGAGGTTGTTCTTGTCGATAACGGATCCACAGATGGATCGACCCAACGAGCTGAGAGAGCGTTTGAGGGCAAACTGAGAGTTCTGAGGACTCTTGAAAACCTAGGCTTTGTTCGAGCATGCAACTACGGGCTGAGAAGGATTACATCGATCTACGCAGTCCTGTTGAACGATGATACGGTCGTCGATCCGAAATGGCTCGCCAGACTGGTCGAGGAGGCAGAAACGGATTCTTCGATCGCGGCATGTCAGCCGAAGCTAAGGATGCTGAGCAATCCGAGCTTTTTCGAGTACAATGGCGCATGCGGCGGAATGATAGACCTCTGCGGAGTGCCCTTTACCAGGGGGCGGCTGTTTGATCGAACTGAGGAGGATTTGGGACAGTACGACAAAACGGTGGATGTCTTTTGGGCGAGTGGAGCTGCGATGTTCCTTCGCCTGAGAGCCGTTGAAGAAGTGGGATACTTGGATGACTTGTTTCACTTTCAGATGGAAGAGATCGACCTAAGTTGGAGACTTCGAATGAGAGGATACAGGGTCGTGTCCGTTCCATCTTCCATCGTATACCACCTAGGTGGAGCGACACCCGTTCCCAGAACGTCGTTCCTCAAGCATCGTAACAGCTTGTTGACGCTAGTAAAGAACTACTCGATGTCGTCTCTTGCCCGCTTCTTTCCAATCCGGATGCTCTTGGACTTCACGTCTCTGATCTACCTTGCGGCGAAGGGAAAACGAAGATTCGGAATGGATGCGTTGAGATCGTACGTCTGGATTGTGTTAAACTTAAGACTGGTGATCGGTTCAAGACGAGCTGCACAGCTGATTCGTCTGGTCTCGGACACGACCATAACATCTAACATGGCGAAGCCAACTATCGCGCTTCAATATTATCTCATGAAGAGACACATCTTCAGTCAGCTTAGCGGCCTGCCCCTCCATAGAGACTCGTACCTCAACAAAGAGACGAACGACGCGGCAAAGACGGGACGACTTCTAGAAGTTGGAAGCGTTTTCTAAATCCTAGTTTGGGGCCTCTCTGTGAATATTTCAAGACGAAAAGGCATCTTAAGCCTTAACGCTTCAAGCGACAATGCGACTGTCCCCCCACCTAGAAGGGATCTAAAGGAACCGTTGTCGATCTCCGTTATTCTGACGGCAGGGTTTCTCATCCGTCTCCCGGGAATCTTGAGTACAGGTTTCCTGAGTGACGAGTCGGTGTACTATTATGCTGCATACGCGATTGAGAGAGGAGTCACGCCTTACACTCTGATCATGCTACCCCATCCCCCTATCGGCTATCTATTCCTGATTCCTGCCGCGGTTCTGGCTCAAGGAAGCCTTCTGATCCTCCGAACTTTCAATCTCTGCACCTTCCTTGTTGACGCATTCCTCTCCTACTGGCTTTTCAGAATATTGCGGCAACAGAGTGCAAAGTCCTTCAATCCTCTGCTTGCCTTCGCGCTCTTCACACTATATCCCCTACCGTTCACGACGACTACTCCTCTCGAGTTCACGGTTTTCGACATACCGATTCTCCTAGGAACCATTTTCTTCGTCAAGGGTCTAACTAAGAAATCGGCTTCCCGACTTGCCTTCTCCGGCTTCCTACTCGGAATAGCAGTAATGATCTGGTTCACTGCAGCATTCTATGCAGTATCCATCATAGGCTTCCTTGCAATCTATCGATCGCGAGCAGACACAGGTCAATTCCTCAAGATCTTCACAAAACGAGCGGCCGCCATTCTCATGGGTGGATCTGTTGCGATTGGCCTCGTCCTCGGGCTCATTATCGCGTGGGGTGCACTCCCCAACTTCCTCGTTCAGAGTGTAGGCCTTCAGACGAGCCTGAGAGCAGCCTTCACATTCGGCGAACGTCTCAACCACATAGTACTGGCGATGCTCCAACTACTGCCCGTGTTCGTATTGGCGGGCGTCGGAGTCTACGAGGTATCTCGGAGGGTCAAATCAGGAGCCGACCCCTTGATCTTATTACCCGCTTGGGTTTTGATCGCCAATCTTATCCTTGTTTTTGCGATCCCAAGAATCGTTCTGAATCACTATGTTGCTTACTTGATGCCTTTCTTGGTCATCATGGCTGCAGGCCCCGTCGAGAGATTTGCTCACGTTATTTACCGGATGCCTAAGCGATTGGCCAAACCGATTCCATGGGACATATTCCAATCGGCATTAGCGATCGGATTGATCGCGAGCGGCGTCATAATATTTCCATATCAAACGGGTTTTCTGGTGAACAGCCCATACACCGTGGCCGATCAGACTGTTGGCCAGTATGTAGCAAACATTACTTTGCCTGGAAACGCAATATGGACCAGCGAGGGGAGTGTCGCCTACTTTGCCTCGAGGCTTATTCAGCCGCCAAATTCGACACAGTGGCCGTTTCAGGCGGAGTACAATGATATCTTCAACACTACCTACGTCGATTCCGATGGGATCATCCAGAGGGGCTTAGGTGCGGTCTCACCGTCTCAGTTCGTGAATGCCTGGCAGTCACACAACACCAAAGTCCTGATCTTCATCCTTGGTAACGGACCCGTCCCATATCCAGACACGCTCCTCTGGGACGGATTTTCAGGGACTCCGGGTGTAATGCAATGGGTGGGGCAGAACTATAATCTCGTGAGAATATTCACATTCCCGAATGTTAGTTATCAGTACTTTGTCTGGCTCAAAAAATAGGTCGCGGAGTCTCTGATCCCGGAACTCAGCGCGATGATTACAGCGATGAGGTTGGAATTGACTTTTGTGTGAACATGCGTGAGAGATTCATTGACTTGAGTGTTAGAGCTCCAAAACCCGCAAGTGTCAGGGTTAGGGCCCAGACTCCGTCAAGGAGTACGATTATGCTCATGGCAAGCGCCGCTGTGGCGAGGATTCCTTCTGCAATTGCAATCCTGTCGAGACGGATGTCGCGGTGATATTGTTTATTGGCGGCGGCCTCAGGGCCATGCTTGGGAGTCCTGAAGAAGATTCCTGGCTTCCCCCTCATGCCGTTCAAGAAGCCGATCATGATTGCAGTGGTCATGCAGGAACTCGTGTATGAGAGGAGGGGAAGAAGGACGAGGTTACGTAAGCTCAAGATCTTCTGTATGCGAAGGGCGTAGATGCCTGAGGCGAAGAAAGATACTAGAGGCAAGGTGACGAGGATGACGTAGATCGGGCTGGAAAATATCGAGTTTGAGGGTGCGCTCAACCCGAGGATCAACCCGAGGGCCGACACGAATGTGACTACAATCCAGCTTAGTCCTTGGAAGGGCCCAACCAAGGTGGAAAACAGGACGATTCTCCTCCAGATAGAGAGATTAGTGCAGCCTAGGATCATTCGCCCGTTGGCGATGGCGCATTTGGCCCAGCCCTGGGCTACCCGGGCCGCCTGTTTCTTCCAGACCTCGAGACTAGATGGATCCTCGCTGAAGATTCGAACATCGCTTAGGTATACTCCTCTATATCCCGCGCAGTATATCCTGCAAGACAAATCCGCATCCTCGACGATCGAGTCTTTCGCCCAAAAACCGACGTGTCTCAGCAAGGGGATTGAAACTAGAACGAAACCACCTTGGAAGGAGTAGGGAGCGTCAATTGAATAAGCGCCCATCTTTGAAACGGTATCCCCTTGATCAAGCTGGAGCGCGAACAATCTGGTCGTCCAGTTCTGTTCTCGGTTATAATGTCCCACTCGAAATGAAACGAAGCCAATTCGAGGATTACGCCCAATTGCATTTAGCCCTTTTATCAAAACGTCGGGTGAGACTGTCGAGTCTGCATCTAACAGCAGGACATAATCGCCCTTCAGGAGAGGTGCTGCCTGGTTCAGCGCACCGCTCTTGAACCCTGCCCGGCCTTCTCTCCTCGACACCACGCTCTGTATCCCTATGGTGTTCAGCTCCGTAACTTTCCGGTCAATCACGTCGGCAGTCTCGTCGGAAGAGTCATCGGCTACCACGACCTGTAGCTTTTCTCTAGGGTAGTGGAGTCCCTTGAGAGCGTCCAAGGTATTGGCGACCACGAACTTCTCATTGAAAGTCGCTATCAGAATTGAGACGAACGGGGTCTCTCTAACCGAGCGGCTGTCCGCAAGATATCTTGGATAACGGAAAGTGCTGAGAAAGAGAATCACGCTGTAATAAGAGTACAGGAGGCCGGGTATGCTAAAGGCCAGGGAAATTCCGGAGATATATATCCATGACTCCAAATTGACCGCACACCTAAGATGGGGCTGACGGAAGTTTCATGTTGACTCTAATGACCGTTGAAATTTTGTCGAGACTCCTCATCCTCTAGACTGTTTAACCTATCTTACCTTTCCCTCCTAGGAGCGATGGTTCTGGAAAACACTATTAGTTCGCATCGCGAGTGTTGCACTCGGCCGGCTAGTTGACTCTCAAGGCAGTCTTTCTAGATCGGGACGGTGTTCTGACACGGGAAAGGCCGGACTATGTCAAGGAGCCGGACGAGCTTGAGATTCTGCCGGGGATCGGGCCGCCGTTGCGTGCTCTTCGAGAGCGGGGCTTCCGACTCGTCATCGTAACCAACCAGTCTGTTGTTGGAAGAGGACTAGCAACGCACGACGATTTAGGCCGGATTCACGAGAAGCTCCAATCGGAACTGAAACGAATGGGATGCTATGTTGACGCCATCTACTACTGCCCGCACTTGCCCGAGGAAGGATGCTGCTGTCGAAAGCCTCAGCCCGGCCTACTTCTAAAGGCTGCAAAGGAGCTAGGGATCGATGTTAAGGAGTCTTGGATGATCGGAGACAAGGAGATTGATCTTGAGGCCGCTAAAAGAGCGGGGTGTCGTGGTCTTCGAGTCGAGACGAACCGAGGAGACTTGGAACAAGCGGTCTCAA
>Ga0209577_10003805_pt1 | contig 14206 bp, 13 predicted proteins | sample GraSoiAngelo_109_FD_185874 | JGI IMG/M metagenome (GOLD analysis project Ga0209577, IMG submission 185874) | Grasslands soil microbial communities from the Angelo Coastal Reserve, California, USA - 14_0903_12_20cm (SPAdes) (version 2) | ecosystem: Environmental > Terrestrial > Soil > Grasslands...
GATCGCGCCGCAAGTCACCTGGGGAACATCGCCCGAAATGGTGACCACGATAGACGGCCGGGTACCCGATCCCGACCAGGAAAAAGACCCGCAGCGTCGCGAAGGCATCGAGCGCGCGCTCGTCTACATGGGCCTCACACCGAATACCGCGATCAGCGACATTCGCATCGACAAGGTTTTCATCGGCTCGTGCACCAATTCGCGCATCGAGGATTTGCGTGCCGCCGCGGCGGTGGTCAAGGGCCGTCGCAAGGCCGACAACGTGATGCTGGCGATGGTCGTTCCCGGCTCGGGGCCGGTGAAGGCGCAGGCTGAGCGCGAAGGCCTCGATCGCATTTTCACCGCCGCCGGTTTCGAGTGGCGCGAGCCCGGATGCTCCATGTGCCTGGCGATGAACGATGACCGGCTCGAGCCCGGCGAGCGTTGCGCATCGACATCGAACCGGAATTTCGAAGGTAGGCAGGGCACCGGCGGCCGCACTCATCTCGTGAGCCCTGCCATGGCGGCGGCGGCGGGTATCGCCGGGCATTTTATCGATGTGCGCAGGATTGTTTGAGAAGAGAGGTCGATCATGTCAAGAAAGCTCATTACGCTGCTCGCATTGCTCGGTGCGGCGATTTCGATCGCCGCGTGCAATACGGTCGAAGGCGTAGGCAAGGACGTCAAGGCAACAGGGCAGACGATCGAGAAAGCGGCAGACAGGAACAAGACTTATTGATGCAACCATTTCGCGTCCTGACGGGTTTGGTGGCGCCGCTCGACCGGGCAAACGTCGATACCGACGCCATCATCCCCAAGCAATTCCTGAAGTCGGTCAATCGCTCCGGCTTCGGACCCAACCTGTTCGACGCGTGGCGTTATCTCGATGCGGGCGAGCCGGGGATGGACATATCACGCCGACGTCCGAACCCGGACTTTGCGCTCAACGAGCCGCGCTACCAGGGCGCGCAGATCCTGCTTGCCCGCCGCAACTTCGGCTGCGGCAGCTCGCGCGAGCACGCGCCCTGGGCGCTCGGCGACTACGGATTCCGCGCCATCATCGCTCCGTCGTTCGCCGACATCTTTTTCAATAATTGCTTCAAGAACGGCCTGCTGCCGATCGTGCTGCCGGAGGCCGATGTCGAGCGCCTGTTTCACGACACCGCAGCGTTCCCGGGATTCAAGCTCACCATCGACCTCGAACGGCAGACTGTCGCGACCACCGACGGCGGCACGGTATTCCGGTTCGACGTCGACGCGTTTCGCAAGCACTGCCTGTTGAACGGACTCGACGACATCGCGCTCACGCTCACTCACGCCGACGAGATTCGCGCGTTCGAGGCGAAGCGCAAAGCCGAGCAACCGTGGCTCTTCTGAGCGGACAGCGGCAGAACAGTCACCGAGACACAGAAGAAACCAAGGCTTCGACTGTTCTCCGTGGCGATCTGCCGCGCGCTTGTCAGGCGCGACGATGAAAATCGCCGTGCTTCCGGGCGATGGCATCGGCACCGAGATCGTTGCTGAAGCGGCCAAGGTGCTCGAGCGCCTGCGACGCGATGGCCTCCCGATCGAAACCGAGACCGCGCCCATCGGCGGCGCGGGCTACGATGCGGCGGGACAGCCGCTTCCCGAGTCGACGCTCGTCATCGCGCAGCGAGCTGACGCCGTCGTGCTGGGAGCCGTTGGCGGACCGAAGTACGAATCCCTGCCGCGGCACTTGCGACCGGAACAGGGCTTGCTGTCCATTCGCAAGGCGCTCGGCTTGTTCGCCAATCTGCGGCCGGCGCTGCTCTACCCGGAGCTTGCCGCTTCCTCTTCGCTCAAGCCCGAAGTGGTGTCGGGGCTGGATATCATGATCGTGCGTGAGCTCACCGGCGACATTTATTTCGGCACGCCGCGTGGCCGCCGCGTCAACCCCGCCGGCGACGCGGAAGGCTTCGACACCATGCTCTACAGCGAGCCGGAGATCCGGCGCATCGCACGCTTCGGCTTCGAGGTCGCGCGAAAGCGGAGGCGCAAGCTGTGCTCGGTCGACAAGGCCAACGTGCTCGACACGTCGATTCTCTGGCGCGAGGTAGTCAGCTCGGTCGCGAGGGACTACGCCGACGTCGAGCTATCGCACATGTACGTCGACAACGCTGCCATGCAGCTCGTACGCAACCCGAAGCAATTCGACGTGATCGTGACCGGCAACATGTTCGGCGACATTCTTTCGGACCAAGCTTCGATGCTGGCGGGGTCGATCGGGATGCTGCCCTCGGCGTCGCTCGACGCCAAAAACAAGGGACTCTACGAGCCGATTCACGGCTCGGCGCCCGACATTGCCGGCCAAGACAAAGCGAATCCGCTGGCGACGATCCTGTCGCTGGCGATGATGTTCCGATATACCTTCGGCCGTGCCGACGTCTCCGATCGAATCGAGACTGCGGTGCGCAAGGTTCTTGCACAAGGCAAGCGCACCGGCGACATCGCAGTGCCCGGCGAGCAGGTCAGCGGCACGCGCGAAATGGGCAACGCAGTCGTGGCGGCGCTGTGATAGCTGCAGACGACCGAAGCAGGGCCCACGGCACGATCGATGGTCACCTATGAGGAACGGCAAATGATGCGCGTAGGTTTTGTCGGATGGCGTGGCATGGTCGGATCGGTGCTTATTCAGCGCATGCTCGAGGAAAACGACTTCGAGCACCTTGACCCCGTGTTTTTCTCGACGTCGAGCGCGGGCGGCAGCGGCCCTTCGATCGGCCGGGCCACGGGCGCGCTTGGAAACGCGCACGATCCGAAGGCTTTCGAGGGCCTTGATGCCATCGTGACCTGCCAGGGCGGAGACTGGACCAAGCCGATGTACAGCACGCTTCGCGGCACCGGCTGGGACGGCTATTGGATCGACGCCGCGTCGACCCTGCGGATGGCCGGCGATGCGGTCATTGTCCTCGACCCGGTCAACCGCGGCGTCATCGATAAGGCTCTGGACAGCGGTATCAAGAATTACATCGGCGGCAACTGCACGGTCGCCCTGATGATGATGGCGATCGCCGGATTGCTGGAGAACGACCTCGTCGAATGGATGACGTGCATGACCTATCAGTCGGCATCCGGCGCTGGCGCACAAAACATGCGCGAGCTGCTGCAGCAAATGGGCGAGGTTCATCTCGCGGCAAAGGACCTGCTCGGTGATCCCGGCTCGTCGATACTCGATATCGACCGCGAGGTCGCCGGCATACTGCGCGACGAGCACTTTCCTACCGAGCACTTTGGCGTGCCGCTCGCCGGGAGCCTCATTCCCTGGGTCGCTGAAGATATGGGCGACGGTGTCAGCAAGGAGGAGTGGAAAGGCGGCGCCGAGACCAACAAAATTCTCGGCCGCGAAGACCATCCGATTCCGGTCGAGTCGATTTGTGTGCGGATCGGCGCAATGCGCTGTCACAGCCAGGCGCTGACCATCAAGCTTCGCCGCAAAATGACGTTACCCGAGATCGAGCGTCTGATCTCGAATGCGCATGAGTGGGTGCGCGTCATACCGAACACGAGCGAGGCTAGCACACGCGAGCTGACGCCCGCGGCGGTGACCGGAAAGCTTGAAATACCGATCGGCCGATTGCGAACATTGTCGATGGGCGAGGACTACCTTGGCGCTTTTACCGTCGGTGATCAACTCCTGTGGGGCGCGGCGGAGCCATTGCGCCGAATGCTGCGCATTCTGCGGGGACGCCATTGATGTAAATTATGACAGCGGCGGGGCGGCCCTTTGCCGCAGCGCGCTTTTTGGCTCCTTTTATGCGGGGGCACTAACGGGTGCGGCCATAGGGCTGGGTAAAGATACCCCGCCTACAACGCAGGCTGTTGAGCGTCGAGAGAACAGCAAGTCCACAAGCTGTTGTAGCGGCCAGTGATCCACTCGCTACCAGTTGGGCTTCGCATCGATCGCGGCCGATGCCGTCTGGGTACCTCACAATGGCGCTTTTGCGCTAAAAAACAAGCTAATACCGAGGTTTAGCTTGCACCGCTAACTCCATGATGTTAGTTTAGCCCACGCAATCAGCATTTCGAGGTCTGCATGCGAGCAAAACCCTTTATCAGTGGCAGCTTGTTGGCGGGCGTGTTGACGCTTTCCGTTCCTGCGCTTGCGCTCGGGCTAGGGAAGCTCACGGTTAATTCCGGCCTCGGACAACCGCTGTCAGCCCAGATCGAACTCACCGCAGCGCAAAGGGATGAGCTCGACTCGCTCAGAGCAAGAATTGCCGACCCTTCGGTCTATCGCGACAACGGCGCGCAATACGTGGGTGCACTTGCGCGGGCGCGCATCACCGTCGAGCAGGGAGCCAATGCGTCATATTTACGCGTGACGACTGCAGCGCCGGTGAACGAGCCGTTTCTGAATCTGATCATCGAATTGAGCTGGGCCAGCGGGCGCGTAGTCCGCGACTACACTTTCCTGCTCGACCCACCGGGCGTCACCGAAATGCAGGCGATCGAGCCCGCCGCGCCAATTCGTCCGGAAGCTGCGCCGACACGCACCACACGCGCGGGCCGTCGCGCCGCCGAGGCGACGGCATCCGCTCCTTCGACATCTACGACAGCTGCAGCGCCCGACACTGCCGGTAGCTATACCGTCAAGAGCGGCGACACCCTGTCCAAGATCGCGACCCAGTACAAGCCTGAAAACGTCAGTCTCGAACAGATGCTGGTCGCCTTGTTCCGCAGCAACGAATCGGCCTTTGACGCGAAGAACATGAATCGCCTGCGCAGCGGGCAGATCATCACCGTGCCGCCGGCCGATCAAATCGCGCCGTTGGCGCAAGGCGAAGCGGTAAAGGAGGTCAAGGTTCAGGCTGCCGATTGGCGCGCCTACCGCGATCGCGTCGCCGCCGCGGCGCCGGCAAGCGATACCACGGCCGCGCGCCAGTCGGGTGGCGGCAAGATCGGTACCGCGGTCGAGGATCAGGCCTCTGCCGCATTGGGCGGCAAAGATCGAGTCAGCGTGTCGCGCGAGCCGGGCAAGGGAACGGGATCCGCGAGTGCGGAAGACTTGGTCGCCAAGGACAAGGCTTTGCGCGAAGCGAATTCCCGCGTGGCCGAGCTTGAAAAGACCGTTCGTGATCTGCAGAAAGCTGCAGCGCTCAAGAACCAGACGATGTCCGACCTCCAGACGAAAGCAGAGGCCGGAAAGGGCACAACTGCGGCGGCGCCCAAGGCGCCGGATACGCAGGTTGCGGCCGTGACGCCTCCCTCTACCGTGACAGCGCCGGCCGCGACGACGGCGGCCCCATCTCCGGCAACGACGGTTCCAACCCCGACACCTGCGCCACCGCCGGTAACGACAAGCGTGACGCCTCCAGCCGGAACCGCGGCGCCCCCACCCGCAACGACAACCTCGACGCCTGCGCCCGGAGCGACGACCGCGGCAGCTCCATCGGGAACCACGACTACGGTAACGCCGGTGGTCATCCCACCGCCGGACGCCAAGGCGCCGGACACGACTCCGCTGGAGACCAAGGCTCCCGAAGCGGTGCCTCCGACCGAGGCCAAGGCAACGGTTTCGAAGTCAGCAGTGCCACCCAAGAAAGCGACTGAAGTTTCGTTCATCGACGAGCTGTTCGGCAATACGCCGACCTGGGTCGTCGGCGGGGGCGCGTTGGTCGTGCTTGGCGGTATCGCGGCTATCATCGCCGCGCGCAGGCGCAAGACCACCAAGTTCGAAGACAGTATTATTTCCGGCACCGACATCAAGACGAATACGGTTTTCGGCTCGACCGGCGGCGGCGTGGTCAACACCGGCGACAATTCGCTCGCCAGCGATTTCAGCCGCGAGGGTCTCGGGAACATCGATACCGACGAAGTCGATCCGATCGCCGAGGCCGAGGTCTATCTCGCCTACGGCCGCGATGCGCAGGCCGAGGAAATACTGAAGGATGCGCTGAAGAAGGATCCGAAGCGGCAGGAAATTTATCTCAAGTTGCTGGAGATTCATGCGCAGCACAACAAGCCATCGGCGTTCGAGACCGTGGCCAGCGAGTTGTATTCGGTCTCAGGCGGCCAAGGCGAGACATGGCAGAAGGCGATGGTGCTGGGTCGCCAACTCGACCCGGCGAATCCATTGTTTGCGGAGGCAAGTGGCGGCGCGGCATTCGCGACCGCGACGACGGCCGCCGCGGCTCACACCGCGGGCGAAACCCACCAGCCTTCGGGATCGCCGGATACCAAGCCCAAGCCCGAGCCGCGCGGCGGCGCGCCGCTGGAGTTCACGCTCGATGACGATATTTCGCTTTCGCCGACCTCCGGCGAGGTGGACACCAAGGCGCCAGCCGCGACGCGCCAGCCAAGCGCGCCGCCGAAAATCAATTTCGAGAAGCCGGCCGTATCCGCCGCGACATTGGCCGCCGGTGCCGCGGGCGCCGCGGCAGGTGCTGCCGCCGCCAGAGCGGCCGCCGAAAAACCGCCAGTCAAGGTTCGAGACACAGTGTCCTTCGATCCCGAGTCAATACCCAAGTTCGATCTGGATTTCCACCTCGACGAACCGGCCAAACCCGCGCCCTCGGCGCCGAGGCCGGTGGCCGCGGTTTCAACCGCCACCGCTGCCGCGCGTGAGCCCGCACTGGTCAGCGCCGGAGCACCCGCGCCACAGCTGACGCGACCGGCGGCGGCGATCGAGCTCGACAAGCTCGACCTCGCGTTCGATCCAAAGCGTTCGACCTTCGAAGACCCGACGCCGTCGGTGCTGGACGGACAATGGCACGACGCGGCTACCAAGCTCGATCTCGCGAAGGCGTATCAGGAAATGGGCGACGTCGAAGGCGCGCGCGAGATCCTCCAGGAAGTGTTGCATGAGGGCGACGATGAGCAAAAAGCCGAAGCCCAGGCCTTGATCACCAAGCTGGCCTGATCCGCGACAACAGACCGTGTGACGGGGCGGTGGATCGTCGATCCACCGCCCCTTGCGTTTCAAGCGTCGCAATGCGGCGGCGAATGCACCGCTCGACGAACGCCTGCGTTAGCCACTCTCTCCTGATATGCGCATCGCGCTCGGACTCGAATACCACGGCACGCCGTTTCACGGCTGGCAATCTCAGGCCGATGGCAGCGGAGTGCAGAATGCTCTCGAGCGCGCGCTGTCCGAGATCGCAGGCGAGCGTGTCGCAGTCATTGCGGCCGGACGTACCGACACCGGTGCGCATGCGACGCTGCAGGTAGCGCATTTCGACATTGGCGTGCGGCGGCCCGAAACCGCATGGGTCCGTGGCGTCAACGCATTACTCCCCGATGCGATCGCGGTGCAATGGGCAATGCCTGTTGCCGAGGAGTTCCACGCCCGCTTCAGCGCAACCGGCCGTCATTACACCTATCTTCTGCTGGACCGCCCGGTGCGGCCGGCGCTGCTCAACGGCAGGACAGGCTGGTACCATCAGCCGCTTGCGCTGGCGCGGATACGGAAGGGTGCGGCCGCGTTGATCGGCAGGCATGATTTCAGCGCGTTTCGCGCCGCCGACTGTCAGGCGAAATCGCCAGTCCGAACGCTCGACCGGCTCGACATCGCGCGCGAGGGAAACATGATTCGTTTCGATCTGCACGCCGACGCATTTCTATACCGCATGGTGCGCAATATCGTCGGCGCGCTTGTCTATGTCGGCAATGGCCGGCAGCCGCCGTCGTGGATCGGCGAGTTGCTGGCCGGGCGCGATCGCACCCGCGCCGCGCCGACATTCGCAAGCGCTGGATTGTATTTCACCGGTGTCGACTATCCGACCCGCTTCAATTTGCCGGCAACCTGCGCGCCGCTGCTTATTCCCCTGAACAGGCCCTGACATGCGCACTCGCGTCAAGATCTGCGGTATGACGCGCGTCGAGGATGCGATTGCCGCGGCGCAAGCGGGCGCGGACGCGATCGGACTCGTATTCTGGCCCGGTACACCTCGTTGCGTGAGCTTCGATCAGGCGCGGGCGATTGCCCGCGCGGTTCCTACTTTCGTCACCACCGTCGGCTTGTTTGTCGATCCGGCGCCGGCGGCGGTTCGTGCCGCGCTGGACGCGGTTCCGCTCGACCTCCTGCAGTTCCACGGCAACGAGGATGCGGATTTGTGCGCGAGCTTCGCTCGCCCGTACATCAAGGCGGTGCCGGTCAAACCCGGGATCGATTTGCTACAATACGCAGCTCGTTATGGCGACGCTCACGGCTTGCTTTTCGATGCGTTCGAGCCCGGCGGGCTGCCAGGGGGGACCGGCAAGACTTTCGATTGGAACGAGCTGCCGGGCGAGTTGCAGCGGCCCTTGATTCTCTCCGGAGGACTCACTCCGCAGAATGTCGGAGCCGCGATCCGTACCGCGCGGCCCTGGGCCGTCGACGTTTCCAGCGGTGTCGAGCTGACCGGCGAAGACGGCCTGCCGCGCAAGGGCATCAAGAGCGCGGCAAAAATTGCAGCGTTTATCCGGGAGGTGCGCAATGCAGATGAATGATTTGCCGGATTCGCGCGGACACTTCGGCCCCTACGGCGGCGTGTTTGTCGCCGAGACGCTTATCGCCGCGCTCGACGAGCTCCGCGAACAATACGCGCGCTATCAGCACGATCCCGCCTTCGTCGCCGAATTCGAATCGGAGCTCAAGCATTATGTCGGCCGGCCGAGCCCGATCTATCACGCCCAGCGCTGGTCCGAAAAGCTCGGCGGCGCGCAGATCTATCTCAAGCGCGAGGATTTGAATCACACCGGTGCGCACAAGATAAACAATTGCATCGGCCAGGCGCTGCTGGCAAAAAGGCTCGGCAAGCCGAGAGTGATCGCCGAGACGGGCGCCGGCCAGCACGGCGTTGCCGCCGCGACGGTCGCCGCGCGCTTCGGCATGCAGTGCGTCGTATACATGGGATCGGAAGACATCAAGCGCCAGGCGCAGAACGTATTCCGCATGAAGCTGCTCGGGGCTGAGGTGGTGCCGGTCGAATCCGGCTCGAAAACGCTCAAGGACGCGCTCAACGAAGCGATGCGCGACTGGGTGACCAACGTGGAGAATACGTTCTATATCATCGGCACCGTCGCGGGGCCGCATCCCTATCCGATGATGGTTCGCGATTTTCAGAGTGTTATCGGTCGCGAGTGCCTGCAGCAGATGCCGGAAATGATCGGCCGCCAACCGGACGTGATCATCGCCTGCGTCGGCGGCGGCTCGAACGCGATGGGCATCTTTTATCCCTATCTCTCGCACGAGAGCGTCAAGCTGATCGGCGTCGAGGCAGCGGGCGAAGGCATCGCGACCGGACGTCACGCGGCGTCGCTTACCGCAGGCAGGCCCGGCGTGCTGCACGGCAATCGCACCTACCTGCTGCAGGACAAGAACGGGCAGATCATCGAGACCCACTCGGTGTCGGCGGGGCTCGACTATCCCGGTGTCGGGCCGGAGCACGCGTGGCTCAAGGACAATGGGCGCGCGCAATATGTATCGATCACCGACGATGAGGCGCTCACCGCGTTTGGCGATTGCTGCCGCATCGAGGGCATCATTCCGGCGCTCGAATCGGCGCATGCGCTTGCCTATGCGACAAGAATCGCACCGCAGCTGCCGGCGAGCACGGTGCTGCTGGTCAATCTTTCGGGGCGCGGCGACAAGGACATGAACACCGTCGCCGAGCGCACCGGACTCAAGTTTCACTGCCGGCCCGAGTGCGATCCGGCACGGCGATGAATCCGATCTACCACCAAACCAGCGACACAAAGGAAGAACGATCTTGATGGTTTCGGAGCCCTCGCATCTCCGTGGTGAGATTCCGGCCCGATGAATCGCATTGACGCCACCTTCGACAAGCTCCGCGCAGCAGGCCGCGCGGCGCTGATTCCGTACATCACCGCGGGCGATCCTTCGCTCGCGGCGACGGTTCCGCTGATGCGTGCGCTGACCTCCGCCGGCGCCGACGTGATCGAGCTCGGCGTTCCGTTTTCCGACCCGATGGCCGACGGCCCCGTCGTCCAGCGCGCGTCGGAGCGCGCGCTTGCCAACGGCGTCGGTCTCGACGACGTCCTGACCATCGTGGCGGCGTTTCGCGAGCTGGATGCGATCACGCCGATAGTGCTGATGGGGTATGCGAATCCGATCGAGGCGATGGGAACGACAGCGTTTGCCGACCGCGCGCAACACGCCGGCGTCGACGGAGTCATTGTCGTCGACTATCCCCCCGAAGAAGCGGGCGAGTTTGCGCAACTGCTCGAAGGACGCCAAATCGCGCCGATTTTTCTGGTGGCACCGACGACGCCGGAGGCGCGCATCATCGCCATCGGCCGGATGGCGCGGGGGTACGTGTATTACGTCTCGCTGAAGGGCGTGACCGGCGCGGGCCATCTGGACGTCGCGGATGTCGTCGCCAGGCTGGCCGGGATTCGGCGCCATGTCGCACTGCCGGTGGGCGTGGGTTTCGGCATCCGCGATGCGGTGAGCGCGCAAGCCATCGCGGCGCACGCCGACGCGATCGTCATCGGCAGCAGGATCATCCAGGAAATAGAGAGCGGTCCCCCAGCGCAAGCTCCCGAGCGCGCGGCGGCGTGGCTCGCGACCATACGAACGGCGATCGATCAGATCGCCAGGAAAGCAGCATAGGTGGTCGACAGCGCGATGGGGAAACGAAGATGAGTTGGCTGCAAAAGCTCCTGCCTCCGCGCATCAAGGCGACGCCGGGGATCGCCAAGAAGGCGATTCCCGAGGGGCTGTGGGTCAAGTGTCCGGCGTGCGAGGCGGTCCTGTACCGCACCGATCTCGAGAAGAACCTCAACGTGTGCCCAAAATGCTCGCATCACGGCCGAGTGTCGGCCCGCGAGCGCATCGAGCAGCTGCTCGATCCTGACGGTCGCTATGAGATCGGATCCGAAGTGCTTCCGATCGACAGTCTGAAGTTCAAGGACACGCGTAAATATCCCGAACGGCTGTCGGCCGCGCTGGAAGAAACCGGAGAAACCGATTCGCTGGTGGTCATGCAGGGAAGCATCAAGTCGGCACCGCTGGTGCTGGCGGTCTTCGAGTTCGATTTCATGGGCGGATCGATGGGCTCGGTGGTCGGCGAGCGCTTTGTGCGCGGCGTGCGCGTATCATACGAGAATCGCATCCCGTTCGTGTGCATCACCTCCAGCGGCGGAGCGCGAATGCAGGAAGGCGTCAGTTCGCTCTTCCAGATGGCAAAGACGACCGCGGTGCTGCAGGAGCTGACCAAGGCGCGGCTTCCGTTCGTGTCGATTCTCACCGATCCCACCATGGGCGGAGTTTCGGCCAGCTTCGCGATGATCGGCGACATCGTTATCGCCGAGCCGGGAGCCCTGATCGGGTTCGCGGGCCCGCGAGTGATCGAGCAGACCGTGCGCGAAAAGCTTCCCGAGGGTTTTCAGCGCGCCGAATTTCTGCTGGAAAAAGGCGCCATCGACATGATCGTCGATCGCCGTCAGCTCAAGGACGATCTGCCCAAGCTGCTGACCTTGTTGCAGAGCCAGCCGCTTCCCTCGGGCTGAAGCGCCTGCTGCACGCCGCTTCGTCGCTCCATCAGTGAGACAAGCCTCGACGCTGAGCGAATGGCTCGCGTATCTCGAGACGCTTCATCCCAAGGCGATCGCGATGGGGCTCGATCGCGTCAGCGCGGTCTTCGCGCGTCTTGGGGTCGCGCTGACATGCCCTGTGGTCACCGTCGGCGGCACCAATGGCAAGGGCTCGACCTGCGCGTTGCTCGAATGCATGCTGCGTGCCGGCGGCTATCGGGTCGGGGCCTATACCTCGCCGCACCTTTTACGCTACAACGAGCGGGTGCGCATCGATGGCGCCGAGGCAACCGACGAGGCCTTGCTCGAAGCGTTTGCCGCGGTGGAATCCGTCCGCCTGACGACGCCGCTCACCTACTTCGAGTTCGGCACGCTCGCCGCGCTGTGCTTGCTCGCGCGCGCCGAGCTCGACGTGGTCGTCCTCGAAGTCGGCTTGGGAGGCAGGCTCGACGCGGTCAATGTCATCGATGCCGACGTCGCGATCGTCACCACGGTGGCGATCGATCATGTCGATTATCTCGGAACGACGCGCGAGGAGATCGGCCGCGAGAAGGCGGGCATTTTCCGCCCCGGTGCTTTCGCGATCTGTGCCGATCGCAGACCGCCGGCTACATTGCTCGCGCAGGCGAGCGCGATCGATGCCAAACTGCTGCGGATTGGCATCGACTACGATTTCACCGCTCACGACGGGCAGTGGAGCTACCGCGGGCCGGGCGGCACGCGGCACGGGCTGCCGATGCCGGCGCTTCGCGGAGCCTATCAACTTGCCAACGCGGCGACAGCACTCGCCGCGCTCGACGTTTTACGCGATCGGCTTGCGGTTTCCATGGGCGCGGTACGAGAAGGCCTCGTCAGCGTCGAGCTTCCGGGGCGACTGCAGGTTCTGCCGGGACGGCCGGTGACAGTGCTCGACGTCGCCCACAATCCGCAGGCTGCTGCCGCATTAGCCGACGGCCTTGCGTCGATGGGATTTCATCCGTGGACATGGGCGGTGTTCGGGATCATGGCCGACAAGGACATCGACAGCGTCATCGCGGCATTGCTGACGCGTGTGGACCGCTGGTACATCGCAAGCCTGCCGCCGCCTCGAGGCGCGACTGCTTTAGATTTGCGCCGGCGCCTGGAAGCTGCAGGTGTGGCGCCTGCGGACATTCGAGACTTCGCCGATCCCGCCGCGGCGTACCGCGCCGCGCGGGAAGCGGTCGCGGAAGCTGATAGAATTATCGTTTTCGGCTCGTTTCTGACGGTGGCCGCGGCGCTGGCATTGACGGATCGCCTCGCTGCATGAATGTCAACTAAGGTTCCCGTGAGTGCATGCTGACACGACCCGAAGCAGCCGACCCCGCCGTCGAAGAGCTCAAGCGACGCGCCCGCCGCCGGCTGGTGGGAGCGATCGTGCTGGCACTTGCGGCCGCGGTCATTCTTCCGCTGTTGCTCGAAAGCGATCCTAAACCGCTGGGCGACGATGTATCGATCCAGATTCCTCCGATCGATAGCGGCAAGTTCATTACGCCGCTTTCGCCTGGCAAGGGAGCGGAAGGGAAAGCTGCACCGGATCGCGCTGGCCCATCGACGTCGGCGAAGCCGGCTCCGGTCGCGCCCGATACTTCGGTCGAGACAAAGCCGGCTGACGCGCTCAATGCGAGCGGCAAACCGCAACGGGCACCCGAAGCCGCGCCTCCCGCTGGAGCGACCGCGCCCACTACGATCGCTGCCAATCCCGAACCGCAGAAGCCTGCCGCGTCTGCGTCCAAGGCTGGAGCCGGCGATACCCGACCGAATGTGCTTTCACCGGCGGGCGGTTTTGTCGTGCAATTGGCCGCGTTTGCCGATGCGAAAGCCGCACCGGCGCTTGCATCCAAGCTCAAGACCTCGGGATTTCCCGCCTATACCGAGACGTTGAAGACGCAGCAGGGCACCATGCGACGCGTGCGTGTCGGTCCTTACCCGACACGCGAAGTTGCCGACGCGGAGCTCGCCAAGCTCAATGCGGCGGGGTATCGCGGCGTGGTGACGACAAGATGATGCCGTTTATGCTGCGATGAGCGCATTCGATGTGATCGTCATCGGCATCGTTGGCTTATCGACAATACTCGCGTTCTGGCGCGGCTTGATTCGCGTCGTCATGTCGCTGGTGGCACTGATCGCGGCGGTGCTGGCGGCGATCCAGTTTTCACCGGGGGTGGCAACCATGTTGCCGCCGCTGGGCGACAACCCCGTGACCGGGTACGTGGCTGCATTCGCCCTGATTTTCATCGTCGTCGCTCTTGTCGGGGCGCTGCTGGGCTGGGTGCTGTCGAGAGCCATCCGAGCGATCGGGCTCGGTTTCGTCGATCGTTTGCTCGGTGCCGTGTTCGGTGTGGCACGCGGCGTGCTTATTGTTGTCATACTCGTATTGCTAGCAGGTTTGACGGCCTTGCCTCGCCAGGAATGGTGGCAGAATGCCTTGCTTGCTCCGCCGCTGGCGGTTGCCGCGCTGAGCTTGCGCCCGTGGCTGCCGCAGGCGCTGGCGAAGCGCCTCGACTATGGCACAGGCGACACTAGACCCGGACGACCGGCAAAGAGCGGCGTCCACGTGAACGAAGGCGGCGGTAGTTTGATCTTGGGATAAAAGCTATGTGTGGAATCGTCGGCGCTGTTACGCATACGCCGGTTAACCAGCTCCTGTATGACAGCTTACTGCTGCTGCAGCACCGCGGTCAGGAGGCGGCCGGCATCGTGACCAGCGAGG
>Ga0209577_10003807_pt1 | contig 14202 bp, 6 predicted proteins | sample GraSoiAngelo_109_FD_185874 | JGI IMG/M metagenome (GOLD analysis project Ga0209577, IMG submission 185874) | Grasslands soil microbial communities from the Angelo Coastal Reserve, California, USA - 14_0903_12_20cm (SPAdes) (version 2) | ecosystem: Environmental > Terrestrial > Soil > Grasslands ...
GCCGCCAACGGGCGGGTTGGTCGAAGTCACCGCTAGCTGCACCGGGGCGTAACAGAACGAACACAGGAACTCAAAGTTCGGCATCTCATCCGAGGCGCGATTAAATGCGCCAGCGGGGATGTGCATCGTGTTGGTGCCTAGCGTTACAGGCGAACTGCTGAAGTGGAAGGTGATCGTTGCATTGCCGTTACTGAAGGTAGGCGTCAAGTTCGACGGAGTTCCGTTCACAGTAAAATCGCTCGCCTGGACAGTGCTCGTATCCACTGGATCGCTCAAGTTGATCACAAAGTCTACCGGCTGCGTATTGATGACGCTATTGCAGTTCGGAGAAGTGGTAGTCACGGCAAAACCAACCAGCTCCCTGTCAGTGAAGGCATCCTGCTGAGACTGACCGCTGATTGTTACCCGTCCATCGGCCCACGACGTGACATGCTTGGTTAATATGGCTGAGCCGTAGTCGTAGTCGCCCACATAAATGGATACGATGCCGGGATCGGGTTGCGCTGGCAGAGGACTGACAACGTCCGAGAGGGTATCGTCAGCCAACCATGTTACACCATTGTCGTTGGACTTGCGCGACCACATTCTGTAGCATGGAACCGCTGGGTTGCCCTTCGTGCACGTGGCGCTCTCGCGCGCGTCATACCACGTGGCCAACAGAGTGCCTGCGTTGCTGACTGAAATGTTAGGCTGCCAATTAGGACGGGTAGTAGAATCAGTGTTTAACTTGAATGGCGCGCTGAAAGTCACGCCACGGTCAGTGGAACGGATGTAGTACACGTCGGCAGGGTCGGCGCCAGTGCCATGCTGGTCATAAACAAGGTGAACGACTTGGTTATATGCGGCAGGCTCACCCCAGCCTTCGTGCCGCCAGTAGCCACCGCCGTCTGTAAACATCACGGCGAAGTAGCCAACAGCGCCAACACCCGGTCCGGGAAAGGTCGGCCCGGTGTAGGTGTTCGTAAAAGTGACCCCGCCGTCGGTCGATCTGTAAATCTTATTGATATCATTGTGCGGGAAGCCGCCTCCGCCCTCGTCCATGCCCGCGACGTAGACGTCGCCGTTAGTTGGATCGCCTGTGATCTGCACGTCGCGGATGAAGCTATTCGTGACCTGCGTCTCGTTCGACCAAGTGACGCCGTTGTCATTGGAGTGACGGACAAAGATGCCCTGACCGCGGGCAAAGTCGTTCCAGGAGACGTACATCCGCCCAAAGAATGGGGAGGATGGGTTGTTATCGGCCCAGCCGGACTCGCGATCGTCACTGCCGCCGCTGTGGACGCAGTAATGGGTCCAGCTATGGGGATCGGAGGGAGTGGCGGAGTAGTAGCCACCCATGCCGCCACCGCCGCACCCCGTATCGATCCAAACGGTGAAAAACTTGCCGGTTGGCTTGTTGTACAGAATAACGGGGTCGCCCTCGGTACCAGCAAAGGGGCCTTGACCGATGACGGTGCAGCTTCCTCCGACGTCAGGACAGGTGAGGCGATCGAAAGTCAGGCCGCCGTCGGTGGAGACCGACACGGCGGAGATATTGATGGGGGTGGCATTGCGGCCTCGCGAATCGTTGTACGCCACCAGAACCTGGTTGGGATTATCCGGGTTCGCTATAGTGTATGTCTCGGACTGGGTAATATTGGGAAAGGTCTCGGGGTGAGTAACCAGGTCAACGTCGGCAGCGCCATACGCCAGCGGAGCCGGCAGCAGATCTTTGGTTAACCGCAAGAAGGCTGAGCTAGGAGAACTTGAGCCGCCCTGTGCCGCACCGCAGGCAATCATGATGCGGCCTGCCCGGAGGTTTTCCATCTTATCGATGCCGAGATCGTGGATCTTCGAGCAGTCAAAGCCAGGCGGAAGACCTTGGATGTCGAGAATTTTGGGTTTTTGCTGCTTTGGCTGCGCTTGTGCGGAGTTGGCAGTGATTGCGGAGAACGTGCCAAGGGCTCCCAGCGCCAGAACGACGCCAGCCAGCACTATACACAGGCCCATTAAGACACGCAGATTAAAGAACGCGGATTTTGAAGCGGATTTCTTTTTCATGATGGTTGTTGATGTAGATGGAGTTTTGAGTGTGAGCCGTGCTTTGTAGCGAATACGCCCGAAGAACGTCAACCCTTTTTTGCTTTCAGTTCCCCGGGTTTATTGGATGCCTGAACAAATGGCAAGTTTTATTTTAAAATTTTTCAGACACGGATCTGAAAGTCGCTGGGTTCCCCTACTGGCAACGCTCCGGAAAAATGCGCGGGCTCGCCGGAGCTCGCCTGCCCCAATTCGTGTCCAGCTTTTTCCACGCACGAAGGTAACGGCACCGTTACTATTTTAGTTGCCCTTCCCAGGACTTACTCGCAAGCCAGAGGCTCGCGTTACTCTTTGGCGCGAACGGCTTTGAAGGTGCCGTGTTTTGATGGGCGCTCTCCCACCTGTGGAGAAAATTCGGCTTCACCCGTGATCAAATCAGGTTTTTCAAATTTTCCTTTGCACATCAATGTTCCCGCGTCGCGCCCGACGTTGCCGAGCAGGAATTCAACCGGGCCGGAAAACGTGACGGCGTTTCGTTCGCCTAGGGACCACTTTGCCCCCGAAGAGGTGGCGCCCCCCCAAACCTTCGCTCTGGGATCGAGCAGTTCGAGTGTGCCTTTGCCCTCGCCCTGTGCCTCAAAGCGCAAGGAGCGGTGCTCCTCATTCGCAAATGTGATTTCTACGTTCCACTTCCCAATCATGTTCGGAGATTGCGCGTCCGCCAAGACGGCGCAGCATATGTTCACTATTAGCGTCAGAATTAATAGCCGCGGTGCTTTCACGTTTTTTTGTAATCCCAATTTGGTTCGCGAGCAAGGGCGAGAAATCTTAACCGAGGATCACGCGGATGACACGGATGATGATTGAAAAATTCGAAACGCGGGCGACAACCGATCACTAATCACTTTTCACAGATTTGTGCCGCCGTAGCCTCGGCGTAGGCGGACCACTTGCGAATCAGGGTTCAAGGCCGAGGCGCGGGTGTTGGGCGAGGCCTTTCTATTGGACTGGGCCTGGCTGTCGGTGTAGGCCTTGGAGTAAGGGTGGCATTGGGCGTAGGCGTGGCTGTAGGAGTCGAGGTAGCGCTAGCAGTAGGTGTAGCTGTGGCCGTAGCAGTCGCGGTTGGAGTTGGCGACGGTGTTGGTGTTCCACAGGGCTGATATAGTACCACGTCGTCCACCCACTGCCCGGTGGTGTCGCCGGGAGGGTTGAAGCCATCCTGGTGCGTCAGGAACCTGATGCGCACCGTCTGTCCCGCATACGGCGTCATATCCACTGTCACGTTGGTCCAGTCCGCACCATCACACAGATGGTAGATCGTTTGCAGAATATTGCCGTTGCTATTGGTGATGTAAGCATCCTGCCAGTCGAATGCTATGCTGTCATTAGTGCAGTCCTTGTGCCAGAAGCTCAATGTGCTCGTACCAGGAGGGACAGTGAACTGCTGATAGAAGGAGCTGTCTCCCAACGGCTCGTTACTGTTCTCCTCGCAATAGGTGCTTTGTTGTGGGTTGCCGCCTGCGAATGCCGAATGAGTCCCGCTGTGTACAAAGTTAGTGGAAATTACCGGATCGTTGCTGTGGCCGTCAATTACCCATGGTGGAAAACTGCCGGTCTCAAATCCACCGTTGACGATCAACCCTGTGTCACACGGTGTTACCGTTGGCGTTGGAGTAGTTGTAGAAGTAGGCGTTGGTGTAGTTGATGGGCTTGCCGTGGGCGTAGGAGTCGGCGTTGCGTCTGCCAAAACAGGCGCCTGGATTACAACCGGCATCGGAGATCCTGTCTTAAAGAAACCCACGGTGGCGGTCGTAATATGCGGCGGCTGATCGGAATCGAACCTGAAGTTATACAGTGTGCCAAAGCGAATTGCGTTTGCGTTCGCATTCTGCGCAATGGTTTCGGTGTTCCACGTTATGAAATCGGATGCCTGAGTGACGCTCCACGGCGTACTGCTGTAGCCCTGACTGTTAAATGTCCCGTCGTTTGCCCAGCCAGGCTCCTGTGGCGGCGCGTGAAAGCCGATGTTACTTAGGCTCACTCCGGCTCCTACTGGCACGCTAAAGGATTGAATAGCTCAATCGAGGTTTTCGTTATACAATGCATACTCGTAGTGCCAGACGCCTTGGCTTGGATTGGTCACCTTATAACACATAAACCAAATACCATCGTTTCCCGGGTCAGGTTGAACCTGATTCACCGTGGCGCCCGTACCTGCCCAAGCTATGATGGCAGGCTGCATCCGAACGGTCGCGCCAACAGGTGAAAACGTAAAGTTGCTGGGCCCGCCGCTAACGCTGAACTGGCGATAGGAGACGTTGTTATACATGTTGCATTGCCCGGGATGCGCCTGACACCAAGTGTATTCATGTGGGCTAATGTATGCCGCTTCCGCGAAATAGGCCGCCCCTTGATTCAGGGTCGGGTTCAGGTCATTGGCCTCTACCCGGATGCGGTGCGAGACACCGTCGTGATTATGGCCGGTGTGATCGTCCGCGTTTGATGGGAAAGAGCCGGTAAAAGGATTGACCCATGCGCGCGAACCGATTTGGTTTTGGTCGCCATTCAGGCTGGCATCATACGGGTCTGAACATCCCGGGCAAAGGTGGCTGCCGGTGCCGCAACCGCTGGTGTTGCATCCGAGATTGCAAACGTCGCCTTCCAGCGCAAAGAACGTATGTTTCATCCAGGAGTGGCCTAGCTGTTCAAAGCGCTCATTGTTATTGGCCCCAGCGCTCATCCGATAGAGATTTTGCGGAACGACCGGATGATCGGTATTCGGCAACTGAAACCAATCCACTGGCTGGTCGCCATTGTTACAGGAGTCTGTTCCCGCTGCCAGACCCACTTGTGTTCCGGCGCTTCCAAATTGCTGCACGCTCTCGATTTCTCCAACGATGACATCTGGTCCTGGCACAAGAGTAGGTGTATCTGCGCCGGCTACGCCTCGCACGGGCGGCATTACCACCGATTTGGGAACGCCGTTAACCAACTGCGTGACCTCGATTGGCTGCATCGCGGCGCCGGCTGAGATTTTCCCAACGGCTACGCCAGCGTCTGCGCGGCGCCCCAGCGCAATGGCAAACTCCTTTGAGATCAGAAGCCGTCCACCCTGAATGCTGAGCAACTGCGCACTGGCATCGTAATCGTAGAGATTTCCTTCAATATCAAAAAACACGAAACCGCTCATCGCATCGCGCACAGTCAGGTCGAAGCGCTCGCTCCGACCGAGCTTTTCAATAGCCAGCCGCTTGAGCGACGCACCTAATGCCGGAGGGACCACGACGTCATCTTGCGCCGCGAGTCCCATCGAGCCCGGCTCCAGTCCGCGTAACACATTGTTAAAAACAAGAGCCGGAAAGAAAGAATTCGTCGCGACGGCGAAATGCAACCTCTCCAATTTTCCTGCAGTAGAACGGATTCCGTTGAGCCGGTTCACGTCGATGTCCATGGTGACGCTGCCGCTGGCTACAACCATCTTCTGAAGCGTCCCGCTCTCGCCTTGCTTAGAGAGACTTTTCCTCGCAGCGCCAGATAAGTTCGGGGAGCCTGCATCACGGGAATTAAAAAGCAAAAGCAACGGGAATATGAAAGCGGTGAGTGTTATTTTTAACATTTTCTTCGGCCCTTGAGTTATTGCGCGTTCCAGAGCGCGCAAAATGAAATCGTAATATTTGTCGTCAGCGTATCGAAAAAGTAAATAAAATCTTTTAAGAGTTGGTAACAGTTCTTTGGGGAGGCGGCGACTCCGTTTTATCGCGATCCGCGGCAGTGCACGACGAACAATTAGCGTCTAGAGCGTTTTGTCGTAAATTCTGCAACCTCGTGAAAAGTGGTTGCGTCAGCCCAGAATTAAAAATGACCGGGGCGATTTCCCCGCAAGCTAGCCGTCATGCCATAACAGGAGCCGGCTTGTCCGCCGTAGCCTCGGCGAAGGCGGATATTCGCAAATCAAAAACCAGCCGGTGGCGCGCGGCGGCATTGATGACCCTCAATTTGTTCATGATCGCGCACATCATTCAGTGGCGCGTGATGGGCAAAACGATTTCGCCCATCGAGCCTTCGGAAACGATGCAGACGATTCAGGGCGGTTTCGTCAACGCGGGATTCATCTTTTTTAGTCTGGCGATTTTGGCGACGCTGATCTTCGGGCGTTTTGTGTGCGGCTGGGGTTGCCACATTCTTGCGTTGCAGGATCTCTGTGGATGGCTCTTAAAAAAAATGGGTCTCCACCCGAAACCGTTTCGGTCGCGACTGCTTGTGTATGTCCCGCTCATCGCCGCGCTCTACATGTTCGTGTGGCCAACGGCGTATCGGTTGTTCCACAACCCGGAAAACGCTCCGCTGATTCCAAAGTTCACTAATCACCTCGTCACCACGAATTTTTGGCAGACCTTCCCTTCGGTCGCTGTGGCTATTCCTTTTCTTTTCGTCTGCGGTTTCGTGACCGTCTATTTCCTGGGGCAGAAAGGCTTTTGCACCTACGCTTGTCCTTACGGCGGCTTTTTTGGTCTTGCCGACAAGTTGTCGCCCGGAAAAATCCGTGTTACGCCGGCATGCAATCAATGCGGCCACTGCACTGCCACCTGCACTTCAAACGTGATGGTGCACGCGGAGGTGAAGCAGTATGGGATGGTGGTCGATCCGGGTTGCATGAAATGCATGGATTGCGTGAGCGTTTGTCCCAATGACGCTCTCTATTTTGGTTTTGGTAAACCGACGATCCTGGTGCCAAAGTCGAACGCCCTCAAGAGGAGTTACTCGCTAACGTGGCCAGAAGAAGTCGTCGGTGCACTGGTGTTTCTTGGAAGTTTGCTAGCCGTTCGCGGCGTTTACGCCTTAGTGCCATTTCTGATGGCGCTCGGTTGCGCCGCAGCCACCACGTTTCTCACCCTGAAAATGTGGAGACTGATTCGGGCCAGAGAATTGTCCTTTTACCGTTTCAATTTGAAGTCGGCCGGCAAACTGCGAAAAGCAGGCTGGGCATTTGCAATCTTCGCATGCTGCTGGATTGGATTGAACGCGCACAGCGGCTGGATCCGCTACCACGAGTTTCTGGGCAACTTCGCGTTCCAGAAAATTCACGTGCCCGATGAGCTGGCCCTGGCGCAAGTTAATCCCGCCCGCTGGCTGAATTCAACCGAGCGGGAGAACATTCTCGAGGGGAAAAAACATTATGACGCGGCTTCGAGAGCCGGGCTGTTCGTAAACAGCGAGGCGTTACCGAAGCTGGCCTGGTTTGAATATCTCTTGGGTAACGCAGAGCAATCCATACAGCTACTCGGCCAGGCGGCATCTTACCAGAAGGACGAGAGCAAGGCTTTGAGCCTTTATTATCGCGGCGCGATCCTGAATCGGTTGGGGCGTTACGAAGAAGCGCGGCCGAGTCTGGATGAAGCGCTGGCGGAAAGAGATGATTTGATTCTCGCGCGCCAGGAAAAAGGCGAATCCCTCTGGCAGCTCGGTCGCCATGATGAAGCTGTTTCAGTTTGGACCGACGCGGTGCGGCGCAACGCGCGTCTGGCTTTGGTGAATAACGAGCTTGCCGGCGCAGCGCGTTCGTTAGGCAAACTGGAAGAAGCCAGTGCTCATGAAAAACAAGCCGACCAATTCACTCCTAACGATCCCTTTTACCACTGGATGCTCGGACGCCGACTTCAAGACCTGGGTATGACCGACTTAGCTGAGAAACATTTTCGGCAGGCAGAGCAACTCAGGGCTGGGAACGAAATGCCTAACGGGCGCTGAGGCAAGGACATCGCTCTGCGATGGCATATGTTTAGCGCTAAAGGCGCCATTCACTTCAGCCTGGGGCATCGCCCCAGGAATTTGATTACCAGAGTGAACCAGCGCTGAAAGCGCGAATCAACCAGTTTTTGCAGTTAGCCGAAATGAATCGCCCTTTCAGCGCTGGCGTCGCTTTGGCCCCATGATCCTGAGCCGTTGCCCCAGGCTAGAATGAAAACAGCGCCTTGGCGCTCAATACTGCAATACCGGCGATCGAAGGCGTAGCGGCGAATCAGGTCGCCGGCCTTGGCTCCGGAGTAGGACGAGGCCTTGGCGTCGGCGCGCATCTCCCAGTACATGGGGTTGACGTAGGAGTCGGCGTAGGCGTTGATGTCGCTGTTGGGGTAGCTGTTGGAGTGAGAGTGGCGCTTGGCGTTGGCGTCGGCGTGTGACCAGCTGTCGGTGTTGGCGTTGGACTTTGAGTTGGTTCCGTATATACGATGGTCAGCGCAGGCGGGCTGGCGCTCTCGCGAGTATCGAATCGTTTCGCTGTGGTGCTGGTTGATTCATCGCCCAACACCAGCCAGCCGAAGTTACTCGCGGGATTGTCGAGCCACGATTGCACATCGGTAACCATCTGTGTCGAACTCCACATGTACATGCCAATGGTGCCAACCGACTGGCTCGCGCTCACCGTCGCGGAAAAGTCTCCGCCTTGCGTAGTCCAGAAAATCGTATCGTAAAAACGGTGCCGCCATGTGGCATCGCCGGGGGTCGCTGGCGCGCCCCCACCTTCTCCGCCACCCGCGTGCGAGGTTCCTTCCCCCCAGTCGGCAAGCAGTTTGTGCAGCTCGATTGTTCGCGCAGTGCCGGAATTTGTCATGGACATGTTCAGGCTCAGGCTTACGCCCGTGATAGTTGAGCCGGGCGGAATGTTTCCGGCGATGTCGAACGCCAGTACACCCCGGCGGATTTCACCCACGGCGTTCTCACCGGCGAAAAAATGAAAGCCAGCGCCGTTGCTAAGGTCGCCCGCACTGGGATTGTATTGGTAGAGAGTGTTGTCCTTGCTGGGGTTTATACTAATCATTGCCGCGGTCGCCGAACCAGCGGCGCTACAGCCTAGCGCAGCAGCGAGTGTTACTGCGAGTAATATCTTGGAACTTCTCATTGAGTTTTCAGATAACTGATACTTGATCACTACTTAGCGTTGCTTTCACATCGGGCGCGGCGGTGAAGTCGGACGAGGCCGCGGGGTTGGCGCCGTTCGCATGTATACGATGGTCAGCACAGGCGGGCTGGCGCTCTCCCGAGTGTCGAAGCGCTTCGTAGTCCCGTTGGTCGACTCATCGCCTAACAAGAGCCAGCCGAAGTTGCTAGCAGGATTGCCCAGCCACGATTGCACGTCCGCAACCATCTGTGCTGAACTCCAAGTGTATTGTCCGACAGGCCCAACAGACTGGTTTGCGCTGACCGTGACGGAAAAGTCTCCGCCCGGGGTCGTCCAGAAAATGGTGTCAAAAAAACGGTGTCGCCATGTGGCATCGTTTGGCATAGCTGGGGCTCCGTCCCCTTCTCCTCCAGGTGCATGGGAGGTTCCTTCCCCCCAATCAGCCAGTAGCTTGTGCAGTTCTACGATTCGCGTAGTGTCGGACATTGTTCTCGACATGTTCATGCTGAGGCTCACGGCTACGATTGTTGAGCCGAGCGGAATGCTTCCCGCGATGTCGAAGGCGAACACGCCCCGCCGAATTTCACCCTCGTCGTTATTGCCGGCGAAGAAGTGAAAACCCGCGCCATTGCTGTGGTCGCCTTCAGCAGGATCGTACTCGTAGAGAGTATTATCTTTGCTGGGTGTGATGTTGATCATTGCCGCGCTCGCCGAACTAGCGACGATGCCGCCAAGTGCGCCTGCGAGCGTTACTGCGAGTAATGTCTTAGAACCTGTCATTGAGTTTTGAAATAGCTGATATTTGATTACTCCCTTCACATCGGACGTGGCGGCGGAGTCGGCCGCGGTCGTGGCGCCTGGCTGGGCCTTGGCGTCACGCTAGGTCTCGGAGTAGACGTCGGTGTTGCGGTCGCAGTCGCAGTTGGTGTAGGGCTCGGCGGTACCGTGGTTGTAGCAGTGGCGGTTGCGGTCGCGGTCGCAGTAGCTGTTGCCGTTGGCGTCGGTGTTCGCGTGGACGTAGGTGTTGCTGTAGGTGTTCGTGTCGCCGTAGGCGTGGCAGTTGCCGTAGCAGTAGCGGTAGGCGTTGGAGTAGGCGTGCCTGTTGGAACCAAAGACCACCCACCGGTAGGCGGACCACCTACGCCGTTGCAGAAGTACTGAGCAAAGCAGTTGTCGTCTCTCTGTACTCCCGCCGTGGCGCCGGTGTTGCCATTGCTCACCGTGCCATAGATCACGTCAAACCGAGTCTGCCCCTCGTACAATCTTATCTCGAAGTTGGCAGTGCCGGTCCCCGGGAAGTACTGCGCCCGCCACTCGATGTTAAAGATGCGGTTCGGCGCACTGCCACTTATCGATGTGAATATGCCAAACCCGCTATTGACTAAATATAGATCGTCCCAATACGGGAAGATCGTGTAGTTATGACCGGTCCATGGCAGGCAGACGTTGGTAAAGGCGGTGTCGGTAGTTGTGAACTGCGCGTTGCCGTTGGACGACAGATTGACACTGGTGAAGGTCTGGTCGTACAAGGTGAAAGGGAAGGGGAGCGCGATGGTGGTGACCGTATCATCCCCGTGATTACCAATGTCGGTGGTGCCCGGCACAATGCTGCCCTGTCCCGTCTGTATGCCGCCGCAAGGCCCTGGCGTTGGAGTCGGTGTTGACGTAGCCGTAGGCGTAGGGCTGGCTGTCGGTGTCGGGGTTGGCGACGGCAGCGGAACATTCCCCGCAGCTTGAACCCCAACAAACGTCGGCGAGCCAGTCTTAAAATAGCCTACCATCGCGTTCGTTGGATTGGGCGGTTGATCGGCATCAAACCGGAAGTTATACAGCGTGCCGAAGCGAATCGCGTTCGCGTTACAATTCTGCACAAACGTTTCGGTGTTCCAAGTGATCGAGCTTGCGTCTTGGGTAACAACCCAAGGAGTGCTGCTATAACCTTGGTCGTTACATGTGCCATCATGTGCAAAGCCGGGATGCTGAAGTGGCGCATGAAATCCGACGTTAGAGATGTTTACTCCGGGTCCAACAGGCACACTGAAAGATTGGATGGCGCGATCGAGATTTTGGTTATACAGCGCGTATTCATAGTGCCAGACGCCAGTAATAGGGTTCGTGACCTTATAGCCCATGAACCAGATACCGTCGGTTCCAGGCGCCGGTTGGATCTGGTTTACCGTCGCGCCGCTCCAAGCCATTATCCCCGGGTGCTCTCGCACGGTGGCGCCTGCGGCACTAAAACTAAAGGGCTGATTGATTCCGGTTACGGTGTACGGACGGTAGGAAGCGTTGTTATACATGTTGCACTGGTCCGGGTGACTTTGACACCAGGTGCCTTCGTGCGGGACGATGTATTCCGCTTCGGCAAAATACGTTGCGCCCACGTTCATCGATGTGTTCAAGTCGTTAACGTCAACCAAAATCCGGTGAGACGTTACGTCATGAACGTGACCAGTGTGGTCGTTCGGGTTTGGACTCTGTGGGAAATTTCCTGTGAATGGATTGACCCAGGCGCGCGAACCGATGCCGGTTTGGCTGCCGTTCAAACCGGCCCCGTATGCATCGGAGCAGCCGGAGCCAAGATGGCTGCCGCCTACACCGTTGCATCCGAAACCGCAACTGTTGGACGATGCCGCCGCGAATGCGTGCTTACCCCAGGACTGGCCAATTTGCTCAAACCGATCATTGTTACTCGCGCCGCCGCTCATCCGGTAAAGATTCTGCGGAATAAACGGATGGTCGTTGCTCGGTAAGGCTATCCAATCCACATCTATCGTCCCTTTGTTGCAGGCATCGGTCCCCAAAGCGAGGCCGACGCGGCCTCCCACGGAGCCAGTCTGGGACTGTACAAAATCAAGCAGATTGCCCACGATGACGTCGGGGCCGGGAACGGTCCCCACGCCAGGTTGGTTCAGTGCTGGCAGTGTCGCGGACCTTACATCGCCGTTTTCGTCGAGATGGTTGATCTCAATCGTTTCCATGGTTGCGCCGATCGAGATTTCGCCGGCAGCTAAGCCGGCGGCTGACGGGCGGCCAAGGGACTTGGCAAATTCGTTGGACATCAGCAGCCGTCCGCCTGTGATGCGGAGCAACTGCGCATTGGCGTCGTAATCGTACTGGTGTCCTTCGACGTTGAAAAAGGTGAACCCGTTGTTGCTATCGCGCACCGCAAGATCAAACGCATCATCCGACGCAAGTTTTTCCACAACGAGGTGGTTGATGGATGCACTTAACGCAGCAGGAAATCCCGAAAGGTTTCGAGATTGCCCGATCAGCGTCATCGAGCCCTCTTCAGGGCCACGCAGGAGATCGTTAAAGACAAGAACGCTGAAGAAGGAATTGGCCGCGACACTGAATTGCAATGTAACGGCGTTTTGCGACCCAGCGCCGATTGCATTCAGCCGGTTTAGGTCGAGATCCATTGTGACGCTTCCGTTCTGAACGATCATCTTTTGAAGCGTCCCGGTCCCGCCTTCGTGAAGACTACGGTGTGCAAGCTGAAGCTGGTTACCGGGACTGTTGTTTATTGCTGGATTACGCGAGCGCGCTTCGAACGTGGTAAACAGCAGAAGCAATGGAAGGATGAAACCGATAAGCGTTGACTTTGACATTGTGTTGAACCCTCTGATTACGGTGACCTGAGTGAAGACTGAGAAAGGCTAATTTCTCTCACGCCTTCACGGTAGAAGTAAAGAAAATTCTTGTGACGCGAAATCATGCGAGGGACGTCCTGATCACGTCGAGAATCAGGGTCTCGGCGCGGGAGTGGAACGCGGCGAACGGGTAGGAGTCGGCGGCGGTGTCAGGCGAGGTGGCTGCGGTCGTCCTCGTCAAAGGTCATAATGAGGAGGCTGTTGTTGGTCACAGCCCATTGCACCTACGCGCTCAGGTGCTGTTGCAGCCAGTTATCGCCTGCTGGATCGTGTCATCATGCTTACGGCCGAGGGGCGGGGGTGGGGCGAGCTCTCGGTGCCTGGCTGGGTCGTGCTGTTGGCGTAGGCCTTGCAGTAGTGGTCGGTGTGGCAGTGGCTGTAGCGGTTGCTGTAGCAGTTGCAGTCGCGGTTGCAGTTGCCGTAGCCGTAGAAGTCGCAGTTGCTGTGGCTGTAGCGGTTGCAGTAGCAGTCGAAGTTGGCGTTGGGCTGGCTGTAGCCGTTGGCGTTGGTGTTGCGTCCGTGCCTATAGGAGCTTGTATCTGAACCGAAATTGGTGAGCCTGTCTTAAAAAATCCGATGTTTGCAGTGCTGGTTACTGGCGGCCAACTGGAATCGAACCGGAAGTTATAGAGCGTGGCAAAGCGAACTGCATTCGCGTTCTGGTTCTGCGCGAGCGTTTCGCAAGCCCAGGTAATGCCATTGGATGTCTGAGTAACAGTCCATGGTTGGCTGCTGTAACCCTGGTTGTTAAAGGTGCCATCGTTTGTCCAGCCGGGTTCCTGAGGCGGCGCGTGAAACCCAACATTGTTCACTCCTTGTGGGAAAAGGGGCCAAACGACTTCAAACGATTGGATGGCCCGATCCAAGTTCTCGTTATAGATGGTGTACTCATAATGCCACAGTCCAGGAGACGGACTCGTGACCTTGTATCCAACGAAGAAGATCCCATCGTTACCGGGATCAGGTTCAGCTTGGTTTATTGTCGCGCCTGTCCAGGCCATGATGCCGGGTTGCATTCGCACGGTCGAGCCAAGCGGTGAGAACGAGTAGCTGTCACCGCTACCGCTCACGCTGAACTGGCGGTAGGAAACGTTGTTATACATGTTGCACTGACCGGGATTCTGCTGGCACCAGGTGTACTCGTGCGGTGTGATGTACTGGCCTTCGGCAAAATAAGTTGCGCCTGAGTTCTGCGCGGGGTTCAGATCGCCCGATTTCACCGTGACCCGGTGGGATGTGCCAGTATGACTGTGACCGCTGTGGTTGTTCGCGGTCGACGGAAAGACGCCTGTAAACGGGTTTACCCAGGCGCGCGAGCCGATTCCGGTCTGGCCATAGTTTAAGCTGGCTGAGTAAGGATCGGAGCAGCCCGGACACAGGTGGGAGCCTGTCGTACACCCACTGGTGTTGCAGCCAAAGTTGCAAGCGTCGTTCTCCAACGCTAGGAAGGCGTGTTTCCCCCAGGATTGGCCTATCTGTTCGAAGCGATCGTTGTTATTGGTCCCACCGCTCATCCGATAAAGGTTTTGTGGAATGTACGGGTGGTCCGTGTTTGAGAATTGGAACCAGTCCAGGGGCTGGTCTCCGTTGTTACAGGAAGTTGTTCCCACGCCCAGCCCGACCAAATGATTT
>Ga0209577_10003809_pt1 | contig 14196 bp, 13 predicted proteins | sample GraSoiAngelo_109_FD_185874 | JGI IMG/M metagenome (GOLD analysis project Ga0209577, IMG submission 185874) | Grasslands soil microbial communities from the Angelo Coastal Reserve, California, USA - 14_0903_12_20cm (SPAdes) (version 2) | ecosystem: Environmental > Terrestrial > Soil > Grasslands...
CCAATGTGATGCCGCAATGGGCAGGCTCGTGTTGGTATTACATCAGGTTCTGTGATCCACAGAATGACCGGCGCTTTGTAGGGGAGGAACCGGAACGGTATTGGATGGGAGGAGAGAATAACGAAACCCGAATGATGAATGACGAAGGAATGACGAAGCACGAAGCAGGAAATTCGTCATTCGTCATTGGTCATTCGTCATTGCCGCGTGCTCGTGGTGGCGTGGATTTGTATGTCGGTGGCACCGAGCACGCAGTGCTGCACCTGCTTTACGCGCGTTTCTGGCACAAGGTGCTGTTCGATCTTGGGCATTTATCGAAACCAGAACCGTTTCAGCGCCTGGTCAATCAGGGAATCATTCTGGGCGAGGACAATCAGAAGATGTCAAAGTCGCGCGGGAACATCGTCAATCCAGATGAAGTAATCGATGAGTACAGCGCAGACGCGTTTCGTTGCTACGAGATGTTTATGGGTCCGCTCGAACAAATGAAACCGTGGAGCATGCGCGGGGTGGAAGGCGTTTCACGATTTCTCGCCCGAGTCTGGCGGTTGATGATGGAGGAAAACCAAGCGGGCGAATGGGAATTGTCGCCGCGGATTCAGGACATCGCGTCCGATAAATCACAGCTCAAACTCGTTCACGCCACCATCAAGAAAGTCACCGAAGACATCGAGTCGCTTTCGTTCAATACGGCCATTTCGCAGATGATGGTTTTTGTGAACGGCTTTACCAATGTGGAGAGAATTCCCGTAACAGCGATGCGTATGCTGCTGATCTTGCTCAATCCCTTCGCGCCGCATCTCACTTCTGAGCTCTGGGAAAAAGTGGGCGCGAAATTTCGAGTCGAGCCCGCCGAGATCACGCAGCAGCCCTGGCCGAGCCATGACGAAGCCTTGCTGGTAGAAGCCGAAGTCGAAATCGTTGTTCAAATAAACGGAAAATTGCGAGCTCGCTTGAAAGTCGCGACAGATGCCAGTGAGGAGACATTGAAAGCGGCAGCGCTGGCGTTGCCCAAAATCGCGGAGGCGATCACCGGAAAAGAAATTCGCAAGGTCGTGATCGTGCCAAACAAGCTTGTCAACGTCGTGACTAATTAGGTACTTAAAGGTCCTATGTGGAAAGAATTCAAAGAATTTGCAGTCAAAGGCAATGCCATTGATCTGGCGGTGGGCGTCATTATCGGCGCTGCCTTTGGAAAAATTGTCACCTCCATCGTGGATGACCTTCTCATGCCGCCGTTAGGCAGAGTCCTCGGCAATTTAAATTTCGCCGATTATTACATTCCGCTCTCGGATAAGATCCAACCCGGGATGTCGCTGGATGCGGCGAGAAAAGCCGGGGTGCCAGTATTCGCCTACGGCAATTTCATCACCGTTCTGATCAATTTCTTGATCGTCGCATTCTGCATTTTTCTGGTGGTGAAAGCGATCAACAGACTGAAACGTCCATCACCAACGGCTGCGCCCGTGGCAAAAGACTGTCCCGCCTGCATGATGTCGATCCCGATCAAGGCGACACGGTGTCCGCATTGCACGACTGACCTAAGCGGCGCTCGCGCCTGAGGCGCACTAGATAGGATTGAATGCAGGAAATTAACCCGTCTTTTGTGATCCCGCACAATCCTGTAAATCCTGTCCTTCTTGACTGAGTAACAAGATTCGCTGCGGAGTGCAGGCCCAGACGCGACTCCGTTCGTGCTCTTCCCAGTCCGTTCCCGCGGCCCATGGCGAAAATGCCGGCAAAATCCAGCAATTTCCTTCCTGCACGAATGCCGGAAATTTAAGTCGCAGTCCCGCGCCATCTCGCAGCGTGGCGGCGGGATGAAAATGTCCGACGATCTGGGTGCGGCCACTTTGTCTTCTTTCGCAATCACCGTGATGAAACTCAAATCGTGCCGTGGCGAAGGAATCGTGTAGCTCGAGGTCGAAGTGATTGAACTTTGATGCCCGCCGTTTGATTTCGGCGTCGTGATTGCCGGCGATAAGAATTAGGTCGGATTGGTCTCGCAGCCGCGTAATTAAAGAAAAGAATTCACGCGCACCGCTCCGATCATGGATGAGATCACCGACCAAAATCACATGCGACGGCTCGTAATGGCGCAGTAACTCACACAATCGCGCTTCGATCGACTGCATTCCCCAAAGGGGGACAAGGTTCCCGGCCAGCCGCTGGCTCAGCTCGAAACCGAAGTGTAAATCGGCCACCGCCAGCCACTTTTCCTCTTCGTGGAAAAGGGCCAGACGCGAATCCAGAAGCACGTTTTCTGCTATATAAACATGGCATTGTGAAAACGCGCGCATGGGATCAGGGGCGGAAATTATGGCTTGCCAGAAGTCGCTTCAACGCGTATTCACGGCGCATCGTTTTACAAGCGACATCGTTGCGACTCGCTCTCGCATGTCTCACCGGTGCCTTTCTCGCAAGTTGCGCAACCCAACCAACGGCGAAGCGCGACGCTGCGAAGTTGCACCGCATGAACGTGCGCACGACGGCGTACTGTGTTCACGAGCGTGGCGGGGGTGGACGCCGCAACGCTGTTGGCGAATATCTTTCCCAGCGGGAGGTTCGCAGCGCCGCATCCGACTGGTCGCGCTTTCCCCTCGGAACTCGATTCAAGATTGTGCAGACCGCCGAGGAATATGTGATCGATGATTACGGCACCGCTTTGGTCGGCACCAACACAATTGATCTTTACAAGCCGACACGATTGGAAATGAAACGCTGGGGCGTGCGTCAGGTCGATATCGATATTTTGCAGTGGGGTTCGGATGAACAGAGTATCAAAGTGCTGGCGCCCCGGGCCAAGCACCGCACCCCACGCCGCATGCTACTCGCGCTGGCGAGCAAGAAAAAATCCTCGCAACTGGCGGATCGCGAACTTTAATTCCGTCGACAGCACTGGCAGAATCGCGCCGGGATGAAAATTCTCGTCGTCGGCGGCGCTGGTTACATCGGCAGCATTTGTGCGGAAGTGCTGCTCGATCAAGGCCACGAGGTCGCAATCCTCGATAACTTAAGCGAGGGACATCGTCGCGCCCTGGATCCTCGAGCGGAATTTATCGAGGGCGACCTAGCCGATCGGGAGACGACGGCCGCAACCTTGGCGCAGCTGCGACCCGATGCGGTAATGCATTTCGCCGCTAATGCGCTCGTTGGCGAGTCGATGGAAAACCCCTCCAAGTATTTTCGCAATAACATCGCAGCCGGTTTGAATTTGCTCGATGGCATGATTGCAGCCGGTGTGAAGCGCCTCGTTTTTTCCTCCACCTGCGCCACCTTCGGGCCACCCGAACGCGTGCCGATTGATGAAGAAACGCCGCAGCGTCCCATCAATCCGTACGGCGAATCGAAACTAGCATTCGAGAAAATTCTGAAGTGGTACGATACCATTCACGGGCTTTGCTTCGTTTCACTTCGTTATTTCAACGCCGCCGGCGCGTCGGAAAAATTCGGGGAAGATCACCACTGCGAAACGCATTTAATCCCAAAGGTTCTGAAAGTGGCATTGGGACAAAAAAGGCACGTCGAAATTTTCGGGACCGATTACGAGACACCCGACGGCACCTGCATTCGCGATTACATTCACATCATCGATCTGGCGGATGCACACATTCTTGCACTGGCGACGCCGGCAAGCGCATTCTATAACCTCGGCACTGGTGGCGGTTCGAGTGTGCGCGAGGTGATCGAAACTTGCCGCAGAATTACCGGCCATCCAATTCCAGTCGTGGAAAAACCGCGGCGACCGGGAGACCCGCCGCGCCTGATCGCGTCGTCCAAGAAAATTAAACGTGAGCTCGGCTGGCGGCCAAAATTTCAAACGCTGGATGCCATCGTCGAGAGCGCATGGAAGTGGCACCAAAAATTCCCGCGCGGGTATGAAGATTGAGAGGCGGCACTTTCCGTAGCCGAGATCGGGGCATCCCTACCCCGGCTTCCCCCTCCAGCGAGGATACGATAACACAACAAAAACGCCCGCCGGGCGAACCAGCGGGCGTTATTCCTCTCAAAACCAACGTTATGGCGTAGTTGTTGTTGTCGTCGTCGTTTCTTTCTTCTCGATTATCGCGCTTGCCGGTCTGCTTATCACCACCTTGCGCACGATCATCCGATTCCCCTCGTTGACGTAATAGACCGTCGCGGGCAGATCCGGACGGACATCCGACAATTCTACCGTTCGGCCGGTTGGATCGATAAAGGTAGTCTGCTTCGTGTAATAGTACCGCACTGGCTCCGCGGCCGGCGTGCTACGGAAGGTGAAATATTCGTCACCCGGCGTATAAGTCACAAACGACCCGGTTCGCGTCGTCAACCCGGCTGCAACTGGCCCGGCATCCGTGGTCACCGTGGTCGTGGTTTGTGCTAAGGCCGCACTGACCACGATCGCGCCAGCCGTGCTGATCGCGAAGATTTTGGCTAATGTGTTGTCTTTCATGTTTGTCCTTTGCTTTGTTAAACGGATGATCCCCGTCGTGACTAATTTTGACTGGGCCCGGGCGGGTGTTATTCAACCGCAACAGGGGTTCGTAAATTCATCCCAGGGCGGACGTATCGGTGCGCCCTCCGTGTCCCTGATTTTTCTTCGCTAAAATGCAACCGCTGACTGGATTCCGCGATTTCCTTCCCGCCGCCTGCGCAGAACGAAACTACATTTTTGCAAAATGGCGCGAAGTGGCGGGGCGCTATGGCTTTGTCGAATTCGACGGACCAGTCCTGGAAGAGCTCGATCTCTACAAAAAAAAATCCGGCGACGAAATCGTCCGGCAATTGTACGAGTTTGTCGACAAAGGCGAGCGCGCGGTGGCCCTCCGGCCGGAAATGACGCCGACGCTGGCACGCATCGTGGCGGAGCAGCACCGGCAGTTCCGAAAGCCGCTGAAATGGTTCTCAATTCCTCAAGTGTTCCGCTACGAGCGACCGCAGCGCGGCCGGCTACGTGAGCACTTTCAATTGAACTGCGATATTGTAGGCGAAGAGGCGGCGGAAGCTGACGCGGAGTTGATCGCGCTCGCCATCGATGTCGTGCGCGCGTTTGGATTCACCGCGCAAGATTTCGTCATCCGCATTAGCGACCGCGAGTTCTGGACCGAACTGTTGAAGCTCGAGAAAGTCCCACCTGATCGCTGGGAAGAGATGTTGCAGGCGATTGATAAATCGGAACGTGAGCCGCGTGAGAAAACAGAAGAGCGATTGGGCAAATTGGCGAAACCGGTCTTTGAAATTTTCGAGAAAGCCGGCGAAAGCGTGAAGCTGAACAATATTATGGGGAAGCTGCGGATGCGGGGTCTCGCTGATTTCGCCAAAATCGATGTTCGCATTGTTCGGGGGCTCGCTTATTACACGGGGATTGTTTTCGAAGTTTTTGATCGCGCCGCCAAACTCCGAGCGATCGCCGGCGGCGGCCGATATGATCAATTAGTTGCGCAACTGAGTGACGATGCCGTTTCATTGCCCGCACTGGGCTTCGCCATCGGTGATGTCGTTCTGGGTGAAATGATTCGCGGCAACGCGACCGCTCGGGCGCAGATGGAAAAGACAATCACGAGAGAGCGCGATGTCGAGATTTATGTCGTCGTCGCGAAAGAGGAACAGCGAGGGAATGCCATGACGGCCATTCAGCAACTGCGTGATACCGGATATCGGGTTGATTATTCGCTGGCGACCGCAAAAATCGCGCGACAATTCCGGTTGGCTGAGCAAACCGGTGCGCGCTTCGCCATCGTCTTCGGCGACGAATGGCCGCAGGTCGGATTAAAAGATCTCCGCAGCGGCCAGCAGAAGTCCATTGCGCATGATGAACTGCTCCCCCATCTCGAATCGCTTCGCGGATCCTCGTCCGGGTAGCGCACGCGTCTCGCGTGTTGGCGATCGCGTCCTCGCGGTCGCGGACTTTTCCTATGGCGAGCATGTCTTCTGACGGTCAAACGCTTGGGAAAAGCCTGTTTTGGCGTGACGCCAAAACCAACACGCGAGACGCGTGCGCTACCCAGGAACCCTCGCGCGATGCCGATCGTCATTCTTCCTAACTGCTTGCACGAATCTTCCCTTTGCTCAGAATGACACGCTCGCATGTACCGCACCCACCATTGTAACGAACTCCGAAAAACTGATATCGGTCGAGAGGTAAAACTTGCCGGCTGGGTCGCGGTGCGGCGCGATCACGGCGGCGTCATTTTTATCGATCTGCGCGATCGCGAGGGACTAACCCAGGTCGTTTTCCGCCCGGAAGAGAACGCCGAGGTGGCAAAGCAGTCCCACGCTTTGCGCATGGAAGACGTCATTCAGGTTTACGGGAAAGTCGCGCCCCGTCTCCCCGGAACTGAAAATCCGAAGCTCCCGACCGGCGATATCGAAGTGCTTCCGCAATCGCTGACAATTTTGAATCGTGCCGAAAACCTGCCGTTTCAGATTGATGCTGAATTAAGCAATGAAGATCTCGAGCTGACCTATCGCTATTTCGATTTGCGCCGGCCACGGCTATCGCGCAATCTGCAAATCCGGCACCGCGTCACTCAGGCCACTCGCCAGTATCTGGATTCGCAGGGATTTCTCGAAATCGAGACGCCGATTCTGAGTAAAAGCACACCGGAAGGAGCGCGCGATTTTCTAGTTCCCAGCCGACTGTTGCCGGGAAAATTTTACGCCCTGCCGCAGGCCCCACAGCAATACAAGCAACTTCTCATGGTGGCCGGGATAGAGAAATATTTTCAGATCGCGAAAGCGTTTCGCGATGAAGATTTGCGAGCCGATCGCCAGCCGGAATTTACCCAGATCGACATCGAAGCCTCTTTCGTCATGCCCAACGATATTTATACGCTGACCGAGGGGATGCTGACGGCGATTTTTAAGGCGGCGCGTGGAATCGAAATCCCCCTACCGTTTCCGCGGCTGACTTACCGCGAAGCCGTCAATACCTTTGGCAGTGACAAGCCGGATCGCCGTTTTGGCATGCGTCTGGTCGACCTCGGCGAGGTCTTTCGAAGTAGCCAGTTCAAGGTTTTTCAGGGCGCATTGGCGGAAGGTGGAGTGGTCAAGGCCATCAACGCGGAAAATTTCGCCGGTATTACCATCGGCCAGGTCGATGAACTAACTGCGATTGCGAAAACATTCGGAGCAAAAGGACTCGCCTTCATCAAAGTAGAAAACGGGGAATGGAAATCGCCGATCGTGAAATTTTTCTCTGAAGCGGAGAAGGAAGCACTCCATTCCAAGTTAGAAATCGCAGAAGGCGATTGTATTTTCTTTGCTGCCGGGAAATGGGAGATCGCCTGCGAGGTGCTTGGCCGGATACGGTTGCGCGTGGCGGAAATTCAAAAGCTCACCGCCGGCTCTACCGACCTGGACTTTTTGTGGGTGACAGATTTTCCGTTGATGCAATGGAGCGCCGAAGAAAATAAATGGAATGCCGTTCATCATCCCTTTACCCGACCGAAAGCGGAGGATCTCCCGCTGCTGCTGGACCAGAAAAAGTTCGGCGAGATGCGAGCTGATGCTTACGACGTGGTCCTGAACGGCGTTGAGATCGGTGGAGGCAGCGTTAGGATTCACGAGCCGGAATTGCAGGCGAAAATGTTCGGCGCGCTAGGCGTGAACCCGGAAGAGCAGCAGGCAAAATTCGGCCATTTGTTGCGCGCGTTTCGCCTGGGTGCGCCACCACACGGAGGGATCGCGCTCGGTCTCGATCGCCTTGTCATGCTCATTTGCGGCGAAAACACCATTCGCGAAGTCATGGCCTTCCCGAAGAATAACCGTGGCCAGGAATTGATGACGCACTCGCCCGCCGAGGTGGATCCGCGGCAATTGCGCGAGCTGGGAATAAAACTCAGTGGCGAAAAGAAGTAGCGCTAATTTTCCTCCGACCTCCCCAGTCAGGAAGTCTGCGCTACCTGCAATGGGGTAGATGTTCGCGCCCTGTTCGGAACGAGATCGCAACGAAAAACGTAACAATGCTGCCGAAGCAGATCCACCAGGGGAATTCCATCACTGGCAACCAGTTCGGCTGGTCATAAAGTTTGGCGCCGAATATTCTTGCGATCGCGTTTGGCAATCCGCTGATCAGGCAAACGACGACGAATCCCGCGACCATGGCGATGAGGTTCCCGTAATCGTGGCCGCGGGATTTGGTCAGCATACCAGCGAGGAAAATGCCGAGGACCGAGCCATAAGTGTAGCCGTAAATTCCGAGCACAATCGGAATAATGCGCACGTTTGGATAAACAATAACGAGGTAAGAGGTGGTCGAGGCGACGCCGATCATGAGGATGGAGAACCCGACCGTAGCCCAGCGCACGGCGCGTAAACTTTCTTCGCCGTTCGCCGCCGGACGAATGTAGGTCACGTACCAATCGCGCGTAAAACTAGTTGCCAGCGCGTTCAGCGCGGTGCTGAGAGAGCCCATTGCGGTCGCGAAAATTCCGGCGAGCAATAATCCGCGAAGTCCAATCGGCATTTGATACAAAATAAAATGGCAAAAGGTTTCATTGGGCGTTTTTGGCAAGGTCGGATCGGGATGCGCTTGATAATAAACCCAAAGCAGGACACCGATGCTGAGAAAGGTGAAAGCGATCGGGATATCGGCAAGACCAGACAGGATGAGAGAGCGGCGACTCCGTCGAATATCGACTGCCGTTAACATGCGCTGAACCATGTCCTGATCGGTACCGTGAGTGGACATGGTCATAAACGTGGAACCGATCAGTCCTGCAAAAATAGTGTACTCGATCGCGAACATGCCCGCGATTTTCTGCCAGCCCTGTTTTTCGGGATCGAGACCGGTGGTAATCAAATCGGAAAGATGAAATGGACCCCGGCGCTGGACGATCTCGTGCCAGCCGCCAGGGATGGCGAAGTAGAGCAGGCAAAGAGCAGCTAGCGCGCTTCCGATCATGATTGAGGCCTGGATAAGATCAGTCCAAATGACGGCCTTAATTCCACCGAGCGTGGTATAAATCGCGGTCAGGATGACGATGGCAATGGTGGCGCCGACGTAAATCCACAGCGTCTCCGCCTGCGTTGGGCGAACACCGCGAATCATTTCATAAGCAAGCGCGAGTGCAATGGCCGCGACGTACAAGCGCGCGCCGGAAGCCAGTAATCGGGTGAAGAGAAACACCGCCGACGCGGCGTTTTTGGTGTCGACGCCGAACCGCCGGGTCAGATATTCGTAAATGGAAAAGACTTTGTAGTCGTAATACGGCTTAATGAAAATGAAGCTAACGAGAATGCGGGCAATGATGGTGCCGAAGGCGAGCTGCAAATATGTATAATTGCGTTGAGTAAAGCCTTCGCCCGGCGTTCCAAAAAAAGTCCCGGCACTCGTTTCGGCAGCGATGAGGGAAGCGAGGACGGCCCACCACGGGATTTGCCGGCCGCCCAAGGCGAAATCTTCCAGGTCGCGCTCCTTCCGGCCCATCCGCAGCCCGATGGCAATGACGATGAAGAAATAAAGGAGAAGGACGAGGCAATCGATCGCCAGTTTCGCGTTCATCTGGTCCGTTAGGTGACAGAGAATCTAGCAAGCGCAACGCCATTTTCGCCGGCAACCGGCCCATAAAATGACGAAATCCAAATGTCCAATGCCGAAACAAACTCGAATGTCGGAATGATGAAATTTTGGTGGTTCGTCATTCCCTCGCGATCGTGCTTCGTCATACATAATGGGGAAACTACTAATGGAGAGGAATGAAACTGATTGAAGTTCCAGCGGTAGACTTCGACCTCGCCATAACCTTGAATTCAGGTCAGGTCTTTCATTGGGAAAAAGTCGGCACCGGTTTTTGCGGGGCGATAGGAGATCGCGCGGTTTACGTAGAGCAATGCGGGAACGTCCTGCGCGCAAAAATGGAGGGCGGAGCTCTGCGACGCCGTGGTCAGCAACGTGAAGAGATGCCGCGGCCGACGACCACGGCTACAACGCCCGAGCTAGTCCATCATTATTTCGCACTCGATCACCCGCTTGCTGAAATCTGTGCATCGTTCCCCCGCGACCCGATCATGAACGCGGCGCGTGACTTTTGCCAGGGGCTTCGAATTATCCGTCAGCCGAGGTGGGAATGCCTAGCCACCTTCATCTGCTCTTCGATGAAGCAGGTCGCGCATATCCGGCAAATTTCGCGAGCGTTGCGTCAGCGATTTGGCGAGAAGAAGGAAGTTTGCGGCCAAGAGGTATTTTCGTTTCCGCCGGCTGACCGATTGGCGGAAACGACCGAGAACGAGCTGCGTAAATGCGGTTTGGGTTATCGGGCTGAGAATCTGTTAACCACGGCGAAACGCGTCGCCTTGCGAAAGGTAACCTTGGATTCTTGGAACGCGCTGTCTGACGCTGAACTCCGCGAACAACTCTGCGATCTGCCAGGCGTAGGCGCAAAGGTAGCGAATTGCGTGATGCTCTTCGGCTACGAGCGAATCAAAGCATTCCCGATCGACATTTGGATCGAACGAGTCTTGCGCGAGAAATATTTTCCGAGAAATCGAAAAGTGACCAGCGCGGGCCTAGCAGAATTCGCTGCCAATTATTTCGGTGCCCACGGCGGCTATGCGCAGCAGTATTTATTTCATCATGCGCGGATGACGGGAAAGAGGCGACGGCAAGGAAGGATTCGTCGTTGTCGAGCCAGACGAGCCCTCGGGATGACACAAGGGGCAGGCTGCTTTATTTTACCCCTTTAAGTATGAGCCTGTTACAGGGGCGCTACGCGATGCAACCTAGAAGCGAACGACAAAAAATTCTGTGGGCGATATTCGCCTCGCTCCTGCTGCACGTCGTGGTTGGCGTTTGCATCGCTTCTTTCGGTGACAAACTTCAGCCACGTCTGCCGGAGGAAGAGAAACCGGTGGAATTGACAATTGTCGATGTAGCGCCCGCCGCGAGTCCGATAGTTCAACAAAAGGCTATGCCGTTTATTGATACGCCGGACACCAAAGCGAGGACTGAGCAACCAAAAGAACAGACATTCGAGTCCAATGCCAACTCGATTGGTGCCAGCGAGTTGCCGGCCTTGGGAACCGCGCCCATCCCAACACAGGAGGGAAAAGAACTGCCGACACACGATTTGGAGAGTCATCCATATTCGCTAGATCAACAGGGCGCTCAAGCGCAGCTCAATTCGCGCCCATCTCCGGTCCCCAGCGCCGTAGCTCAGCCAACGCCGCAACCAGCGGCCACGGAAAAGCCCGCGATCACTCCCTCAACACCCCAGCCGACTCCAACACCCGCGGCTGACCTTCTGGCAATGTTTCGCGCTTCGCCGCCACCTACAACGCAGACTCCCAAGCAAGATGACAACCTCAACTCGGCATCGCGGGAGACAACGCCCGCGCCACGGCCTGCTCCGTCCACAGCCTATCGTCGCGAGCAAATACCAGAACGAATTGCCGGGAACATTTCCAAGCGCGGTGTTTCGTCCGTCAACGCCGTCGGCACACCACTCGGCCGCTACGAGAAGAGTATATATACGGCAATCGGGGCCCGCTGGTACAGACTTTGTGACGAAAATCGCGACCGTGTTGATATTGGAACGGTCCACGTACAGTTTGTGGTCGCGCCAGATGGAAAGATCGGCAATATCAAAGTGATCAGTGGTGGAACGTCTGCATCGTTCACAAACCTTTGCCTTCAATCCGTTCAAGATGCAAAGCCTGAACCCATCCCCGAAGATGTCATGGCCATCCTCCCACCGGAAGGCTTGCCCGGTGAAGTTAATTTCACCGGTTACAGTCGTTAAATGAGCGAAGCGCTGAATTCCGTCATCGGCTTTTTTGAACGCGGTGGTCTCTTCATGTGGCCCCTGCTCATCTGCTCGATCGTAGCCCTAACGACAATTATACTGCGCGGCTTCGCTTTGCGCGAAAAGCATGTCATGCCGTTGGTGATCGAAAGCGAGATCGAGCGATTGATGCCGGGTGGCAGCCCCGATCGGTTAATGCGAATTGTGGAGAACGATCAGTCATCGCTCAGCCGGATTGTGCGCATCGCCCTCCAGCATCTGCGTTCGCCCCGTTCCGAGAACGTGGAGGCCGTGCAAACGCGCGCCCGACACGAGATGGTGATTCTGGAAAAAGGATTGATCGTGCTGGAAGTAATCGTCGGGATCGCGCCATTACTTGGGCTGATCGGCGCCGTTTCCGGTTTGGTTCATGTTTTCTCGCATCTGGGATTGAGCTCCGGCGCCTCCGACACGCGTCAAATTGCGCTCGGCATTGCCGAAGCCTTGAATGCGACCGTCTTCGGGCTTTCCATCGCCGTGCCCACCCTCATCGCCTTCAGCTATTTTTCGAAAAAGGTAGAAGTGATGTCGGTGGAAATGGAAACGCTGGTGGTGGAATTGATCGGAAAATGTTATTTCGGACGCGGCCCAGAGGAAGCATCGCCCTCGGTGCGAATGACGGCCCGAACACAGGTATTAACCTCCTGAGCGCGCGGACATGAATTTCGCCGTTCGCAAACGTCGCGCGCCCTCCATCATTATCGTTTCGCTCGTCGATATCCTCACCATCCTGCTCATCTTTTTTGTGGTCTCGACCACATTCAAAAAGGACCAGCCAGAAGTGCAGATTAATCTGCCTGAATCGAAAACTGCAACGAAAGCGCCGGCCGAACTGGAACACGCTATCGTCACCGTGGACGAAGCCGATGCCATCAAACTGGATGGCCGTGCGGTCGATGTTGGCGAACTAGAGCGCGCGGTTCGCAATCTTTCCCAGACGCAGAAGGCATCTCTGGCCTTGCAAGCGGATCGGAAAGCATCGTTTGGAACGATCATCAAGGTAATGGACGCACTCAAGCTGGCGGGCGTGCGAAACCTTCCGGCGTTTACGCGCGAAAAATGAAACTACTGATTCGGAACTACGGCGACCCGGCGTTGCGGGCAAAAGGCAAGCCGGTGGCTGAAGTCGACGACAGAATTCGCGAGCTGGCGGACAACATGCTGGAGACGATGCGGGCGGCCAATGGAATCGGACTGGCCGCGCAACAGGTGGGCGAAGCTCTGCAACTGGCCGTGATTGACGTCTCGGCGGCGGAAGATCGTCCCAGCACGATGGCATGGAATGGCAAGGAAGTGAACCCCAACGACCACATGCCATTGATTATTCTCAATCCGCAGATTGAGACCGGGCCGGAGAAAGAGATCGCGTCGGAAGGTTGCCTGAGCTTTCCGGAAATTTCGGCCGATATCGAACGCGCGGGATGGGCCAGGGTAGAGGCGCAGACGATCGATGGCGAGCAGGTGGAAATTGAGGCGACCGGATTACTGGCACGAGCGCTCCAGCACGAGATCGATCACCTCAACGGCATTCTCTTCATCGACCGGATGAGCTCGGCGGCGAAAGTCAGTCTCTCAAGCAAAGTGAAGCGTTTGCAAAGGGAGACGCAACGCGGACTAACGACAAGTAGACGCCAGCACGCGATCGAACCGGCGCTCTAGGCATTTGCATGGCGGCCATTTTGGCCGCGAATAAAAGACACGGCGGCGAAGATCGCCGCCCTACAATTCCCCGCTGAGTTGATGTATGGCGCCCGCTACAGCGCTTTGTAATCGACCGTGATGGTTCGGAAAGTATGCGGCGGTTTTTCCGCAGAGAAGTAAAAGAGCTCGAGCATGGTCGTGCCGACCATCCATTGATAGCCTACCAGGGTCTGGACAATGTCGGTGTCCGTGTCGCGGGAGCGCGACACTAATTTGCCGACGCCGTATTTGCCGTCGAAATAGCGTCGGACTGTTCCCATCTGTTCGTTGTAACGCTCGATTGACCAGTCGGGATATTCGTACTGCAACTCTACCTCCATGAGTTTGTCGTTCTTAAAAGTGAAGAGCGTTCGTTGCAGTCCCGGATGAACCAGTCCCTCCACTGTCCAGACGGAATGACTTCCATCCTGTTTCCGCTCCACAATTTTCGCTTTGGCTCCGTTCAGCACCGATTCGACTCGCCGCGGCGGATCGCCCCAGCGAAAACCGAATGGCGGTAACAATTCATTCATCGCCACCACGGGCGTGGTAACGGCAAGAAGGAGGAACAAGCCGGCAACTAATCGGCGGGTCATTCTGACACCGCGGACGCGGCGGAGGGTAGGCAAACCGCGGAGGAGAACATTCCGGTCATCAACGTTGCCAGATCGTTTCAGCCAAAACAGCATTACGTGGGTGACCTGGCCGGAACGCGAATTGGCAGCCGGTGCGTTGGATGAAGTGAGGAAAA
>Ga0209577_10003811_pt1 | contig 14194 bp, 15 predicted proteins | sample GraSoiAngelo_109_FD_185874 | JGI IMG/M metagenome (GOLD analysis project Ga0209577, IMG submission 185874) | Grasslands soil microbial communities from the Angelo Coastal Reserve, California, USA - 14_0903_12_20cm (SPAdes) (version 2) | ecosystem: Environmental > Terrestrial > Soil > Grasslands...
CCCCCGGCGAGCGGGACCGTCCCGAGCGGCGCTGCACCGTCGGAGAACGTGACGGAGCCGGTCGGCGAGACGCCCGTCACGCTCGCCGAGAGCGTGACCAGGTTGCCGTACGTGGTCGAGCCCGGCGTGGCCGAGGCGATCGTCGAGCTCGTCGCCCGCGCCACGGATTGGTCGAGCGCGTTCGACGATCCGTTGTAGTTCGCGGCTCCCGCGTACGACGCCTGGATCCCGTGCGTCCCCGTCGTGGAGAACGTGACCGGGGCCACGGCGTTGCCCGCCGCGTCGAGGGGCACGCTTGCAAGCGGAGAGGCGCCGTCCGTGAAGACCACCGAGCCGGCCGTGACCGGCGCGCCTCCGCTGGTCACGTGCGCCGTGAAGCCGACGAGCTGCCCGACGGTCGAGGGGTTCACGCTCGAGGAGAGCGCCAGCGCCGTGTCGGCCTTGTTCACCGTCTGCGTCACGGGTGCTGCGTCCGACGGGAGGTACGTGGAATCGCCGCCGTACCTCGCCTGGACGGTGTGGTCGCCCGCGTCGAGCGACGACGTCGTGTACTGCGCATGACCGCCGGCGAGCGCCAGCGGGTGCACGGTGCCGTCGACGGCCAACACGACGGTGCCGGACGAGGGCCCGGTGACGTCGACCGAGAACGTGACGCTGTCGCCGTACGACGACGGATTGTGAGACGAGCTCAGTGCCGTCCCCGACGGGTGCCTCGTCACCGTCTGCGTGACCGAGCCTGTCGAAGCGGCGTAGCCGGCGGTCGAGTCGAAGAACGCGGCGACCGTGTGGTCACCGACGGCGAGCGCCGAGGTGCTGAACGAAGCGTCGCCGTGGCCGTCGAGAACAAAGCCGCCACTTCCGACCGGCGTGCCGTCGACCGTGAAGACGAGTAGGCCGACAGGCGTGGTGCCGTGCGTGGAACCCACGTGGGCGGTGAACGACACCGAGTCGCCGAACACGGACGGGTCGAGGCTGCTCGTCACCGTCGTGGTCGTCGGATCGAGGTTCACGGTCTGCGTCATGCTGTCCGTCGCCGTCGAGTGGACCGAGTCGCCGTTGTACTGCACGTTGATCGCGTGGGTGCTCGCCGTCAGCGACGAGATCGTGAACTGCGCCCGCGCCGTGCCGGGTGTGCCGTCGCTCACCGTCGCCACGTCGACCGGTGCCGTGCCGTCGACCTGGAACGAGACGGTGCCCGTCGGGATCCCGAAGCTCGCGCCGATCTGCGCGGTGAACGTCACGCTCTGGCCGAACGCCGACGGGTTGACGTCAGAGCTGACGTGGACAGTCGCCGTGTCAAGCGCGACGGCCGTCGTGACGAGGTTCGAGTCCGATGCGAGGTCCGCCGCGTCCCCGTCGTAGTGCGCGAGGACGTGCTTGTCGCCGTGGGTGAAGTACGCCCACGGCAGCGTGGCGATGCCGTGCGCGTCGAGCAGGGCCGTTCCGATCTCCACGCCGTCCTGGATGAAGTGGACGGTTCCGGTCGGAGTCGGGGCGCCGGCCGGCGGAGAGACCTGGGCCTCGTAGCCGACCAGTTGCGTCACGAGCACCGAGCTCGGGGCGGAGGTCAGCGTCGTCGTGGTCGCCTGCGGGCACGTCAGCGTGAGCACGAGGTCGAGCACCGCCGGTGGGATCTGCACCGGATCGGTCGTCGCGCTCGTGCATCCCGGCGACGTCGCCGTCACCCGGTACCAGCCGGTGACGACGTTCCAGCCGAAGTGGCCGGCGCTGTCGGTGTGGTCGGGGTTGTTGCGGTTGTCCGACGACATGATCGCGCTGCCGTTCGGCACCACCGACCACGGGCCGCTCGACGAGGTCGCGCGCTCCAGCGTCACCGTCGCGCCGGCGATCGTGTGGCCGGCCTGGTCGACGACCGTGCCGCTCGGGTCGATGTAGACGTCGAAGTCCTCCGCCTGCACCGTGTCGTCCGGGCAAACGATCGTCGTCGTGATGTGGATGTGCCCGTGCCGCGGGTAGAACGTCCCGATCGAAGCCGTGTAGAAGCCCGGCTCGTCGACCGACTCCGTCATGGAGCCGGTCATGTCGGGCCCGCCCGTCTCCGACTGTGAGAAGTCGATGTCGTACGTCGCGGTGCCGCCCGTGCACCCGTGGGCGCCGAGCGTCAGCGGATCGTTCCAGTACACGACCGCGCCGTTGCTGCGGTTCGGCGTCAGGCCCTCGCCCGGAGGCGGAGGCACCGGCCCGTGCAGGATCAGGTCTTCGTTCGTGAACGGGCTGCCCGCCATCAGGACGTCGACGTGCGCCGCCTCCGCGTCCGTCCCGGCAGGCGGGAACGCCGTGATGCGCTGGTTGCCGTTGCCGACGCCCGAGAACGAGTAGCTGCCGTCCGTGCCGGTGTTGCCGAGCGAGCAGAACCCGCTGTCGCTGCAGACCTGCACGAGCGCATTGCGCAGCGGATGGCCCGTGTCGTTGAAGAACACGTGACCGCTGATGTTCTGGCCGATCGGCGCCTCGCCGTTCGCCGTCCGTCCCGCCGTCCGTCAGGTGCCCGGATTGGAACGAGCCGGGCAGCAGGAACGAGCGGCCAGAGCCGTTCGTGTATGCGACCTCGGCGGGCGTGCCGCCGAAGCCGTTCCGGCCGCCACTCGCGTCGCCGGTCTCCCACTGCATGTTGTCGTAGTTCATCTCGATGTCGAAGTCGCCGGCACCGCGATCGTTCCGGTTGATCAACAGCAGCTGGAAGGTGTTCAGCTTGTCGGCATGGCCGAAGTAGTAGCCGACGCCCTTGTTGCCGCCGAAGCCGGCGTCCAGCCAGTTGACACAGAACGCCTGCCGTCCGTCGATCTCACCGGAGCCGTAGTGGACCATGCCCGACGAGTCGTTACGGGTGTCGACGTCGGCGAAGTACGGCGCGATGATCGGGAACCCGGTCTGCGCCGTGACGTTGAATGGCGTGAACGTGCTCTGTGGCCGCGTGAACGTCACGTTGCCGTTGTTGTTCACGTATAGCGAGCTGAACGTGTTGCCGAAGAAGTTCAGCCCGAAGCCGAGCTCGACCAGGTTCGTCGAACCGTCGTCATTCCGGAAGAGCGTGTTCGAGTTGCAGAACGCGAGGTTGCGGACCGCGCCCGAGGGCGGGGTGAGGGCCTGGAAGCTCCACTGGAGCTGGAAGTCGCCTTGCTGGCTCGGGTCACCGTCGATCTCGATGTAGATCGGGGTGTCGCCGCTGATGATCGTCTGAAGCGAGCCGAACCCGGTGGCGTACGAACCGCCGAGATGCCCCGCCGAGATCTGCGGGAAGAACGTGTTCGAGGAAGTGCTCAGGGTCAGCCGTCCATAAGTTCCCGCGTCCGGATGGAGCACGAACCAGACGCCCGACCCGTTCTGCGTGAACTCGTCCCCGGCCCCTGTCGCGCCGAGGTTCGACTCACTGGTGTTCCCGCTCAGGCTTGTGCCGAGGTCGAACGCTCCGGCGCTGTGGTCGTTGGCGGGCGGGCCGCTGAGCGACAGGTCGACCGTGTAGTCGCCCGTGATGCCGCCGCCCAGCGTGGAGGACTGCGTCGTGGCGGTCTCGCACTCGCCGCAGCCGCCGCCGCTGTCGCTTCCGTCGACCGCGATGTAGTACGTCGTGCCACCGAGAACCGGGACGACGAGACGGCCGTTCCCGCTGGACCCGTCGGCGGTCACGCCGCCGCTTCCGTCGTCCTCGCCGACGGCGATCTGGGGCGTGAAGCCGCTGCCGTTCGCAGTCAGCAGGAGCGAGCCGTCCTGATGCGGCGTGTACGCGTACCAGTTGCTCTGGCCGCCGTTCGTGATGTCGAAGGGCTCGGCCGTCGAGTAGTCGTTGTTGCCGGACAGGCTGCCGTTGGCGTCGAACGGCAGGATCTCGCGGTGCGCGAAGTTGTCGCTCGCGGCCGGCTGGCCGAGGTCGTAGTCGAGTTCGTAGGCGCCGTCCGCGTTGGAACAGCACCCGTCGAGGACGACAAGGTAGGTCCGGCCGGCGGTCACGGAAGTGACGATGCGGTCGCCGGTGGCGATCGAGCTCCAGCCGCCCGAGCCGTTCGCATCCAGAACGTTCAGCGTGGACTGGAAGCTCGACTGGCGTGACGAGAAGATCGCCGTGCCGTCCGTGCTCGGGTTGTAGAGGAAGAAGATGTCGTGCCCGCCCGACGTGTAGTGGCTACCGCTGTCGGTGGCTGCCGTGTCGTCACCGGTGACCGAGCCGGTGTCGCCGGTGAGCGACTGCGCGGTGCTTGGGTTGTCGTTTGCCGGCGTGCCGAAGAACCTGTAGTTGAGCCCGAAGTCGAAGGCGTTTCCGTAGTACGAGGCGACCATGATTCGGATCTCCTCGCCGGCAGTAACAGGCACGGGCATCGCACCGCAGCCGCCGTACTGTGTGACCAGGTTGGTGTGCGCGGTGTCGTAGGCGGCAAGCACGGTCGTATTGCCCGTCCCACAGGTGTCGAACTGCGCCACGCCTGTTGAGGGCGCCGTGTAGGCGAACCAGACGTTCGGCGAGAAGAAGACGTCGGTCGGCTCGTAGGTCGCGAGGGTCGTCGTTCCCGCTGCAGACCCGGATGCGCCGGAGAGCACCTGCGCATTCGCAAAGTTGTCGTTCGCCGGCGGCGCGTTGAACACCCAGCGCACCGTGAACGGATTGGTATTGCCGTAATAGCCGGTGACCTCGATCCGGTACGTCTGGCCGGCGGTCACCGGGACGCGGAGCGCCCCGTAGTAACACGGGATGTACTGCGGTCCGGCAAGCGTTACACCAGAGGTGTCCGTGACGGCGAGGTACTCGCTGTAGTACCCCGCATTGGGACCACAGTCGTCGACAGTGAGCTGCCCGTCACGCGACGCGGTCCAGGCGTACCAGACACTCGGCATGGCGTAGCCGTAGCCGGGGTCGGTCGGGTCCGCCGTCGCCCTCGCGGTCGAGCCGTCGAGCGAGCCGGAATTGCCGCTGAGCACGGTCGCGTTCGCCGCGTCGTCGTTCGAAGGTGGAAGATGGAGGGTCCAATTGATCGTGTAGGGCCCGCCCTGGAACGTGTCACTCGCCAGCTCGAAGTAGTAGTGCGTGCCGCCCGTGACGTTCAAAAAGAGGTGGCCGTATGAACACGAGACGTAGGCGTACGTGAGCACCTGCTCCGCGTCGTCCGTGACAAGCACGTAATTGGAGAAGTTCGTCCCGCAAGTGTCGATCTCGAGCTGACCGCTCGCCGTTGGCACGTAGGAGAACCAGACGCTTTTGCCAAGGCCGTACGGATCCGCCGGCTCGCTGGTCGAGAACGACGAGTCGCCGGTGTACGTCCCCGAGTCACTCCCGGTGGGCTGGGCGCCCGCGAAGTTGTCATTGGCGGGAGCGACCGCGTTGACGGTGATCGTCGCGGTCGCGGTGTTCGACGTGAACGGACCATCGCTGATGGTGTAGGTGAACGAGTCCGTGCCCGAGTACGTCCCGCTCGGGATGTAGATGAAGGAGCCATCGGAGCTCAGGCTGATCTGTCCGTGCGACGTGGGGCTTACGAGCTGCGCTGTGGGCTGAAGCCCGTCGTCGTTGATCAGCACACCGCCGAGGAAGTCGACGACGAGGTGGCTGGTCGAGCCGGTGGAGTAGCTGTCGTCCACCGCCGTCGGCGGTCCATGGACCTGGAGCGTGACGGTGGTCGGGGTGCTGGTTGCGGGAGTCGCGTCCGTGGCCGTGTAGGTGAACGAGTCATTGCCCGTGTAGCCGGGGTCCGGGTTGTACGCGAACGATCCGTCGCTGTTGAGCAACAGCGAGCCGTGCGTCGCGTTGTCGACGAGGGTCGCGCTCAACAAGCCGTTGCCGCTGTCGTTCGCGAGCACGCCCGTCGACGCGGGGATCGTCAACGTCGTGTCGCGGTAGCCGCCGTACTCGTCCCCCGCCGCGGCGATCGGCGTGACCGCCGGCCCGACGTCGAGCGTCACCATTGCCAGGGCGAACCCCACGGCGTCGGTGACCGTGTAGTCGAAGGTGTCCGATCCCGTGAAGCCGACGCTCGGCGTGTAGGTGAAGGAACCGTCCGGATTCAACGTCAGGGATCCATGAGCCGGACCAGGACCGGACAGGGCGACCGTTGCCGGCGCCGTGAACGTATCGTTGCCCAGTACGCCGGGCGCATCGACGGTGATCGAAGAGCCGGTGACGCTGTACGCGTCGGCGTGTGCGAGTGGTGCGGTCGGATCGGCGAGCGCTGTGTGCGCGAACACGACCGCAGTCAAGCTCGCAAGCAGCAGCACGAGCCCGGTGCGAATCCCTGCCATCAGTTGTGCCCTCCCCAGTTGTCGGGCAAGGCTGCAATGCGTGCAGGCCCTTCGCCCGGACGTGACGTGGTACTCCCGGGTTCGAACCTACGACGCTTGTGTCAGGTGAGTCAAGGGCCGCGAGACCCACTCGTGCAACTCGGTGTGGGACTGCGCGAAAGCACCATTCAGCTCGTTTCGCAGCTCTGCAACTGTTCCGCCGCGTTCCGCGAGCACGTCGTGACGGTGAATTGTCTCGAGGTTGAGCTGGCGCGAAAAGACGAAGTCGCCGTCGTCGAGTGCCGGGTACCGGTCGAGCACGCCCTTGACCGCGAAGCGCACGCTGTCCTCGACGAAGCGCGGTTGGAGATGGGCGTGCTCGACGACGAACAGCTCGTCGGGACGCTTCATCAGCTCGTAGACGGGCGAGCTCATCGACTGCTCGACGATCTCGACGAGATGCTCCGCGTTGATCTCGGAGTTCGTGCCGACGAGGAGCGTTCCCTTGCCGCGCTGGTTGTGCGTCGCGAGCGGTACGAGCTCGAGGATGCGCTGGACGTCGCCGCCCGCGAACCCCGCTTCGAGCAGGCGCTCGGTCGCCGCGTCACGGACGAGGCCCTGCGCGCACGGGCACGCGTTGATGCCCCACGCCTCGACGCCGACGACGCGCTTCACCGTGTCCGGCGAAGCGACGGCGATGCCGATCAGCGTCGCGATCTCCTGCGTCGGCAGGTCGCTGACCGGCGTGCGCCGCTCGAGCGGGTACTGCGCCTCGATGCGCACCTCGGCGCGCAGCGCGTGCTGGCGGCCGACGATGTGGCGGGCGATGTGCTCGGCGAGCGTCTCGACGAGGAACGCCTCGCCGATCACCACGGCGTCGATCGCCTCGCCGAACAGTTCCGGGAAGCGCGACATGTGGACGCCCTTCTGCTTCGGGTCGAGATCGACCGTGCAGGAGATCTCGGCCGCGAAGGTCTTCTCCCGACCCTCGTGCCGGATGCGGATCGCCTTTTGCACGCCGGTGACGCCCGCTCGGGTGAGCCCGAGCCGGATTTCGGGCGCCGAGGCCTGCATGTCGGCGGTGAAGACGTTCCGTGTCTCGGCCATCGGGTAGAACCGTAGCGCGCCCATGGCCGCCAGCCGTTTCCCTCGCGTCGTTTCGCTCGCGTGCCATGACCTGCGCACGCCGCTCGCGACCGTCTATGGCTTTGCCCGGACACTCGCACGCTGCGCTTTCTGGAGATGATCGAGGAGGCGTCGGAGCAGATGACGACGCTGCTCGACGAGCTCGGGGTCGCCGCGCGGATCGCCGGCGAGCGCTGGGAGCCGGCGCTCGTCGAGGCCGACACGCGCGAGCTCGCAGGTTCCGGCGACGAGCGTGTGACCGTCGAAGGGACGGGGGAGACGATTCAGACCGAGCGCGAGTCGGTCAGCCGCGCGCTGCACTCGTTCGCGATTGCGGCGGTACGTCACGGGCCGGTCGACCGTGTCACGTGGACGGTCGACGGCAGGTCGCTCGCGCTCGCACCCATCACCGAGGCCGCCGCTCCCGTCGTGCTGGGCGACGAGCTGAAGGATCTCGGGTCGATCATCGGCAGGATGGCGATCGAGGAGCTCGGCGGTTCCGTCGCGCTCGACGGCGACGCGCTACGCGTCCAGCTGTAGGCGCACCCACTGCTGGAACGCAGTGAGCAGCGGCTCGGCGTCGGCGAGCAGCACGCCACGCTCGACGAGGCCCGACGACATCCCGCGCTGCACCGATTCGACGAGCGCGGTGTCCTCGCGACCGACCTGGTCGTCGAACTCGAAGAAGTCGCGCAGCCAGCTCTCGTCGACGTCGGGCGCGAAGAAGTAATCGAGATGGCGCTCGGTGCGTCCGGGCGCCGTGGGCGAGATCGGGCCGATCGAGAGGTTCGCGGGGCCGGGGAAGACGTTGATGCCGGTATTCGGGTAGACGAGATGAAACTGCCCGGCGTCACCCGACGACTTCGCGCGGCAGAACTGCGACGCGAATGTCGCGTGCGCCTCGAGCAGGTAGCGGTCGGGATGAACGTCGACCTCGTCGCTGAACGCGGGATGCGCGGTCGCGCAGTGATAGCACTCGAGGAAGTTCTCGCTCACGACCTTCCAGTTCGCGTTCGAGCCGAACTCGACGCGCGAGTGAAAGACGAGCGCGTCGACGTCGATGTCGCGCGCGAGCAGCGTCGGCAGCTCTCCGAGGTGCTCGTCCAGTGGTGCCGCGTTCGCATCGGGGTTGACGAAGAGGAACGGCCCCCACGTGTCGACGCTCGCCGGGACCAGCGACAGCTCGGTTGCGTCGAACGACGGCTCGCGGTCCGAGCGCGGCGCGCCGCGGAGCGAGCCGTCGAGGCCGTACGTCCACGCGTGGTAGTGGCACTGGATCGTGGTGCGCGTGCCGCAGCCCTCCGTCAGCACGGCGCCACGGTGGCGACACACGTTGAGGAACGCGCGTAGCGCGCCGTCGCCGTCGCGCGTGACGAGGATCGGGATCCCGCCCGCGTCGGTCGCAAGGAAGGAGCCCGGCTCGGCGACCTGTGCGGCTCGCCCGGCGTACTGCCAGGAGCGCGCGAAGATGCGCGCGCGCTCGCGACGCAGCGTCTCCTCGTCGGTGTACCACGCGTACGGCAGCGTCTCGGTCACAGCCGCCGCGCCTCGATGATCCGTTGCAGGAACTGCTGCGTCCGCTCCTCGCGCGGTGCGGTGAAGATCGTCTCGGGCGGGCCCTCCTCGAGGATGCGCCCGGCGTCGAGGAAGCAGACTCGGTCGGCGATGTCGCGCGCGAATGACATCTCGTGCGTCGCGAGGATCATCGTCATCCCGCCCGCGGCGAGCTCGCGGATCACCTCGAGCACCTCGGCGACGAGCTCGGGATCGAGCGCGCTCGTCACCTCGTCGAAGAGCATCAGCGCGGGCTGCATTGCGAGCGCGCGCACGATCGCGACGCGCTGCTGCTGCCCGCCGGAGAGGCGGTCGGGGTAGTCGTCGCGCTTGTCGGCGAGCCCGAACCGGTCGAGGAGCGCCGTCGCGCGTCGTGCGGCGCGAGCGTCACGTTGCGCAGGACGCTCATGTGCGGGAACAGGTTGTAGGACTGGAAGACGATCCCGATCCGGCGCCGGACCGCATTCACGTCCCGCGGGTGCGTGATCTCCTCGCCGCCGAGGAAGATGCGGCCCGCATCGAGCGGCTCGAGCAGGTTGATGCACCGCAGCAGCGTCGACTTCCCGGAGCCGGACGCGCCGATCAGCGCGACGACTTCGTGCTCGGCGACGGTCACGTCGATGTCGCGCAGCACGAGGTGGCTGCCGAAGGATTTCGACAGGCGCTCGACGACGAGGGCGTCGCTCACCGCGCGAAGCTCCCTTGGCGTCGGCGGCGGTCGCGCGCGATCAGGTAGTCGGTGAAGCGCGCGAGCGGGATCGTGATCGCGACGAAGAGCGCCGCCGCGCAGAGATACGCGGTGAAGTTGAACGTCGCGTTCGTGTCGATCTGGGACTGCTGGAACGCCTCGACGGCGCCGAGCGTCCCGACGAGCGCCGTGTCCTTCTGCAACCCGATGAAGTCGTTCAAGAGCGGTGGGATGACGCGGCGCACGGCCTGCGGCAGGATCACGCGCCGCAGCGTCTGCGCGCGCGAGAGCCCGAGCGAGCGCGCTGCCGCCTCCTGGCTCGGATGGATCGAGTCGATGCCGGCGCGGTAGACCTCCGACACGTACGCGCTGTAGATCAGGACGAGCGAGACGATCCCCCAGAAGATGACCGACTTCGGGATGTAGCTGAGCCCGAGCGCCGGCGCGCCGAAGCCGAGCAGCGCGATCACGAGGATCGTCGGGATGCCGCGAAAGAGGTCGGCGTACACGATGGCGAGCGCGCGCAGCGGAAAGAAGACCGGCCCGGGCAGGCTGCGCAGCACCGCTAGCACGAGTGCGAAGACGAGGATGAACACCTCGGCGATGCAGAAGATCTTGATGTTGAGGACGAACGCCCGCGCGATCTCGGGGAACGTCGACTTGAACTCTTCCCAGTTGAAGAACTGCGTGCGGACTTGTGGCCAGCCCGGCGCGTGGGTGACCGCGAAGACGACGATCGCGAAGAAGACGACGGTGCTCGCGAGCGCGATGGCGACGCTCCGGCGGCCGTCGCCGCCGGAGCGCAACTCATCGAGGAGGCGAGAGCGCCGCCCTACTTCAAGATCGGCGCGCCGGTCGCCTTCGCCAGCCACAGCTGCTGGAGCCGCTTGAGCGTGCCGTTCGTGCGGAGCGTCGTGATCGCCTTGTTCACACAGGCGGTCAGCGGGTTGCCCTTCGCGAGGACGACGCCGAAGTGGTCGGTCGTCGTGCCGGGCTTGTTCTCGAACTGGCCGAGGATCTTGCTGTTCGGGACCTGGACGGCCGTGACGTAGAAGGCCGTCGGCAGGTCGACGACGAGCCCGTCGATCTGCTTGTTCTTCAACGCGAGCACGACGGCCGCGTTCGAGTTGAAGACCGAGATGCTCTGGGACGGCTTGATCCGCGACTTGATGAACGCGTAGCTCGTCGTGCCGAGCTCCGCGCCGAGCTTGAACGGCTTCAGGCCCTTCACGCTGCGGATCGCCGCGATCTTCGTGCCCTTGTTCACGACGAGCGCCTGGTTGACGTCGTAGTACGACTTGCTGAAGTCGACGACCTTGGCGCGCGCGGGCGTGTACGAGATCTGGTTGATGTCGAAGTCGAACGACTTCGAACCGGGTGCGAACGACTTGTTGAACGGCACATAGGTCCACTTGACCTTGTCCCTTCCGTAGCCGAGCTGCTTCGCGATCGCGAATGCGACGGCGGACTCGTAGCCCTTGCCGTTCGACGGGTCGTTGATCTTCCACTTCGAGGACTTCGTGCCGCCCGAGAACCACGGGTCGTAGGCCGGGTTGTCCGTGCCGACGGTCAGCTGGCCGCTGGATACGGTCGGGCACGACGCCGACGCGACGACGCTCGCGGCCGGATGCGCGGCGGCGGAGGCGCCGACCGCGATCGCCGCCAGCGCCGCGACGGCGGAGACGAGCAGGATGATGCGCTTCGACATGTGAGTGCTTGCCTTTCGGTCTGAAGGAGGTGCGCGGAGGGTATCGCGCGCTAGGCGCTGTGGGCGAGCCGGGCGGCGTCGACGCCTGGCTGGAAGCACGCCCGGCAGCGCGCCTCGTACGAGTCGAGCGCGCCGACCTGGATCGTCTCGCCGCCGAACGGCGCGGGCTCGCCGTCGACGAGCCGCTGCGTCATCGTCGCCGGGCCGCCGCAGCGGTGGCACACCGCTTCGAGCTTGTCGACGAACTCCGCCACGCAGAGCAGCGTCGGCATCGCGCCGAACGGCAGCCCGCGGAAGTCTTGTGCGAGCCCCGCAGCCACGACGCGCGTTCCTTTCCGCACGAGCTCGTCGATCGCGTCGATGATCCCGAGGTCGAAGAACTGCACCTCGTCGATCCCGACGGCGTCGTAGGTGCCGGCGAGCCGCAGCACCTCGTCGCTCGACTCGGCGGTGACGGCGCGCATCTTCGCGCCCGCGTGCGAGACGACGTGGCCGACGTCGTAGCGGTCGTCGATCAGCGGCTTCACGATCAACGCGCGCTGCCCGGCGATCTCGGCGCGGCGCAGGCGGCGGATCAGCTCCTCGCTCTTCCCGCTGAACATCGGGCCGCAGACGACCTCGAGCCAGCCGCCGTGATGGGGTTGGGTGCGGATCACGAAGCGAGAACCTAACGGGGGCGCCAGACGTACACGTTGGTCTCGCGCCGCTCGAAGCCCAGGCGCTGGTAGAGGCGATTCGCCTCCGCGCGGTCCGCACGCGTGGTGAGCTCGACCGAGACAGCGCCGGCGCGCTCGGCGATCCGCAGCGCCTCCGCCGTCAGCTCACCGCCGACGCCGCGCCCGCGCGCTGCTTCGTCGACGACCACGTCGTGGATCCAGCCGCGGATGCCGGTCGGCACGCGGTAGAGAACGAGCGTGAGCGTGCCGAGCACCTCGTCGCGGTCGAACGCGACGAGCAGCGACGTCCCCGGCGCCGCTGCGATCTCGGTCAACTCGGGCAGGCCCGGCGGTGTTCGTTTCCCCGACAGCTGCGGGATCAGCCTGGCCATCGCGTCGGCGAGGCGTTCGTCCGGCGCGGTGACGCGCTCGATCCTCACGCGTTCGCGACGATCTCGAGCGTCCGCTTGCGAACGCCGACCGACACCGACGTGCCCGCGCGCGACGCGCGAATCGTGTTGAAGCTCTTGCCCGAGACCTTCCAGCCGCCCGCCTGGAGACGCGCGACGTACCAGTCGATGACGCGGTTCGGATCGGCATTCGCCGGGAGCGTGAAGTCGCGCGCACCGAACGCGGCGCCCGGCGTCGTCTTCGGCGCGGCCGAGCCGGGATAGACCGGGACGCGGTCGAGGAGCGCGGTGTTCGCCGCGATCGCGGGGTCGGGTTTCTTCGCGCTGCCGCACGCCGAGAGCACGAGGGCGAGTGCGACGAGCGCAGCGACCTTCACTTGAGGAGCCTCGACATCCGGCGGTCCTTGAGCGTGCGCCCGCCCGTCTGGCAGGTCGGGCAGTAGTAGATCGTGTGCTCCTCGAAGTCGACTCGCGCGAGCGGCGTGCCGCAGCGCGGGCACGGCTCGCCGAGCTTGTTGTGCACGCGGTAGGTCTTCGCGTCGCTCGAGCCGGCGAGGCGTAGCTCGAGCCCGCGCTCCATTTCCTCGCGGATCGCGTTCGCCAGCCGCTCCGTCTCCTCCGCATCGACCTGCGTCGAGAGCTGGTACGGCGAGAGCTGCGCGGCCCAGAGGATCTCGTTCGCCCACGCGCGCCCGATCCCGGCGATCAGGCGCTGGTCGCGCAGCAGCGAGTGCAGCCGCCGCGAGTCGGAGGCGAGGATGCGCGCGACGTCGTCGGCCGTCAGCTGGTCGGCTTCCGGCCCGAGGTGCGCGAGCTCCGCCTCGAGCGCCTCGGGGCTGAGCAGCCACACCCCGGCGCGTTTCTTCGCGCCGGCCTCGGTCAGCTGCAGCTCCCCGCCGTCGGCGAAGCGGACGCGGAACTGCGGGGTCTTCGCGCCCTTCCCGCCGGGCGCGACGTACTTCAGCCGGCCTGCGCTCATCAGGTGCACCATCACGACGAGCTCCTCGTCGTCGGTCGGGATCAGGAAGCGCTTCGCGCGGCGCTCGACGCCCTTGAACCCCTCGCCGTCGAGCACCGAGAGCGGTGGCTCGATCGTCTTCAGGGTCGCGAAGTGGGCCGGGCCGGCCTTCTCGATCGTGCTCTTCCTGACGAGCGGGTCGAGCTGGCGGCGCCACGCTTCGACCTCCGGCAATTCAGGCAACTAGTCTCCTGCCTCGGGTGGATGCGATCAGGGTAACCGTGCGCCGCGGCACCGTCGTCGAGGCGGTGCACCACGTGCACGCCCGCTCCACTGCCGGCGGCGCGTTCGGCGACGACCTGACCTGTTTCCTGCGCTCCTCGCTGAAGCCGATCCAGGCCGTGCCGCTCGTCGAGGCCTACGACGACCTCGGCGACGACGAGCTCGCGATCGCCTGCGCATCCCACCAGGCGGAGCCCGGCCAGCTGGAGGCGGCGCGCAAGCTGCTCGCGCGCGCACGGGCGAGCGTCGACGACCTCGAGAACGGCACGCAGGAGGGCAGGCCGGAGGGGAAGCTCGGGCACAACTGCTCCGGCAAGCACGCCGGGATGCTCGCGGCGTGCCGCGCGAACGGCTGGCCGCTCCACCCGTACCGCGACCTGGCGCACCCGCTGCAACAGCGCGTCGCGCAGCTCGTCGGTCCGTCGGAGACCGCCGTCGACGGGTGCGGCGTGCCGACCTTCTCGATGCAGCTGACCTGCATGGGCGCGCTGTTCCTGACGACGCCCGCGCGGATCGCGGACGCGATGCGCGCCCGCCCCGAGCTCGTCGGCGGGCAGGGCGCCGACGACACCGACCTGATGCGCGCGC
>Ga0209577_10003813_pt1 | contig 14193 bp, 10 predicted proteins | sample GraSoiAngelo_109_FD_185874 | JGI IMG/M metagenome (GOLD analysis project Ga0209577, IMG submission 185874) | Grasslands soil microbial communities from the Angelo Coastal Reserve, California, USA - 14_0903_12_20cm (SPAdes) (version 2) | ecosystem: Environmental > Terrestrial > Soil > Grasslands...
ATAGCCTACCTGGGAGAACGAGAAGTCGACCGAAGAGGACACCATCTCTCTGGTGGAAGAAGTGCCAGCAAACCGTTTCCGTGTTCTTCGGCAAGTGGATCACGTAGTGCGGCGGGGTGTCGGGCAAGAAGGCTTTGCGGGACGGAACGTGGTGACGATTTCCATGCGCCCTGCAGTACAGCGGAAATCTTGGGTTGTATCACAGGAATTATCAAGGTAGGGTATCGGGCAGCGGGGGGCAAACCAAGCGGGAGGCAGTGCACATGAGTGACGAGCTGGAAAAGGAGCGTTGGACGCGGCGTGGGTTTCTTGGCGCAAGCTCGGCCGCTTTGGCTGCCGGCATGATGGCCTCCAACAACGCCGTCGGGCAAGGTCAGGATTCGCCAAAAGCGAAAAGCGACAGAAGCCGAAGCGAACCGGTCCCGAAAAACTCCGCGCTGGATGCCGAAAATGTGGATTCCGTCAACCCGCCTCCGACCGATGCAGGGGGCGTGCAAACGTTCAAGTATCCCTTTTCCCTCGCGCACAAGCGCCTGCATGAAGGCGGATGGTCGCGCGAGGTGACCGTGCGCGAACTGGCGGTCTCGAAAACGCTTGCGGGCGTGAACATGCGGCTCACCGCCGGCGGCGTGCGCGAATTGCACTGGCACACTGCGGCGGAATGGGCTTACATGCTGTATGGAACGGCGCGAATTACCTGCATTGACGCGGACGGCAAAAGTTTCGTCACCGACGTAAAGGAAGGCGATCTGTGGTACTTCCCGCCGGGAATCCCGCATTCCATTCAAGGGCTTCCGCCGGACGGCACGGAATTTCTGCTCGTCTTTGACGATGGAAATTTTTCGGAGTATGAGACGGTGCTGCTGTCGGACTGGATGGCGCACACGCCGCGCGATGTTGTGGCGAAGAATTTTGTGGTGCCGCAGGCAGCTGTGGAAGTGATGCCTAAAAAAGAGCTGTTTATTTTCCAGGCGGAGGTGCCCGGGCCGCTTGGCGAGGACCAAAAGAGAGCCGCAGGAGCGCTCGGACCTTCGCCGATTGATTTCGCTTTTCGCACGATGCAGCAGCCGCCAAACAAGCGCACGAAGGGCGGCGAAGTGCGCATCATCGACTCGAGCACCTTCAAAATCGCGCAGAACATCGCCGCCGCCCTGGTCACGCTGAAGCCCGGCGGTTTGCGCGAACTACACTGGCATCCCAATGCGGACGAATGGCAGTTCTATATCAGCGGCAAGGCGCGCATGACGGTGTTTGCCACGGGAGGCCGCGCGCGCACCATGGACTTTGAGACCGGTGACGTGGGTTATGTGCTCAAAACGCTGCCGCACTACATCGAAAACACGGGGAACACCGACTTGAAGTTCCTGGAAATGTTCAAAAGCAGCTATTACCAGGACCTGGCGCTCTCGGAATGGCTGACGCACACGCCGCCGGAGCTTGTTACGGCTCACCTGAACTTGGATCAAGCTACGCTCGACGCGCTGCCGCGAGGAAAAGCGGTGATCTTGCCGGAGTGACGCCGCAAATCAATGAGTTTCGAACAGGGTCATGGCAGCCGTCTTTGGCATTCTGGACCGCGGCCGTGGTTGCGACGGCTCGGAGGCAATGAGAGCTTGCGCTTCGTTGAGTTGCTTTTTCGTCATGATGTGAGACAGGCTTTTGCGGCGCTCGCGACTGTTCTTTTCTCCGCCGGCAATGGCGCGCGAATACCAGGTATAAGCCGCAATGTAATCGAGCGGAACGCTCCTACCTGATTCGTAAAGGTATCCTAGGTCGGTCTGCGCCTGAGGGTCACCTTGTTCAGCACTGCGGCGTTCCCAGCGCGCCGATTCCGCGTAATCGGAAGGGACGCCTAAGCCCTCGAAATAGAGCCAACCGAGACTGTGCTGAGCGTGGGCGTCGCCTTGTTCGGCAGCGGCACGAAACCATTTCGCCGCCAGGACATAGTCGCGCGGAGTGCCGTCGCCGTGAAAGTACAGGATGGCCAGATTGCCTTGGGCCACAGGGTCTCCTGCCTGGGCGGCTGTTTGGTACAATTCCACGGCTTTCCGGCAATCTTTCGAAACGCCAAGACCATGGTGAAAGAGAAAGGCGAGATTGTTCGCCGCACCGGCAAGGCCTTGTACCGCCGCCGCATTGTAGTTTTCGGCAGCCTTCACATAGTCCCTGTCAATCCCTTCGCCGTGTTCGTACAGATAGCCGAGGAGAAATTGCGCATCGCGGTTTCCTTGCGTGGCCGAAGCGCGCAGCCATTTCAGGACGGAGCTGTAATCCGGGTCGGCCGGATTGCTGCGCAGATAGATTAACGCAAGCTCATATTGCGCGGCGGCGTTGCCTCCCTCCGCCCTGGAGTGCAGGCCGGAGAATGGCGAAGAGGGAGGCGGGTTCTCGGGAAACTGCGCGCTAAGGGCGCAGGGATGAGCGGCAAAAAAAGCAGCCGAGAGCAAGATCGGGCTGAGAAGGGTGATCGCAGGCCGAACAGGCGAGTGCATGGTGGTCCTCCTGGGGGACAAATACGAGCCTGCGTTGCGGCGCATCTCCGACGGGACCACTCGTCGAGAGCCAGAAGACACTCGGAACACGGCGAACCGCACAACGAAAAGACTTGACCCGGAGCTGCCACATCTTGGAGCTTACCGATGAGGCAAACTTGCTCCCCGATTGCGCAATGCGTTGCGGATTCCTCGGACCACTACGCTGTTTTTGGCTGGCAAGTATACTGACGCCGGGCCGGCCAAAAAGTTCGCGTCGTTCTAAATTTTCTTGAAAAGTTTTTGTCCGAACAGGGCTCGCTAAGCCCCATCTGGCGATTCCGGCGTTTGCCCAAGACAACTCTCACCGGACGCAGTAAGGTGTTTAAGCCCGCCATGTTTCCGGTAACAACCTGATTGCCCCAGTCGCCTTCTCCGTTTATAGCTTACCCGTGCCTCAAGAGGCGGGTGGCTGAGAGCTGTCCTTCGGGTCCGTGCCTCCTTGAACAGTGGATGACCACCCGCCTCGACCAAACGCGCGAGAACCAAGTGGCTCGCCCAGAGGCCCTCCTCAGCCTTACAAGTGTTCGTGTCCAAAGGAGACCTCGATGCGCAGGCTCGTGCTGTTATTCTTGTTTGAAGCGATTCTCTTGCTCGTTTTGGTTCCCATATTCTCCATAGACCTCGATCGCAACGTCATAGCCCAGAGCTCGTTTCCCGATCCCGCCAACGAGCACGCCTGTCCCAGCCAAACGGGCGCAGGCGGCGGTGCCGAAGCCATTCCTGCCTACGTTGGCAGCGGGACTGACGGCTTCAGCCCCAATCAAAGCCTGTGCCTGCCCCAGTTAGCCCCTGTTCCCACGAGTTACAGCATATTGGCGTTCATCGTTAAGGGAGTCGAGCCGTCAGACCGCGTCGATTCCCAAGGAACAATTTATGTGCAATCGATTCGGGGAGTGCCTGGCGGCCTGGATCTTTGGCGCTGGAGCCAGCCCATTGACGGCGCACCGAACAGCAATGGCACTTTGCCGTTCAAGTATGAGGGCCAGCCAGACAACTGCGGCATCTACGGGATTAATGGCGGCGGCTGCGTGAATAACGTGGGGAGTTCGACAAATCTCGGTATCGCTCCGGGCGGCGGGGATGGCGACATTGCCGTAAACGCGCCGGATCCCAACAATTCCGCGATTCCGAATCTCGCGCTGACCAGCCTGACACTCGCTCCCGGTGTGACCGCTACGAATTCCAAAAATCGCGGCGATACGTTTTTCACGCCGCCCAATGTCGTCGCCTCGCTAATTCCGGGCGATGACCGCATGTGGAACGACGCGGTCAATGACCCTTCCACGGCCTATGTCGCGTACCACGACTTGGCAACGTTCAACATCGATGTGCAACGCTCCAATAACGGCGGCCTGACCTACACTGCGGGCGCCGGCGAAGGGATTGACACAGCGACACTCCCCGCGGCAGGCAGCTTGTCGCCTACAGACAGCGCCAACACGGCGGCGCAGATCAAAGTGGACAACAGCGCTTGCCCAAGTAAGGGAAACCTCTACGTTGCCTTCACGGCTCCGGATAACGCCATCGAAAATACCCATGGCCAGCCTCAGCGCACCGTATACGTCGGCGTCTCCACAGATGCGGGCCTGGGAGCCGCCACTTTCACGTTCACGGACCATAAAGTCTTCACCAGTCCCTTGGGGTCGCTAGGGGCCACAAACGGGAACAACAACATCTTCCCGGCCCTGGCTGTCGATAATTTCAGCAACCTCTACACCGTTTGGTCGGACAACCAGAACATATTCCTCTCGTCGTCCTCAGATTTGGGCAATACCTGGACCGCTCCCGTGCGCGTGAATAGCGGCTCAACAGTGGGAAAAACCAATGTGTTTCCCTGGGTCGCAGCGGATGCTTATGGCCACGTCGTGGTGACTTGGCTCGGCGCCAACTTGGCGGGTAATTCCAACGATCCTGCCGTGATGCAACCCGCCTGCGCCGACGGAACCACGGATTGCTGGGCGCAGTGGAATGTCTACGCCGCAGAGAGCGTCAACGGCAACGCCACGGTCCCCAGCTTCACACAGCACGCGGCCAGCGACCACGTCATTCATGCGGGAACGGTGTGCACCAATGGCACCGGATGCTCTAACGCGGATAGCCGCTCTCTTGCGGACTTCTTTCAGGTATCTCTCGACCCCCAGCACCGCGCCAACATTGCTTTTGCCGATGACCATATCGCCAGCCCGCTTTGCACGCAACAGAGCCCTGGGCATTGTGCCAACAATGACCCTCAATCCTTCCGCGTTGGCGTGCCCTATTTCACCTATCAACTCAAACCCAACAAGAAAGTCGTAACCGCGGGCCTGTGCGCTAGATAAACCCAACCGCAAAGGGAAAACCGGGCTCCGACTGGCACGGGGCCCGGTTTTCGTGTTTTCTGGGCCTATCCACAGAAGGAATAGCCGCGTAACCTTTTTTGCCTCCGGCAGTTATTATTCCAGAGCCATGAAGCCCACCGGACGCCCCGGAAGGAAAAAGGCTCTGCCCAGAAGCGCTGCGCCTAACAAGGCGGGCGCTGCTCGACGGGCGGAGGAGCGTTTGCTTGTCGAAGCGGCACAGGCCGACCCGGCAAAGTTCGCTGCGCTCTACGAATTGCATTTCGAGCGCGTCTACGGCTTCATTGCTGGCCGCGTGCCTGACCGCGCAGCCGCCGAAGACCTGACCTCCGAAGTGTTTTACAAAGCGCTCGCCAATTTGAAGAACTATGAGTGGCGCGGAACGCCGTTCGCAGCATGGCTGCTGCGAATCGCGGCAAACGCCATCATTGATCGCTCGCAGCGCAGGTCTCGCGAACATTCCCTGACGGACGATCCTCCCGATCCTGCCGTGCATCTCGACATTCGCGCCATCGAACATCGCGCGCGCTTGTTCCGGCTTGTCGGGCAGCTTCCTGAAACGCAACGCCGCGTTGTTCACGAGCGCTTCGTGGACCAACGACGCACCCGCGAAATCGCCCAGCGGCTGGGCAAAAGCGAAGGGGCCATCAAGCAATTGCAACTGCGCGCGCTCGAGCGCCTTCGCGCGCAAATGGGAGGTGCCCATGCCTAAGCGCCTGCCCAAGCGCCGCACGCTTGCCGAGCAAGTGGAAGAAGTGGTGCAAGCTATGCTCGTGTCGCTGCAGCCGCGTCCAGAGCCAGCGCCACACCGCGACCTCGGGCCACTTTTGGCGATTGTGCGGGAACTTCGCTACTTGCCGCGCCAGGAGTTTCGAGCAGCACTCAAATCCGATCTGCAAAGGAGAGCATCCGTGTCTATAAACAAAGGAACCGAATCGTCCGCAGCAGCCCCCGCAGCGAGAGCCATCCACTACATGCGGCCCGGGTTCACGTCCATTACGCCCTACATCGTCGTGAGCGGTGCGTCGCAGTTCATCGATTTCCTGAGGAGGGCTTTTGATGGCCAGGAGCGGATACGTGTGCCATTGCCCGACGGGAAATTGATGCACGCGGAAGTCGCCATCGGCAACGGGGTGATTGAAACCGCCGACGCCAACGAGCAGATCCCGCCTGCGCCCACAGACATCCATCTGTACGTCAACGATGCTGACGCCACTTTTGACCGTGCGCTGGCGGCTGGCGCTGCTTCGATCTACCGGCCAACCGACGAGCATCCTTCTGGCGACCGCTGGGGCGCTCTCACAGACCTATTTGGCAACCGTTGGTATATTGCTACGCCGAAAGGATGGACTCCCGGGCCGGAAGGACTGCGCAGCGTCCAACCGTACCTGCATCTTCGTGAAGCCCACAAGATGATTCTGTTCATGGAAGCGGCGTTTGGAGCGGAAGAGATGGGCGTGCACAAGTCGCCGGAAGGAAGGGTAGTGCACGCAACCATGCGCATTGGCAACGCCACCCTTGAGATTGACGAGGCCCACGGCGAGTATCAGCCGAAGCCTTGCCACCTGCACATTTTTGTGCCGGACGCCGACGCCACATATGCGCAAGCCCTCGGAGCGGGAGCAACTTCCGTGGAACCGCCAACCGACAAGCCCTACGGCGACCGCTCCGCAGGCGTGAAGGATCCCTTCGGCAATACCTGGTACCTCAACACATTTCTTGGGAGGTAGAGAAAGCTTCGGACGGAGTAGCCAGGTTTACCCGCCGACTCGGCGAGTTTCTTTGTTTGGGTGAAGAAAATAAACTAGGCGGCCGATTCCGACCGGAACACCCGCTGAAACCGCGGGCCAATAAACTGCACCCCCACAAACTTTTCACCTAACGAGGCGACATCGCGAACGTGGATCACGCGTCCATGCGTGGAGAAGTCCGCTTCGCCTCGCCGTGAGGCGTAATTCGAGAACGGAATACGGATCTCGAGATTCGAGCCGATGGCCACATCGAAACGCGTAAAAAATGCCGCTCCGCTGCGGCAAAGATTTTCGCTGGAGGTATCTTCTTCGAAAGCCACGCCGCGGGCATCACGACCGCGCACGCGCATAGGCAGGTGCACGGAAATCCTACGTTCCGAGCGTTGCCTCGTAACCGAGGTGCTGACTGGGACCATGGCCTGGGTCCTCACTTCTGCCGGCTCCCACCGGGCTGGGGCCAGCCAAAGCGGCTGCTCGGCCCTCGAAAAACCTCTCCACACTCGAAAGGATTTCGCCGGGCGTTCGCGCCGTGTGTACGATTCTGCGAAGCTCGCTGCCGTTCCCCACGCTATGAGTAAACCAGCAAGCGAACTGCTTCATTTTGCCCACACCGTCAGGCAGGTTCGCAGCGCAAATTTGTCCATAGTAGTCAATGAGTAACCGGAAGCGGTCGCCTTCGGTCGGGATGGCGTAGCGCCCGGTCTCGGCGAACTCCTGCATCTGCCGGAAAATCCATGGATTGGTGGCCGCTGCGCGCCCGATCATTACCGCGTCGCACCCGGTTTCGCGGAACATACGCTCCGCATCTTCGGGCCGGTTGATATCGCCGTTGCCAATCACGGGAATCTTTACCGCTTGTTTGACAGCCGCAATGATGGACCAGTCCGCCGCGCCGCTGTAGCCTTGCACCCGCGTGCGCGGATGCACTGCGACCGCTTCAACACCCAAGCTCTCCGCCATTTTGGCGACATCCACCGCAACGATCGATTTCTCATCCCAGCCGGCACGCAGCTTGATGGTCAGTGGAATCTTGACTGCCGTGCGCACCGCGCGAAAGATGCGCTCGAGCAGCGGCAAGTCGCGCAACAGCCCTGAGCCGCCGCATTTCACTACTTTCTTGGCCGGACAGCCCAGGTTAATGTCCACCGCGTCGTAGCCGAGGTCTTCGACCATTTTCGCAGCCGCCGCCATGACTGCCGGGTTCGCCCCAAAAAGCTGCGCCGTGATGGGGTGTTCGTCGTCTTGAAAATAAAGATAGCGAAGTGTTTTTGCGGCGCTGCGCGTAATGCCTTCTGAGCTGGTGAACTCCGTCATCAGGAGACCGCACCCGCCTAGCCCGCGAATCACGCGGCGGAACAGCGTATCCGTCACGCCCGCCATCGGCGCCAGCACCGCCGCCGGACGAATCGTCAAATTCCGAATTTTGTATTCCGCAGGAAACATCCAGTTCAGTGTAGTGGCAGGGAAGCCTTCGGGCAAGGCAGAATGCGGTTGAGCAGCGAGGGGAACTGCCTCATTTTCTTTCAGGGGGCGCTAGCGCGAAATCTTTCAAGAATTCCTCGAGACGGAGGAATTTGCGTCCCAGCGCACCCGAGTACGCCGACCATTCCGGCTCACCCGAATCCCCGGCCATGGCAGCTCCTACCGCCGCGAGTTTCGAATCAAGATCATCCAAATAGTGAAACACCAGCGCTTCGCGAATCATCGGCAGTTTCGGCGAGCCAAACTCATACTCGCCATGATGGCTGATGAGCAGGTGCTGGACGACCGCCTTCAAATTCGGGGGGAAGCCGTCAATCCCGTCCATGGCTTTCGAGACCGTCTGCACTTCCATCACGATATGCCCAAGCAGATGACCTTCCACCGTGTAGCCGATCGCGCGCTCGTAGCACAACTCGTCCAGCTTCCCGACGTCATGCAAAATCGCCGTGGTCAAAAGCAAGTCAAGATCCAGCTCCGGATAATGCTCGGCCACCTGTTTCGCGAGCCCACACAGGCTGACAACATGCTCCAACAATCCCCCGAGATAGGCGTGGTGCATGACCTTTGCCGCTGGCGCGCGCTTGTAACGCGCCGCGATAGAAGGATCATTGAGGATCCCGGCAGCGAGTTTCTTCAGCCAGGGATTCGAAATCGAACCCGCGTATTCCAGCAACTGCGCGTACAGCTTGGCGACGTCAGCTTTCGTCTGCGGCATAAAATCAGCGAGGTCAATTTCTTCCGGCTTCGCTAGTCGCACCTGCATTAGGGAAAGCTGCGGCCGGTTCTTATAAATCTCGACGCGCGCCTGGACTTTTACGAAATCGTCGCGGTTAATTCCCTTCGCAGCCGCTTCGAACTGGTCCCACATGCGCGCTTCAATCGTCCCGCTGCGGTCGCCCAGCTCCAGGCGCAGATACGGCTTGCCCTCGCGGGTGTTGCGAATCTCCTTTTCGCAAACGAGGAAAAAGGTCGTGATGTTTTGCTCGGAATTTAGGTCGGTCACAAATGGCGTTTTCATTCGCCCGTATTCTAGCTCAGTTTATTCATGAAGGACATATTCAGCCGTGGACGGCCCGCTCACTTGCCGGTATCCCCGCCGGACTTTCCGGAATTCGATCCCGATCGCTTGCCGAACAGCAGGAATCTCTTGTGACCCTTCTTCTGTTTGCTCGCTTCCGGAGTTGCGCTCACTTCCTGAATCTCCGAACCTCCTCCGCCCGCAAGGTCCTGGTAACCCGGCTTGATAATCACGTAGCTCTGCTCGCGCAGCGTCTTGAGGTAATCGCGCACGGCCGGCTCCAAGCGTTCGTTGTACAGCTTCTCCGTGATTTCGTTTCTCACTTTGTCGAGCGGCTGCACGCCTTCGCTGTAGTGTTCCAGGACCTGAAGAATCAGATAGCCCTGCTTGGTCTCCAGTACGTCGGTAAGCTCATTCCTCTTCATATTGAACACTTTGTCTTCGAGCTCTTTGGCGAGTTCCCCGCGTTTGTAAATACCCAGAAACCCGCCCTGATCTTTGGTGCTGCTGTCGGAGTAGCGTTTGGCAATTCCGCCAAAATCTTCTCCGTCCTGCACGCGCTTCAGCGCTGTCTCCGCTTTTTTCTTCAACGCCGGCAGCTCATCGGGGCTCTTGCCCTGCGTGCTCACTTCAATCTCGCGCAGGGCCACTTCCTCCGGGCGCACAAACTCGGACTTGTGCGCTTCGTAATACTTCTGGATTTCATCTTCGCCGATACTGATGTGCGACCCGACTTCCTGGCTGATCACTCGCTGCGTCAGAATGCGGTTGCGGATGTTGTTCTTGAAGTCTTCCCAGTTCATCCCTTCGGAAGTGACCGCCTTCTCCAGGGCTTCCATGCTGTCCAGCTTGTTTTGGATGCGAATCTGGTCGAGCTGCTTGATCACGTCGGCCTCGACGTTGAGGCCCATGTCCTTGCCGCGCTGGACAAGCAGCGACTGGTCAATCAGCTCGCGCAGCGTATTTTTCTGGCGGTCCGCAATGTCGGTTTGCAGCTGTTCGGGAGTGCAGCGGCCTTGGCATTCCTGCTTGGCGTCATCTACAGCAGTCTCTCGCGCCTTCTCGTATTCGGAAAGTGTGATGATTTCATTGTTCACTCGCGCGATGATCTCTTCGATGGTCTTGCCGGCGGCGTCCGGGTCAACGGGCTGCGCTGCGGCCAATCCCTTCAGTTTCGGCGCTGTCGGAGGCGCTGGCTTCGTCTGAGATGCAGCAGGCGGGGGCGCCTGGGAACTGGATTCCGGCTTTGCCTGAGTTGCTGGGGGCGGAGGAGCCTCGGAACTCGATTCCTGCTGGTCTTCTGCCAACAGCGGGAGCGCCGTACAGAAGGCTACGAGTAGAACTAGTTTTCGCATCAATATCCTCACCCGATGAGTTTAGCCCTGCCCTTGAAGACCGAGCAATACGTTTCTCAACACCCCAACGACGGCTTCCCCGCGCTTCAATTCAATCCACAGCACGCCGCTCGGATCGGGCTTAATTCCCGACCTCGAGCGCACCACGCTCACCAGCCGCGCCGGGTCGAGTGTGGTTTCCGGATGGAAGCGAACGGCAATTCGCGTCCCCTGCCGCTCGACCGAAGAAACCCGCAGCCGCTCGCACATGGATTTGAGGACCGCATAGTCCAAAAGGTTTTCCACGGAAGCAGGCGGAGCGCCAAAGCGGTCTTCCAGCTCCTTGCGAACATCCTGCTTTTCCTCTTCCCTGCCAATCGTCGAGATGCGCTTGTACGTGCGCAAGCGCAGGTTTTCGCTGGGGATGTAGTCCTGCGGGATGCGCACATCCAGGCCCAGACTGAGCGTCGTGCGCAAGTCCGGAGCAGCTTCCTCGCCTTTGAGCTTGGCCACCGCGCGTTCCAACATCTGGCAATACATGTCGAAGCCGATGGCTTCGATGTGGCCGTGCTGCTGCCGTCCAAGCATATTCCCCGCGCCGCGCAGTTCGAGGTCCAGCGCCGCGATGCGGAAGCCGGCGCCGAGCTCGCTGAATTCTTTCATCGCCGCAAGCCGTTTGCGGGCAATATCGGAAAGCGTGGTCTCCGGCGGAACCAGCAAATACGCATACGCGCGCTGGCTGGAGCGCCCGACACGCCCTCGCAGTTGATAAAGCTCCGCCAGTCCTAGGCGGTCCGCGCGATTGATCAGAATCGTGTTGGCGCGGGGAATGTCCAGACCGTTTTCCACGATTGTGGTGGCCACCAAAATGTCCGCCTCTTCTCGGATGAATTTGAGCATCACACTTTCCAGCTCTTTCTCGCTCATTTGTCCGTGGCCGACCACCACGCGCGCCCTGGGCACGAGCTTCTGCACCATCGCCGCGAGCGAGTAGATGGACTCCACGCGGTTGTGAACGAAGTAGACTTGCCCCTCGCGCGCCAGCTCATTCTCGATGGCGCTCCGTAGCAGTTCTTCCTTAAATGGTGCGACCACCGTTTGAATCGCCAGCCGGTCGCGCGGCGGCGTCTCGATCAGCGACATGTCGCGCAGCCCCACCAGCGACATGTGCAGCGTGCGGGGAATCGGCGTGGCGGAAAGCGCGAGCGCATCCACGTTCTTGCGCATCTCCTTCAGCCGCTCTTTGTGCGCCACGCCGAAGCGCTGCTCTTCATCTACGATCAGCAGCCCGAGGTCAGCAAATTTCACGTCTTTCGAAAGCAGCCGGTGTGTGCCAATCACGATGTCTACTTTCCCAGCTTCAAGATCAGCCAGAACTTTCCTTTGCTCCGCGGTACTGCGAAAACGGCTGAGCAATTCGATGCGCGCGGGAAACGCGGCAAACCGTTTTTTGAACGTTTCGAAATGCTGAAACGTCAACACGGTCGTTGGCGCGAGCAGGGCCACCTGCTTGTTGTCCATCACTACTTTGAACGCTGCGCGCATCGCCACTTCGGTTTTCCCGTAGCCCACGTCGCCGCAGAGCAGCCGGTCCATCGGCTCGCCGCGCTCCATGTCTTTCTTGATGTCGGTGATCGCCGCCAGCTGGTCCGGTGTCTCCTCGAATTCGAACGCATCTTCGAATTCGTGCTGGAAATTGCCATCGGGAGAAAACGCAAAGCCCGGCGTGGTTTTCCGCTGTGCGTACAGCGCCAGAAGCTGGTCGGCCATGTCTTCCAGCGATTTGCGCACGCGCGTCTTGCGCGTGTTCCACGCGGTGCTTCCGAGTTTGTCCAGCGCGGGATGCGCCCCTTCGAGCACGCGATAGCTTTGCACCAGGTCCATGCGCTCCAGTGGAACGTACAGCCGCGCATCTTCCGCATACCGCAGCAGCATGAATTCGCCGCGATGCCCGTCCGATTCGATCTGGCGCAGCCCTTCGAACTGCCCGATGCCATGGTCCACGTGAACCACAAAATCGCCGGGCTTGAGCTCTGCAAAATCGCTGAAGAAACCCGAAGTGCGAATTTTGTGGCTGGGCCGCTCGACCGTGGGGGTGACGTCGAACAGATCCGCGTGGCCGTGGATGGTTAGATTCGCTTCGGGAAACGTCACCCCTTCCGCGAATGGCGCGCGGATTAGCAGGAGGCCCGCGGATTCTTGCGCGCCTTCGGCCGTGTAGCCGGCAGCCGCTTCCTCTGACTCTCCAAGCACATAGGGAACTTCGTATTCCCGGCAGATGTCGGCAAAGCGTTCGATTTCGCCGATGCTCGCCGCTGTCAGAAACACGCGGCCACCTGCGGCCAGTTGTGATTTCACATCGCCCATGCAGGCAACCACGTCGCCGTGAAACCGCGTACTCGGCCGGGAAGAGATTTCGAATTGTGGCGTCGAACCGATTCCCAGCGCCAGTTGTTCAAGATGAATTTGCGATGTCTTCGCGAGCGCCGCGGCAATTTGCTCTTCGCCCCAAAAATAGTGCGAAGCGGGCGGCGAGTTCGCGCGGCCGTAACGTTCGTAAACTTCCGTCGCCGCCCGGAGGTGTTGTTGCGCGGCTTCCCGCAAATTTTGCGGCTCGTCGAGAAACACAATCGGCCGCAGCGAACTTTCCGCCAATTCGAAAAGAGAGGCCGTTCCCGCCTCTCCGGGAGGTCCAAACGCGGAAGCGGATTCCCAATTCACGGAATCCTGCTCAACAAACTTTTCCGGGGGCGGCACGGCCCATTCCGTCAGCGGCAGCAGCGTTGTTCGAACCACCGGCGCAATCGAGCGCTGTGTCCGCGCATCGAATTCGCGCACCGATTCCACCGTGTCCCCCAGCAGTTCGATGCGCACGGGACGCGGCGCCTCCGGCGAAAACACATCAATGATTCCGCCGCGGGCCGCGAATTGCCCGGGCAGCTCCACCATTTCCGTTCGCGTGTAACCCACCGAGCCGAGATGGGTGATCAACTCTTCGTGGCCAATCTCGGTGTCCTTCGCCAAAGTTTTCGTCAGATACAGGTAGGCGGCCGGATCTTGATACCGCCAAAGCGCCGCCGCCATGGGCGCAATCACCAGCGAAATTTGCCCGTCTGCCAAGCGAAACAGCGTTGTGGCGCGCCGTTCGAGAATATCCGCATGCGGGCTCTGCGATTCCCGAGGCAGCCGGTCAAAGCAAGGCAGCGTCGCGACACTGCCTGTCGCCCCGGGAAAAATGGCCGCAAAGAAACGGAGCGTCTCCGCAAGCGCTTCCGCGCGGCGGTTCGAATCGGTCACGAAAAACGCGGGGCGCCGCAACTCGTGCGTGAAATAAACCGCCACCAGCGCCTTCGCCACGTCGTGCAGCCCGGTAATCGAGACGAGGCTTGCGTTTGCGCGCAGCTCGGCCAGTGCGCCCTCCATCGACCGATGGCGCAGCAAAGCCTCCAATCTCTCGCGGACCGCCGGAAGTATCATGTGTATGGACAGTCAGGAATCTGCGCGGGACGCGCGCTGCTGTTTCAGCTGAGGCTCTTTCTCGCAGCCTTCTCGAATCTTTCGCAGAATCGCGGTAGTCGAATAGCCCGGCACCACGGGCAGGGAAACGACCCGCCCGCCCGCCGCTTGGACTTCTTCGCGGCCCACAATTTGATCGCCGGGCCAGTCGCCGCCTTTCACCAGAACATCGGGAAGCAGCCGGGAAATCACTTCCCGCGGCGTCGGCTCATCGAAAATGAC